>Ga0302325_10020173_pt1 | contig 13982 bp, 13 predicted proteins | sample Palsa_T0_2_FD_201948 | JGI IMG/M metagenome (GOLD analysis project Ga0302325, IMG submission 201948) | Peat permafrost microbial communities from Stordalen Mire near Abisko, Sweden - Palsa_T0_2 | ecosystem: Environmental > Terrestrial > Soil > Palsa > Peat permafrost | place: Sweden: Abisko... | reverse complement strand
CAACCGTCGGCGCGGCTGTCTAAACTCATTGAGCAATATCCGCAAGCCTGCCTGATTGCGGACCCCTCCGAAGAAGAGTTACAGGATCTTATCCTCAAAGCGCAGATAAACATCCTGCCTTCGCTCAATTGCACGGGCGTCAAACTGAAATTACTGAATGCACTGTTTAATGGCCGGCACTGTATCGTCAACAGTGAGGCGGTAGAAGGCACCGGGCTGGAGTCCATCTGTCACCTGGCCGATGGGTCGGAGGCAATGCGGTCACTGATATCGGAACTGTATACTCAGCCCATGCAGGGTGACGAGATCCGGGAAAGGCAGAGGGTTTTGGGCCGTTTGTATAACCAGCAGGAAAATGTGAACGAGCTGTTGGCGGCTATATGGTAACCAATCAATCCCAGGCCAGGGTGGCGTTGTCGATGACCTGACCTCTTTCCGTCCTGACCATGCGGGCAGGGAATTTATTGATGACGCGGTAATCGTGAGTAGCCATGACGACTGAAGTACCATAATCGCCGGAGATCCTGAACAGAAGTTGCATGATCTCGTCGGATGTTTCGGGGTCCAGGTTGCCGGTGGGCTCGTCGGCCAACACCAGTTTGGGTGAATTCAGCAAGGCCCGGGCGATGTCTACCCGTTGCTGTTCGCCGCCGCTCATTTCAAAAGGCATTTTAAACCCTTTTGATTTCAGCCCCACTTTATCCAGCACATCCGAGATCTTTTCGTCCATGAGGCGGACATCTTTCCAGCCGGTAGCCCGCAGCACGAATTTGAGGTTATCATTGACATTGCGGTCCGTCAGCAGCTGAAAGTCCTGGAATACAACCCCCAGGGTCCGGCGAAGGTACGGCACACTTTTCCAATCCATCTCTCTCAGGTTGAAACCGGCTACCTGTCCTTCCCCTTCCCGAAGGGTCAGGTCCCCGTACAGCGTTTTCAGCAGACTGGACTTGCCGGTGCCCGTCTTTCCTACCAGGTAAACGAATTGTCCTTTCTCCATAGTGAGATTGACGTCCTGCAAGATCAGGTTCTCCCCCTGGTAGATGTTGGCATGCTTTAATTCTACGATAATTTCGGCCATAGAAATAATTGATCCTGACAAAAATAAGGAAAAAAGGGATCAATCCGGCCGCAGATTGCGGTATCCACCTGTTTCTAATCAGTGCTTGCTTTAATGATGAGCCGCAGGGTGGAGTCATTGGCAAAATAGCTCATCATCCAATTGAGAAAAATGAACAGCTTGTTTTTCACACTGAGGATCAGCATGAGGTGAACGAACATCCAGGTGAGCCATGCAAAGAAGCCCTGGAATGAAAAGCCCGGCAGATCGACGACGGCCTTTCTTTTTCCTACCGTGGCCATCGTACCTTTATTGCTGTATTCGAATTCGATGCGGGGCTTGCCTTTTAATTCCCTTTTAAAATTGCGGGAAAGACTGCCGGCCTGCGCCAGCGCCACATTGGCCAGCTGCGGTTGCCCGTTAGGATATTTGGGAGTGGCCATCCACGCGATATCCCCGATGGCATACACACCATTGAGCCCTTCTACTTCATGATAGCGGTTCGTCCTGAACCGGTTGCCCCTGACGATACAATCGGCAGGCATGCCTGCCAGGGCAACACCGATGACGCCGGCGGCCCAGATGAGGTTCCTCGCAACGATAGTCTCTCCGCCTTTCAGCGTCACCGTATTGCCATCGTAGTCTTCCACGACCGTACCGGTCCGGACAGTGACGCCAAGTTCTTCCAGGTACTGGCGGGATTTGATCCTGCTGGGTTCGCTCATCGCATTGAGGGTATTGGGAGAACCTTCCAGCAGATAGATGTTCAACCGGGAAAAATCGATGCCCGGATAGTCCTTGGGCAGGATATTCTTCTTCATTTCCGCCATGGCCCCGGCCAGTTCTACTCCGGTGGGCCCGCCCCCGACGATCACAAAATTCAGGAGGGACTGGAGTTCGGCGGGCCCCGCCTCGATGGTGTCTTCGAAAGTCTGCAGGATCCGGTTGCGCAGGGCCATCGCGTTGGGTACCGATTTCATCGGAAAAGAATGGGACTGAACCCGGGCATTGCCGAAATAATTGGTCGTACAACCCAGGGCAATGATCAGCCGGTCATAAGGGATATCGCCGACCGAGGTGTGAACGACCTTTTCCGTTGTATCGACACGCTGCACCTCGGCAATGCGGATATTCACATTTTTAGAATACTGAAAAACCCTGCGCAGGGGGAAGGAGATACTCGAAGGTTCCAGCCTGGCCGTTGCCACCTGGTACATCAGCGGCTGGAATTCGTGATAGTTATGCTTGTCGACCAGAAAGACCTCATATGCTGTGTTATTGAGGTCCCGGGCAATGCGTAGTCCGGCGAAGCCCGCGCCAATGATAACGATCCGTTGCCTGTTGCTGTTGGTGATTGCCATAAGACTCGTGTTTATATTGCCGATGAGGGTGATAAAGTTACGCCTAAGCCGGAATACGACGAGTTATCCTTTCATAAAATATCATGCCGCCCCGGTGCGCCTCTCACACCTCCTGGCCGGCATCGAGCCGCAAGAGCACCCCAAAATTACCGCAAACGGGGTCGTCGAGATAGTCCGGGATCAGGGCAAGCGGCCGGAAGCCTATTTTTTGCTGGGGGGTAAGCGTAGGATCTGCACAAAGGCCCGCAAGCCATCGTTGATAATACTCTTCGCCGCTGAGCCGGTCCCGCAATGCTCCATATCCGCTGGGCATCCCGACAGTCAACTGTCCGCGGAGGCCCAACTTCCGGACTACCTGGTGACGGGCACGGTATAGCAGCCTGGCCCCCCCCTGCCCCGCCAGGCCGGATGGATGCTCATGTCAAGCCCGTACAGCCAATCACCCGCAGGCTCATGCCGGGTGAGCCAGCCGCCGCCGAAGCTATCCCGGAAACGATGACGGGGCTTGTCGAAATCGAACGTCGTTCGCATAGTGGTCGTACTGCCGATCACCCCATCGTCCGCCATCAGCACGAACTGCCCTTCAGGGAAAATGTCGAGATGCCGGAGATATTGTTCGGCCATGATGCGGTCGGCTGCAGCCAGCGTTGGAAATACCACTTTTTGCAGGGCTTCCAGATCCCGGGCATGCCGGGGCTGTATGGGCTGAACGGTCATACCGCAAAGGTAGGCAGATACTAAGTGTTAATGTGTGTAATAATCTACAGGTTCATTTGGGGTTGTTCAAAAAAATCTCGCTTGACTGCAATCATACTGCATGAGATAAAAAAACATTTTTTTACTCCGGAAATGACACTTAATTTTCGCAGCACTTACACTATAACGTTATATACAAATTTAAAAACATTATCATGAGAAAAGTACTTGAATTTCTGAAAACATTTTGTGCCCTGGATGAGGGTACCGTGAACTGGCTGCATAATAATGCCGAACGGATTGAATGCAAAAAAAATGCTATAGTGTTGCATACGGGGGAAATCTGTGAACATGTTTGGTTCATCGAGATAGGATTACTCCGTGCATACGAAGAACTGCCGACAGGAAAGGAAATCTGTAACTGGTTCATGAAGGAAAATGACATTGCCACCGCCGTCAACAGTTTTTTCACCAAAACCCCCTCCCGCGATGTGGTGCAGGCCTATGAGGACTGCGTCCTATGGCGCGTTTCCCGGAAGGCACTGTTCGATGCCTTTTCGAAGCATCCCAACCTGACGATCGTTACACTTTTGATGATCGTGAGATACTATCGCCAAGTCTATAAATGGGCGTCATTCCTTCGCAGGGGGGCTCAGGATGAGATGTATGCTGATCTGATGCAAAACGATCCGGAGTTATTTCAACGTGTCACCGTAAAAGATATGGCTTCCTTCATGGGTGTCAGCGAACCCATCTACAACACCATCCGGAACGACTATTGGGGTAAAAAACCGAAAAAACGATAAGAAAGTCCTTCGGGCAAAAAAAAACTAAAATTCTTTCGCTTTTTTTCAAACGACGCTAAATTTCTTTCGGTTTTTACACGCAGAAACCAAAGACTTTAAGGTCGTTTTTTTTCATTTCAAGGACGTCGCCATCTACATTTGTCCTGTAAGACAACGAACGATTCTATCCGGCCGGAAGGGTCATTTTCCTCACTAATTAAAAGACAAAACATGAAAATGCTATTTGCTTTTCTGACAGGGTATGCCCTGCTCAGCCAGCCGGACTATGTAGCGGCCCAGTTGTCGGCAGTACATCAATCAGTCATCAATGATTTGTTCGTCACTACCGATTTGGGTCCTCCTGTCCAGGACAGGACTGTCGCGGCGACAGACAAGGGAGACAAACCGGGCGAGTTCAATAAGTCGATGCTGAAAACCTGCTGCGAGAAAATCGTAAAGGATATCCAGCGGGTCTATTTCCTCACCAACCGGAACGGGAAGATAAAGCTGAAGGTCAGGGGCCTTTATACCCATGGGGCTGCACTCTTCTTTGCGCTGAGACTGACGAACCGGTCACCGCTGGACTATGCCGTCGACAGCATCGGCTTCTTCATCATGCAAAAAGGGCAGCATAAACAGCCACCGGTGCGGTTGAACAAGCTATCACCTGTGTATGTCTATGACAGTGTCGCCCGGATTAAAGGGTTTGGGCGGGTGACGAGCGTAATGGTGCTGCCGAGGCTACGGTTGGCGAGAGGGCAACGGCTTCTGATCGAAGTATCGGAGAAGAACGGAGGACGGCAACTGCAGGTGCTGGCTTCCCCTTTTATCCTTGAGAATGCGCGGCTGATCTGAGTCGCGGGAACCTTAATTCCACTAACATTAAAAATTAAAAAAATGGAAAGCACGTATCTTAAATATCTCCGGGATGACATGAAGTACCTGGGCTTTGGAGATAATGTCCTGCTGGACCAGCAGCTCGAAATACAAACAGAAGGAACTGCCGAAGGGTTCGAGCTTTATACCGACGCGTATTTTGACGAAGATACCAGATTGGAAGTCAAGCTATATTTCCGGCATTCGGATAAGCAGAACAGGTATTTCTTCAACAAATTCGACGCTTTATTAGTCTACCCGGAAGAACCGGCCAGGAACAGGGCGCAGACATTCTATGTTTTCAAGGGTAAGGGTGTCACGTTCAAGGAATCATTTAACCTGTTACAGGGGAGATCGGTGTATAAAAACATGATCGATCTGGACGGAGAAAAGTACAAGGCCTGGATCAAGTTAGACTTCGGGGAAAAGGATTTGCACGACAACTATAAGATCAAGCAATACGGTTTACGTTATGGCTATGAGTTGGAGAAAGTGCTGGAGAAATATCCGATCAGGGAATTGCAGCAGGAAAAGACAAAGGCAGATCTATACCGGTCCCTACAGCGCGGAAACCGCCAATTAGTCACTTTCGATAAGGAGACGAAATCGGAGAAAATGAATATCGAGGCCAATCCGGTGTCCAAGACGATCAATATCTATCCGTATGTCGTTAAGGTGGCGAAAAAGATCGGCAGCGAGCCGCTATTACCTTTCCCCGAAGATTCCAGGGAACAGCCGGCCGATGTCGCGGACCCTACGCTGGAAGAAGTTCCCGAAGACGTCCCTGAAGATGAAAGGGTCCTGCAGGATACCCTGGTAAAAAAAATACCGACCCGCAAGAGGATTCGTAAATAGTTCTATTCACTTTCAAACTCTTATTATGCTTCACGCTCCATATATGCATTTACAGGCACTTCGCGATTTTAGCGCTTTTCAATTTACCAGCACAGGAAAAGCCGGCTCCGTCACCAGGCAAGTCCGTTTCAATGGTCAGAAAGATGCCGGCGTCTATACGCTTGACCTGCGGGACCTGCCTGTCACCAAAAAGGACGATCCCGGCCGGATCACCGACCAGGGCGATATGAAAACTGTGCTGGCCACACTGATACAGATCATCGAGATCTACACCGAACGGTATCCACGGCGAAGCATCCGGCTCAAAGGAGATACACAGGAAAAATCGTTCCTTTACCGGGCGGCTTTGGACCATTACCTGGACATCCTTTGCCCCATGTTCATCATCAGTCTGGAAGAACAAGTATCGGCATCCGGCGGTGACCGGAGTATTGATAATATCGCATTCGTGCTAAAGCGAAAACCCATCCCGTTCTTATCTGTCCATGCCACCCAAACGACCTGGAGCAGCCATAGCCGGCTGTTCGGCAGGAAGGTAACGATCGAGATGGACAGAGGAGTAAGGTTGGGTGTCGCGCTGCCAGTAATGTAACGATCAGGACAGAACGGTGATCAATCCTTTGAGCACAGCGGCCAGCTTCACCCCTTCCAGCACTCTCGACTCTGTACTGTTGTGTTGTAACACAGATCGCTCGTGCGAAGTAACGCACAGCTCACAGCCGTTGATGGAGGAGATGACCAGGCTGACCAGTTCGAAGAACTCCTTGCCCAGGATGGGGTTGGCCATGATACTCATCTTAATGCCGGCAGGCTGATTGTCGTAAAAATCCTTTTTGATAAAATGCCGGAAACGATAGTAGATATTGTTGGTATTCATCAGGGAAGTGCAGGCGATGATCTCGGCTATCTCAGCATCGGATGCCCCGGCTTCTTTTGCCAGGGTGGTCAACGGCTCCTGCAGCAGCGTGAATTTTTCATTCACGGTCACGGCGAGGGCCAGGAGCAGCGCTTCCTTCCTGCTAAGGTGCTGATTGTTGTTCAGTACATTGCTCGTATTGATCTTCAAATCCTTAATGAAACGGGATTCAGCAGCTACCAGCGCCAGTACATTGGCGGAAGGCTCGTAGGCCGAAAGGTTCAGCTCATTAAGCAGATTCTGAAAGGTTTCGTTCTGAATAGTAGCTACTGTGCTCATATGTTAATGGGCTTTTTGGTGAGAGACCGCTCCCCACCTTGGTGGAAAAGGAGCGGTCTCTTTTTATGATAACCACCGGACGACCGGCGATCGGGTATGGTTTAGTTCAAGCTGAGCTGCGTGGTCAGCGTCTCTTCGCCCTTTTTCCAGTTGCAGGGGCAGAGTTCATCTGTCTGCAACGCATCCAGCACCCTGATCACCTCCTGCACGCTACGGCCGACATTGAGGTCATAAACGCTCACCCAACGAACGATGCCCTGAGGGTCGATGATGAAAGTAGCGCGGTAAGCGATCTTTTCTTCCTGGTCCAGGATACCGAGTTCTTCGGCCAATGATTTCGACGTATCAGCCAGCATGGGGAACTTAAGGTCACGCAGGTCACTGTGGTCTCTTCTCCAGGCGGCATGCACGAATTCCGAATCCGTAGAAGCACCGATCACGACAGTATCCCGGTCAGCAAACTCGCTGTTCTTCTTATTGAATTCGGCGATCTCGGTAGGACATACGAAGGTGAAATCCTTAGGCCACCAAAACATCACCGTCCACTTGCCTTCTGCACTGGCATATTCGTGGGTAATTTCCGTAAACTCTTTTCCTTTCTCGATAGATACGACCGCTTTCTTCCTGAATGCTGGAAACTTTTCGCCAATGGACAAAACTCTGTTGGGCATATTTTGAATTGTTTTTAACGGTAAAATGAAGTGAATCGTTCGTAAGGCGGGCAATCATTCATCCTGTCGGATAGGCTGCACTGGTAGCGCAGCAAAGTGAGGCAAAAGTAAGGCAACAGAAAATAGAACATGATCTCCATTCTCTATAAACTGATAGATAAAATCTATCAGGCAGCTGCCTGCTGTCTTTCGATTGTAAAGGGGACAAGGCAGGAGATCAGGATGCCGAAGCCCGCCATCATGGCGAAGGCGCCCTGCAGTCCGGCCAGTTGTGCTATACTGCCTACCAGCGGGGGAACGATCAGGAAACCCAGGTAACCGACGGTGGAAACGGCAGCTATAGCCGATCCACTGGTCATCCCCACCGAACGGCCTGCCATGCTGAAGACCATTGGTATCACACAGGACACGCCGAAACCGGTGAGGATAAATCCGAAGCCGGCGATCAGCGGATAGGGAAATGCAACGGCGATCAGCAGCCCCAGCCCGATCAATCCGCCGCTGTAAGACAGCATCGTCCGGATCCCAAAACGATTGGCCAGCCGATCACCGGTAAGCCGGCCCAGCGTCATAGCGATCATATAGGCAACGAATCCAAGTGTAGCCGTATCGCGGTCGGCATGAACGGCTTTTCGAAAATAGATACCGCTCCAATCGAACATCGTGCCTTCACAGGCCATGGAGGCGAAAGAGATTAGCCCATATTTGGCCAGCGTCTTGTCGGGCAAGGCAAACCAGGGCCTGCGCTCACGCGGGGCAGGCTGCTGTGGCATGCTGCCCGGATAGGCATAAAGACAAAAAGCCGTCAGCAATACCCCTACAATCAAAAAATGCCACGCGGGAGACACTGAAAACCGTACCATGAGGGAACCCAGGGCGGCACCCCCGAAACCGGCAAGGCTCCAGATGCCGTGAAAGCGAGCAATAATCGACCGGTCGAAGAGGGATTGCACACCAATAGACTGAGCGTTGACAGAAATATTGAGCAGGTTGCGGGAAGACCCGAAACAAACCAGGGCCATGACCAGTTCCCAGGTCTGCGTAGCAAAGCCGATGCAACACAACATGAGATTGAAAAAAATAGCGCCGATCATCATGATCCGGCGGCTGTCGAACCTGCTCAACAGCACGCCGGTGAGAGGCAGTGTTGCCATCAGCCCGATGGGCAGCGCAAAAAGGACAGCGCCGAGTTGCGCCTCGTTGAGATGAAGTTGCTGCTGAATTGTCGGAATACGCGACGCCCAGGTAGAAAACCCGAAACCGCTGACGAAGAAAAAAATAGCCACCATGACCCGCGTTCTGCCAGGGGATGACGGATTGTCGGCTTTTACTGTCATCGATGTTAAGACCGTTTGGTAAAGCCGCAAAAATAGGACTAATAAAGCAGGTATTTCCGGGCGCGGCCTGTTTAGTTGAAATCCTGTTTGAGCCGCATGTATTTGCGCAGATCTCGGGAATCGAACCCTTTTTCCTTCATCTTGGCAACATAAGCAGCGTCTATTCCCATCGACTTCAGCGAGGTGAGCAGATTGAGCGGTATATGATCATAGCCAATCTTGTGAAACTCTTGTACAAAATCCGGAGTGATGCCCATCGATTTCAGCGAAACCAGCCGGTTGGTTTCGATGTCGGTGTAACCAAGGTCATGAAACGCTTTGGCGTATTCAGGGGTAATGCCATTGGCTTTGAAAGAGAGCAGGGTACGCAGCGGGAGGTTGGTCAAGCCGGCATCCTGGAATCCCTTGATAAAATCGGGGGTGACGTGCTGGGAATGGAGGGCAAATATATCATGGCGGTCCAGGGGGGCATAGCCCAGTTTCCGCAGGGAGGCGAGGTAACCTGAGTCTATTCCCGATGCCTTGTAGGCCATCAATTCGTGAGGCGGAATGTAAGAGTCACTCCGGCCTGCCCCCATTGCGCGAACATATTGCCCGTCGATGTGCCGGGCATTCAGGGAGATGAGATCACGTACGGTCAGGTGGTCATAACCTGCTGCGCGAAGGCTGTCGATATATGCCCTATCGATATGCCTGGCTTTCAGGGTGACGAAGCTATGCGGATCATCCAGACCTTCGATCCCGGCCCCCTTCATTGATTTGAGAAAATCTTCGTCGATATTCCTGGCGGCAAAGCTGGTCACGTTATGCCATGACATCGGCGTGTACCCATTGCGTTGCAACATAGCGACATAGTCTTTTTTCACATTCCGGAAGAAGAAACTCTCTTCATTATTTTCGTCGATATCTTCCACGCCCATTTGCTTCAATGCCTGGAAATAGGCCGGGTCGGGCTGGAACTGGAAATGTCCAAATCCCTGCTGCCCGTCGAACTGCCCTTTGAAGTTCATCGTGCCTGCTTCACGGACCAGTTTGAACGTGACGGTTCCCTGACCGGGGAAAGGATCGATCTCATTCTTTTTGACGGTAAAGGAAGATTCCCAGTTGTGTTCGTCGTTGCCGGCACGCAGTTCTAATTCCAATTCATCGCCCCTGCTCGTGACGAACCAGGAGCCTTCCCACAAGGCAGAGTCGCCCGCCATAGAGATCTCCGGTTGGAGGCTAACTTCAGGTTGGAGGCTGATGGCCGGTTGGAGACTGACTTGTGGCCGGAGACTGATCTCCGGTTGTGCATTGGATGACGACCAGGATTCAGGCTGGGCGGACTGAGCGGGTGCCCCTTCGCTTGCCGGAGCCAAAACCGGGTGGGCCGGTTGAGCATTGGCGGACGGGGTTGCCGGATGGACTGTAGTGTCCCGCCGGGCGGAGGAGCCGGAGATAGCAGGGTTCGGCTGCCGCGACTGTTGCGCCTGGCCGGCGTTAAGAGGTCCGTCATTGGAGTATCCCGCAACTGTTGCCGTAGCGGTCTGACCGAAAGCTGCCGGCTTGTTCAAGGTGCAGACAAGTGCCGTCAATAGAGGAAGGAGGAAAAAATATTTCCAGACAGTCGACCGGGGGCTATGTTGGCTATTCATCATAACGATACGACGTTTTAAGAGTGATTGATTATAATTATTGGTGATGCTAAAAGGTAGATGGGGGGCCGAGACCCGGAGCAGGCTAAGTTGGTATGCGAATCTTTCGACGCCGCGGTGCAGCAGCACGGATTGGTCGGTCAGGAATTCAAGGTTGTTCTCTACTTCGCGGCGATAGAGCCAGATGAAGGGATTGAACCATTGCAGGACGACCGCTATTTCCGCCACCAGGATATCCAGGGTGTGCCGTCCGCTGACATGGATCTTCTCATGGATCAGTATCTGCTGGTAGGTTTCCGGATCGTACAGGCCCGGGTTGATGAAGATATTGTTGCCGAATGAGCAGGGGGCGCGGTTGCCGCTGGTTTCGACGATACGGTACCGGCCGTCACGGATGACCGGCTGCGTGTAAGACTGACGGCACAGTACTGCAATCTGCAAAATAAAGCGAGCCCCGAATAAGCAGACGCCGATGAGATAGCCGTAAAAGAGCACATGTACTATCATCAGGAGGATAGATAGTGGACCGGCAGATGGAGGCGCGGTTGAAGTCGGGGTTGTGGTCGCTATCGTTTTCGAAGCCATTGCCGGGGCGGTGACTGCGGCGGTTTCATTTCCACCCGAAACGATTTCATTTCCGGCGGAACGGGTGTCAATCACGCGTGAAGCCCTTCCCCCCGCATGCGTCTTGGTTTCACCCCCATGCGACTTGGCTTCACCCGCACGAGGTCCGGCTTCATCCATCACCAACTCTGTTTCACGCGCACCCGATCCAGTCTCACTTATTCCCGCGGCGATTTTGGCCGCCGCCGAAGTGGCTGACAATTCCATTCTTTCGCGCCAGCTGAATCCATGAGGGACAGGCAAAAGAGGAAGGATGAAGGAGACGGCCAGGCAAACCAGCAGGGTCCATCTGTTGAGTTGATAGAAGGTTTCTTTCTGGAGAAAGAGCTTGTAGAACAAAAAACAGACGATGACGATGACCGAAACGTGCAGGATATAAGGCATCATTTCTTCTGGGATTTAATGATCTCTAATATTTCGTTGAGTTCCTCCTGGGACATTTTTTGTTCTTTGGCAAAATAGGCCAGCATACTGGGATAAGAATTGTTAAAGTATTGCCGGACGATATCCCCGAAAGCATGTTTCTGATATTGTTCTTTAGTAACAACCGGGTAATAGCGAAAAGTGTTACCGAAGGTTTCATGACCGAGAAAGCCTTTGTCTTCCAGGATGCGGACCATGGTGGCGACAGAATTATAATGCGGCTTAGGGTCGGGCAGCTCAGCGATGATCTCTTTAATGAATGCTTTGCCGAGATGCCAGCAAGCCTGCATGATCTGCTCTTCCCTTTTGGCTAATTTCTGCATGGAATTCAATTTTGAATCAAGTTACTACTAATGAATTAGTTTACCAACTAATTTGTTAGTAATTTTAAAAATTCATCTTTCCACATGAAAATGATGCATTTATATGACGCCCATAATCGACCGCAGTGCATATGGCTATATTTCACATCCTCTACAATGAATTCATCTCTTTTTCAGGGTTAAGCCCTTTGCTCGACATGTAGTAACCTCTCGGTCACCGACATGCACTTCTTTCTGAAAGGGCCATATGCAGATGTGATCCGCACGTCAATCCGCTCCGTGCGGATCGAGTATGGCATTACACCTGCCGTCAATACGCGGAGTTTTGCAGATATGTATTTTGGAGAGTTTGTTTTGTTATTCAAGGCAGCCACAGACGAGGTCGCGCCCGCGCCTTGATATCGCATCGTGGGACTGAGGGAATCCTGGGGAAAAATATTCCATAAAAAATTTGTTATCAATACTTTTTGGCTTATTTTTGCACTCCCAAAAAAGCCCCTGCTATTTGGCCGATTTTCTTCGATTCCGTAGCTCAGTTGGTAGAGCAATACACTTTTAATGTATGGGTCCTGGGTTCGAGTCCCAGCGGGATCACGAATAGCGCATTTAATCTCCTCTTTAGCCTGTAAATATCACTGTTTACAGGCTATTTTCATTTATAAGCCCCCTTAAAGACGTTAAGTCCCTTTAAAAATTGGTAACTAATTCGGTAACCAGTCACTTTCCCCTAAGGGAATACCATAAAAATCTCCAAAAAGGGTCAAAAAAGCCCTTTCCTGCCTTTTAACGTCAATATTTATATACAGATAAACAGTGAATCATGAAAAATATTAAAGTCAAAACCTATCTTCTTCAATCAAAAAAGAATGCTAATGATGAATCCCCCGTCTATATAAGGGTCAACTTCGAAGGTAGAGCAATAAACCTGTCAACCGGCATCTTTATCAGATGTGAATTTTGGGACCTCAAGAAGAAGATGATTAAATCAAAACACCCCGATGCTGTAAGATTGAACCATAAATTAACTGACAGTAAATCCAAAATTAACAATATCCACTTTGACCTTGAAAGAAACGGTGAATCGTCAATCGAAAAAATAAAAGAAATCTTTACTAACAAGGGCGAAAAGAAAAGCACCCTGATTGATCTTATAGAGTATAATAATCAACAAATAAAAAATGGTTTGGGGAAGGGGTATGCCATTGGAACATTAAACCATTATAAAAGCTTTCAGAAGAAAATGCAAGACTTCATGAAGGAAGTATTTAATAAGCAGGACTTTAACCTTTCGGATTTAGATATGTCCTTTATCACCAAGTTCGAATATTACATGAATGTTACCTGTCAAAATCAGATAAATACTATTGCTAAGGAAATGTCTAGGCTAAAGAAAATTATTCATCTTGGGGTATGTCACAACTGGCTAACTTCTGACCCGTTCAAAAACTACAAGAAAAAGACAGTTGATCCTAACAGGGAATCCCTTACCCAGCTAGAGATTGATGTCCTTTCGGATTTGGACCTTACAGGGCACCTGGAAAGAGTAAGGGATATATTCATCTTCATCTGCTATTCTGGATTATCATATAGTGATTTGGCCAAATTGAGTAGCGGGAATATAATAACCGCAGTTGACGGCAATAAGATAATACACGTTGAACGTAAAAAGACGTTTGAGGTCTGTAATATCCCCTTGCTGCCCCGATCTGAACAAATATTGACCAAGTACAACAATCACCCGATCTGCCAAAACAAGGGCATACTATTGCCGGTGATAAGCAATCAAAAAATGAATGATTACCTTAAGACTATCGGAGAAAAAGCTAACATAAACAAGCCGATTACTTGTCATGTGGGAAGGCATACGTTCGCCACTTTATCTTTGGAAATGGGAGTTCCTATTGAAACTGTTTCAAAAGTCTTAGGCCATAAAAGTATTAAGACAACGCAGATATACGGGAAGGTTACCAATTCAAAGATCGCCAAAGATTACAGCCAATTTTATGTCCAGGCCTATGATATTAAAAAGAGGGTGTAAGCTCCCCCTAAAACTACGCCACCGTCACTTAGAGTTTTCTGGTTTTTCAAGTATTTTATCCACTAAACGGCTCCCTTCAATTTGTGAGGGATTTCCGTTCGCCG
>Ga0302325_10020172_pt1 | contig 13982 bp, 10 predicted proteins | sample Palsa_T0_2_FD_201948 | JGI IMG/M metagenome (GOLD analysis project Ga0302325, IMG submission 201948) | Peat permafrost microbial communities from Stordalen Mire near Abisko, Sweden - Palsa_T0_2 | ecosystem: Environmental > Terrestrial > Soil > Palsa > Peat permafrost | place: Sweden: Abisko... | reverse complement strand
CTGGATGCGCGAGCCGCTGATCGATGAGATCGACCGCACGATCGCCGCGCACGAGGCGGGCGAGACGGCTCGGATCGTGCTGAAGATGAACTCGCTGGTCGACCAGCAGTGCATCGAAGCGCTGTACCGCGCCTCGCGGGCGGGGGTCCCGATCGACCTCAACGTGCGTGGCATCTGCTGCCTGATACCGGGTGTCCCCGGCGTCAGCGAAACGATCAACGTCGTGTCGGTGGTGGGCCGTTTCCTCGAGCACTCGCGCATCTACTCGTTCCATCGCGGCGAGGAGCACCGCTACTACATCGGCTCCGCCGACCTGATGCCGCGCAATCTCGACAAGCGGGTGGAGCTGCTGACGCCGATTGAGGACCCTGAGCTGCAAGCCGAGCTCGACGACACGCTCGAGCGATGCCTGGCCGACGACACGTTCTCATGGACGCTCGCCGCCGACGGATCGTGGACCCGTCGCCCGGGCGGCACGCGCTCGGTCCATCAAGAGCTGATGGAGATCACGCTGGCGCAGGCCGCGAGCGCCCCGTCCTAGGTCCGCGTACGGCAGCCCGGGCCGCGACCACCGGCCGGCGGACCGCGCCGTGCCCGCGACCACCGCCCCAGGGAGGGCAGGGTCGCGAGCATGGTGGTCGCTCAGCCGCCGGTCGTGGCGGACGCTGGGCGCGTGCCCAGCGTTACTTTGATGTTCTGTGTCTGCCCGTTTCGCTTGATGGTCAGGGTGATCGTGTCGCCCGGGGCGAAGGTGTCGACCGTGGCGATGAACTGATCCGTGGTGCTGATCGCCTTGCCGTTGATCGCAGTGATCAGATCGCCGGTCTGGATCCCGGCGCTCGAAGCGGGCGACCCCGCCTGGACGGTGCTCACCTGAGCGCCGCCGGCCGAATTGCCCTGCAGCTCGACGCCGACATATGCGTGCTTGATGGGATGGCCGGCGATGATCGCGTTGGCGATCCGCGTGACCGTATCCGACGGCGTGGCAAAGCCCACGCCAGAGCTCGAGCCCTGGCCCGACGTGGTCGAGTTGTTGGTCTCGATCTGATCGTTGAGACCAAGCACGTCACCGTCTGCGTCGAGCAGCGGTCCACCGGAGTTGCCCGGATTGATCGCCGCGTCGGTCTGGATCGCGTTGGGGATCGTGTAGTTGTTGGGAGCGGTGATGCTCCGCCCGACCTGGCTGACGATCCCGGCCGTGGTCGTCTCAGGCAGGCTGAACGGGCTCCCGATTGCGACCACGGGATCCCCAACCTGGGCATCCGCGGAATTGGTAAACGCGATCGGATGCAGTTCGGATGCCGGCACGTTGACGTGGATCACCCCGACGTCGGTCGAGGGATCGGTTCCGATCACCTTGGCGGGAACCTTGAGCCCGTCCTGGAAGGTGACCTGGACCGACGTCGCGCCGGCCACGACGTGCTCATCGGTGAGGATGTCGCCCTTGGTGTCATAGACGACCCCGGCGCCCTCGCCCTGAGTCTCCTGCGTCCCACCGCCGCCTGCGCCTCCGCCTCCGAAGAATCCGGAGCTGGGGCTCTGGGTCTGGGACGTGACGAGGATGTCAACCACTCCCGGACTGTCGTCACGGTAGATCTGGTTGATCGTCAGGCCGGTCTTGTTGCCGCTCAACGACGTCGGAATGGTGGTCCCCCGGGAGGGTTGGACGACGGTCGTCGTCACCGAATGAGTCGTGGTGCTGCCGCTGGCCACGACCAGCGCAATGACTCCTCCCGCAACGGCGCCCGCGATGACTGGAATCAATCGGCTGAAACGACTCATGTTTGGCTATTCATCTCCTGGCAATTTTGTTTCCACGCATCCCAGTACAGCACCTGCCGTTGAGAACCCCGTGAGAGCGAAGGAAGAAGTCCGTAAGAGGGACTCGCCGGAGCCGTTCGCCAACGGCCGCGACCCGGCGCCGGAGTCCGCGGACCGGCACGTCGGGTTCACCCGCAACACCGAGCCCGAGGGCTCCCGAAAGTTGGCCGGGCGCACTGAGATCCAGTGCGCCCGTGTGCGCACCCTCTCAGCTGATTCTGAGAGAAACCTAAGAAACGCCCAACGAGTCGCGGCGATCGGCCAAAATCGCGTGCAGCCGGGCGGCCTCCCGGTCAGGTTTCAGGGTCAGCCGCGCCCAGGTCACCCGCACCGTCTCGAACCTGGCCGCAAGCGCTGCGTGCCCGACGGCGTACACACCGGCATACACGGGTATCAGACGGCTGATTCCCGCCCGATAGCCGATCCCATGGTCGCTCAGACCCAGCTCGAGCAGCTGGGCCCGCGTCACGTACCCGTGCTGGCCGGCGGCCAGCGCGGCGATGGCTCCGTCAACCTGCGCAGGCACGCCCGTCCCGTCGGCCCCGCCCGTCCCGTCGGCCGCGCCTGCCCGCTCGACTACGCCCGTCCCGTCGACCGCGCCCGCCCCCCGACCGCGCATTAATCGGGGGGGTGTGCAGAAGGTTTGCCCATCCTGACGGGTTTTTCAGCACGGTCCCGCCAGTATGGGCCGGGGCCGGGCACCGAGCCCGGAACCGTCACAGAGTTTTTACGATTGCTCCTGGGCCAGCGCCACGAAGTAGTCCAGCGCCTGCGGGTTCGCGAGCGACTCGCGGCTGGCCGCCTGCTCCGGCGGGGTGCCCGTGAGGATCCGCTTGACCGGGACCTCGAGCACCTTGCCCGACAGGGTGCGCGGCACCTCAGGGATCTGGCGGATCTCGTCGGGGACGTGACGGGGAGAGCAGTCTTCGCGGATCCGGCGCCGGATCTGGGCAACCAGCTCGTCGGTCAGCGAATCGCCCTCGCCGAGGACGACAAATAGCGGCATCCACCCGTCCGTCCCGGGGCGCGGCACGTCGACGACGAGCGCGTCGACCACCTCCGGGGACGCCAGCACCGCGCGGTAGATCTCGCTCGTGCCCATGCGCACGCCGCCGCGGTTGATCGTCGAATCCGAGCGGCCATAGATGATCGCGGTGCCGCGAGAGGTGATCTTGATCCAGTCGCCGTGGCGCCAGACGCCCGGGTACTGCTCGAAGTAGCTGGCCCGAAATCTTGAGCCGTCGTCGTCTCCCCAGAAGTAGATCGGCATCGACGGCATCGGCTCGGTGATCACGAGCTCGCCCACCTCGTCGACGAGCGACTGCCCCGCCGGATCCCAGGCCTGGACGTTCGCGCCGAGAGCGCGCGCCTGCAGCTCGCCCATGTACACGGGGAGCGTTGGCACGCCGACGACGAACGCGGTGCACAAGTCGGTCCCGCCGGAGGTCGAGAACAACCAGGTGTCGGCGCCGAGTTGGTCGTAAATCCACGCGAAGTTCTCTGGGGAGAGCGGCGAGCCGGTCGACCCGACCGCCCGGAGCGCGCTGAGATCCCGACCGGCCCCAGGTTCGACGGCGGCCTTCATGCAGGACGCGATGAATGCCGGGCTGGTGCCGAAGCAGGTCATGCGCGTGCGCTCCGCGAGCTGCCACAGGACGCTGAGGTCGGGGTATCCGGGATTGCCGTCAAACAGCACGATCGCGGCGTCCGTAAGCAGCACGCCGACGAGGAAGTTCCACATCATCCAGCCGGTCGTGGAGAACCAGAACACGCGATCCCCGGCCTGCGCGTCGACGTGCAGATTCATCTGCTTGAGCTCCTCGAGCAGGATCCCACCTTGGCCGTGAACGATCGGCTTCGGCAACCCGGTCGTGCCCGAGCTGTACAGGATCCACAACGGGTGGTCGAACGGGAGCTGGGCGAACGAGAGCTCGGCTGCCTCACCGAGGAACCCGTCCTCCCAGCCTGTCCCATCGAGGTATCCCAGCGTCACGGTGCGTTCCAGCGATGGGACCTCGGCGGCGATCTGCGAGACGATCGCGCTGCGATCGAAGTCCTTGCCTCCGTAGCGATATCCGTCCACGGCCAGCAGCACCTTGGGTTCGATCTGCGCGAACCGTTCGATCACGCTGCGAGCCCCGAACTCCGGCGCCGCCGAGGACCACACGGCCCCGATCGAAGCACAGGCCAGGAAGGCCGCAATCGTCTCCGGGATGTTCGGCATGTACGCGCCGACGCGGTCGCCCTCGCCGACGCCCAGAGCCCGTAAGCCCGACGCAATCGCAGCCGTGTGGGCACGCAGTGAGCCCCAAGTCCACTGGTCCAGTTCGCGCAGCTCGGAGGCATGGAACAGTGCGACTTCCTCGTCGCGCTTGCCGCGGAAGATGTGCTCGGCGTAGCTCAGGCGCGCGCCCGGAAACCACTGCGCTCCGGGCATCTCCCGATTGCCAAGCACGCCCGATCCGGGGACCTCGAAGCGAACGTCGAAGAACTCCGCGATCGAGCCCCAGAATGCCTCGACGTCATCGACCGACCATTGCCAGAGGTCGCGGTAGGCCTCGAACCGCAGGCCGCGGGAGCGGCCCAGCCAGTCGCGGTAGCGAGTAAGGGTGGCGCGCTCGACCTGCTCAGACGAAGGCTCCCACACCAGCTCCGGGACGGTGCTCATCCTACGGAGTATCCATCAATCTTGCGTTCGGCGCAGCGCGGGCACACCAACGAATGAATGCGTGGGCAACGAGCGCGCCCGCCGTTACCCTATGGCGCGGCGCGACCGGCGGGAACAGATGTCCCGAGGACCGGCGGGCATGCCCGAGCGGGAGTCGCGGCCCGGGCCGCCGCCGGTACCCCAGGTTGCGGGGAGGGGGCTCTCCCGCGTGCGACGAGGCGCACGTTCGTCGCAGTCGGCAGGCGCCTCAAGGTGACGGCGGGCGGGACACGGCGCGGGGATGCCTGCGTCTCGCCTTCCGACTCCTCCGAATTGGCGACGCCAGCTCGACATACGAAGAGCCTAGGGGTCCGAGCGTCAGCTCTCCGTAAGGCACGGCTGAACACTCTTCACGCCGTCTGCGAGACATCTTCCACCCGCTTGCCCAACATCGTCTCACCCCTCAGATGCCGCCGGCGTGGCCCCAGTCCGTGGTGAGCTGGGGGCGGTTCAGTCGTCTGCGCCGCAGGTGCGACGGCGAGCCCTCAGGACGCGCGCAACGCTTCGGTGGGGCTCAGGCGCGCGGCCTTGGAGGCCGGGTAGAGGCCCGCCAGAGCCCCGATCACGAGACCTGCGGCCGGGGCGGCGATCAGCGCGTAGAGCGGCACGACCATGGGCTGATTCTGCGACAGCGAGTAGATCCAGGTCGCGAGCACGCCGAGCCCGAGCCCGGCGAGTCCGCCCAGCGCCGCCAGCAGCGCCGATTCGGCCAGGAACTGCGAACTGATGTGCCGGCGGGTGGCCCCGAGGGCGCGGCGGAGCCCAATCTCGCCTCGGCGCTCGAGTACCGAGATCACCATGATGTTGGCGATGCCGATCGCGCCCACCAGCAGAGCCACGGCCCCCAATCCCAGCAGTAGTGTTGTGAACTGGCCCTTGGCGGCGGCGCGCGCCTCGAGCACGTCGGAGGGGCGGCTCACGTCGACGCCGTCCGCGTTCTGCGGATCCGTGGTCGGCGCGAGCAGGTTCGAGACCTGGGTGACATTGTTGACGTTGGCCCGCACGTAGATCTCGGAGGGGTTGGGCTGCTGCTGGAACAGACGTTCGGCGACCGGTAGACCGATGAACGCGGTGCTATCAAGGGTCGGGTCGAGGACCACCGGGTCCATGACGCCGATCACGTTGAACCAGGTCCCGCCCAGGAATACCTGGATGTGCCCACTGACGCTCGGGATCTGGAGTGTGCTCGCCGCCTGCGCTCCGAGCACCACCGTCGGGTAGTTCTCATTGGCGGCGTTGAGAAATTGTCCGGTGGCGAGCTGGCCACCGACCGCCTGCAGCAGGCCGGGTTCGGCCGCGTCGACCCCGATCCCACCGGTCTGCTCGGATGGCACATAGGGTGTGCGAAGGATCGTCGCGCTCGAGACCTGGTAAACGGCCGACGCTTCGTTCACCCCGCTCATATGTCTGATCATCGGCACCGCCGTGTCCGGAAGCACCTCGCTCGCGCCAAGAAAGGTGGTTCCCGGGGTCACCGTCAGCAGGTTGGTCCCCAGCTTGTCGATCGTCGCCAGCAGGGTCGCCTGACTCGACGCAGACACGCCCACGACCGCGACCATGGCGCCGATTCCGATCGCGATCCCGAGCGCCGACAGCGCGGCTCGCAGCCGCCGTTGGCGCAGCCCTTGCAGGGCCACCCAGAACAGCTCGTGCGGAGCGATGCTGGCGCTGTCGCGCTCCCCGCGTTTGCGCAGAGCGATCGGCCGTCGGATCGCGGCGACGCTCACGGTTGCTCGTCCCCGGCGACGTCGCCCCGACTCCGCCCGACGCTCGCGCTCGTCACCCCAGGGCGCTGATCACCATCCATATCGCCCGGACTGGGTGCGATGCTCGCGCTTCTCACCGTCTGGCGCTCGTCGCCGACGATCTCGCCGTCCCTCATCTGAATCCGGCGCGGGAAGCCCTCGGCGATGTGCTCATCATGCGTGATCAGCACCAGCGTGGCCCCATCCGCAGCGAGTTGGTGCAGCAACGTGAGCACCTCCGCCCCGGATTTGGAGTCGAGGTTGCCGGTGGGCTCATCGGCCAAGATGATCACCGGGCGCTTGGCGAGTGCCCGAGCGATGGCCACTCGCTGGCGCTCCCCACCGGAGAGCTGCGGCGGACGGTGGGTCAGCCGGTGCCCGAGGCCGACCCGCTCGAGCGCGGCCCGGGCCAGATCGCGGCGCTCGCGAATCGGCAGGCCGGTATACAGCATGCCGGTGGCGACGTTGTCGACCGCGTTCATCCCATCCTGGAGATGAAAGCCCTGAAAGACGAAGCCGATCTCGTGGGCGCGCAGTCCTGAGAGCTCGGCGTCGGATGCCTTCACGGTGTCGCGTCCGGCGACCTGCACCTCACCGCTACTGGGACGCTCGAGCGTCCCCAGGATGGTGAGCATCGTCGTCTTGCCCGAGCCCGACGGGCCGACGACGGCGACCTGGTCGCCGCTGTCGATCTCGACGCTCACGTCGCGCAAGGCTTGCACCCCGCCCGCGTATTCCTTGACGACGTTGCGCAGCCGCAACGCGACGCCGTTGGCGGTCTCCGGCGGTGGGGCAGCGGGCAGCGTGGCGGTCTCGCCGGATGTGGCTGTGACGCGGCGGCGCAGCACGCTCATCCCTGCGAGTCGGTGACCTGCAGGCCCGGATAGATCTGGGAGCCTGAGATCTGGACATATCCGGCCGCGAACAGCCCCGGCGTCACCGCAATCAGGGTATGCGGGGCGGCGGCCTCCTGTACCGCGTAGCCGCCGCCCGCGGTGGCGAGCAACGCCGTCACCGGGACCGAGAGCACGTTCTTCTCGACCTGCTGCTCGAAGTTGACACTGACCGCCGCTTGGTCGAGCCCCGACGCGGGGTGTCTCCCGGTGATCTCGATCGTGACGGGAATCGTCGCCGAGGGGGTGCTGGACCCCGTGCTCGCGGCGCCAGAGCTGCTACTGCTGCTGCTGCTCGTGCTCTGCGCCACCGGGCTGACCTGGGTGATCTTGGCGTTGACCGTGTCGCCGTTGGGCAACTCGACCGTCACCGGTTCGCCGACGACGGCTTCGCTCTGCTTGGTGGCATCGAGGTCGACGGTGACGACCAACTCGTTCGACGTCGTCTGCAGGATCGCCTGCGCGGTGGACGCGCCGCCAGAAGCCGAGGAGCTCGAACTGGACCCACTGCCGCTGGACGTGCCGGCACTGACCGCGGCGCCGCTCGATCCGCCACCTCCGCTGACGCCACCGCCACCGCCACCGCCGCTGCGGCTGCTGCCGCTGGACGCAGTGCTCGAGCCACCCGTCGTCGAGCGCGACGTTCCGCCGGAGGATCCGCCGGAGGCCGACAGGCTCTTCTTCAGCTCCAGGGTCTCGGCCTTGAGCAGCGCCAGCAGGATCGCCTCTTCAGAGGGCGAGCGGCTGGCGCCGGAGGGCTTGGTGGGAACGTTCGCGGGCCTCGTGGGGGTGGTGGGCGTGGTGGCGGTCGTCGTGGGGGTGGCGGTCGTCGTGGGGGTGGTGGTCGTCGTGGACGTGGTGGTTGTGGTCGTAGGCGTGGTGTCGGTGGTTTGGTTGCCAGATTTCTCGCAGCTTGACGCGGGCGCCGGCGTGGTCGTGGTGGTGGTGGGTGAGGCCGGAACCACCGGCTGGCTGCAGGGGACCGTCGCAGCACTCGGCGTCGTGTCCGTACTCGTGGACGGCGGATCGGCCGGCGTGGTGCTGGACGGAGGACTCGCGGCCGTCGTGGTCAGGCTGACGAACTCGGTGCGGGGAGCGAGGACCGTGTCCGCCGTGCTCGTGGCCGATCCAGTCGACGCACTGCTGGAGCCCCCGGTCGACCCCAGGTTCGTGTCAACCGACGTGATCAACTGTGGACCGGGCAGGAACACGATCTGTCCCAGCGTCACGGTGCCCGTCTGCGTCTGCCCCAGCGCTGCCTGCCAGGCCTCGACAGCCGTCGTCGTCGCGTCCTGCCATGTGTCATTAAGGGCGATCTGATGGTTGGGATCAAAGCCCAGACTCCTCAGGTCTTGGTTCAACTGCAGGATGTCGGGGCCGTTGCCATCACCCGATGTCAAATCGCGATAAGCCGGCGTCGTACCGTTGAACAGGACGACCGGAGCGCCACTGACGTCGTACAGGGTCTGCCCGGGCTTGATCAGTTGACCGACATTGGGCAGCGAGGTGATCGTGCCACTGAGGCGGTTGAACACCGTCTGCGGGTTGGCATAGCTCAGCGTCCCGGACTCGGTGTCAGTGGCCACGAGGTCGCGTCGCTGGACAGTCGTCGCGCCGGAAATCTTGCCGGCGGGACTCGCGCCTTGGCTGGAACCGGGGAGCTCGGTGACAACGACCACCCCGATCACGATTGCGGCCAGGCCGACCGCGCCCGCCGCCGCACCGACGCGGCGCCACCGAGGAATGCCGGACAGCCTGGTGCGGACGCGCCGAAGTGGCGCCTCAGGCACTTGCCCCACCGCCACCACCCGGTCCGCCGCGGCCGAACTTGGGCAGGTTGCTCGAGCATGCCGTCAGCGCCGTCTTGAACGCCGGACTGTTGCGCTCGCTCGAAGCGATCGAGCGGAAGATGCCAAACCCGCCGCCGCTGGTCGTGCTCGGATCGGGGACGTTGACGTTATGCGAGCGCATGCACTCGGCGAACTTGACCAGGGCCTGCTGGGCCGCCGCGCGCTGGGCCGGGGAGATGTTGCCGAACCCGAACGCCTTGGAGCGATACTTCGCGCACGCCGTGCTGGCGGCCGTGAAGTTGGGGCTGCTGCGGAGCTGCTGGAACGCTCCGGCACCTGCGCCGGCGCCGCCGGCGCCGCCAGCTGGGCCGCCGTTGGCCGAAGGGTCAGGGACGTTGACGCCGTGTGCCCGCATGCACTTGGCGTAATTCAATCGAGCCTGATAGGTGGAGCCTGATGTGCCGGCGCCGGCGCCGGCACTCGCCACGCTGGTGGTCGAAGACGATGAGGATCCGCACGCGCTGACGCCGATGGCGAGTGCGCCGGCGAGGACACAGATCGCGAGCGTGCGGCGCCGGACTATGGACAGGGGAAGTGACGGCATCAGAGGCGACTCCTGGAATGACAGTGCAGTGATTCGGTTGTAGCGCCGACGATGTCAGCTCTATGTAAGAGCGCCTGAAGTTCGCGAAACGAAAACACTTGCCGGCGTCGGCAGCGCGGCCAGCTCGACCCGCACCTCCAGTCCGCCGGATTCCGGTGCCGTTACCGTGGCGGTGCCGCCATGGGCCTCCGCGACCGAGCGCACGATTGACAACCCGAGCCCGAAACCGCCCACCGAGCGATCCAAACGGCGAAACGGTTCGGTCAGACCGTCCGCCACGACCGAGTCGATCTGCTGCCCGCCGTTGGCCACCTTGACCAGCACGCGTCCGGCGTGCACACGTGTACTCACCACGAGGAAGCCTCCCGGCTCGTTATGGCGAATGCCATTGTCGACCAGGTTGGCAATCATCCGCTCGAGCAGACCGGGATGACCTCGCGTCCAGGCGGGCTCCAAATCGTCCCGGACCTCCACCCGCGCATCGTGGGCGCGGGCGTGCAGGTCCGTGATGCAGTCCCCCGCCAGCGACGCCAGGTCGACGGCCTCCTCCCGGCCCGCTGACGCCTCGCTGCGCGCCAACATGAGGAGGCTCTCGATCAGCCGCTCACAGCGATCGACGGTCTCTCGCACGGCCTCACCCATCGCGCGCAGCTCGCGGGTGCTCGCGCCGGGGTCAGCCAGCGCAACGTCGACCTCTGTCCGCATGATCGCCAGTGGGGTGCGCAACTCGTGCGACGCATTGGCAACGAAGTGTCGCTGACTGCCAAACGCGGCGTCGAGACGGCCGAGCATGCCGTCAAACGTGTCGGCCAGTTCCTTGAGCTCGTCGGCGGGGCCGACCAAGTCAATGCGCTCGCCCAGGTTCTCACCTGAGACGCGCCGCGCCGTCGCCGTGATATCGCGCAGGGGCCGCAGCGCGCGCCCCGCCAGCAGCCAGCCGGTGCCGACGGCGATCATCGTCATCACCGCCAGCGCGACCACGTAGTCGATCACGAGACGGTGCAGCGCGTCGGTGCGCAGCTGCGCGCGCACTGCGGCAGCAAAGTTCGCCTCCGGGGAGCCTGGGCGCAGGACGAACGGGCGCCCCAGGAATGTCGCCGAGGCGGGCGGCAACAGGCCAAGCTTGCGCAGTTGGTTGCGGACATCTCCGCCCGCAGCCAGGTTGTGGCGAACGAGCAGATAACCGATCGTCAGCAGCACCGCACCGGTGAGCAGGAACACCAGGCCGTAGAGCACCGTGAGCCGCAGGCGGATCGTGGGCGCCGGCCCCCCGATGCGGAGACGCGGCAGGCGCAGCTTCGGCAGAGCCAGCCGCATCACGCCATCCTGTATCCGACTCCGATCACTGTCTCAACCACCGGCGGTTCACCCAGCTTACGCCGCAGGGTCATGATTGTCATGCGTACCACGTTGGTGAACGGGTCCGTGTGCTCATCCCACACCCGCTCGAGCAACTCCTCGGCGGAGACCGTCGCCCCGTCCGCGGACATCAGCGCCTCGAGTACCGCGAACTCCTTACGCGCGAGTTCGATCGGTGTCTCACCGCGGCTCAGTCTGCGCCGGGCCGGATCGAGCGCCAGATCGCCGTGGTGGAGCATCGGTGGACGGCTCGGTGACGACCTCCGGCCGAGCGCTTGGATCCGGGCCACCAATTCGGCGAACCGGAACGGCTTGGCGAGATAGTCATCCGCCCCGAGTGACAGCCCCTCGACGACGTCTTCGAGTGTCCCAGCCGCCGTGAGCATGAGGATGCCGGTATCAGGTCGCTCGCCGCGCACCAGCCGGCACACGTCGTCCCCATGCACGCCGGGAAGGTCGCGATCCAGAACGACCACGTCATAGCGCACGACGCGCGCCTTGACCAGAGCCTGCGTCCCGTCTGGCGCCAGGTCAACGGCCATCCCCTGACGCCGGAGACCGCGCGCGATCGCATCCGCCAAGCGAAGCTCGTCTTCGGCAATCAGCACGCGCACGCCAAGCAGCATGACGCGATCAAGGTAAGAACTCCGTAAGAGGGTCAGCGGCAGAGCCGAATGAGCTGAGGGGGATTCGCCGGGGCGAATCCCCGGGGGCGTCGTTCGGAGTCCGGGCCCGAGGCGCTCAGGACTGCGCCGGGGCGTTTCAGCTCGGATTGCGGCAGCTCACCGGAATTCGGCCGACCAAGCTGAAATCCCCAACCGAATTCAGCTGAATTCAAGCAACGCAGCTAAATTCGGCCAGCTCAGCTGAATTCGGCGGCGAGGCCCCTCAACAACTCCCAGGCGAGGCGGACGTCCGCCTCGGTGGTGTGGAAGTTTCCGATCGCCAGGCGGAGCACGTAGCGCCCGTTCAGCACCGCATGGGAAATGAAGATCTCACCGCTGGAGTTGGCCCGTTCCAGCAGCGTCCGGTTTCGCGCGTCGTCGCCCCTGAGCCGGAAGCACACCACCGAGAACCGGCGCGGCGCGCAGAGCTCCCAGCCGGGCTCATCCGCGACCCACTGCTCGAAGCGCTCGGCCAGCGCGACGCCGCTGCGAATCTGCGCCTGCAGACCGCTGCGGCCGTAGCAGCGCAGCACCGCCCAGAGCTTGAGGGCGCGGAAGCGCCGGCCCAATGCCGGTCCATACTCGCTCAGCGACAGCGCGTCCTCGGATTCCGGCGTACGCAGGAACTCGGGCACGAGGCTGAAGGCCGCCCGGAAATCCTGGGGACGCTTGGTCCACAGCAGCGAGCAGTCCATGGGCGTGAGCATCCACTTGTGAGCGTTGACGACCAGCGAGTCCGCCCGCTCGATGCCGGCGAATGCCCACCGGTGTTCAGGACAGACCATCGCCGCACCGGCGTACGCGGCATCGACGTGGAGCCAGGCACCGGCGCTCGCGCACGCGTCGGCGATCGCCGGGACCGGATCGACCGAGGTGCTGGCTGTGGTGCCCACGGTGGCGACGACCACCGCCGCCTCGCTCAGGTCTCCCAGCGCGTTCGGATCGAGGCGGAAGGAATCGTCGGTCGGCACCTGGCGCAGTCCCATGTCGAGCATCCGGGCCGCTTTCGCGACCGCGGAGTGAGTCTGCTGCGAGCACACGATCTCCTCACGCCCCGTCGCCTGACGCGCGGCGATGATCGCCGCCAGCGTCGAGGTCGAAGCGGTGTCCTCGATGTGGCCGTGCCAACCGCGGGGCAGACCCAGCAATTCCGCCACCCAATCGAGCACGACTCCCTCGAGCTCGGTCGCGGCAGGAGAGGTCCGCCACAGGAACGAGACCTGGTTGAGCGTCGCCGCGAGCAGCTCGGCGAGAATCCCCGGCTCCGACGCGCTGGTGGCGAAGTAGGCGAAGTAGCGGGGGTGCTGCCAATGGGTCACGCCGGGGAGCAGGACCCGATCGAGATCCTCCAGCACCGCCGAGAACGGCTCGGGATGCTCGGGCGCCGTGTCCGGAAGACTGGCGCGGAGCTCGCCCGGCGTCACCTGGGCGAGTACCGGCAGCTCTCCCACGCGCTCCAGGTACTGGGCGGCCCACTCGAGCGCCGCGCGTCCATCGGTGCGCAGATCGGTCACGCCGCGCCGGCCGGATCGGGGATCGCCCCGGCCGGTGCGGTGCCCTGGCCCCCGACGAGCACGCTGAACTGGATTCCCGCCCGTTGCAGTCGATCGATCAACGCCTGCCCCATTGCCACCGCGGGCGTCAGCTGGCCTGAGCGCGCGGGCAGCTCGTCGTACGCGAGGCACAGCGCCGACTCCGCCAGCATCTTCGACGTCTCGGCATAGCCGGGGTCTCCCCCGCTGACCTGGGTGAGAACGCTCGCGCCACCACCGCGGCCATGGAACCGAACCTTGAACCAGCTCTTCGCACGCCGCTCGGGCGAGGGCCCGTCACCGGGATCCTTGAGCATCAGTAGGAGCTTCTTGGTCGGCGGCAGCTGGGCGAGCGCGATCACCACCCCGGCGCCGCCGACCATGCCCGCCAGCACCGGCAGTCGTTTGGCGACCAGATAGTGGCTGTAGGTGAAGTCGGGCCCGTAGCGATCGAGCGCCCGCGCGGAGCGCAGCACGGTGAGCGGATCGATCGTCGGCATCGGGAAGACCCAGCCACCGGCGGCCGCGTCATGATGAGGCGCCCCGGAGACGCCCCTGACCGTGCGTCCGAGGGGCCGGGCCTCGCGCTCCCGTCGCTCGCGGGCGACCGAGGCCCCTTGGCGCAGGCGGCTCATGATCTCGATCGCCGAGTGGTAGGTGCCGCCGGAGAACGAGCCGCCGACCCGGACGAATCCCTGCAGGTTGATCGGGATACCGGCGGGGAGCTGCTGCACGGAGAACAACGCCCCGAGGTCGTAGGGGACCGAATCGAACCCGCACGAGTGGACCAGCCGCGCGCCGCTGCGCTGGGCCTGATCGTGGTAGCGCAGCCACATCCGATCGACGAACTCGGGCTCGCCGGTGAG
>Ga0302325_10020171_pt1 | contig 13983 bp, 11 predicted proteins | sample Palsa_T0_2_FD_201948 | JGI IMG/M metagenome (GOLD analysis project Ga0302325, IMG submission 201948) | Peat permafrost microbial communities from Stordalen Mire near Abisko, Sweden - Palsa_T0_2 | ecosystem: Environmental > Terrestrial > Soil > Palsa > Peat permafrost | place: Sweden: Abisko... | reverse complement strand
GGCGGATCGTCCGCGATGAGGCGACCGGGCTGTACGCACGCGACGAGACCACGCGCGAGTTCGCCCAGCGGCTGCGCAATCCCGGCGGGCGTCCCGAGGGGGTGTAGGCGATGCGGATCGGCTTCTTCCTGCGCGAGGCAATGCGCGCGATGCGACGCAGCGCCGCCCCGAGCTTCGCGGCGCTCGCGACCGTGGTCGTGACGCTGATCGTGCTCGGCGTGTTCATCCCGATCGTCCAGGCGACGAAGGGCGCCGCCAACACCGTCCGCGGCCGGGTCGAGGTCGACGTGTACATGAAGTCGAGTGCGACCGCTGCCGACGATGCGCGCGTACACAAGGAGCTGCTCGGGATCCAGAACGTCAAGTCGGTGCTGTTCGTGTCCAAGGAGCAGGCGTACAAGCAGCAGGCGGCCCAGGACCCGCAGGCCTACGCGCTGCTGGCCTCGAACCCGCTGCCCGACACGTTCCACGTGATCCCCGACAACCCCGGCAACGTGCTGCTCGTCCGCAAGGCTCTGATGCCGCGAACGCCGAGCGGCGGCACGTTGATGATCGACCCGGCGATCCAGAACATCTCGAACCACACCGACGACACGAAGAAGATCCTCGAGGTGACAAACCTCGTCACGATCACCGCAGCGTTGCTGACCGTGCTGCTGACGCTCGCGTCGATCCTGCTGATCGGAAACACGATCCGGCTGTCGCTGTACGCCCGGCGGCGTGAGGTCGAGGTGATGAAGCTGGTCGGCGCAACCGACTGGTTCATCCGCTGGCCGTTCGTGATCGAGGGGATCATCGTCGGCGCGCTCGGCGCGCTGCTCGCGATCGGGATCCTCGGCGTTACGAAGGTCGCGCTGCTCGACCCGCTCGCGAACAGCTGGACGCTGATCGCGGCGCCGCGGACGATCCCGTTCGAGCTGCTCGTGTTGGTGCTGCTCGGTGCCGGCGTCGGCGTGTCCGCGCTCGGGTCGGGGATCTCGCTGCGGCGCTTCCTGCGCGTGTAGATCTCAGGCGGGCGCGCTTGCGGCGCCTGGGGCGCCTGGGCGTCACGTCCGGCTACCCTCCGATTTCATGCGTTCCCGCTCCTCCCGTTCCCCTCGGACGACCACGATCGTGGTCGGGTTGGTCGTCGCGATCGTGGCCGGGGTCTGGCTCGGCGGCCACCCGAGCTGGATCCCGTCCGGACTGCGGGGCACGTTCTCGGACCAGAGCAGCAGCCCGAAGATCGTCGACGAGGTCCTCAGCGAGCTGTCGAAGGAGTACTACCGCCCGGTCGACACGACGGCGCTGATCAACAAGGGGCTCGAGGCCGCCGTCGCGAGCCTCAACGATCCGTACTCGCACTACTTCGACCCGAGCGACTACAAGTCGTTCCAGAACGAGGACAACCCGCACCTGAGCGGGATCGGCGTCGACGTGTTGCCGAACGCGCGCGGGCTCGAGGTGATCGATGTGTTCCCGGGCTCGCCGGCGGCGCACGCGGGACTCGGGCACGGAGACCTGATCATCGCGGTCAGCGGCACCCCGCTCGCGAACAAGTCCGCCGATGTCGCCTCGGGGCTGATCCGTGGGCGCGCCGGGACCAAGGTCACGCTGACGATCGTGTCCTCGGGCCATCGCCGCTTGGTCACGATCACGCGCGCGAACATCGTCGTGCCGGTAGCCGCGGGGCGAATCGTGGACTATCACGGCAAGAAAATCGGCTACCTGCAGTTCACGAGCTTCACCCAGGGCTCCGGCGACGAGCTGCGCCAGCAGGTCGAGAAGGTCCTCCACCAGGGCGCCCAGGGGCTGATCCTCGACCTGCGCGAGAACGGCGGCGGACTGCTGAACGAGGCGATCAACGTCGCGAGCATTTTCATCCCGGACGGGACGATCGTCTCGACCCGGGGCCGCGATCAGCCGTCGCAGGTGTACGTCGCCCAGAACAATGCGATCGCGCCGACGATCCCGATGGTCGTGCTGGTCGACCGTGACACGGCGTCGTCGGCGGAGATCGTCACGGGCGCGCTCAAGGACCGCGGCCGGGCGACGGTGGTCGGCACCCACACCTACGGCAAGGGCGTGTTCCAGGAGCTGATGCCGCTGTCCAACGGCGGCGCGCTCGACATCACCGTCGGCGAGTACTTCACCCCGAATGGCCAGAACCTCGGTGGCGCCGGCGTGGTCCAGGGACGGACGGTCACCGAGGGGGTCGGGATCGCGCCGAACGTGTACGCCGTCGACAATCCACGCTCGCCGACCGATGAGGCGCTGATCGTCGCCGAGCGCACCGTCGCCGCGAAGATCAAGTGAGCTCGCGCGCCGCCGTGGCCGGCGAGCCGGGCGCGGGACTGCGGAACCGCGTCGCGGTGCTCGAGCGGCGAGGCAAGTTCCTCGTCGCCGAGCCATTCTTCGGCTCGGGGCCGCGGTTTGCGGTCAGCCGTGACAAGCGCGCGGAGGTGGGGGACCTGGTCGTGCTCGGGCCGCCGAGGGGCGGGCGGCGCGGCGGTGGCGGCTCCGGCGGCTCGGGTGGCGCGGGCGGGCGCGCGGTCGTCGCGCGGCGGATCGGCAAGCCGACGATCGCGCGGGACGTGATCGAGGCGCTAATGATCGACCGTGGATTGCGGCGCGAGTTCGACCCGGCGGTCGAGCGTGAGGCACGCCTGGCGTCGGAGGCCGGCGTCCCCGACGCCGGGGACGGCGCCGACGCAGCGCGCCGCGATCTGCGGGCGCTGCCGACATTCACGATCGATCCCGCGAGCGCGCGCGACTTCGATGATGCGATCTCGGCGGCCAGCGAGGGCGATGGCTCGTGGCGCGTGTGGGTCCACATCGCGGACGTTTCGGCGTTCGTGCCGCCACGGTCGCTCGTCGACCGCGAGGCGTACCGTCGTGGGACGAGCGTGTACGTGCCGGGAGCGGTCGAGCCGATGCTTCCGCGCGAGCTGTCGAACGAGGCGTGCTCGCTGGTGCCCGGAGAGGACCGGCTGACGGTTACGGTCGAGATGACGATCGTCGGAGAGGCGGTCTCGAGTGCGTCGTTCTACCGCTCGGTGATCCGCTCCGACGAGCGGCTCACGTACGAGCAGGTCGATCGCGTGTTCGAAGGGGTAGATCGCGCGGGTGAGCCCTGGGGGGAGCCGCTCGCGGCCGCCCGTGCTGCCGCCGCCGCGCTCGGTGCGCGCCGGGCGGCTCGCTCGGCGCTCGTGCTCGAGGGCTCGGAGCCCGAGTTCGTGTTCGACCGTGCCGGAAACGTGGTCGGCGCGGGGATCGTGGCGCAGACGGAGTCGCACCGGCTGATCGAGCATCTGATGATCGCCGCCAACGAGCAGGTCGCGCGGGTGCTCGAGGAGAAGCGGGCGCCGGCGCTCTACCGCGTCCACGAGCGCCCGGACGCGGTGGCCGCCGAGCGCCTGATCGAGCAGCTCGCATCGCTGGGCGTGCCCACGCCGCCGGTGCCGGGCGGGCACATGACACCGCAGCAGGCTTCACAGCTCGTCGGCGAGGCGTCGGTGCTCGTGCAGCGGTGGGTCGCTGCGCCGCCGCGCAACGGCCGCGGCGCCCGCGCGCTGAACCGTGTCGTGCTGCGATCGCTGAAGCAGGCCTACTACGACCATCGCAACCTCGGCCACTCGGGACTCCAGTCCCCGCGCTACTGCCACTTCACCTCGCCGATCCGGCGCTACCCGGACCTGATCTGCCACCGCGCGCTGCTGTCGGCGGTCGCCGGCGCCGGTCCCGCGCTGGACGCGTCCTGGGTCGCCGCAGCCGGCCCGTGGACGTCCACCCGCGAGCGCGAGGCGATGATCATCGAGCGCGATGCGGATGACATCGCGCGCTGCTTCCTGCTCTCGCGCGAGCTCAGGGAGTCCGGGGGGGAGGCCGTGTTCGAGGGCGAGGTCGTGGGGTTGATCCGCGCGGGCGCGTTCGTCGCGTTCGGACCGGAGGGTGGATTTGAGGGAATGCTGCCCGTGCGCAAGCTGGGCGGCGACTGGTGGGAGCTGAACGAGGAGGGGACGGTGCTCGTCGGGACGCGGAGCGGCGGAGCGCTCCGGCTCGGGGATTCGATCGACGTTCGCGTCGATCGGGTCGACGCTCCCCGCGGCCGGGTCGACCTCGTGCCGGCGGGCGCGGCCGGGCCCGGGAACGCGTTCGGGGACACTTAGCCTGTTATGGCAAAGGGCAAGAAGCGCAAAGTGGCCTCGGGCGACGTCGCGACGAACCGTCAGGCGTCGTACAGGTACAACCTGCTCGAGCGGTTCGAGGCCGGAATCGTCCTGACCGGAACCGAGGTCAAATCGCTGCGCGAGGGCAAGGCGCAGCTGAAGGACTCCTACGCGGTCCTGCGCGACGGCGAGGTGTGGCTGATCGGCGTCTACATCCCTCCGTACGGACCCGCCTCGAGCGCGAACCATGAGCCCGAGCGCGACCGCAAGCTGCTGCTGCACCGCAGCGAGATCGAACGGCTGATCGGCCGCACGCACGAGCGCGGGCTGACGCTCGTGCCGACGCGGCTGTACTTCGGCGGGCCGCGGTCGCGGGCCAAGGTCGAGATCGCGCTCGCACGCGGCAAGGACGTGCACGACAAGCGCGACGCGATCCGCACGCGCGAGATGGCGCGCGACGTGCAGCGGGAGCTTCGCGAGGTGGGGCGGTAGAGCGGGCGGTGCGGCCGCGGTTCCGCGGGCGGCCGGGCTATAGGCCGCGGTATACGTACGTCGCGTGCAGGCCGACGACGAGCAGCGCGGCGAGCCCGATGTAGACCGCGGCCACCGCGAGCCGGCCGCGCGTGCTGACGCGGTAGTACGCCTCCTGCTCAGGGCCGCCCTCGCGCCGCAGGCGCCAGCGGCGGCGCGAGTCGAGGCCGCCGATGATCAGGATCACGAGCACCAGCGGAGCCCTGAAGATCACGCCGACCGCCGCCAGTACCGCAAATCCCACGAACCACATCCACGGTGCCATCGCGGCCATTGCGCGGCCGCCATCGAGCGGCGAGACCGGGATCAGGTTGAACAGGTTGAGATAGAAGCCGAAGAACGCGACCGCGCGCCAGAACTCGCTGCCGGTGGCGCCGTAGACCAGCAGCGCCACCACCGAGCCAACCGATCCGAGGATCGGTCCGGCGAGGCCGACGCGCGCCTCGGCGAGCGCGTTGTCGCCGAGCGAGCGCGACGTGATCACGGCGCCGAGGAACGGGATGAAAGTCGGCGCGCTTGCCCTGATCCCCTCGCGGCGGAGCGCGATCACATGCCCCATCTCGTGGACGAAGATCAGCAGCACGAGCGCGACCGCGAAGTTCCAGCCGAACAGCAGGCTGTACGCAACCACCGACACGAGCATCGAGCCGAAGGTGATCAGCAGCTTCAGCTTCGGCAGGACGAGCAGCAGCAGCTTCAGTTTCGCCAGCAGCGCGGCGAGCGCGGCACCAGCGGCGCCGAGCTTGCGCCTGACCCACGACCGCTGCCCGGATTCAGCTTCGGGCTCGAGCTTGAGCTCGGGCTCTGGCTCTGGCGGGAGTCCCGGGCCGTACGGTGGCGCGAACGGGCCGGCCACCTGCGACGGCGGCGCTGGGAGCCATTGCGCGCTTGATTCCATGACTTAGATTCTGACAGCCCCGAGCGGGCATCAGTCCGTATTTATGAGCTTCTTCAGCTGCGAGCGCTCGCGCACTACAATCGTGCTTGCACATAACCCCCAGGGGACGACAGGCTTCGACGTGGTCGGATCGTGGGGGTGGTTGCGAGTCGAGGTTCCCGGCGGCCTCGTAAAACCCCGGGAAAACAATAAGTGCGGACACGCACAATTTCGACCTCGGACTTGCCGCTGCGTAAGTAGCCGCCGTCCGTAGGATCGTCTCGGCCCCTGATTGTCTGCGGCGGGGGACCCGGGATCAATTAGCAGGCTAGCTCGGGTGAGGATTTGCTCCCTCCGATCTCGGGGACTGTCAGGGAGCTGGCTTCCGACAACCCGGCCGGCGTGGCTAGTCAGAGGCGAGATCAGAGCGCCGGCTACGCTCGTAGACGCCACCCTTTACGCGACCGCGGACGCGGGTTCAATTCCCGCCGTCTCCATGGATTGCAGCGGGTGCGAAATCCTCTCGATTTCGACCCGCTGCAGGTCTTTAAGGGTGCGAAGACTGGAGTCGTCCGCACGAACGAATTCCCGCTCTTTGCGGGCGGTGGATAAGGGTGTCGGCCACAAGTCGGCCGCGGTTGCGGCCGGGGGAGAGCAGACATCGCCAGCGAAACTAGCTGTAGTTCCTGATCACGTTATTCATCCGGGCCTCCTTGGAGGCTGAGAGGTGCTCAAGCCACTCAGTCCCAAGGAGGACACCGAATGAAGCTGCACGGTAATGCCCGGACCTGTCCAAAGAGTCGGAGGTTGCTGGTCGAGCGGATCGTGGAGGAGGGCTGGTCGCGGGCGCAGGCGGCCGAGGCCGCCGCCGACCGCACTCGCAGCCTCCGGTGGGTGCTGATCATCATCTCCAACAGCTACACAGACGAGCTCTCGCCGTACCCGAACGGACTGGTCAACCTCCAAAGGTGCGATGCCACGAGCGACCGACTCACCCTGGTGGACGCCCCGAACCTCCCGGCCTGGGCGTCCGGGCGTCCGACATCGGAACCCCTAGCGCACACGCGGATGGCGAGGCGCGGATCTGGCGACGAGCGGGTGCGTCCCGGCGAGCGTGTCGAGACCCGCGTCCGTGCACGCGCGGGCATCGGAAGTTGGTGTGGTTTGGTGTCCGCGTGCGTCTGGTATGGGTTGCGTGCAACCGGTTGCGATATCGGGGTCACGACCGCTTGGCTCCGCCGACGTACGCGTGGTGGGCGTGCCGCTATCCCGTCTAGCGCTTGGGTTAGCCAGCCGTCTGGCTGGTTTTGGGGCGGCTAGCTGAGGCGCTGGCGAATTCGTTGCCTTGTTGTGCGTTCATGTTCGAGCGGTTCACGCGAAGCTGCGAAGGAATCGTTGGATTGCGGGGCGACCGGTCGTGAGTCGCTTGTTGGTGATGCCGATCTCCTCGACGAGTCCGTGGCGGACCTTGAGGAGACCGTGACTGATGGCGCCGGGGATTAGGTACCACGTGTTGAGGCCGACTTGGTAGGGCGGGCTGAGGCGTAGGCGCTTGGTGGCAGTGCGCAGCAATGTCCCGGGTCGCACGTTGTCGAGCGCGTAGCGGGAATTGGCGGTCAGCGCGAGCACGATCCGCCCTCGTACGTCGGCGCGCCGACGCGCGGTGAGCGTTCGCAGCAGGGTCGGGCTGGGGAAGCCGATCCGGATCCCGGTGGGTGCTAGGCAGAGGAACTCGCTGTCCCGGCGGCCGCGCGTGCCGATGCGTGTGAATCGCCGGCCGACCACTGCCTTGGTCTCGCCTAGCGTGATGGGACCTAGGCGGCGGCCGGTCAGCGTGCCGGTGGCCGGTGCGCACCGGGGTCGTACCACTCGCGGCAGCTTGATCGAAGTGCTGGCAGCGAGGAACGTATCGCCTGCACTGGCGGTGACGGGGATGCGTCCTCCGGCGTGGGTGGGGACAGCGATCAGGGCGGTGCCGCTGGCGTCGGTGTGGGCGCTTGCGCGATCCATCGTTACGGTTGCGTCGAGGACCGGGCGGGTGTCCGTGCCGGCCTCGTTGGCGCCGGCGCCGTGGATCGAGGCGGTCACCTTTGCGAGCACCATCGGCCGCCCATGGCGGTGGACGACGCTCGCGGCGAGTTGCAGCTGGGGTGGGCGGGGCAGCGCGTTCGGGCATGGGGCGGGGGTATGCGGCGGTCCGGCGATGGTCGTCCCGTCGTAGCTGGTGACAGCGGTCCCAATCGCGGTAACCGGGTTGGTCTCGTCGCCGCTGAGGGTGAGGTCGATGTGGCTGTAGCCGGTGTCGGCGCCGGTCATCGTGAGGTTCGTCTCGATCGTGATCGGACCGGTGAGGACCGATGCGTTGGTGATGCTGCTGGTGCCGTTGACGAAGTCACGCCCGTTGTCGGAGTAGTTGTCGTAGATGGCGCTGTACTGGCCAGAGACGACGCCCGTTCCGGCGTATGTCACGGTCGCGGTCCCGGACGCAAGGCCGTGCAGGACGACCGTTTCGTCAGCGGCGATCGCGCCGTGGTAGTTCTCCGGGCTGGGCGCCCAACTGCCCGGTTGCGAGCTGACGATCGGGAGCGGCTTGGTCGGCTTGCGGGCGACCAGGTGCGCGATCAGCAGGTACGGGGCGCTGAGGTTGGTGGTGTAGCTCTCGGTGTTGAGCGCGATCTCGGTGCCGTTGGGACTCCATTGCGGCCAGCCGGAGACGTTGTTGGCGGCGTGCACATCACCGCCGGTGTAGGGCTGGATCGGCTCGCCGAGCAGTTTCGCGTCGTCGTCTCCGCTCGCCGGCAGCAGCCATGGCTGCAAGTCGCATTGACGGTCAACCGGTCCGGCGACGTAGTAGCTGGCGTAGATTGCGACCTCAGGCGCGTCGATGAACCCGCGGACGGGCAGTAAGCCGCCGAGCATGTCGGTGCGGTGCATCGTGCGGTCTGACTCGATCACGATCGAGCGACCGTCAGGGGAGGGGGCGTCGTCTTCGTCCCAGTCCGGGTTGGCGGTCAGGCGCGTGCGCTGCCCGGTCGCCAGGTTGATCTCCCAGACGTCGGGGTTGAGAGTCGCAGGTCCCCCGACCTCGGCGTAGGTTGCGTCGGCGCCGCCGTTGGCGAAGGTCTTGAACTCGTACAGGGCGGCGCTGTCTGACCACGCCTGGGTGTTGGTGTCGGTGGGCGAGGTCGGCCCGGCGGGGTTGATCACGCGTGGGTCGGTGACGATGTACTTGGTCGCCTGCCGCTGCAGCGTGGCGATGATCATCAGCTCGGCGGCGTCGCTGCGCACGTCAGAGAACGCGACGTGCACGCCGTCGGGCGCGAGCTTGGGCGAGGAGCCGCCGCCAACGTCGTAGGCGCCTTCCAGGTCCGCGCCGCCCGGGGTCACGACCCCGCCGTCCGGTCTGGCCGCGGACAGATCGACGGGAAGGATCTGCCGCGACGAGCAGTCGATCACGCTCGGGCTGCACTCGAGTACGCCAACGCTGCCGGCAGCACCGAAGAACACTCGCTTGCCGTCCGGGAACTCGGTCGCGAACCCCTCCTGCTCAGTCTTCGGCAGCGTCGGCGCGTTCGCAAGCCCGCACGAGAGACAGTCCAACCCGCGACCGTCGGTGCCAACGATCCACAGATGCTCGGCCGAGAAGAACAGCAGGTGCTTACCGTCACCCGTGAACACCGGGCTGCTCGCGTCCTTGATCTCCGACGGCAGATCGATCCGCTGGATCACGATCGGCTCAAACGGCGGGACGCCAGCTGCGTGCGCCGCCTCCGACGAAACGGCGGCGAGCATCAGGCCGACGGCGACCGCGAGCCGCAGCCAACGGGAGATCGGCCCCGCAATTGCAGGCCTCCTGACTGGGGTCATTGAGATTCTCCCTCTCCGTTCGGTTCCGACCTTGAGGCCCGCCCGCGTCGCGCACCGCGGGCGTGATCTCGCGAGCAGGCTTGTCAACTCACGCTAATTGAGATAACCTCAATAGGGTGGCAGAGGGAGGTCTCCCGTGCAAGTCGCCGCTGTCGTGGCGTTGCCTACGGCTCGAACTTGTAGGAGCAACAACGTGAACACCGTGCACTCGTCACAGCCATGAGAGTTCTTCGCGCGTTTGCTCTTGCGGTCCTGTTCGTCTGCCCCGCGCTGGTTTGTGCCGCCGCGGCGCGCGCTGCCTCGTCGCCGACGGGGGCCGACACAGCGGTGGCTAATGGATCCGCGGCGGTAGCGGGGTCACCGCTGGCGCCCGTGACTTTCGCGAGCGGCGACGGGCTGACCGTGCAGACCCAAAAGGCCCTCGATACTCGACTCTACGCTCTGACGATAAGCACCAAGATGCTGCCCGGAATAGTCAACGTCCGGATCCTCTTGCCGTCGGGCTACGCGAGCCATCCGCACAAGCGATACCCGGTGCTGTATCTCCTGCACGGCACGAGCGGGACCGCCTCGGACTGGACGGTGATGGGCAACGCGGAGCCGGCCACCGCCGGGCTGCCGCTGATCGTGGTCATGCCCGACATCGCGCTGAACGACGGCGGGGGTGGTTACTGCACGAACTTCCCGGACGGAACGCAGGACTGGACTACGTTCCACATCGACGAGCTGATCCCCTGGGTACAGTCGAATCTCCGCACCCTCAACAGCCGCTCCGAACGCGCGATTGCCGGCCTCTCGCAGGGGGGCTTCTGCTCGCTCAGCTACGCCGCTCGTTACCCGAGCCTGTTCGGCGAGGCGTTCAGCTTCTCCGGCGACGTCGACATCGCGCAGGACCCCGATGCCCGCAACGAGTTCCTCGGCATCCAGGCCGCCACGGCGACCGGACTCGATGGCGGCCTCGCTCCGGACGCCTTTTTCGGCAATCCGACAAGCGACTACCTCAACTACGCCGACCACGACCCGGCGACACTCGCGGCGAACCTCCGAGAGACAAAGCTATACATCTACTTCGGCGACGGCGTCCCGGGTCCGTTCGACAGCCCAACGAACTCGGCAACGATCGGCGGTGCGCCGATCGAGGCCTACATCCACCAGGTCAACCTTGACTTCCACACCCGCCTCGAGCAACTCGGGATCACCCCGGCCGTCTACGACCCCTACGGCAGCGGCACGCACTCGTGGCCCTACTGGAATCGAGACCTGACCTGGAGCCTGCCGGACCTGATGAGCGACTTCGCGCACCCCGTTCCGACGCCGAGGTCATTCTCGTTCATGAGTGCCGCAGGCACGTACAGCGATTTCGGGTGGACCGTCGCCCTGCGCCGACCCGCGGCTGAGTTCAGCACCCTGACGGTACGCAACGCCAGCGGCTTCAGCCTCGCCGGTTCGGGAACCGCAACCGTCACCACGGCAAGGCTCTACCGCCCAAGGCGCCGGTTCAGCGTCGTCGTCCGCTCGCAGGGGTCACCGGCGGTGACGCTCAACCTCCGCTCCGACGCTGCCGGCCGACTCGATGTGCCGGCCGCGCTCGGACCCGCCGACACCGAGCAAGAGTATTCACTCGGCGGCTCGCCCGCCCTGTCACCCGGCACGCATGTGTACACCACCACGGTGTCGATCAGCGCCCGGCGCTCGCACCGTACCCATTGACTCAGCCGAGACCGTCTCGTCATGCGCAGCCCCAACCCAGAAGGCTCATTAGGGGACTCGATCAACAACGGTGAGATCGACGCGCTCCAGACCGCCCGCGGAAGACGTAGACGCTGCGGATCACGCCGCTGATCCGGCACGCCACAATCATCCGGGACACGCTCGTCCCGAGCGTTCGAACCACCGTCCGCGTGACGGTGTTCGCAGGCGCTCGGCGGATCCACATTTTCCGAACGCGACCAGGACACACCTATCCGATCGCGTTGTACCACCGCCCGGGCCGAATCCGACTCCTCGCCGTTACCGCTGGCCGTCGCCAGAAGCCGACAATCAGACAGCCATAACTCGCGAACGGCTGCCGGCTACCGATCCCCTGCGAACAGCGGAGCCGCAGCATCAAGCAGCAGCTCGACCAGTGCCGCGCGGTCAATCCCCCCACGAACGACCCAACGAGTCGTTACCCGCTCCACGAACCCGAGCCACCCCCACATCTGCAGGTCCTGACCCCGATCGGGCTCCGAGATACCGACCAACACGAACAACGCGCGATGAACCTGCTCGCGCGCAGTATCGATCGCGAAACGAACCTCGTCATCCGGCGTCCCCCGCGCCCCAATCACGAACGCATAGCCGTTCGGACGGTCTACCACGAAATCCAGATACCGCCCAAGCGCCGCCCGCAACCGCTCCCGCGCCGACAGCCCGCCACCACGAGCACCCACTGGCTCGGCCGCGATCGCCTCCTGAAACCCCTCGATCGCCGCCACCACCACACCGAGGAAAACCTCCCGCTTCGTGCCGAAATAGTGGTGCACCAGCGCGGGCGACACCCCCGCCGCCTCAGCAATCCCGTCAAGCGTCACCGCGTCATACGGTCGACGCTCGAACAAGACCCTCGCTACATCGAGCAACTGCACACGCCGCAACCCCGGCGCCAACCGCGTGCGCGGCCCCTTCGCCAATGGATGCTCAGCACTTACGTCCTCAGGCATGACGCAACCAAGCATGACGAATACCGAAGCCAAACACGAAAGGCCACCATCTCGTCGGATACTGCCGGCTCGCTCGTCTTCGATAGCCAGCCGAAGCAGAGCCCCGCCGCGCTTGAGCGCTAAGGGGCCTGATACGGCGCCCGATCGATCGCGCCAGGAATCCCCGACCCCTGCCTTCCTTCCAGCACGAGCCTGTCGGTACGACCGCGGTGGTCATTCAGGCTCAGCGACTAGCGAGCTTTCCGCAGCGTTGCCTCGATCTCGGCGGTGAGCACGTAGAGGTCGAGCTGGTCAGCATCGGCGGGGTCGAACGGGTGGAACCCGAGTCGCTCCCACCACGCCAGGGCCGTGGCGTTCAGGGCGCTGACGACAACGGCACGACACGCCGCCTTCTCGTTCAGCTCAACAGCGGTGGCAAGAACATGAGCCGCGAGCGCGGTGCCGATCCCGAGACCGGCGTATCCACGGTCGACGGCAAGTCGGCCGAGCAGGAGCGCGGGGACCGGATCGGGCGCGCCGCTCCCCAACGATTCTGGCGCGGCCGAACGGTCGATGCCGGTCATCGCGACGCTGGCGTAGGCGACGACGACGTAGTCGACGTCCGTGATCACCCAGGTCGCGGCCGTATCACGTCGTCGATTCTGACCGGCATAGCGACGCAGCCAGTCGTCGAGGACCGGCTCTCCGCTGTCGAACTGGCCCCGCTGATGTCGGCGCGGGTCCAGCGGGGCCGGGCGGTGCAGCTCAGTCAAGCCAGCTGAACGTGCGCGTCCGGCGCATCGCGCTGGCGAGACGGTCGTTGACCCCGGCTGGTCGCTCGAGCGCCTCCGTGAACGCGAGTGCGGCCTCGCGCGAGAGACGGATGCTCGAGCGTTCAGCCAGGATCTCCTCGGCCTTCGACGCGGCGGCCTGCACCACGAACGCGGAGACGTTGAGGTGCGACGCGGCCGCGGCCCGCTCGAGCAGCGCTTTGTCGGCCGGGCCGACCCGGATCTGCAGGCGTTCTTCCTTGACCATTGACATGTACTCACAATGGCAGTACAGCATCTGATTGTCAAGCCATCCACTTCCCGTCGGCGCACTGCTTTGCGTCATCCACGGACCGACGACCGGACGGCATTGGGAAGCCTCTGCTGCTCGCAAGCAACTGCACCACGCAGCTGCCGCGGCGGGCGTCAGACGTCGGTTCGCGCCGCACCAGTTGCGACATGCGCACGCGGTCGAGATGGCGCACGAGGGAGTCCCGCTCGTCGTGATCCAGCGCCAACACGCGAACCTCGGCATCACGAGCGTGTACCTCCAAGGCATCGACAGCAGCGAGATTCACCCGGCCGACCGACTACGCCTCAGCCTGGCGAGGAGCGGTACCAACCGCGCTTGGATTCTGCGCCCTGGTTTGACGTCGGCACGGGCATCCGGGCTCGAGGCATCCTTTGGCAGTTGGCGGATCGGAAGCGGTCGTTCTTGATGAGCTCCGCAGCGGCGGGGATGCGGCTGTCTTGGCAGCGAGCGCGGGGGACCGACCGGTAGCGGTTCCGGCGCCTCGTCCGGCCGCGGGTGGCGGCAGCGCCGTGCACGCGCCAGTGGTGCGCAGTGTGGGCGTCGTCCGCGAGCGTGTGGGCGCCGTTAGGGCGAGGTGTCGCCGGCGCGTCGTCGTCGCCAGGCGGCCGGTCCCGAGGTGGGTAGTACTTGAGAGGGATCCCGGGGTCTGACCTTGGTGGGAGGCGGTCCGCGAGCTGGTGGAGTACGTTCGATGCGTGAGCCGAGGCGAACATCTCGCCCGCACGTACTGGTTCGACCTGCTGATCGCGCTGCTGGCGATCGTGGCGATGCTTGACGTGGTGCTCGGACGCGGCTC
>Ga0302325_10020170_pt1 | contig 13983 bp, 14 predicted proteins | sample Palsa_T0_2_FD_201948 | JGI IMG/M metagenome (GOLD analysis project Ga0302325, IMG submission 201948) | Peat permafrost microbial communities from Stordalen Mire near Abisko, Sweden - Palsa_T0_2 | ecosystem: Environmental > Terrestrial > Soil > Palsa > Peat permafrost | place: Sweden: Abisko... | reverse complement strand
CAATCTGTGGCATGCTTAAAATTCATACCCTGCCCTGGCTTCGTTTGCCCATGCCCTCAAATTAATAATTAAATCAAGCAATGCTGACTTGGCAATTGTGCAGCTACAGCCAGGCTGTTGATGTTGGCAGCTTGAAAGGCGTCTCAGCCCCAACTATTCGGATCTTGGTTTGTCCTTTTGGAGATCAAGCTTGAGCCTGTGGCTTACCATTCCTAGGTCTGGGTGCTCAGCTTCCTGTCTTTTGGTTATGCCACCGAGGAGTTCGAGGGTAATACTGTCTCAGCCTCCCTCTTTATTCCAAATGTTCGCTTTTTGCTTGTTCCGGATGTCCTGCAAGATATCATGCATTCATATTCATATTCAGGCTTTACTGACCCGAAATCTGAATAGTCACCGATGAACGCCTTGGCGTGTATAGACCCGAGGAGCATATAGATAATCCAAAGGATTATGCAGACAACAAAGATGCAAGACAGTATGATACTCGTCTCCGAGGCCTTTCAGCCCATCGAACTTGATATCGACCCCGAAACCGGCATGGTGAGTTTATTCTCATACTGATTTGCTTTTCCATCCTACGAGTTCGTTTATAGGTTACGTGTATCAACAACACCTACGACTCTGGAAACCTTTTATTGCAGAATCCGAGAAAATTTGAAGCTCTTCGACCCCTCGGACTCTTTAACATATCACAGCTAACCTGCTTGACAGAAAAATTACATTGCTCGGGAAGGGGGCTGGGCCACGAGCGCAGGCTATGTCAGATTTAGTTTCGCACGAAGCATTCATTTCGGTATGTGATAATTAGGGTCGACAAGTTTCGTGCCGATCAATAGAAAGTTTATTGGTCACTAATTCGACCTCAATGCACAGGAAGAGTCTATACGAATGGTGCCGGCGGTACAAGGGGAAAGGAAGCTGATCTGTGCGAGGCTTTGCGGTAGGTGACGTTCACCAAATATACTAATTCTCTACTGACCCTGAAAGGTGCCTTGGCCAAGGACTGCACTGCATGGAGGATTTTGGGGCTCATACCAACTATTGTGAATTAGCACTTCGTGAGCTAGGCTACCGTGACGTTTTCCCACATTGTGGCGCTGCTACTGAGATGAATATTCGGGGTGAGTTGCTCCATCATTTGTGATACGAGCAGAGCGATATTAAAAAGAAGCAGGCCATCATATCTACCCGCTCGTTACAGGTAAGAATTTTAACCCATGCTGAATTTACGTTTGATTCCACGAGAGCCCAGACCGCTGGGCTGTTTCAGAGAGCCGTCATGGCCTCCGATTCCAAGCTTATTGTTTCCGCTGGCTTTCTGGGTCCATAGTACTAATTCTCTGGTAGGAACATTTGGAGCGGTTGATTTCTTGCATTCGGTGTTGGGAGAGGCTACGGACCATTTTCAACAGACGGAGGTTGAGGAGATGGATATTGCTCTCAAAAATGCCGAGCAGGCTCAGTCAGGCGGCGGCCAACGTGGGGCGTTCGGAAGTGGCCAGGAATTTGTCAACCTCATTTCCCAAGTGCCTGGCATGGGTGGCGGGCTTGCAGACACAGCCAGAGATCTCCAAAGTCGATCCGCTGCGCAAGAGTATGAGAATGCTACAGGACGGGCGAACGTCAACACTCAATTCATGGGACCTCCGGGAACTAGTGGTGGCCCCGCTGGCCCGGGAGTTCCGGGCATGAATCCTAACTTCGACCCCGTCAAGACCGCTAAGCAGATCTACCCAATCTTGGAGTTCAGAGATCGTGTTGTCAAAGCGATCAATGCAACCATCGCCAAGATCCCAGGACTGGAGTCGCTGATTGAGAAGATTAGTGAGACACTCACACTATTCATTCTATCATTGCTCGCCCCATTCGTTAGGCCCATCATCGAGGCAGTGTCCAAGAGCCTCAAGGAAGGTTCTTCGACTGTTGTCGAAGCCAGGTAATCCTGTCGACCTAGAAGTTTAAATGAGAGACTATTACTGATATCTATAAAGTGCTAATCAGCAATTCGAACCTTGGAATGATCCTCACTGTACGAATCCAACTCATTCTATGCTCTCGAAAGATCACTTCTCCAACAAGCTGAACGGAGTTGCTGGAAGGGTTGCGACAACGATCTTGCAATATGCAGCACCGTAAGTAGTTCGGCCAACCAATGATCTACGCAGTTCAGCATCTAATATGTGTTAGGCGGGTTATCTACGCCTGGGAGCATCCAGGAGTATCAGTGGATGAGGTGATGAATGACATTCTTCGTGCATTTCATCACCCAGCTCTGCGGGACCAGAGCATCGAAATCCACAGGAACATGTTCAATACTGTTCGAAAATGGGTTGAGGAGCAACCGGATGCTCATAATCTCAACAATGTTCTCAGCTCTGCTTCTGTCCGAGCGGGAAGGAATCACACGACCCTCGGCGAAAAGGACGTTGGACACTCTCACGGAGCGCTCGGTGGTCATGGCAAGACTTCCGGCTCTATTTGGAGCGATATTCAAAGTCGTGATCTTGGAGCAATGGAAGGCAGCGATGGAAATCCTTCAAGCTCTTATTTAACGTCTTCTCCACAGCCTAGCTCTCCCTACATGCCACCCCACTCCCCCAATTTCGGATATCAAAATGTACCTCAACGCCCAGGAAGCTCCAATGACAGGCCCCACAGCGGATACCTCGCTCCAGATCAGGCACACGGCCATTACCAGAGCGGACCACCTCCCGCAAATTATGAGCACGGCTTTGGTTGGCCTCAAGGACAATACCAGCAAGCTTCTCCATACCCTGTGGATCAACCACCCTACGGTGCCTATCCCAGTGCATACCAAGGTTCCCATGGTCCCGGCCGATCCCAAGGGCCTCCACCACAACAACCTCCTTATGGCCAACCACCGTATGGACAAGGCTATCAAAACCCGCCTGGATCTGGAGGGGGCTATGGCTACTAAAGTGATTTTCAGGGGGTTTCATTATGCTTTGGATTTCGTGCAATCGTGGAATCGTGAGAAGGAAATGAAAACGGTCAATCGTGTGATCATCAAATCTGATCGAGAAGGACGATTGTACATATGTCGTGATGAATTGAACATTGTACATGAAATCTTGGTCTGTATCTGTGAGATCAGCTTGAGAGCAGTGCCGACTTGTTCAGGATTTACAAAGGTAAATAATAGGCAAGAGCGTAGCCACTACCGCTCCTGCTTTCTAGGTAAGGTCTCTTCCCGGACTCACGTTATCACTTTCGTCTCAAATCATTGCAAATAATAGATTTCGTAAAGCATCATACTTATTGTGACCGGAGACCAAGACCTGCTACACACGATTAACAAGCCATGTCGAACACGAGGAAACTACTCAAGCTGACCAATTTTAGCAATGCTCTCTGGTTCGGTGACCCACTACTGCAAATTAGTATTGTTGAAAAGGAAAGTACGAGAGCCAAGAGAGAGCCCGGAGCCGTTTGAAGAGCTTGCATTGTTGCAAGTTCCTCGGAAAGCTCTTGGGACAGGCGTCTGCTCTCGGCTCTTCAAAATGTGAATTTAGTTGGAAGAGAGCACATACGTCCCACTTTTCGGCAGTGAAGAGGCCTTTGGCGGATCTTTCAACGTTTGAATTATTGCCCGTCCAGACCATCTTCGGTCTTACGAGAGCGAATTGGAACTCTTTTGGGCTTTCACCGGCGACGTCAACATCTTCGCCCTTTTCATTGGCAACATAGAACGACTTCTTGGGGGTCGGTGGAGGTATCCAAGATTCGAAAACGGGTCCGTTCTTTGAGGCAGTAATTCGAATGCCTAAGCCACTGTCTATGCAGCTCTTAACTAGAAAAAGATAAGCATTGCGTGTTTAGAAAATGCTAGATGTGCATAGTCTGGATAAAATTTATTTAGTGAAGATGATACTTGAAATTGGCGTAACCCTTGGGGGGTTTTCAAACGAAGCAGGCGAAGAAATGGATTTATACCTACTGAAGTCAAGTGCTGGTAAAAGCTTTGTGCGAAGACCGCTGAGTACAGTTGTAGTCAGCAAACGCCCACACCAGACTGCCTTTCCACGAAAGTCCAAAGAAAACTGTCATGCTTACCACCGGCCGTGGTTGTGATCAATCTGATATGACGGACACTGGCGAAGCATATTAATGAGGTAATCGACATCCCCAGTGTAAGCTTCAGGCCAAATATAATCTGAATCCTCAGGTGGAACGCTTTGGAAAGGCACCAGGGAGAGAAGACCCTTCTTCGTCAGAAACTTCACCATCTCACCTAATTGAAACGAGTCACAAGAGGAGCTGCTGTCGTAGCCTAACTTGCACTGGCGTTCTCGAGATGAGGAATATATGGCGAGGAATTGACTCTGTATAGAGGCAATCGTCCGTAAAACACAAGTTCGCCGATAAGCACATTCAGCTACAGGCAGTCAGATTTTGCAGTAAAGGTTCCTTGCTAAGTCTTGCCTTCTAGGTTGTGTGGTAAATCCCACCAAGATGTTTGATATTCAGCACTCATATCGTAGTTGCCGCTCCAGCGAAATGATCCTCTGAGTATCAACTCCTTCGTTGCTGCTGCAAATCTGACTCCAGCATCTGTGTGGAATTGGATCAAGACCTTCTGTCGTAAAATTTCCTCACCGTTCTTGTCTTGCGAAATTTGATACTTGTGACTCAGAAGGTTCTTCTGGAAATGGCGAGTGAGGAATGGGAGTACGCCAAATCGATCCGCCAGGATTATTAGCACAGTCAAAGCATGAGTTGTGAACGGCGATGTTGATGGGCTCTGACAAATTAGCTGGGACCAAGCATGTCCAATAGCTTAACTCACGGCCCCATGAAGAACTTGTAGGAGATCTCTAAAGATCAATTCTCTGCCTAGAGTTTTGGTGGCAGTGTCTTCATCCACAATCTTGACCCTTGGCAGCTTCTCTGCCTCTATCTCTGCAGGATTGAGGTTCGATTTCGAGAGGCTTGAGAGCGTTTCCGCTGCTGAGACTCCCTCTGCAAATTGGGGCGCCAGAAGAGTACGAAAATATTCGGAGTGCTTCTTCAAGGTATCAAGTCGAACTCGGTAAAAGATCCTGGGTGAAGGAACTGGCGATTTCTTGCTTCGCAGCTCTCGTAAAGCGTCTTTGGGGATCGACTTTGTGCATTCAGCGGTGTTCCTGAACGACACATCCAACACGAGGTCCCCAGTTGACCGTATATCCAGAAGGGGGTATTCCTGCTCCGCAACCCTGATGGTGTTGTTCGTTGACTTCGCCAGATCAAGCCCGGGCTTTTTGGGAGCGGACATCGTATCGAGGACTGCAGAGGCTCGCAGGCAGATTCGGGTTGCACATCGAGTTTGGACTTTGCAGCTCTGAGTAGAAAGTTCAGCGCAACTTGCAGCGCTCTTCGATTGCAATCTAGTTGCCACAAAGTCCGTTCTGCGGTGGCTCTGCGACGTTCTCTGGTTCCTAGTAGCTTGTAGCAGATAGCTGGTAGCTTCCAGCCGTGGGGCTCTGGAATTCTCACGGATATGGCCACGCCATCTTGGACAGGAGGAGAATCTCTTGCGAAAGGGGAGTGAGTAGAGTTGCTTGCGGAGATGGAAAGTGCCAGCCCCTGCCAGAACTTACAGTAGAAGTCAGATTTCCGCCAGATGTGGCGCATGCAACCTCACTCTCGCCTACCAGGATTAACGACTTCCATTTCTCTTCTGAAAACCTTCATAATCGCCCTTGAATCCAACCATCTTCTTCTCTACCATTGCAAGCTATGGCCTCCACTTTCGAAAGCCCGCTGGTATCACCCTCTTGGTTGTATTAATTCTCGCTCCAATCGCCCTGCTTTGCTCTGAATTTCTTCCCTTAAGAGGATAAATGAGGAAGCATGCCGTTAGATAGTTCTATACTTCTCAGCCACCAGCGGGTGTCTGAATTCGTGACACAATACTAGTTTTCAATATACTATAACTTATAGAACATTCGTAATCTAACTAGCCACTACTTTTCAGATTGTTCCTTAGATCAGGGAACATTCCAAAAAGCAAAATGGCAGTTAGGCTCTAAATGTTCCTCGAGCTATAGTACATTGAAAATCAGTACTGCGTCACGAATTCGGACACCCACTGGTGAGCCGTCTTCGTTTGTTTGTAGGGCATCATTTCATTCCCATGCAGCATACGGCATTGTCCATGCAGATGTTTGGGATCTGAGGACATTTTGTACGAGGGCAATAGTCGAACTTCAGCAGTACCCAATCAGTTCTGGGATTTCCAAGTTCTAGTACAAGCTCCTCTCAGATTCAGATATCATTCCAAACTCCTGACACTTTAGTCGCTGGACTCACATGGCTTCTTCAGGGGAGTCGCAATAGAAGATAGGAGGAAAGGCGGAGCCAGAGTTGAACGCCGCTAGATGTAATCTTACAATGTCTAGTATCAAGATGATGACTCGCTTTGATACTCAGTTTGCTATCAGCTGAGTAGCAGATACCTCTTGTACCATGTTTCTGATACCTTTCAAAGCATTGTGAACGAGTGAAAGCGGGTGGGAGGTCGAGATCACTGGAACAGGCGTGAACAGATTTCTTACACACTAATTGAGGATGTTTACTTTATCGATAGACCGGCCTTAAAACCCAAGAGGTCAACAACTTCCGTTCCGAGGCGAATACTTCCGCACAATAGGACTTCTAAATTTTCCCCTCCTCTGACTCCTCACAATAAAAAATACCAAACAATACTCGCGTAGGACATAAACGCCCCTTTACGACCAACTCTCAAACTGTCATTTTCACACGGTATTTTGCTTCCGTGCTCATATCTCATGACTTTGGCTCTTTAATTTCCTTGGTTTACTTGGATTTGTTGACTCGGCTTTGTTTACTCGACCTCTCGAAATTAGCTGCGATCCCTCACAGAACCAACCCTCCTAGCAACCTCGAGTCAACTCGCCCAGAACAGCCTGACATCATCCTTTCTTCAAGAAGGAGTACATGCACAAGAAAGGTTGGTGATCTCATATATCCGTCCTATAGCACTCATCTACTCCCCAACTGCCCATAATTTGAGTACCTATTTGTGAATCATCCTCGGGACACTGGAATAACCAGAGCTCGACATTAACTGTTGATAGACACGAATATGAATCTACGATGCTTGTTTGCGCTTGTAGCGCTGGTATTCTCTGTCAATAGTAAGCTGGATGACACATAACTCTGATCAAAGCCCCTGCTTACAAATTTGCAGCTGTCGCCAAAAACGCCTCTACACCAAGCGTAGTTGATGTCGTGGTAACCACCACAGAGGTGTTCAGCAACATATATGGTGCCGGCTCTCTTACGTTCACGGAGACCTACACCAGCATCAGCACGTCGATTGTGCCGACCCCAGGCTGTTACACTGGCATCGGTGCTTGTGGATCCCAGCCGCCGTCTCCAACCCCAGAGTCAACGACTTCCGGCGGCAACCCGGTCATTGAGACTCTTTCGGCTACGGATATGAGCACCTCATCGCCCACTAGTGCTATTTCTACTACAACCATTGTATCTGCCTCAACAGTTACTATCACTCTTTCTTCCAAAAGCATCTCTTGGTGCTACTGGGGAGCGAGTACAATCATGACTCCATGCAGCAATCTCTTGGCAACACTTACCAACAGCCCAGCCGCAACCGGTACGATTGCAATACAGATGAGTGCTGCTGATTCTATGGGCACAAACAACGTGCTCAAGCCAATCCTGACGGCGGTCAAGAACCTCTTCTCATTTGGTTTCGGCTCTCGCAGAAGTGTACGAAGCTGCTGCCATTCACCCTCCCCATAACCATATTTCACATCCACAGCTTTCCAACGAAATTCGTCGATATCCACCATAAAGTCCTCAATCTTTGACACTAGCTTCTTCTGGAAGATGCATGGCCATTAGAATGGTCTCTCAATTAGGATGGAACAAAGGGAATTGGAAAGTGGATTCATTTAGACATCTTTTCCGAGGTCGTCATGTAGGATAGGTTGTTCGTAGAAATTGGTCACTTGCTCTTTTCAACGTCATTCCGGACCCCTAGTATAAAAGAGTACGTACATTGCCGCGTATGGGAAATTTGAATGCAAGTGAACATGAAAAGTGAGAACCCCCCGGGTCAGACCTGTGAGAAGCACATTCATTTTCTTTGCACTAATAAAGGGGCCTTCCTGATCTGCGATCCCAGAGAGGCTTTCCGCCTTTGTTTCCCATAATGTAAAGGAATCTCATTGTTCCGTCATCACTGGACACAATTAGCTAGTTACAAGCTTACAGGGAAAAAGACATAGTCTGGATGTTGCATACGCTCCATATTCAGAATCGAGAGCCCGCCAGGGGTGTATATTCATCTCTCTGACAAAAGACCCGTATTCTCCTCCGGCTTGATGACCACTGGTCAGTACAGGCCGTACTGTGTACGGCTTCACGGCCCAGAGTTTCGCATGACCGACCAGTAACTTCCAGCAGCAGCCAGCTCTTGACATGAATTTGCAGGCCTTTGGTGCGAAAAGACTGTACCTCAGTTCCAGCCCTCCTCATTTTGATATACCGCAACCGATTTCTACCTTGTGTTGCAATATATTGAAGATCCCCAAATCCAAAGACATCTCAAAGCCACTCTTTCCCCGCCATTGTTTCCCCGCTTTCCTCTACGAAACCCAAACACTCGATCAGGCTCGACGTATAGGACGAGTTACAATGCGGGACAGGATCGTGGTGTCTCCGAGGCAGGAAATGTCGAAGGTGGACGACTGTAAAGAGCATGATGGTGATTGAAGCCGCAGCCAAAATCAGGATGGATGAGCGCTTCTCTTGCCAGTTGCGAAATGGCATAGTTGGGGCTGGATATTTTAAAGTCGCGATGACAAGGGATGGAACAGTGACCGAGTACGTCGTTATGTTGCGGATTTTTTCTCTCTCTGAACTTGAGAACCGGGAGAGGAACTGTTTGGGGAGTCTGATGTTTTCATATTGCTGGAGGGCTGGACTCAAGGGGTCAGACCCCCGCACATGCGTCATGGGATCAGCTCTATGCTTACCCACTAGCATACTTCAAGGTTGTAACACACTATCGGCGAGAACGCTGGAGAAGGGGGTGTCCTTGAAAAGAATGGATATGTGCAATATTAATCCGTTCGTAATAACTCACCTTCGTGATTGATTTTGCACATTGAAGCTGATAATTGCATCTACTTCAGTACGACTGGAGGTAGAATGTGGTGGGGATTACAATTACTCATAAGCTCTAACTTTACTTACAAAACAGCTTCTGGGACGGTGTAGACTTGAGTCTATTAGCTACGTCCAACCTCTATAGAAAGATCGGAGAAGAAAAAGGCATTTTTTGATGCTTGGTACATGACAGCGCCCCATCTGATGAACAGATGCAAGCTCTATTGCAAGGCCAAGATTTCTAGACCCTCCCCTTATTGAGCATAAACCCCGATCTTCTGCTCGAGTCCTAAAATGCCATCATGTCCACAAGGGAGCCGTTACCTCGACTGCCCTCTCAAGCACCACACGAACCCTTTCCGCAAGCATTCGGTTTGGACACTCGATTTCAAGATCCTCCAGCCAGACTTTAGCAGTATTCTTGTCGACTCTGATCTCTACTCCAGGAACAGGGATTCCAATCTTCAGAAGTCTTTGAATCTCGCGTTGATTAAGAGCGTCCAGCTCTCTCTCCTCGTCCTCTGAGCCCTCGGATGCCCCATCTTCACCACCCTCATGCTTATTAGTCGGTAATGCTCCAGCGAGTGCCATCTGTGCACCAAGTCTGGGGATTTTGATAGGATCAACGTTCTCTGCTCCAAATTGTGCTTCTAAGAACATAAAGAGGCGATCCAGTCTTTCCTTAGGTGATATATTTGCATGAGGATTTCGTTTTGGAGCCTCATGAGAGTGGGAATGTTTGCTCGCGGATTCTGAACTGTGTTAGCATTTGACGATCCAAAAGTTGAAGGAGACATGCGCTTCACGGCCGCAGGACTGCTTTCAACGGAGAATAGGACAGCCATGACTGCATCGGCAATACCGTCGTTGAGCATATTGCCCTCCCATTCCAATTCGACCTCTCCGTTGTTACTGTGACGTACTATTACGCAGCCCATAACCATATAAGCTGTGGTATGCTTCGAGATCTCTTCGTCCGCTTCTTCAATTGATCCATTCATGTGAGTATCACCATTGAGTTTCTTCGCTCGACTCTCTGGCAATTCATCAATACTACCAAATGTACCTTCTAAGGCCCATTTGATCAGATCAATGCCAGCAGCACTAAGCGTCATTCGCTGCTTGCATGTGATAGTTGTAGTAGTCAATCCGGCATATTCTCTCAGGTCTTCGGGGGCCATCAATGACATTTTGAAGTCGTTTTGCACGAGAACCCCTGTGACAAGTTGCGACTGGTTCCCATCGGAACTCGGAGGAGGTATGGAGGCAAGCTTGCCAACGACTTTAGCTGTCTTGTCTGCTTTAAACGGTATTCGCAGCTCTTCGCAATTGCGTGGACTGTAGACTTTGACTTTCGTCGTTTTGTCGGCGTTAAGCGAAAGAAGTTTGGACTTCAGTCGCATCATATTATGTTGTTCTCCGTGAACCAGTATCTAATACTCATCAGAGCTCCTATCTCACGGGTCACAAGGGAAACTTACCACTACTGGAGCGCCAACTTCTTCGATGAACTCTCTGTTCTCAACACCATCGACATGTGCGGCGAATGAAAATTCCTGGATACTGCACCTCCGTGGGATCATGACCTTCTCGCCATCGGCAGCACCTGGGCCTCGTCTTGCTCCGCCACTCGTTCGGGACATGATGGCCGGAATCTGGTCAGGCTCCTGCATAATTTGTTTTGCCATGGTGCCCTCAACACTGTAACCAGTGATTATAACTCCATTCTTGTCACTGGGCGCCCATCTCTCCAGCAACTCTCTGCTAACACCATTTTGTAGCATACCTGGACTTGCAAGCATGACACAACCCCCAACATCATCGAATCGATCAAGATTCTTCAAAGACCGGATGTACTTGAAATCCCAAGGGCCACCTCTGCCTGCCGTGTCAGACGAAGCCTCTGCTTCAGCCATTCGCTCTTTGAAGAGCTTCTTGATATTGTCGTTCATAGCTCCGACATACGTCTGATAGACAAGCATACATTTTCGGGCAAGGTTGCTGGCATAGTAGATGGGTATCTTTTGGAATTCGGGATGGCGGCCCCAGTACTCGTCTAAGATCAAAAGAAGTTCTTGTGCCCGTCCCAGAGCAAAGACAGGCATCAAGACACGACCCCCTCTGTTCAAAATACCAGTGATCGATTTCATGAGGGCTTGTTCACGCTCTAATCTGGGCACGTGTGAGGCAATACCGTACGTAGATTCTGTGATCAAGACGTCTATTTTGACGCCTTTTGGAACTTCGGCGGAGACGAGATGTCGATCATCCTCTCGAGAATAGTCTCCGGTGAAGAAAATCTTTAGGCCCGCAATCTCAATAAGAAACATAGCAGCTCCAAGAACGTGACCTGCTGGGTAAGGAGTGATTCGAATGGAAGAAATTGTGTGGGTAGTGTGGTAATCTATGGCCTCGATCATTGGAAATGTTGACAAATGATCAGCCTCGGTATACACCGGTTGGGAGGTAGGAGATGCGCCGCCAACTCGGACGCTGTCTTGGATAAGCCATTTGTAAATGGCCTTCGTAGGATGCGTCATAAACACTCGACCTTTGAAATTGGTCTTGGCTAGGACGTAGGGCAGTGAAGCTGCATGGTCGACGTGAAAACTTACGAGCACGTTAGCACCGTCCCAGTACACTAGCTCTTATGGCAGATGCAAACGGAAGGCAGGGGTACTATGTACAGTAGTGTGTGCTTGAGGGTAGTTCATCTCACGGAATCAAGACATGCACCTGCCGCGCAATAACTGTTTGTATTGATTCTCGTATACATGAATAAATGTTTGTGGTGGGGATAGAGTGTAAAGGAACCTTCTTGAGTCTATGAGAAGGCGAAATGACGGGGGAAACGTGAACAGAGAAAATATGCCAGAAGAGGCTACCAAATCCTTCCTCCATTCGAAAATTGTGGTAGAGGAGACGCTTACTGGCTGATCAAGAGGAGGTCCACAGTGCTCAAGTCGAAGTCGTCGTAGAATGGAAGCGAGGCAAGACCTTCGTAGCCAGCATGCTGTCCTGCATCTAACTATTTTTCGGCTCTATTAGCAGGGAAAGTCGAATGGCTGCAAGAAATCGAAACTGACCATCACGGTCTTGCCCTTGTATTGAAGGATGTGACACGACCTTCCAACTTCATTGCCTCCACCAAGACACAGAAATAGCAGCTCATCGGCTGGATCGACCGGATCCTCGACAACGGGCGCCATTGCAGCTGCCTTGCGCTTGGAAGCCATCTTGGCTGCCTCCTGAGCGTCTCCCTTAAATCCACTGATGAAACCCGAATTTGTCTCCTCTGGGCATGACCAAGGTCGGATGGTCAGCGGCGGAGCATCATGACAGTCATAATCGTAATCGAGGCCTTTTTGGCTTTGAAGTAATATTTGTGAACCTGCAGTCGACTATTGTTGTGTTCTGTTTGTTCGTTGTTGTGAAACACAAGGCTGGAGGTTCCAAATTGGCGTGGGATTTTAGGTACCTACCTGGTTGAGATGCGGGACTGCCATTGCACGTGACTCAAACTTCACTTCGGCTTTGAATTCTTATGAGCAACCTTCATGCCATTTGAGAGTCATCGACTACAACCGACACCGCACGCGTGCAAAATACAGACATATGAGGGAAGAGCGACGCGCCTATCCAGGAGCTCCAAAGAGACCTGGTTTCGCGCATGGGTGAAGCTCCAAATTTGGACAGCGGGCTTTGCGCCTGCCTCGTGTGAAGGAGACCTGAAGCATCTCAGCAGCTGTCGCCTTCGACATCATGGCCCAACCACAGCAGCAGTATTCAATGCCTCCGCAGAGCTCGAACTCTCCCGGAGCGCCGCAGCAGTACCCTCTCCCTCCAAATAAACGGCAGCGACTCTCTCCAAATCCCCCCTCGCAGCCCGGCTCACCTTATGTTCAATCACCTTACAGCGGGATGAACTCCAACACGGCGGGTCCTCCATCAGCTGGCGCATCCCCTCATTTTCAAAATATTCAACTTCCCCCAAATGTGTACAATACTCCATACTCGAATGGGCATACGACCCCTACATTGAGTCTTCCCCAATCTCAACCCATACAACAGAACCCCCCTCTTCAAAGCTCACTTAATTTCCCTGGACAAAATCAACCTAGCCAGCAATCGAACTTCAATAATTACAGTATGGCCCCGCAAGGTCCTGGCACTATGGGCCCTCCCTCGAAACCCATTGAGAAGTCAAAGGAAGATGGCATGGACGTGATGGATGTCTTAGGTGGAACAGGTATCGATCTACGAGAAGAGGAGCAATACACCTTTCAGATGTACAACACCTCCTTCAACTCTCAACTGTCTGGCTCTCAGTCAGGCACGATCTCTTCCGGCAATAGCTTCACCCAGTTTCCTCCAGCCGACGAACGTTCCTTCTATGGAGCAGGACCAGCAAATGCAGCTCCCGAGAAGGCGAATACAAAGTCCCAAGACGAATATCACAAGAAGGTTGCAGACAAGGCTTGGCATGATGCTGCCCGGAACTTGGCATTATCACGGCAAAAAGAGTTGGACAATCCCTTCTTGCAAGTCGGTCTCGTGCATACGAGGGTGTCGAAGATCGCTCGTGACAACGGTCTCATGCTAAATACCGACCAGAAAGGAATGATGGGCACCATGAAGTTACCAGAAAACTTCCAACATAGGGAAGTTAGGGTTCAAACGGCAGTTGGTCCAGGTATTGCTCTTACTGCTACTAATGGCAACTTTCTTCCCCTCGACTCTATGCTCGTTGACCAGCTGGCTCTTCTATCCATTGCGACAAAGCATCGATTACGAAGCCTGATTGAGGATGCCGCGAAGCTCTCT
>Ga0302325_10020167_pt1 | contig 13985 bp, 17 predicted proteins | sample Palsa_T0_2_FD_201948 | JGI IMG/M metagenome (GOLD analysis project Ga0302325, IMG submission 201948) | Peat permafrost microbial communities from Stordalen Mire near Abisko, Sweden - Palsa_T0_2 | ecosystem: Environmental > Terrestrial > Soil > Palsa > Peat permafrost | place: Sweden: Abisko... | reverse complement strand
CCTCAGTCGTATCTGGAAGCGAAGCCACAATCAAGAAAGGGCAGTTTGACTCTGTTCAAGCTCTCAGGAAATAAGTTCAGAGCCCAAGGACAGAAACTGTAAACTTGCATCAATTTTGTGATGAAATTCTTTAGTCACGTTGCTCAGAAGCTAATTTTTGAGTCAGCCATCTCATTCAAAAGGTCCCATACCCATCAGCAGTCCTTGACCTTCACTTCCACCCCGTTTATGCCAGCATACTCGGAGTTGTATCAAGCACTGGCTGTATTTCCCTTTACAATCTGGCAGAAGAGTCAGTCACTTCATCTCATGGGGATGTTGGTGACAGCCCCTTCATCTACACTCTGAAGCATCGGGTCACACATCAAGTATTCTCTCCTGAAACAATCATCACTTCTTTCGCTTGGTATTGGGGCACCGGTGAATCAAATTTCAAGCAAGAATCATCAGACCTGATGGCTTGCACGACGTCCGATAATTTTGTCTATCTTGTGAGGTTGAAATGGGTTGTCGACTCAGAACAAGAATACAATTACCAATTCAACATTCTCAACAATGGCCAGCCCATCAACAAACACGACCTAGAAGCTTGGTGTTGTAGTTTCAGCTCTGAAGGCGTCGTCTATTCAGGAGGCGATGACGGCAAAATACGCGCCACCCCATTGTATCGCGATCCTTTCGATAAAAAGAAAGATGTCGAACGCCAGGAAGTTGCTCGGCAAACTGTGTTTTCTGGCCACGGAGCTGGTGTGACGGCTATACTAGTGTTGCCATTACCCAGCTCACCCCTAGGGTGCACACTTCTCACCGGTAGCTACGACGACTACGTCCGAGTCTATGCTGAGTACGATTTCCGCCCATACGTTGCAAACACCAAACCAAAGGTCCTCGCAGAGCTAAAGATTGGAGGTGGTGTCTGGCGTCTGAAGTTCCTCCAGGACTATCCCATTTCAACTGAAAGCGGCGTCAATGTCAAGTACCAAGTTCTGGCATCGTGCATGCATGAAGGAGCCCGGATATTGGAAGTCTCTGGAAACCAGATGGGAGAGTGGAAGATCGAGGTACTCGCATCTATGAAGATCCACGAGAGTATGTGCTACGCTGCTGATGTCAGGCCTCTGGCTATGAAACCTCCTCTCGGATGGAATGAGACACGTCTTTGTGTTAGCACCAGCTTCTATGACAAGTTGCTATGTGTATGGCTTTTCAATCCAAATCCTGAGGCCGAAACCCCTTTGGAGGAGCGGGACGACGGTGTTCCCCAATTAGCCCGATAGGTTCGCAGTGCCAAAAGGATTAAGAAGCTATTCAGGAAAGAGAGACTTACTTTGCAGAGAGTTTCGTAGCACGATTGTGAGCATGGGAGGCGGGAAAGAATGCGTTCCATGATTTTATTGGGCCAAGATTGTTTTTTAAAAGGGCGTTATGAATGATAATGGAGGCCCAGTTCTTGGCTTCTCGCATTACCTAGGTATCTCTGGTATGAGCCTTCCCCTCAAGGGCCAATACATTGAATTACAAATCTCCGTCTCTTTTCGCCAAGTCAAGTTACCCCTGCTACAGTCTGAACTAGTGAGAAGAAACATCCCATTTTTCGCCATTAGAAAGAGTGTCCGACTCTTCCTCATCTTAAACTCATCACGTACCAAGAAATCAAGCTTTAAGGCTCCTGCCGATAAACCAGTGTCTAAACGCCACCTCTCATTGACATGCCAGGCTCCCGACCAAAACTTAAACTTAAAGTCACATTCGCTCCCTAATAATGAATGGTTTGATCAGTCATTTGTTTGAGTACTGAAATATATTTGCTTTTTTGTGGCGCTCATCAAGCCTTGGAAAAGTTGGCCCAGCCTCTCAAATTTCTCAGCCTTGCGACCAGGAACGCCACAGCTGAACAGATGTCATGTTCGACCTCCAACATCCCATGATCAACTCAAGGAGCAAACATTCAAATAACACGTCATAAAACCCCTGATCTCCATTACATGCCCTACCTTCCCTTACATCTGCGAAGCCAACTCTATTTTCACCAGCAAGATGGCAAACCGCAATTACCTCCACGAAGGTGGAGGAACCCCCAACGCGAGTTTTTCTGGGAGCTCGAGGAACGGAACTCCGCCGCAGAGCATGAGCTCAAGCTGGAGTGTGCCGGCTACGGTATCGCATGCTGCGGGTGCTCTTGGAGGGCTCCTGAGGAGGTTCTCGACGGATCCGCCCCAAGGTCATGGTGGGAATGGGGACACGAGCCCAAGCTTTGGGGAGTTGAGGGGAAACGGGACGAACGGGGTTTATACGCCTCCTTATCGTACGGCTTCACCGGTATGAATGCTCTCTATATTGCTCTGGGTTTGTTTATTTGGGATTTCAGCTTGGGATCTCTTGAAAGCGTCAAGCCCATTGAGCTTGGAAGCCAGGAATGTTAAATGCTAATTCGATGGACAGTTTCAACCACCTCCTCTATATCCTATCACTTTGAAAGGGTGGAATGAGAGCACGCCTGAATCTGCGAGACTGCTTACGAGAGCGCTGGCAGAAGAGATACGGTTGTTGGTCCCTGCGAGGCTACAATTGTGCGAGGAGTGGAATCTAGTCTACAGCCTTGAAGAGAACGGGGTTAGTCTTGGGACGTTGTACAAAAAGTGCGATGATTTGCGGGGCTTGAGAAACGGATTCTGCCTTATTGTTAGGGACTCCCAAGGCGGCGTAGGTCTTTCAATTATCTTCTCTCCTTAATCTGTCTGAACTATCTGCTAACAAACAATGGATTTATAGCTCTTTGGAGCCTATCTAACAGAAGCCCCTCACCCCTCACCCCACTACTTCGGCACAGGGGAATGTTTTCTCTGGCGTGCCTCCGTCTTCTCCCCTCATACCCTCGTGAACCACCTCCCGCCGCCTCCCTCGGCAGACACAACGAATCTACAACGTAGCACCACAATCGGCTCCTCGACCTCCTCCATTAGCCGAAACCACACTGCCTCATCTTCCTCCCTCCTCTCACCAACCTTACAATCCTCGCTCACGACGTTGCCCTCACCCACTCACTCAAACCACTCTCTCGCCCCACCTTCACCCTCCTTTCCTTCCGGCATCTCAACACCAGAAAGAATACGATTCAAAGCCTTCCCCTACAGCGGGGTGAACGACTACCTCATGCTCTGCGACCATTCATTCCTGTCGGTTGGCGGAGGAGACGGACATTACGGGTTATGGCTAGATGATACGTTTGAAAAGGGAGTTAGTAGCCATTGTCTTACATTTGGGAATGAACCGCTTAGTGAGGAGGGGGAGAAGTTTTGGGTCGTAGGGGTTGAGTTGTGGAGTATTGGGAACTCATATGAGCTTTAGGCTTCACGCTGGCGTCTTGATAGGATGAGCTACCCGAAAAGGAGTTACGGGTGCTCTGTTTATAAGTGGGAAACGATGTACTTCAAAATTTGGGATTCAGTATCATTGACCGGGTTCGATATCTTGGGGCAATGCATGGCTTTTGGAGGAGCGAGCAATGGTCAAAAACTGGGAATTAATGCATTATACCCTCTGAGCGTTTGGTTGGATGCCAACTTAATTTGGGCGAGAACAGGCATGGATAGTATGGCATGGAATGGCATTTTCGGGCATAGGCTTGCACCTAACTCTACAATACAAATTAATGTACTCCAAAAAATGGAACATTGACAATAGAGATTGCTTTTTCGACTTCACAAAAACGCACTTCGCTTCTCCTAATCAATTCCAGCGCTTAAAACACAATGGCCAAGTAGACAGACTCATCCAAATATCCAAATCTTTGAAACCGGTACTATTTCAATCCAGCGAACATCTCCTCAACACCAACATCGCACCCGGTCAGGATTGTAAACATCCTCCTCGCCTCTTCCTCACACCTGCCACTCAGCTACACCTTGCCAACAGCAAGATACGCCTCCGCCGCATAACGCAACATGTCAAAGGTCTCGCTATTCACAATCGCCTTTTCATAATCCAGCTCCAAATTCCTTTCCGACACTACGTTGACGAAACTGAAATTCCGCAAAACCTCGAATGCGTACTGGAGTGTTTTGGAAGGATTGCGGAGGGAGCGGTATTGCTCTTTTAGCCAGATCGTTGGGTGAACGAGGAGGAGGCGGGGAAGGGAAGAGTAGATAGATGCTTCATGCAGATCTTCCAGTTTCTTCGTTAGGCGCTCGATGTGTTTTATCGTTGCGCTTGAGATGCGAGAATTGACCGATGATTTCAAAACCTCGTGTTTAATCTTCTCTACCAGCTCTCGACGTTTCTCATGCATGGTTTCAGGAGATTCTGTTTCGGTTGAACAGAGACGGCAGTCGCACTCGAAGGCCCATTGGCTCTGGAAGAATCCTCGGCGGAAATTTAAGTCTTCGTTCGGAGAGGAGTATTGATGGAGAAGTTCGGTGCCGGCAGGAATAAAGCAAGTGGACCGGATGACCATCATTTCGCCGATAAAGGCGCGGGAGCGGTTGGGAATGCAGGAGTGGTTTAGGTAGGCTGCACGGCGCCAGAGGCCAGTTGAGAGCTCGGGGTCGGATTCAGCGAGGCGAGCTTTGAGGAGCTCGAGGGAGAGGCGGGGGCAGCTGAAGCAGTTCGTGAGGCGGATAGCTTCGACTAGGAATCTAGGGGTTTCTCAGTTCTGATATTTCAAGAGTCTCAGTCTATATTTACATATCAATTATTGGCACGCCATCCTCAAGCTCTCCTTCTTTTCCTGACCGCAAGTAATGCCTGCGCCCGGGTCAAAGAAACTCTTGTTGAGATGTGGATTGTTGTAGAGCTTCTGTACTAACTGCAGGAACAATGCCGCCTGTGCTGGCCTTTGCGTTCGAGAAGTTGTGTTGAGATTGTACATAACAAGGTCGTTTCCTTCCTCGCCTTCGTATCGGTTTGGAAGACAGAATGCCTTTTCACACAGGACCAATTCGCCAGCTTCGATATCTCGAGTTGCAAACAGACCGCGTCCGTGGGTAGGAGTAGACTTGACGTCGGTATTTTTCGTCCAGTCCGCATGATCCAGACGAATATTCTGTTTGGTTACCGACTTGACCATGGAATGAAAATCAAAGATCCCTTCCTCTTCTTCCTTGATTCTAGAATTCGCCCGCTTAAGTTCTTTCTTATACTTCGGATCCTTTGGGTTGAGCTTCAGAGCATTCTTGATGTGTCCCTTGCTCTTGGCGTATTCGCCAAGCTCATAGGTAGCCCTTCTAGCGCAGTAGTAGGCTTTCTCATCGATTGCATCTTCTAGGCATGAGGCTAGAGCATCATCGTTAGCTGCAGTGAAGATTTTGGCTATAAGATTGGCGAAATCACGCTTCCGATAGACGTCCTGAGAGAAAGCCCGGTCTTCCAGGGAGCTGTTATCAATCGCTTGGGTATAGCTGGAAGAGATTAGCGGGGTTCATAGAAGATTAAGCCTCATGTAGGATGGAGGCTAACCATTCCATTACCGAAGAATATTTTTTCTCCAGGTATGCTGTGTCCCCTGCACTTTTCCACTGGAGGGGCGTGACCTCCTTTCCCTCCGCCACGAACTGCATAATCAGTACCACCGCAGGATCGTCTCCTCTCAGTACTGCAATGTCAGATGGATGATCGACGCGAATGACATAGTTATCCTCGCCGGTGAATTTGCAATATGGCTCTCTGATAGCCACAGTCGAGTTAATGGGAAGTATGGGCCCCGAAGAGGAGAGGCTATCATCCTGAAATCCAATAACAAGTCTGGCCACATTCCCACTTTCGTCTTCGACGATCGTGACCACCTCAGCAAATTGGTGAGGAGAAGTAACGGTCTTGACAGTCACAAAACATCCACGGTGGTGCGTCTTGAGTTTAAGTTCGGTGAGTGAGATCTGGAGTCGTTCAACTTTAAGCTCTGACATCAATTTGAAGCTCCTTTTATACCTTTTGAAGAGTATCAAATGAGGAAACAGACGGTGAATATGCAGTTGACAAGATCAGGTATTTGGTTGTAGGTTTTGAATCATGAAATAACTCCAGATTCTTGAGGTGCGTTTTCAAGGAGGTATTCTTTTGAATGCTTCTGAATAGCCAACTTTCCCTGACTTGCAGATGATGCCTCAAACAAAGCTCTTTCCTGTTCCGGCAATATCTGATACGGATCGATCGAGTCAGCCATTGCAGGAAACACTTCGTCGGGCGATTTGACGATCGAAGGAGTACTGTACGGCATCTTCTGAACTTTCAAAGTCATTGCCTGGATTAAATCGACTCCTTTTGAATCCTGAACAATTTTATGCATCATGTTCTAGAGTCGTTGATAACACGAGGCCTCAGCACCAAATATAAATAAGACCGAAAAATTAGCGACGGCAGAACATGAGGCTGCGTGGCTATTGGTCTCCGGATAAACCCTGAATAACTTATGGCGGGCAGTTGCGTATTTCGTATAAAGCAGTGACACTTGTGTACATAAAATACCTCAGATAGCAAGAGAAGACTTCCAACTTGTGGCTTTAGTATTGTGATAATATAACCAACAGACACTGGACCAACAATTTCTGGATATCGAGACCTCCTCTTTCAGTAAGGCTGCAGACGATTTATTCAATCGGGAGAGAAACCTACAATCATTGCGATGAAGGCACCATGGAAATTCGATCGGGCTTAAACAGTTCTAGTATTTGCTGTTGAGATGTTGTCTGATTCCTTCTTCCACGCCCTCCGGACTGGGTTTACTCGCACAAACATCGGGCTCAAACCCGAATGTGGTCTGTAAGAAGTCTCGAGTGGTAGGGCCAATGGTTGCAATGAAGGTGTTCCTCTCCATCAAGTTTTTGCTGCTCTTTGCTTTGCCAGTTTCGGGATCCAACAAATCCAGTGACCTTAGCATTGCTTCGCAGCCGGTTGGTGAAAATACGACCACCCACCTCATTTTCTTGTCTTTCGTCTCGAGTAAGATTCTCTTGAAATTTTCCTCGAAGGACTGCATCACTCCAGTGCCATAGACGACCAGCTCATCCACTTGTATCGATCGATCGTCCGGCAAGGCAGGGTCCTTCAAAGTCTTTGGAATGATGTCCCTCCTTTGCTCCCCCACTAAAAATAGCAGAGGAGGCTTGACATCCCTTTCCTGATACCACTTGCCATAATGGTCTAGCATGTAGTGTGCCAGTGCTTCTCCATTTCCAGTATCGGAACCATAGATATTGAGCGGCGGGTCCTGTGGGATGGCTCGCAAAGCGCGTGAGGTAGCAGGACCAACTGTGTATATTGGAATATCTTGTAGAAATGGCCATGTACTGTCACCTGCGGTCGTCAGATGTTGTTGAAGTCGATTGCTGGGAGCAACCTCGCACCTTTGCCCTCCTCTACAAGCCGTGCAAATGCTTCCACTGCGCGCTGTGATGTGAATATCAAGCCACCATATTTTGAGCTGGCTACTTTTCCAATCTGCTTCTTCCGCAGTAAGTCCCTCACAATATCAAGACCTTCTTCCAGGTATATGTGCTCTAGCACAGGCACAAATGCTGGTTCATAACATATGCCATTTTCCTTGCTGGAGAATTGGTCTTCATAGCCATCATTCGGAATCGATTTGGTCTTCAATAGCAATATCGGAGTTGCCCCTTCAGCTCCATTGCCAATTGAGTTCATTGTTGTCGCATGGTGTTCGATTCAAAAAGTGATCGGCCGACCTCCGAAAACAAAGTGACGATGTTCTCGGCAGGAAAACGGCCGAAGATTCTGCCGGGCGGTGGGAAGCTCAACATTTGCAAATCAAGAGACTCCTTCGCATCCCAAGTTCCCTTCTTAGCAAACACTCTTTTCGACCTTGTAAGGAGATGGCAGACGATGGACGAGATGGTGTTCAAGATGGCACAACTTCTGCAACTGCTGGCCCGGGACCAGCCCCGAAGAAACTCCGGAAAGGAATGGTCTTAGGGAAAGATGGCAAACCGTGAGCTTGAGTCCCCTCCACAAGCTATTAATTGCAACACTAATTCCTTTTCCAGCTGTCGATCATGTACGTCTTTTGCAGACTTTACTTCGCAAACCAAAAGCATTACCAAATCGACTGCAGGACACCCTCATGTCGCCACGGGCCCACCAGCAGGTTGCCCACCAGATGTTGAGGAATTAGGACGTTCCTCGTGGACTCTTCTCCACTCTATAACAGCGTCATATCCTGTCTCCCCTACACCGACAGAACAAAGTCAAGTTAGACAGTTCATGGGTCTCTTCTCGAAGCTGTATCCGTGTTGGGTTTGCGCTGAAGATTTTCAGGAATTCATGGTCAAGAACAAAGTCAGGACAGAGAGCAGGGAAGAATTCGGGCAGTGGATGTGCGAGGCGCATAATGATGTGAATAGGAAGTTGGGGAAGAAGGAATTTGATTGCTCTAAGTGGGAAGAAAGGTGGCGGACTGGATGGAAGGACGGCAGTTGTGACTAGCTCCTGGCTGCTCCTCCTCTGTATTATCTATACGTTGGAAAGCTGTATGATTATGGTGTGTCATTTTATTGCATAGCGGGTTGGGCATTTGCTTTGGCGTTAGGAGGTCTCGTGGGCAACCTCAGCTCAGAAATCTTATAATTCTTTCCTCACCTGCCAGTCTTGCATGTTTAGGTGAACATCTCCAGTGCCTCCAACCTTGGCTCCGTTCAGAATTTTAGGGTTTTCCCACATAACTCTATGCGCGTTACTGGGGATTCTAACGCCCCTTCCTCCTGTTGTTTGACACGTGCTTTGCTCCAAGTGATCAACTGGCAGATTACCAAGCATGTAAGTGCTAACAACGACCAAGAACCAGTTCTTACATAACTCAACCTTGAATCTCAATTCTCCAAATATCAAGCTCTACCTTTAAATGTTCTTAAGTTCTGTTCAAACCTCCAATCCCAATTAATACAATTCTCAATACTCTCTTCAAAAACCTTTTTCAATGCCTCCTTGGTTGTAGCCACTTCCACAACGGTACTAAACTCCCACCTGTAATCCACACACTTCAACACATATGGTGTGAAATATCAATATCAGTGAAATGGACAGGTTTCACCCAACTTGGAGTATCAATTCTTAACACTAGATACATCGGTTATTACCACTGTAAGCCGCATGCAAGACATACGAAATCGGACGCAAACGATACTGCGAAGGGCAAAAAGTCCAAACGAACAACTGCGAACTTCATTGTCCCCCGGCTGCGCACTCAAGACCAATTCCGGCACTTGGCCCCTTGTAGAGTATCGGTGGCAAAGGAATTGCAAGTATGTTGCGCTCTATCCCGCTGCTAATATGCATGCCTCCACATTGGAAGAAATGACGCTAGGTTATGATATATACGCGAGAATCCGTTTCAATTTAACGAGTTCCGCTCCGTGTAATATACGTCAAGAGAAGAACATTTCGGTTAAGTTGGCCTGTGGCGGCAAGGTGATGTAGCTCAACGGTAGAGCTCACAAGACATATCAGGGGCTAGCTCTGATCAGTAGGGACTGCCGTTAGGCGGGCATGTGAAGACCGAAATCTCTGGTTATTATCTTTGTGGGAAGCAGCTGGTTCGACTCCAGCCATCACCTAAAAACTTTTTTTCTTTTTTTTTAAATTCCATAAGCAGATTTCCCTATAGTCAGTTCGTCCTCCTTTGCTCGCTTCGTCCTCCTTTGCTCGCTTCGTCCTCCTTTGCTCGCTTCGTCCTCCTTTGCTCGCTTCGCTCACAGAAGCGAGCAGAAAAGAAATAACCGACTATTATTCACTTGTAGGTAGAAAATTATGCTTAAAGGCCTCTTACTGTCAGCAATGGAGTTTGTTTGCATCGCGAGATACTAGATCATCAACCCCGTACTAGATTAGCCATTCTCCAGGCTAACAGCCAATTTCCTTTATCAAGCCTAGGTAAGAATGTCCCCCAGGATTAAGGAAGATACACAGAATTCAACCGTTGGCAAGATGGATCCAAAAGAGCGAGTACACCGAAGTGCAGCGGAACAAGAGCAACTCCGCATCGATCGTTGTTTGAAGAGGTCGGAATCGCCAAGGGGGAGGGGGGGTTTCTACTTCAATTCGGAGGATCCTGGCGCTTCTTGTGGGCAGAAGTCATTGTTTCAAAGGACTGTTTGATGTCTTTTGGGATGTCAATACATCCTGGCTTCAATAGATCCATCCAATTAAGGAGAACTTGAGTGGAACGGGACATCTCCATCTACTTCGGAGCAGATACTGATCAATATCAATGGTGAGAGCTCAACGGTCGTATTTTCCCAATGCTGAACTCAGATCTTTTGCATGCGCCAAAAGCCACAACCTGGACTTAATGTCTATTTTTACCCCGAATTCCAGCAAGAGTGCAAGCACATCGACATTCTTGCAACAAATAGCCATCCTCAGCGGCGTCATTTTACTCTGCAGAGCAAGGGAATTTACGTCGGCTCCCCTTTCCAGCAAGAGTGCGACAATCGTTGCTGGTTCGCTACGGACAAACCAAGACCATAGTTTCCTGATTGCAATATCCTCGGTCACGCAACTACAGACATACATCAGCGGAGTCCATCCGTTCGTACGATTCGACCTTCCATATCGAATCCATAGTCGAGAGGGAAGAGAGCAGCTTCAAAAGACCCAGAGGACACGGCAGCATGAAGACCAGTAAATTCATTCATGGATGTGTTTGCCTCGGTTTCGTCCCTAAGAAGGATACATTGTAGAACTTTCGCGCAATTTAGATATGCTGCCCCCATCAACAGTTGCTGTGATAGCTGGAAATCGGGTTTGTGATCCTTGCGCCCATTTCAATTAAAAATACGGCGGCGCCTTCCTTCCTCATGCTTAGCGCAACCACCAATGGCCTCATGCTATTGCAGTCTTCAGCGTTGATCTGAGCTCCGTGCTGAAGAAGCAGATACATGGTTCAGCATCTGCCATTTCCACTTGCTTGATGTAATAGAGTCATACCCGTCGTCCCTATGAGCCTTTCAGGCTCGTTGATAAGATCGTTATATTCTGCTATGAGTATGTCCAACAATGCATCTTATCCATTCGAGGAGGCGTAAAAAGCTAACCATTGTAGTTCCATATCGTCTAAAGTCTCTACCTAGCGAAGCGTGGAAATTGTCAGAGTCATATGCTTCACTAACTATCCGCGCATTGAGATCGTCTATGGTCCAGTTCTCTGGGAGTTTTATCATCCCAAACTGATCCACTGGCGCTTTTCGAAATCTTAACGAGGTCTTATGGAGGGCATATAACTACGGCTCTGAGAAGCTTCAGAGCCACTTGTAGAGCGAGCATAGACCGTCGACACTGAATCGTCAACGAAGTCCTCGATGGAGTGTATCGTACTGTCTAATGCCATATCGAGACTGTTGGGTTCTTTCAATCGATGACGTTGACGAGGGTGCGAGGACTGTTCTGATGTAGAGGCCTCAGGGATGTTCACGGATTCGCCAGCAATTTTCAACAGATGGATTTCTGATTTCATCTTCGACAGCTGTCTTAATATCTTGGCATCTGCAGCTCGATTATGCATGCTCTCGTGCATCGTCACACATCTGAATTGATCGTCAGTACAGGGAATGACTCGAATTTTACCTATCAGTCTCGTGCCATACTCACATATTTGTAGCCCGAAGCAACATCTGTTACATCCCATGATAAGAATGGACTTCCACCAGGGAGGTTGCAATGATTTCAATCCGCCTTCGAAGTCGGATATTCTTCAAGACCTTTCGCACAAGGTTGGCACCTTCAAACTCTGTATCCAGCTCACGGAGTCGTCTTCTCAATTTTCACACAGTACGTCGACAATTAGCAAGTACGCTCGTAATGCTAGACCAGAGCTGAGAATCGACATTGAGTGCAATGATGGCCCCGAGTCCTGGTCGTTCGAAAGTCTCCTTCACTGCAGCAAGTACTTTGCAGAATATTACCAACTCGTTCGAGAACTTCTCCAGCGTCCTGTCAACACTTCGGACGTTCGATACCCATCTAGTGATAATGCTGGCTACCTGGGAGAAGATTGTGATGTTAGCGATGGACGAGGTTGTGATTGGGAAGGGTTCCGTGGCGGGGTCGCTGTCTCAATAGAGATAAAGAGATGGTTGTGTATCTCTAAAGTCGTCTTCTCAAGTACGATATCAACAGGCAATATCACAGCCTCGTATTTAGCAATCAGTCTGGTGGAAGAGATGTAAGTGAGGTTGCGATACGCGTGAGTGTGGCTTGCAGCTCTCGACATCCTGATGCAGGTGTATTTGGTTGCTCTGCCGAAGGCTGATTCGGGGCACAGGGTTGCTGAGAAGTGGGTCCAGCTTGTCCAAAAGTCTTCATGGGCCTGGGGCAGTAAACGAACACTGATCTAATGAACTTGAGGTAAGTCAATATCGTGAGAGCAATTTGGGAGCCTTTTGCCGTGATCTGAAGTTTTGCCCAATTACTAGTAATCCGGGAGACACTGATCTTAGACTAAAAGGGGGACAAATAACTATGTAACTCGAAATTGCTTACCCCGCAAAACTTTAGTCACTCTTCTCTTCGTACTGCCTCCTTTGGTCTCGTTTCCAGATGCACGAAACGTGGAGGCCAGTCTTTCAGTGAACCCATATATTATAGACCGAGTTTGAGGCTTTCAAGGCTTCTGAATAGTCGGGTTTGCTTGCACTCAGAGCATACTTGAAGCAAGTGTTACATGTTGCTTCAGCTCATCTAATCCAGAAGCTCTGTTCCTTTGCCCTCCATTCTGGTGCAACAACCTCATTATCCATCAGGCCATGAACATAACACTCTCCAACTAACTCGTATTGATCGTCAGGAAAAAAAATCTCCTTGGTCTTTTCCTCAACATTCAGATTGGTAAGTTGTCGGTCAGGCTTGATTTGGCGAAGCACAAACGGTGTTATATCGCCATTGAAAATCACTACCACATCTCCTGGTCTGGTATATCTGGGTCCCAGCCCAAAGTAGCCAGTGTTGGTGGTAAAAAAAAGTTTCGGAGAAGTGAAGAGGAACGAGCGAAAGCGGAAAAGGGTCCTGCTCCTGAAAAAAAGGTTTCACCAACCACTTCATTGTTACTTATGAATTGTTCGAACTGCGTCCAAAGTTCACAGATGTCTTGCTGTTTTCCTATGAACAATGTGGTCAATGTCGTGCGGTTGTCTAGAAACAGGGTACGAGCGAATGCCTTGTTGATTTTCTCCCCGGTTGGGTATGACTGCTTCAACTTCGTGAGTTTCTGCTCGATGCTCAACAGTCGCTTAGGATTGGAAGCCCAAATTTCGGTCAATGAACTTGATTCAGGAGCCAGAGTTGTAATATCCTCCTCAACGATGCCGATCTTTACTCCGACTATTTGTATGAAGGGAGACGTCCCTTGCTCGGCGTGGAGTGATGGGGGGAGTTTTGTGGCCGCACAGAAAGAAGCGACGATATCGAGTGGGTTGAGTGGGAACAACGATCGCCAGTCGATAACCCAGGTTGGCATTTTGCTTGCTTGAGAGGACGACGAATTTGTAAGCCCTCTCCCGGAGTAATGATGAAGATTCAAGTGACCCATTTGGAGATATTTCGAAGCAAAATCCTGGTAGACCTCTTCGACGCTGCTACCGTAGTTGACGACAATCTCGACAGTGTCTGGAATCTCTCTCAAACCCAGCATACCATAAATCTTATCCACTGCATTAGCGCATAACCTGTCCCGTTGTAAATAGATTTCGACATATATAGGCTCATACTCTGTATTTTCATCTGAGAACTTAGACAGTTGGTATCTGTTTCTCTTCCGAGATAACATTAAAGCCTCTGACACATTGAAGTCTAACCTCCCATCCTTTGCTTTTTCACTTTCGACTATCATTCCCATGAGGACATAGCGCAATGCAGAAAGATCATTGATGTTGAACGAGCGTGGTCCGTTCCATATCATGACTTCAGGAGGAAGACAAGCTTCCTGTACAACCCAGAGGCGCTTAAACCAAGCCTGGGCGAAAAACGCGTTTATAGCTTGAAAGTCG
>Ga0302325_10020166_pt1 | contig 13985 bp, 9 predicted proteins | sample Palsa_T0_2_FD_201948 | JGI IMG/M metagenome (GOLD analysis project Ga0302325, IMG submission 201948) | Peat permafrost microbial communities from Stordalen Mire near Abisko, Sweden - Palsa_T0_2 | ecosystem: Environmental > Terrestrial > Soil > Palsa > Peat permafrost | place: Sweden: Abisko... | reverse complement strand
CCAGGCGGCATAGATTGTCTTAAGACCCGGCCAGGTTGGTTCGGGCCGCGCGCACAATCCGAGCTTGCTCAGAATGCGTTCGATCAGTGCCGGCGGCAGCGTCATGGCTTGCCGCTAGCGCACGGCATGCAGGTGCGGTTCGCGCATATATATGAGAACTCCCCTTTTTTCATCTGCCGCTGGCGGCTGGTTATCATGCCCCAACAGCTTCGGGGAGTGCCGCATGAAACTCGATGACAGCCGCCGCAGCGATAATGTCGAGGATGATCGCGATGCCAGCGGGGGCGGGGGCGGCCGCGGCGCGGGCATAGGCATCATCGGTACGCTGGTCATTCTGGTCGCCGGATATTTTCTGGGCGTCAATCCGCAGACTCTGCTGAGCCTGCTCAACGGCGGCCCGGACAGCGGCAGTGCGGATCAAAGCAGCCCGCCCGCAGTTAGTGCGCCCAGTGCGCGCGCAGCCCCGGATCCGCAGGTCGATTTCGTTCGCGCTGTGCTCGGAGAGACCGAAGACGTCTGGACGGCCTACTTTCAACAGCGCGGTCAGACTTATACCGCGCCCAAGCTGGTGCTGTTCCGCGGCTCGATTTCATCAGCCTGCGGCCTGGCCGGTGCTGCGACCGGCCCGTTTTACTGCCCCGGCGATCAGAAGGTCTATCTCGATCTGTCATTCTTTCAACAACTCGCCAGCCAGTTCGGCGCCCCGGGTGACTTCGCGCGCGCTTATGTAATTGCCCACGAAGTCGGGCACCACGTGCAGAACCTGCTCGGAGTGTCCAGCGCCGCTGCGAGGGCCGAACAGCGCTCCGATCGCATAGGCGCAAATCACGTCTCGGTCGAAGTGGAGCTGCAGGCGGACTGCTATGCCGGCGTGTGGGCCGAGCAGGCCAATAAGGCCCACAGGATTCTTGAGCCCGGTGATCTGGAACAGGGACTGCAGGCCGCCTCGTCCGTCGGCGATGACACGCTGCAACGACGCATGCAGGGCACGGTGGTACCGGATAGCTTTACCCACGGCACCTCGGCACAGCGCGTGCGCTGGTTCCGGCGCGGCTTCGAGGGCGGCAGGATCGAGAACTGCGATACCTTCACGGCCGACTCGGCGCTATGATCTGAGACGCGCGCCTATATAAATCAATTATTTAGATTTTCCGCTGCTACCACAACCGTGGTCAGCACTGCTGTGGCGCCGGTCCCACTTCCGGCCGCAGACACAAAACTGAAATATCTTCGTAATACCCTAGCCGGCCAGTCGCCGGAGAAAACCTATGAATACCAACGCAGCGACCATGCAGGCCGCTCCCTCCAACGTCGGTCCTCGTCTCGACTACAAGCCCGGCCCGGCCACGGCGATCATTTTCGTGGGGCTTCTGGCCACAGGACTGCTGTACACCGCCTATAGCCTCATGAGCGATGTCAGCGCCGCCGGCGTCAGCATGACCAGCATTGCGCCGTTCCTGCTACTGGGCGTAGCGCTGATGATTGCCTTGGGCTTTGAGTTCGTGAATGGCTTTCATGACACGGCCAATGCCGTGGCCACGGTCATCTACACACATTCGCTGCCGCCGCACATTGCCGTGCTGTGGTCAGGCTTTTTCAACTTTGCGGGCGTACTGGTATCCAGCGGCGCCGTGGCCTTCGGCATCATTTCACTGCTGCCGGTCGAACTGATCCTGCAAGTGGGTTCGGGCGCCGGCTTCGCCATGGTATTTGCGTTGTTGATTGCCGCCATCCTGTGGAACCTGGGCACATGGTGGCTGGGTTTGCCGGCTTCCTCCTCGCATACGCTGATCGGCTCCATCGTCGGAGTCGGCGTGGCCAACGCGCTCATGCACGGCCGCAATGGCACCAGCGGTGTGGATTGGGGACAGGTCACCAAGATCGGCGAATCTCTGCTGCTCTCGCCGCTGGTGGGTTTCGCGGCCGCGGCCATGCTGCTCTGGGTGCTGCGCCTCGTGATCAAGAACCGGCAATTGTTCGATGCGCCGAAAGCCAATGCGCCGCCGCCGTGGTGGATCCGCGGCATCCTGGTGTTGACTTGCACCGGCGTGTCGTTCGCCCACGGCTCCAATGATGGGCAGAAAGGCATGGGCCTGATCATGCTGATTCTGGTCGGCACGGTGCCGCTCGCCTACGCATTGAATCGTGCCATGCCCGCGGACCAGGTGAGCCAGTTCGTGGTGGCAGCACAGGCCACGCAGCAGTCGCTGGCCAAGAACCTGTCGGACCCGGCGCTGACCGCGCCCGTGGCGCAGACGCGCACCACACTGTCGGATTACGTGCGCACGCGGCAGTTCCAGCCGGTGGTACTGGCGGCTTTGTCGGACATGAGCGGCAGCATTGCTGCGCAAGTCGACAACACCCATGCCTCGCTGGCGCAGATGCCGGCCGCTGCCGTGCCCAACGTGCGCAATGACATGTACCTGGCCTCCGAGGCCATCCGGCTGATCCAGAAGGACAAGAGCGTGACGCTCGATGCGGCGACGGCCGCCAATCTCAAGACCTTCAAGACGCAGATCGATGCAGCCACCAAATTCATTCCGCTATGGGTCAAGGTCGCGGTGGCAATCGCACTGGGGCTCGGAACCATGGTGGGGTGGAAGCGCATTGTCGTGACCGTCGGCGAGAAGATCGGCAAGACGCACATGACCTACGCGCAGGGCGCATCGGCCGAACTCGTGGCCATGCTCACGATCGCCGCCGCCGATAGCTTTGGCCTGCCAGTGTCCACGACCCATGTGTTGTCCTCGGGCGTTGCCGGTACCATGGCGGCCAGCGGATCCGGATTGCAGATGGCGACCGTACGCAACCTGCTGCTGGCCTGGGTGCTGACGCTGCCCGCGGCCATTCTTTTGTCCGGTTCGCTGTACTGGCTGTTCGCGCGGATGTTCTAATCGCCTGACGACGGGGCCGCCGCTGGCCTGGTCGGCGGAGGTCCTGATGCGATGGCAAGCTCGTGCGTGGCTGGCCGTGGTGCTCGCCATCGCTCTGTATATGGCTGCGTTGCCATTGCTGGCCGCGGACCCCTGTTCGGGCTTCGCCTGGGAGGTCAGTCGCGAGCGCGCCTTGTTCGCAACTTCCGCGCTGTCGATGGCGGCTGGCGCCGATAGCGCATCGGCGCCGGTGTTGCTGCCCGAGCGGCTGTATGCCTTGCAGCTGCAACCGCTCAGCAAAGTGATCTTTCTGACTGCACCGGGCAAGAGCATGCCCGCTGATGGCAGTTACGCCGGTCTCGCGGCGCTACGGATTTCAACCCCAGGCATCTATCGCATCTCGGTAGACGTGCCGTACTGGATCGACGTGGTCGCCGACGGCGGGCTCATGAGCGCCAAGGGATTCCAGGGTGCGCCGGGCTGCAATGCGCCGCATAAGATCGTCGAGTTCGACTTTCCGCTGGCGCGGCAGCTGATGTTGCAATTCAGCGGTCCCGCGAGCGCCAGCATCCGCGTCAGCATCAGCGCGGCCAGCGGCCGCTAGCGTTGCTAGCTGCCGAGCCGCTCCGACAGACGCTCGAGCAGGCGCCCGAAGCGCGAGGGCTTTCCCTTGGCCGGCTCGGGCGAGGCGCCACGCGGCGCGGTGTCATTGATCAAAGGTTTGCGGCCGTCATCCATCTGCAGCTGGCCTGCGCCGAGTATCTCCAGCGTTTCCTCGAGCGTCATGGCTTTGCTCTTGGCGCGGCCATTGACCTGTCGGCCCGTGCGCAGCTTGGCGCGCTTGCCCGGCGCGCCACGGGAGCCGCGCGAGGCGTTGGCATCGGCCGCGACCGCGGCGGCACCGGGCTTCGGCGCCGGCTTATTGTCCTCGATGAATTCAAATCCGGGCTTTGTGGCTTTGTCCGCTTGCACCTTCACGGCAGGAGTGGCGGCGGATGGTGCGGCAGCCGTGACTGGAGCGGCCGCGCCGACCGGCGTGGCATCCGGGCGTGTGGCGGCCAACTTGGCACGCTCGCGTTCGCGCACCGTGACTGGCACCACCGAGACGGTCGAGAAATCCGAGCGCACGTAATGCGCCACTTGCTTGGCCGACACAGCATCGGTGAAAAAACCCAGGCGCACACCATACCAGCGACGACCGTCGCGATTGCCTTCCGCACCGTAGAGTGTGTAAGCGCTGAAAATTGCGAGCTGCGGTATCTGCGCAATGTCGATGGGCTGCACTGACCACAGCAGCTGCACGGCGAACGCGGTTTTTTCATCGCGCGGCCGCGCATCGGCAGACGCCTTGGGCGCAGTGCCCGCGGTCGGCTCCAGTCGCGGCTGCCTGATGGTGGTTCCAGCCGCTGCATCAGCTTTGCTCTCAAGCACGCTGAGCGCAGCGGATTCACTGAGGTCACGTGCAGGCTCAGCGGCGATGGGCGCAGGCGCAGGCGCGCCAGAGGCCAGAGACTTGTATACGCCGGTCGCAGCCAGCGTCAGAGCACCATGCGCGCCGGTGGTGTTCGCGGGCTTGAGCTCCGGCAGCGGCGCCAAAGTCGGGGCGCTGGCGCCGGTGTCGTCGAGCGAGGCGATCGCGGCGCGCACGTTGCTGAGGGCATGCGCCGCGGCTTCATTTTCACGTGCGCTCTGCGCCAATTCAGCCACTCGACGTCCTTCATCCGGCACCAGCGCCAGTGCCGATTCGGTAACGAGCGCCAATGGCGCAACCAACGCCAACTGCGCCTCGGGCGTCGCCACTGCCGCCGGCGGCGATGCCGCTATCGGTGCGGCGGGCGCTGCCGGTGCTGCCGGTGCTGTGGCCGCAGCCACCGGCTGCAGGCGCGCACTGTCGGCCGAGCTTTGCGCCGCCGCTTGCGCTGTGACCGCAGCTTCGCCAGCCGCAGTGGCTTCGGAAGCGGCGGTGACTTGCGCCTCGGCGTGGGCCTTGGCTCGCAGGCGCAGACCGGGCGACAGTCCCGCCCAGGCGCCGGGATAAATTTCGCGCACGATATCCAGCAGTTTCTCAGCCTCTTCCTGGCTTTCGAAATATCCCATGTGCAGACGGAAGCGCTCACGGCCTTCTTCGCGCCGGCGCGAAACAAAAAAAGTGAAACGCTTGAGGCCGGCGTGGTCGGGCGGTGTCAGCGACACCGGCGAGGTCGATGCGCAAAGATTGATGACGAACAGATTTCGCAATGTGCCCGGCGACGGCGAGGTGCCGCTCGGCGCCGAGGCATCGGGAATCTGGGCTGTGACTTGCTGCATCGCGCTGTCCCCTGTCTCTCAAATGGAACGGCGGCATCCGGAGGACATGCAGCGAGGAGGACACCGGGTCGAATAAGCGTACGTAGCGCGATTCGAGTCCCTGTGGCAACCCCGCTATCCCTTCACGAGTCCGGGACCGGTGGCTTTGCGTCCCTGTCTTGCGACAGGTTTGCTCTTTAAGTCACGGTAGCCAGTGTGCCACTTTGCGACAGTACGTCAAGGCCAAACACTTAGAGGGGAGTCACACTGACAGGCAAAATGCAGTGCAGCGAAAAATCATTCTGTCAAATGCGCGCAATAATCAGCCCGCAGCGCTCTGCAACCACGGTTCGGCGGGCTGGCGTGCAGCGAGCAGATCACTGACTTCGGCGACCGTCGATGGCCGTGCGAGCACGAAACCCTGTGCAATATCGCAGCCGCGTTCGCGCAGAAAATCGAGTTGCTCGAGTGTCTCGACACCTTCCGCAATCACCTGCTTGTCGAGTGCATGCGCCATGTGAATGATGGTGGCCGCGAGCGTGGCGGCCTGCAGACTCTCGGGAACTTCCTGCATGAACTTGCGGTCGATCTTGATTGCGTGCACCGGATATTGCCGCAGATAGTTGAGCGAGGAATAGCCGCTGCCGAATTCATCCAGCGCCAGGCGCACGCCCAGTGCCGCCAATTGACGCAGCGACACGCGCGCCTCTTCTTCCGCGAAAACGGACTCGCTGATTTCGAACTCGAGCAGCTGCGGTTTGAGCGAGTGACGCTGCAATGTGGTGCCCACCAGGCTGGCAAAATCGGGCATGCGCAGTTGCTGCACCGAGACGTTGAGCGCCAGGCGCGGCGGCGCGATGCCTTTGTCGCGCCAGAGCGCGAGCTGGTGGCAGGCGCTCTCGAGTGCCCAGGCGCCAATGTCGACGATCAGGCCGCTCTCCTCGGCTGCCGGAACGAAATCCTTCGGCAGACGAATGCCATCGCGTGGATTCTGCCAGCGCAGAAATCCCTCGAGTCCGACCAGCTCGCCGCTGCGCAGCGCGTATTGCGGCTGGTAGTAGAGGGAGAATTCGCGCCGTTGCAGCGCCCGGAACAGACCGCTGTCGGCCGCAGGCACCTGCGCCTGAGCCATCATGCTGTCGTAGAACACAGCGCGCGCGCGCCCGCCGTCCTTGGCCTGATACATGGCCAGATCGGCGTTGCGCATCAGTTCCTCGATGGTGTTGCCGTCGTCCGGGAACAACGTGATGCCGATGCTCGCGCGCACGTAGTGATCGCGGCCGGCGATGCTGACCGGCCGCTGCAGTGTCTCGATGATGCGCGCGGAGATTTCACTGGCGGTCTCGACCGAGGCGATATTACGCAGGATCACAGTGAACTCATCGCCACCCAGCCGCGCCACCGTATCGCCGTCCTTGACGCACGAGCGCAACCGCTGCGCCACGATGGTCAGCAGCTGATCGCCGGCGATGTGCCCGACCGAATCGTTGACCTTTTTGAAGTGATCCAGATCCACATACAACACGGCGCCGCGCTGCGAGCCGTCGGCGCTGGCGGCCAGCTCCTGCGACAGGCGATCGCGAAACAGCAGTCGATTCGGCAGCGAGGTCAGCGAATCGAAGTGCGCCTGGCGATACAGATGCTCGTCGCGCGCGCGGTTCGAGATCGCGATGTGCAGGCGCTCGGCGCATTGCGCTCCGTAACCGGCCTGCTGTGCCGGCAGCGGCGAGAGGTTGCGGGAACCGACCGAAAGAACGGCCGCGATCTGCTCGCCGACCACGATGGGCCAGAGCGTAAAATGCGTGGCCTCGAGCGCATGCAGCGGCGCCAGAAAACTGTAGCGCTCGGCGTCGGCAAGATTCACGCTCAGGCCGTCGGCCTCCTTGAGCAGGCTGGCGATGACTTCCTGGTCGAGATTGATGCGGCTGACCGGATAGTCGGCGCCGTCGGCGCCGCCGACGAACGAGCGCGCATATCCCGGCGCATCGCGATCGATCAGCAGCACCGCCGCCACGTGCGTGCCGGTCACGGCGCAAACACGCGGCAGCATGGCATCGAGCGATTGCTCGAGTTCCATGGCCTCGAGCAGCAGCCGATCGATCTGCGACAGCCGCGCCTGCGCGCCGACGCGCTGCTCGACCGCGCTGAGCGCCAGATTGAAACCCTGCGCGACCGCGCGCGGCGCATCGATCGCACCCTCGGTATCGACACGCTGATACCTGCCCTCCTGCAGCGCGCTCAATGACGAGTGCAGGCGCGCCAGCACCGGCTCCCACCGCCGGCCGAGGAAGTAGCTCGCAAGAGCCGCGCACGAAGCCGCCAACAGCAGCATCGGCACGATCAGCAGCAGAAATGAGTTCAACAGCGGCCGCGTGTCGGTGAGCCGCACGTAACACACGACATTCCACGGCATCGCACGCAGACGCGCGGCGCCGCTGAAATCTAGCCGTACCACCGCGCCGCGCCAGCTGGTGCCATTCTGCTGCCAGTCGCGCTGCACGGGCCGCAGCGGATCGCGTTCATCGATGTTGGTGAGCGCGAATTTATGGAACGCATCGAGCGCCAGCTCACCGCCGCGATAGATGATTCTGCCCGCGGTATCGACTACCGCGATCGCAGTCTGCCCGCCGTTGCCCTCGGCACCCTGCCAGAACCAGTTGGGCGCCAATTCAAAGAAGGCGATCTGCCTGGTTCTGGCGCTGCTGACCATGTGCGCCAGATAGATGCTCATGCCGCCGCTGGCTGACGGAACGACCTTGAGCAGGCTTTGGCCGCCGATCAGCGTGAGCCGGTCGGATGGCCCGAAACTGGGCAGGTTGGCGTCCGCCGCCGCTTCGGCGTCGGCGTCGGCGTCGGCATCGGTAAAATTCGACAGCCACGGCACAAACAACACGCCGCCGAAGGTATCGGAGGCCAGCACGCGCTGGCGCAGATCCGAGTCTTCGGCGCCGGCATCGGCGGTTGAAAGATATTCCACCAGCGCGTTGGCCATCTCGAGCCGCGACAGCAACTGCCGTGCGAAGCCGGGAGCCGCACCGCCCACGCGCTCGGCCAGATCAGCATCGCGATCGGTGGCGATCACCAGTACGGCAATCCAGGTCGCCGCCGACAGTGCAACCAGCACCACCAGCGTGACCACCAACACCATGCGTCGTCGCATCGACAGGAATGAAACCGGGCCTGATTGCATATTTTCGTGCCGTGCACGGCACGGATTTGGCCTTACGCCTCCTTGACTCCCTGGCCGGATTTAACGCCAGCACGCCCTCGCGGTGGAGTGCGTAGGCCCAGATTCGGTGAAAACCTTAGAGCAGAAATGTCGACTGCGTCACAATCGGGCGGCAAGAGCGCGCATGCCATCGTAGGCGTAGCGATTTACGCCCAAGCGAGCACTGCGCGCCGCGCCCAGCATGGCCGCTGCCACGGTGTCGGCCGAAATGCCCCGATACCGCGACCAGCTCCCTAGGATCAGGGGATTCACAGTCCACAGTGCCCCTTGGGCCAGCAGCTCGAGCGGCCGCATACTGCGCCGTGCGCCCAGCAGCACCGAAGGACTCAGAATGTCCAGCGCGCGAAAGCGCAGCGCCTCGAGCGAGCGCTCGGTCTCGCCCTTGACGCGCAGATAGAAGCTGCGCGAGGCCGCCGAGGCGCCGACGGCGGAGATGACTACCAGGCGCTGGGCGCCGGCGGTCAACGCCACACGCGCGAACTCCAGCACCAGATCATGGTCGACAGCGCGAAATGCCTGCTGGCTGCCGGCGTCCCGGATCGTGGTGCCGAGACAACAGAATGCATCATTGCATTGCAGTCCCTTGAGCTGCGCGGCCAGCGATTGATCGAATCGCACCACGCGGTTGGCGAGCCGCGCATGATCGAGCGGCAATGCCCGGCGCGAGAGTGCCAGCACACGGGTGTAGTCACTGCCATTGAGCAGCAGGGCGAGCAGCCGCGCGCCCACAAGTCCGCTGCCGCCTGCGACCAACGCTGTCCGTGCCGCACCGTCCGCCATGGCAGCAATCCTACCAGCAGGCGCGTACTACACGGCGGGGCCGATACTAAATTCCCAAAGTCATCTGACCGCCGCGGGTCGGCGGCGTGAAGTGCGCGCACGATAGTTCACGCGCTCGGCCCATGGTCAATCCGTGCCGCTTACAGGCCAGCGCGAATCGATCGCGCAGCAGCTGCGCCCACGGTCCGCTGCCGCGCATGCGGCTGCCGAAGCGCGGATCGTTCTCCTGGCCCTCGCGTGCGGCGCGAATCAACGACATCACGTGATCGGCGCGCTCGGGCATATGCTCATCGAGCCACTGTCGGAACAGCTGCTTGAGTTCGTGCGGCAGGCGCAGCAGTACGTAGCCGGCGCGGAACGCACCGGCGGCGGCCGCCGCCGCAACGATGCGCTCGAGTTCCGAGTCGTTGACCGCCGGAATGATCGGCGCCACCAGCACTCCGGTCGGAATGCCCGCAGCCGTGAGCTCGCGCACCACGCGCAGGCGCGCCGCGGGCGAGGCCGTACGCGGCTCGAGCGTGCGTTTGAGCTCGGCATCGAGCGAGGTCACGCTGACGAATACGTTGATCAGTCCGTCGCGACTGAGGCTCTGCAGCAGATCCAGATCCCGCAGGATCATGGTGCCCTTGGTGATCAGACTCACGGGATGGCGCGTGCGCTCGAGCACTTCGAGCAGCGAGCGCGTGACGCGCAGGTCGCGTTCCACCGGCTGATAGGGATCGGTATTGGCGCCGATCGTGATGGGCTTGACCACGTAGGAACGTCTGCTCAGTTCTTCCTCGAGCAGCCGCGCCGCATCGGCCTTGTAGAAAATCTTGGTCTCGAAATCGATCCCGGGCGACAGGTCCATGTAGGCATGCGAGGGACGGGCGTAGCAGTAAACGCATCCATGTTCGCAGCCTCTATAAGGATTGATCGACTGCTCGAACGGAATGTCGGGCGAGTCATTGTGCGAAATGATCGAACGCGCCGGCTCGGGCCGCACCTGGGTCGCGATCGATTGCGGAATCTCCTCGCGATACCAGCCGTCTTCGACCCCCTCGACGCCACGCCGCAAGAATCGCGGCTGCGGATTGCTCAGCGCGCCACGGCCGCCGTAGCCGCCGCGCGGGAGGTTAGGATCATCCATGCGCTATACTGTACATCCGTACAGTACTAACGTAAACGGTCCAGCCGCCGCAATTGCGGAAACAAACCTATCCAGCTGCCGACCACGGCCAAGGTCAGCACGCCTCCCAGCAGCACCGCGCGCACCGCGCCGAACCAGCGCGCGGTCACGCCCGATTCGAACTCACCGAGTTCGTTCGAGCCGCCGATGAACATGGAGTTGATCGCGCTGACGCGCCCGCGGATGGCATCGGGGGTATTGAGCTGCACCAGAATCCCACGCACGTAGATGCTGAGCATGTCGCCGCAGCCGAGCACGAACAGCGCTGCCAGCGATAAATACACATTGCGGGACAGGCCGAAGACGATGGTGCACAGGCCGAACACCGCGACACCGCCGAACATGTAGACGCCCGCGTGGCGGTTGATCGGCCGCAACGTCAGCAGGCCGGCAGTCAGTGCGGCGCCCACGCCGGGGGCGGTACGTAGCAGGCCTAAGCCGGCCGGACCGATGTGCAGCACCTCGGCCGCGAAAATCGGCAAAAGGGCCGTGGCGCCACCGAACAGCACCGCGAACAGATCGAGCGAGATGACGCCGAGCACCAGGCGCTGGTGCAGCACATAACGCAGTCCCTCCAGCAGTTGATGGCCGGTGCCGGCGGGCGCGCTCTCGGGCGCGCTCGCCTCCGCCTCCTGGGGCTGCGCACGGTGTCGACCCAGGCTCGCGGTCAGCAGCACCGTGAGCACGAACAGCCCCAGGCATACGCCGAATACCACCGCTGGACCGAGCAGGAACAGCACGCCGCCGAGCATCGGGCCGGTGATCACCGCGATCTGGAACAATGTCGAATTCAGCGACACGGCCAGCGGAAATTCCTCGCGCGGCACCAGCGTCGGCACCAGCGCCTGCATCGAGGGTGCGTAAAAGGCGCGCGTGCTGCCAAAGGTGGCGATGACCAGGTAGATCGGCCAGACCACGCGGGCGCCGGCGAGCGTGAACCACAGCAGCGCGCCGATGCACAGCGCCTCGATGCTCCAGGCGATCACCAGCACGTTGCGCCGGTCGGCGTGATCGGCCACATGTCCTCCCACCATGACCAGACACAGGAAGGGCAGGAATTCGCTCAGCCCCACGAGTCCGAGCGCCAACGGGTCGTGGGTCAGCGCGTACACCTGCCAGCCAACGGCCACGGCGAGCATCTGCCAGCTGAAGGTCGCAAGGAAGCGGCACAACGCAAAGCGCGCAAATTGTCGGTGCCGTAGCACGGCCAACCCCGCAAATCGAGCCTTCGCTGCCACCCGTTCAGGCGCCGAGGAACATGCGATAGGCGGCGTTGGCGGTTTCGTCGGTGTAGGGATAGTGCAGGTCGTTCAGGTGCTGCAGAAATTCCCCGCGTTCGGCCTTGGGCACTTCGATACCGGCCAGCACGCGCCCGTGATCGGAGCCATGATTCCTGTAATGAAACAAACTGATATTCCAGGCAGTGCCGACCGACTGCAGAAACTTCAGCAACGCCCCGGGGCGCTCCGGAAATTCGAAGCGAAACAATAATTCATCGTGGACATGCTCGGGGCTGCTGCGGGCGTGGCCGCCGATCATGTAGCGGATGTGAAGCTTCGCGATCTCATTGCCGCTCATGTCGGTGACCGCGTAGCCCGCAGCACGCAGCTGCGCGATGACCGCCGCGCGCTCTTCGTGACCGCCGGTCAGGCCGAAACCGACGAAGATGCGCGCGCGTTCGCTGCCCTGCCAGCGATAGTTGAATTCGGTGATGCTGCGCTGGCCCAGCGCCTCGCAGAACTGCAGGAAACTGCCTGGTCGCTCGGGCAGCTCCACCGCCAGCAACGCCTCGCGCTCGGCGCCCAGATCGGCGCGCTCGGCGACATGGCGCAGGCGATCGAAGTTCAGATTCGCACCGCTGTTGATCGCCACCAGACGCTGATCGTGCCAGCCATTGCGGGCCACATGATGTTTGATGCCGGCCACCGCCAGCGCTCCGGCGGGCTCGGAAATCGAGCGCGTGTCTTCGAATATGTCCTGGATGGCAGCGCAGATCTCATCGGTATTGACCAGCACGATCTCATCGACGTAGCGCTTGGCGAGCGTGAAGCATTCCTCGCCGACGCGGCGCACCGCAACGCCGTCGGCGAACAGACCGACCCGATCGAGCGTGACGCGCTTGCCGGCCTGCAGCGAATCGTACATGGCAGCAGAATCCTCCGGCTCCACGCCGATGATCTTGACGCGCGGGTAAAGCTGCTTGATGTAGGCAGCAATGCCGGCGATCAGGCCGCCGCCTCCCACCGGCACGAACACGGCGTCCAGCTCGCCGGCCGTCTGGCGTACGATTTCCATGCCGATGGTGCCCTGCCCGGCAATCACGTCGGCATCGTCGAACGGATGCACGAACACCAGATGCCGCTCGCGTGCAACCGTCAGCGCATGCTCGTAGGCGGAATCGTAGATATCCCCATGCAGGATGGTCTCAGCGCCCAGCTCGATCACGGCCTGCACTTTGATCGCCGGCGTCGTGCGCGGCATCACCACCACCGCCGGAATGCCGCGATGGCGAGCGGCCAGCGCCACGCCCTGCGCATGATTGCCGGCCGAAGCGCAGATGACCCCGCGCGCGGCGATCGCCGGCGACAGGTGCGCGATCTTGTTATAGGCCCCGCGCAGCTTGAACGAGAACACCGGCTGCAGGTCTTCGCGCTTGAACAGGATACGGTTGCCGAGCCGGCTCGAGAGGCGCGGCGCGACGTCGAGCGGCGACTCGATCGCAACATCGTAGACGCGCGCCTTGAGGATGCGCTGCAGATAATCTTCGGTCATGGGCGTACGCGCACTTACGGCGTGAGAGCCGTAAGCTTAAGCGATTGTGCGCCGCGCGCGCAGCCCTTTCAGGGCGGGGGCTTGTTGACGCTGTAGCGAAACTCGGTTTTGCCCAGGGTCACCAGATCTCCATCCTTGAGCGTGCGCCGGTTGACCCGCTGGCCGTTGACGTAGGTGCCGTTGGTGCTGTTGAGATCCTCGATGACGGTCTTGGCGCCGGCGCGCAACGCCACGGCATGGTGGCGACTGATGAACTCGGCATCCAGATGCACATCGTTGTCGGGCGTGCGACCGATGGTGGTGCGCTTGCCCAGCAGATGCAGGATGCCGGTCTGGCCGTCGGTGCGCACCAGCAGATGGGCATGCTCCTCGGCCCCCATATGCTCGAGGTTGTGCTGAATATTTCCAAGCATGGCGACGCTGCTGGCAGCCTCGGCCTCCACACGTGCGATCAACGCATTGCGCTGCGCCAGCGAATCGCGCACCGCACCGAACTGCACCCGCAGTTCGTGCAGGCTCTCGGCTTGTTTCTGCACCTCGCTCTCCAGCGCCGCTACGCGCTCGCGCGCCGTGGCGGCGGCAGCTTCGGCCGCAGTACGTGCCGCATCCAGCTCGGCGCTGCGGCGTTGCTCATCGCTCAGCGCGGCGTTCAACGACTGTTCACGCGCGAGCGTCTGCTCGCGCAGTTCGCTCAGGCTCAGGGTTTGTCCGTGCGTCTGCGTTTCCAGCGACTCGATGCGTTCGCGCGCGCTCGCGGCGGCCGCCTCGGCTCGCGTGCGCGCGGCATCGAGCTCGGCGTTGCGCTGCTGCTCCCTGCTCAGCGAGGCGTTCAGCTCCTCCTCACGCGTAGCGCTGTGGGTACGCAGTTCGCTCAGAG
>Ga0302325_10020165_pt1 | contig 13985 bp, 14 predicted proteins | sample Palsa_T0_2_FD_201948 | JGI IMG/M metagenome (GOLD analysis project Ga0302325, IMG submission 201948) | Peat permafrost microbial communities from Stordalen Mire near Abisko, Sweden - Palsa_T0_2 | ecosystem: Environmental > Terrestrial > Soil > Palsa > Peat permafrost | place: Sweden: Abisko... | reverse complement strand
TCGGCGGCGTACACCATGCCGATCGCGACCGCGTCCCCGTGCCGGAACCGGTACCCCTCGACCCGCTCGATGGCGTGGCCGAGAGTGTGCCCGTAGTTCAGGACCTCCCTCGGGCCCGCCTCGGTCAGGTCCTGCGACACCACGTCGGCCTTGACGGCAATCGCGCGTTCGATCAGCTCACGGGCGTGGGTGCCGTGCGGGACGGTGGCGCCGTCGGGGTCGGCCCGGACCAGGTCCAAGATGACCGGATCGGCGATGAACCCGGCCTTGATGACCTCGGCCAGGCCGCTCACGTAATCGGCCCGCGGCAGGGTCTCCAGCGTGACCAGGTCGGCGATCACGCCGGTGGGCGAATGGAACGCACCGACCAGGTTCTTTCCCTCGGGGATGTCGATGGCGGTCTTCCCGCCGACCGCGGCGTCGGCCATGGCCAGCAGCGTGGTCGGGACCAGGACCACGCGCACCCCGCGCAGCCAGCTAGCGGCCACAAACCCGGCCAGGTCGGTGGTCGCTCCCCCGCCGATCCCGACGATGCAATCCGACCGGGTGACGCCGCCTTTCGCGAGCTCGGACCATAGCCGGGCGGCGACACCTGCGGTCTTGGCGGCCTCGCCGTCGGGCACCGGCTGGGCCAGGACGCGGAAGCCCGCCGCGGTCAGCGCGCCGCACGCGGGCCTGGCGATCTCGCCGAGGCTCTCGGCGTGGATCACCACCACGGTCCGGGCGTCCTTGGGCACCAGGCCGGGCAGCTCGCTGAGCACGCCGACGCCGACGACCACCTGGTAAGGCGGGCCGCCGTCCGAGGGAGTGACGTCAATCCTGGTCGCGGTCACTGCGGATCTCCACCCGACTGCCCGTGGGCGATGCCCTCGGCTATCTGGGCCGCGATCTCGTCCGCGAGTTCGGTGGGGTCCAGGTCATCGGTTTCCACCGTGACCGCGGCAAGGCGCTGATAGAGCCCAGCGCGCTCGTCCAGCATCGCGCGCAGGCGGCCGCGCGGGTTGCCAGGCACCACGACGCGGGGCCGGTCAAGCCCGACCCGCCGGGCGACCGTGCCGAAGGCGGCGGCGAGGTAGACCACGGGCAGGCCCTCGAGCATGTGCTGAACCCCATCGTCGAGCACCGCACCGCTGCCGAGGGCGAGGACCCCCCCGTGCTCGCGAAGTGTGCTGCCCGCACCAAGCGCGCTAGCCGCCGCCGCGCGCTCAAGATCGCGGAAGTGCTCCTCGCCATCCTCGACGAAGATGTCGCCGACCGGCTTGCCCGCGACGGTCCCGACGTCCGCATCGGTGTCACGGAACTCCACCCCGAGACGGGCCGCGACCAGCGGGCCCACGACCGACTTGCCCGCCCCGGGCGGCCCGATCAGCACCACCAGAGGTCCCGTCGTGGTCAAGAGATCACCAGGTTCTTCAGGTAGCTCTCGGCGTTGCGGCGCATTTCCTCCACCGAATCGCCGCCGAACTTCTCGATCGCGGCCTCGGCCAGGACCAGGGCCACCATCGCTTCGGCGACCACGCCGGCCGCCGGAACCGCGGTCGCGTCGCTGCGCTGGTTGATCGCCTTGGCCGGCTGGCCGGTGCTGGTGTCGATGGTGTCCAGCGCCCGCGGCACCGTCGAGATGGGCTTCATCGCGGCGCGCAGCCGGATGACCTCACCCGTGCTCATCCCGCCTTCGATGCCGCCCGCGCGGTTGGTGCGCCGCGCGACCCCGTTACCGGTGACCTCGATCTCGTCGTGGGCGACCGACCCGCGCCGGCCCGCTGTGGTGAAGCCGTCCCCGACCTCTACCCCCTTGATGGCCTGGATGGACATCAGCGCGCCGGCCAGCCTGCCGTCCAGCCGCCGGTCCCAGTGGGTGAAGCTGCCGAGGCCAGGCGGCAGGCCGAAGGCAAGCACCTCCACCACGCCGCCCAGGGTGTCGCCGTCCTTGCGCACCGCGTCGATCTCGGCCACCATCGCGGCGCTGGTCGCGGCGTCGAAGCACCGTACCGGATCAGCGTCGACGGCGGCGGCGGCGTCCGGGCCCGGCATCACCTCGTCCGGAATCCGGACTTGGCCGAGCGCCACCACGTGAGACAAGATCTCGATGCCGAGCACCTGGCTGAGCACCCGCCGCGCCACCTCGCCGAGCGCCACCCGCGCGGCCGTCTCTCGCGCGCTGGCCCGCTCGAGGACGGGACGAGCGTCATCGAAACTGTACTTCTGCATCCCCGCAAGGTCCGCGTGCCCCGGCCGGGGCCGGGTCAGCGGGGCGTTCCTGGCCAGGCCCTCCAGCTCGCCGGGGGCCACCGGATCGGCCGACATCACCGTCTCCCACTTGGGCCATTCGGTGTTAGCGATCCTGATCGCCAGCGGGCCGCCGAGCGTGCGGCCGTGCCGGACGCCGCCGGTGAGTTCCACCTCGTCCTGCTCGAACGTCATCCGCGCCCCGCGACCGTAACCGGCCCGCCTTCTGGCCAGCGCCGCGGCAATGTCCTCGGTGCTGACACGCACTCCAGCAGGCACGCCCTCGCAGATCGCGACCAGCGCACGCCCGTGCGATTCACCTGCGGTCAGCCAGCGAAACATGGTCTTGATCCTATGGGGTCGGCGAGGGTCACGCTCGGGCGGCGGCGACGCTGAACTCGATGCCGCGGCGCAGCCGCCCGGCCAGGCGGGCCGCTATGCTGCTCGCGATCCGGTCCACCACCGGTTCCCAGTCACGGACGGCGAGGGACAGCCTGATCGCCAGATCGGTCCCGTCCGCGCTGCTTGCGGCCAGGCTGAACCCGGCGATCGCTGGTTCGGCCGCCACCGCCGCCTCAACTTCCGCGCGCACATCGGGATCCTCGTGCGGGGGCGGCACGGGCTGGCCAGCCGCGAGTGCCTCAAGCCGCGCGCCTTCGACGGCGAGCGGCACGGGCCCGGCTACGTCGATGACGACCGCGCATCCGTCCGCGACGGCCGCGCGCCACACCCGGTCCGCCTCTGCGGGCACCGGGCGCGCGTTGCTTCGCCACCGGGCCAGCGTCTCGAGGCAGGTGAAGGCGAGCACCGCAGGCCTTCCGTCCCGGCCGATCAGTGTGGGCAGGACCATCTCGCTGTTCTTGTCCCCCTGGGCGGGCGCCGAGCCGTCGGACAGGACCGCGACCAACGGGACGAGGAGCCGCGCGGCCGACAGCGCGGTCAGAGCCGCCTGCTCGCTGCCCTCACCCGCGACGTACGCGGCGAGGGCCTGCGCCACGCGCGGCTCTACCGCGCCGTTATCATCGCGGAACTGCTGCCCGCCAGGGTTCAGGTACCCGGACACGTCCACGACCCTATGCCACGCCTCGCTCTGTCCGGGCCCGGCCCGGTGAAAATGGCGACCCTAGGTGCCTCTGTTGCTACTTAAAGTAATGAATTCCGTGAATGCTCAGCTTTACGGCTAACGGCTGTCGTTAACTTGGGACAATCAGTTGAGTGGGGGATGCGGCGAGCGGAAGGGAACATGGTTGACCCAGCCCGAGCGACTGCCCGCGATCGCGCCGGGCACGCCGATGTGGAAGGCCGTCCCGCCGCGTCTGGTCGGCCCCTACCTGACCGGGCAGCGCTCCGTCTTGGCCGGGTACGTGTACCGCGCCACGGACGTCCGGTTCCACAACCCGGCCGAGGCCTACCTCGCGCTGAGCCTCGGCTGGGAGGACTCGGAGTTCACGCCGACCATGAGCGAGCTCTACCTCCTCTGCTGGCTCGCCCGGCCGGTCGACGGCTATGCCGAAGCCACGGGCCACGGCGCCCCCGAGTTCTACCTGGAGCCCATTCCGATTCCGGTCGGAGCCGGGATGTGCCGGCTGGGCGCCGAGGGAGACCGGCTCGTGGCCCGGTTTGACGGCCTGGCCTGGCAGCAGACGGAGCCGTAAGCATGCGATACCGGCTGATGGCCACCTATCTCGGCGTCCCCTACCACGCTGGCCTGGGTCCCGATGGCACCGATGTGACGCTATTCTCCCCGGGGCCGCCGCCGGAGGATCTCGGCTTCACGGCCGCGGCCGGGCACTGGCGCAAACAAGTCAGAGTCCTCGATCTGTCGGCTCTCTGGCAGTCCCGGCTGGTCGGTGAGTACGGGGGCGAGCCCTGCCTCGTACTTGACGACCTCGGCGAGCGGCTGCACATTGCCTACCTGGGCCGGGACGCGGTGCGCGCCAGGCAGCTGGGTTACTGGGAAATCGACCGCGAGGTCTTCGAGGTCGCGGTGGCCCGGGACGAGGTCGCCGACCTGGCCGAGGAACGAGTCGAGTTCCCGCTGGCCGCAGCCACGTTCCCGCCGTCAAGCCCCGGCCGCGGGTCCCCGCCGCCGGCCGGGGACCCGCTGCCCGGCACAGACCCGCTATCCGGTACCGGGCCGCTGCCCCGCGTGTTCTCCCCCGGCGCCGCGTTCCCGCCGCCCGGACCGCCACCGGGCCCTGAGCCCGAACCCGATACCTTGATCTACGGGCGCCTGGACTCACAAGGACGCCTCGTCAGCCGGGCTCAGGCCGAACCGGCGGGTCCGAGGCCCCGGATGGAACCCGCCCGATCCCAGGCACCCGCGGGACCCGCCGGAAACCCCGGCCCTGATCGCGGACCCCGCACCACGGACAGGGCGGCCGCCTGGCACGGCTCGCCCGCGTCCGAACCCTGGCCAGCGCCACGGCCCGCGCCAGAACCTCGTCCGGGGCCGCATCCCGAGCCCGCGCCCCAGGTCCGGCCCGAGCCGCATCCCGAGCCCCGCGTCCGGCCAGAGCCGGAGAATGCTCCCCCGCCGGGACGGCGCACCGCGCGCCGGGACCGGGTCTCGCCTCAGTCGGTATTTGCCGAACTACTCAGCCTGGCCGGCATTCCGCAGACCGCTTACGCGGTCGATGACGAGGTTGCTGGCGCCATGTGCCTGGTCAAGGCAGACGGCGGCTTCGAGGTGTTCAGCTGCACCCAGGACGCCCGGCTCGAGGTGCATTTCTTCGAGGACGAAGAAGCGGCTTACTTCTACCTGTTCGGCGTCCTGGCCGCCGAAGCCATCCACAGCAGGCGACTGGGACCTACCAGGTCAAACGACTACGTCAACGGATCCCGCGAGGCCGGGGACGGTACGGTGACCGCGTCCGCCAGGGAAGACGTTTCGAAGTACTTACGAAGCGAAAACTTGCCCACATCGCCATCTCACCCGGCTATGGTGAATTAGCCGGCGGGGCTGACGGTCCCCCGCTCCCCAAGCAGCCCCGTCGGCCTCCCGAATCACAGGTGGGTGAATGGGATTCGGCCTATCGAAAAGAATCTCCTTTAGCATTACTGGACAATCGTCATCGGTTTCACGTCAGACCCGATACTTTCCTCCCGTTGAGCCAGGCGGTCGGCACCCGGAGGTCAGCGACTCCGTATCCGATCGCGATGGGAAATGTCATGGTGGGCGATACTGTGCTGGGCAATTACTGTGGTCTACGTGACCGGTCCGGCTGGCCCGCGCCCTGCGGCCGATGCGCCTGCGGCGGCGACCGCCGGGGTGGCCAGCTTGGCGGTCCGCGACCTGCTGCGCGGCGCGCGCCGGCCAGGCAAGGTCCTGGCGGCCCTGCCGCAGGCCCTCTACCTGGAATTTGCCGATACCGTTCCCGAGCCGCGCGTGATCGCCATTTCTCCGCCGGACGCCATCAGGCTGCCGAACGCGATTATCACCGGCCCCTGGGACGCCCCTCCGGCCGCCCATTCCGAGCAGTGCTGGGCGGGCGGGGACCGGGTCATGGCCTGCGGGCTTGACATCCGGATCGTCCGCTGGTGGGATCCGTCCCCGGTGTTCGGGCCGCTGTCCCGGGCCAGGCTCGATCATGGCTACGGCGTCCTGGCCAGGCTCTGCGCGGCCGCTGAGCAGGCGCCCGGCCTGGCGGGCCAGGACGGCCCGGCCCAGCTGGCGGCCTGCTGCGCTGGCGGTGACCTGGCGGGCGCCGTCGAGGCAGCCGAACATCTGGTCGGCCTGGGTCCAGGCCTGATCCCGAGCGGCGACAGCATGGTCAGCGGTGTGCTGCTCGCACTCAGGCTTCTGGGCGGCGCCATCTCGGGCGGAACGCGGGCGGTGTGGCTCGCGAACTGGCTCAGCGCGTCAGCGACCTGCTATGCGGGACAGCGGACGACGACGCTGGGGGCGTCGTTGCTGCACTGCGCCGCCAACGGCCAGGCCGCGGCCGAGGTGTCCGCCGTGCTGCTTGGGATGGCAGGCCAGGAGCCGCTGGAGCCCCCGGCCGCCAAGCTGCTCGCAGCGGTTCCGGGGGCCGATCTGGCCTGGGGCCTGGTGGCCGGCTGCCGCGCGGCACTGCTGCTGTCCGTATCCTTAGACCGTGATCGTTCCGCTTACCGGGCTGCAGCATGAAATAGAAGCCGGCCACTACCACGCCACGGTGACCCAGCTGGGCGCGGGGCTGCGCGAGCTGTCCTTCCGCGGTCAGCCGGTGATCGCAGGCTACGAACCCGACGAGCTGCCGCCCGCGGGCGCGGGCCAGCTGCTCACACCGTGGCCGAACCGGATCGACGGCGGACGCTACGTCTTCGGCGGCACCGAGTATCACCTCGCCCTCACCGAGCCCGCCCGCGGCACCGCGATCCACGGCCTGACCCGCTGGACGGCGTGGACCGCCGGCCGACACGATGCCAGTGCCGTGCTGCTGCGCAGCGCGCCGCACGGCCAGCAGGGTTATCCCTTCTGCCTGGAGATCGAGGCCGAGTACCGCCTCGATCCCGGCACCGGGCTGCACGTCGCTATCACCGCACACAACCGCGGCAGCCACTCGGCACCCTACGGCACCGGCTCACACCCGTACCTGAAGGTCGCCGCGCCCTCCGTCGACGGCTGCGAGCTGTCAGTGCCTGCCGGGTTCTGGCTGCCCACGGACGACCGCGGCATCCCGTCCGGCTCCCCTGAGGCCGTCGAGGGCACCCCGTATGACTTCCGCGAGCCGCGCACCATCGGCAGCACCCAACTTGATCACGCGCTGACCGGGCTGAGCCGCGACGACGAGGGCCGGGCCTGGGCGCACCTCGCCGCCGACGGCGGTGCCGGGCCCCGGGTGGACTTGTGGGCCGGTCCGGGCTACCAATGGCTGCAGGTGTTCACCGGCGATCCGCTCGGGCCGGACCGCCGCCGTAAGGCGGTGGCCATTGAGCCCATGACGTGCCCGCCTAACGCCTTCGTGAGCGGCCACGACCTGCTGGTCCTCGAGCCCGGTGACACTATCACGCACACCTGGGGCATTCGGGCGCACAGAGACTGAATTCCCGATTCTCCCGAACGATCCGTGGCCACCGCCCCCGATGTCGCGTTACCGCGGGTCTGCCTCCCGCGATAGCGAGGTTCTTGATTCACGGTAACGGGCAGCGACCCGGTCCAGGTCCGCGGCCGTGTCGATGTCGTCGGGGCTGCCGGTATCCCCGCACTCGACGAGCGTGACGAGCTCCGGCCGCGCGCGCAGGAATGCCCTGGCTCCCTGGTCGCCGGTAGCCGTGGCGATGACCTCGGGCCAGTGCTCGCGGGCGAGCAGAACGGGATTACGGGGCTTGCCGTCGTAGCCGGCCACGGCCACGCTGGCTCCGCCACGGTAGGCGGCGATCAGCCGCGCAACCGCGTCCGTCCCGACCAGGGGCTGGTCCGCCAGCGCGACTACCGCCGCGCCCACGTCCACGGGAAGCGTGGCGGCCGTCCGGTCCTGCGGTCCTTCGGCTCCTTCCGCTCCCTCCGCGTCGGTAAGGGCGCGGAGGGCGGCGCGGAGGGAGGAGCCCATACCGGTACGCCATTGTTCGTTATAGACGGTATGAATTCCGTCCAGGTTCACCTGGGCCGCGCCGATGACCACCAGAATGGGATCCGCGCCGCCCGTTCGCAGCACATTGACGCCACGCGCGGCCAGGGTCTGCCCGTCTAGTTCGACCAGGGCCTTGGGCCGGCCGAACCTGGAGCCTTCCCCGGCGGCCAGCAGCACCCCCGCAACTGTCGTGTGCACGGCCCCCAACCCTACCCGCCCACCCTGATAGCATCCATCCCGGATCAGGAGTGATGACGTATATGACGGACCAGGACCCGGCGCCAATCGGCATTGATGCCAGCACGCCGAATGTCGCCAGGATTTATGATTACCTGCTCGGCGGGAAGGACAATTTCGGCGCCGACCGTGAGGCGGCCAGGCGACTCCTGGACGCGATTCCCGACGCCGGGGCAATAGCGCGCGACAACCGGTCATTTCTCGGCCGGGTGATCCGGTATCTCGCCACCGAGGGCGGAATCCGGCAGTTTCTCGACCTCGGCTGCGGCCTTCCGACCCAGGCCAACGTGCACCAGCTGACCCAGGGGGTGCTGGGGTCCGGGCCGGGGGCACACGTGGTCTACGTGGACAACGATCCCATGGTGGCGTCCCACGGCGAGGCGCTGCTCGCCTCCAGCGACCAGGTCGCGATGGTGCTGAGTGACCTGCGGCAGCCGGCCGCCATCCTGGCCCACGCCGAGGTCGGCAGGCTGCTGGATCTGGCGCAGCCGGTGGCGGTGCTGTGCACGGGCACGTTGCACTTCATCGCCGACGAGGCGGGACCGGGCAGCATCCTCGCGGCCTACCGCGACCACATGGTCTCTGGCAGCTACCTCGTCATCACCCATGCCATCGAAACCGAAGAGCTCACCAAAGAGCGCTGGGACGCGGAGGACGTCTATCGCCAGGCGTCGTCTCAGCTGCATGTACGGCCGCTGGCGGACGTCTTGCGGTTCTTCGACGGCTTCGAGCTCGTCGAGCCGGGGTTCCCCTGGATGGCCGAATGGCGGCCGGAGCCGGGAACCGCGCCGATCGGCAGGCTGCATTCCATGCGCGGCGGCGTGGGCCGTAAACCCTGACGCGCCACCTGGGGCCGCCGATGGCGGTCTAGCTGGTCAGCTGGTGGTGGATGCGGCCTTCCGTCGCGGTCAGCGGGGAGCCGGTGCCGCCCCAGCGGAGCTGGATGAGCTCCGCGGCGATCGAGACCGCGGTCTCCTCGGGCGTCCTGGCTCCGAGGTCGAGCCCGATCGGCGAGCGCAGCCTGCTGAGCTCTTCTTCGGTCAGGCCAACTTCCCGCAGCCGCGCCAGCCTGTCGTCGTGGGTCCGCCTGCTGCCCATCGCGCCGATGTATCCCGCCGGGGTGCGCAGCGCCACCTCGAGCAGCGGAACGTCGAACTTCGGGTCGTGTGTGAGCACGCAGATGACGGTCCTGGCATCCACGTCGGTGGCGGCGAGAAAGCGATGCGGCCAGTCGACCACCACCTCGTCCGCGTCGGGGAACCGCGAGGCAGTGGCGAACACCTTCCTGGCATCGCAAACCGTCACCTGGTACCCGAGAAACTTCCCGACCCGCGCGACCGCGGCGGCGAAATCGATCGCCCCGAAGACCAGCATCCTCGGCGCCGGCGCGAACGAGTTCACGAACACGCTCAGCTCGTCCCCACGGCGCTCGCCTTGCGCGCCGTACCTGCGGATACCGGTCAGTCCCTGGGCGAGCATGCCCCGAACGTCGTCGTCTACCGCCGCGTCCAGCCTCGGCCCCGATCCCAGGGTCCCGGACGCGCCGACATGCCAGCCGTCACGACCGAGTCCTTCGCTCCCTTCCCAGGGGAGCCCTTCGACCTCATCCGGTCCCGGCTCGGCGTCCCCGGCCCAGATCACCCGCCGTGCGCCAATCTGGCCAGGGCCGGCGATCACCGTCGCGACCGCGACCGGTTCGCCGCGCTCCACCGCCGCGGCGATGTCGCCAAGGGAGGGAAAGCTGTCCCTGTCAATCCGCTCAACGAAGATGTCGATAATCCCGCCGCACGTGAGTCCCACCGCGAACGCGTCGTCGTCGCTGACCCCGTAGGTCTGAAGGACGGGGCTGCCGGTCTGGCACACGTCGAGTGACAGCTCGTAGACGGCGCCTTCCACGCATCCACCCGACACGCTGCCGATGACCTCCTGGTCGGCCGAGGACGATACGGCCAACGCCGCGCCAGGATCGCGGGGCGCGCTGCGATAGGTGCGCACCACCGTGGCCAGACCGAAGGTCTCGTCGGCCTCCCACCACTTCGTGATCCTGCTCAGGATGTCACGCACGTGCGTCACCTCGGCTTTTAATGTTCTCGCGCCTTCTAAGCTACGCGGACTCACCCCAGTCCGCCATGTCGGGCAAGTCTCCTGGCGCCTCCCGAGTCCCCTGTTCGCGAACCCGCTACGTCGTCGCGGCTATGCCCGGCAGCTTGGGCAGCTCGCCCCATAATCGTACGGATGGGCCGGAAGATGCGGCAGGGATGGACATGACGGGCACTCCGGCGGGGCGGGGGTGGGCATTTACCTACCCGAGGAGTGGACACCGGACCATGGCGCCGGGCATCCGACCGCTCCATGATGGAACGATGAACGCTCTGCTCGCCACGCGGCCGCGGCGCCTGCCCCGGTGGAGCTGGGGAGTCTTGCTCCCTCTCGTCATGGCTCTGTCCCTCACGCTGTGGGGGTTCCGGTACTCGACGCTTGTCGTCGTCCTGCTCGCGGTGATCATTTCCTATACCGTTCCGGCGGTGGCGGCCGACCTGCTGCCGATAGCGCTGATCAACTTGGGGGTGCACTGGCTCATCGGGGGCGTGCACCTAGCCAGGAGCGGGACCCCGGTTCCCGCCAGCGCGGCTGGTGGCTCCTCAGGCGTGGGTGGCCTGATCAGCAGTTACCAGTCGATCGCCGCAAATCCTGCCTACAACTCCAATGGCGTCCACTTCGTCATTTTCGGCGCTCCAACCAGCGCCACGGACATGACGACCGTGGCCGTTATCGAAGCGACGGCCGGGCTGGCGGTGGTGCTCTTCGGCCTGTGGCTGATCCCGCGCACGCTCGGCGTGCACACCGGCCTGGTGAAGCGGAACAGCGAGCTGTCCACCCGGGTGCAGAAGCTGGCCGCGACCCGGGTGGACGCCGTGGATACCGCGGCCCGGGAACTGCGGCGGGTGGAGCGGGATCTGCACGACGGCGCGCAGGCACGGCTGGTCGCCCTCGGCATCTCGTTGCGCGCGACGGAGAGACTGATCAAGACCAACCCCGACGCGGCCGCCGCCCTGGTGGCCGAGGCCAGGGAGAACTCAGCGAAGGCCCTGGCCGAGCTGCGCGACCTCGTGCGCGGCATCAACCCGCCTGTGCTCGCCGAACGTGGCCTGGGCGACGCGATCCGGGCCCTCGCCCTCGATGCACAGGTGGCCACGACGGTCGAAATCGACTTGCCGGGCCGCCCGCCCGCGCCGGTGGAGTCGGCCGTGTACTTCGCGGTCGCCGAGATCCTCGCCAACGCCGCGAAGCACGCCGACGCGGGCACCGTGCACATCTTGGCGGCACACTCGGCCGGGATGCTGCGGATCGAGGTCAGCGACAACGGCGCCGGGGGCGCCGATCCCGCGCTTGGCACCGGGCTGCTCGGCGTGGAGCGCCGACTGGGTACATTTGACGGCATACTGGCGGTCAGCAGCCCGCCGGGCGGCCCGACCATAGTCGTCATCGAGGTACCGTGCGCGTTGTCATCGCCGAAGACCTTTTCCTGCTGAGAGAGGGCCTGGCCAGCCTGCTTAAGCAGCATGATTTCGACATCGCCGAAGCCGTCGACAACGGGCCCGCGCTGTTGCGGGCCCTCCTCGGCCAGCGGCCGGATATCGCCATCGTCGACGTCCGGCTGCCGCCCACCTACAGCGACGAGGGCCTGCGGGCCGCGCTCGAGGCCCGCAGCCAGGTACCAGGGCTGCCGATCTTGGTCCTGTCCCAGCACGTCGAGCAGCTCTACGCGCGCGAGCTCCTCGCCGACCAGGCCGGCGGGGTCGGTTACCTGCTCAAGGACCGCGTATTCACCGACGAGCAGTTCATCGACGCGCTGCACACGGTCGCTCGCGGCGGCACGGTCATGGACCCCGAGGTTGTCGCCAAGCTTCTGGCCAGGCCCTCCAACCAGAAACCGGTCACCCGGCTGACCGATAGGGAACGCGAGGTGCTCGCGCTGATGGCCGAAGGCCGTTCGAACAGCGCGATCGCGCAGCGCCTGTTCGTGACGGAGAAGGCGGTCAGCAAGCACTGCACGTCCATCTTCGCCAAGCTCGACCTGCCGCCTTCCGACGACGACAACCGTCGAGTCCTCGCCGTCCTCGCCTACCTGAACTCCTGACCTGCGGCTACTAAGCGCGGACGCTGGCCACGGCCTTGCGGATCAGATCCGGGATATCCGGATGCGCGGGGCGCTCGTCGGCTTCCAGGTCTTCGGCGGAGAGCCAGCCGTACTTGTCGGTGGTGGCCCGCTCCCATTGGTCCAGGCCCTCGAGGCTTACTGCGACGGACCCGACGGCGACCGCGTAGAAGGTCTGATTCTGGGCGATGCGATGGCCGCCCCAGAAGAACTCGATCGCGCCCTCGGCGATCGGCTCGCCGAGGCGTTCAGGGTTCACCGCAATGCGGGTCTCCTCGTAGAGCTCGCGGGCCCCGGCGTCGCGCAGGGATTCGCCGTCGTCGGCCGCGCCGCCGACGGTGAACCAGAAAGGATCCTCCGGGCGGTGCGGATCCCAGCCGTGCAGCAGCAGGACGCGTCCTTCGTCGTCGACCGGAAGCACCCGGGCGGTCTGCCGGTGAATGACAGGTTCGGCCAGGGTCGCCTGGGCCAGGGGGGTCTGGGGGGGTGGAACCACCCCAGTCTCGGGGGGGTCTGGGGGGGTCGTCCCCCCGAGGGTATCCTCCACGGCTACTCCACGATCTTGGAGATGGGAATCTCCAGTATGTCCTGCGCGCCGGCCGCCTTCAGGGCCGGTATCAGCGTGTTGACGCCGCGCTTGGGCACAACCGTCTCCACCGCGTTCATGTTCCCCCTGGCCAGGGTGGTGATGGTCGGCGAGGACAAGGCCGGCAGCATGTCGGTGACCGCCGCCAGCCGGTCCGCGGGCACGTTGAGCTTGAGCAAGACGTTGCCACGGGCCTGGATGGCGCCGCGCAGCAGCAGGGCGATGTCCTCCATGGCCGCCCGTTTCTGCTCGTCCGCGAACGCCGGCGCCGACGCGATCAGCTCGGTGTAACTGGTCAGCAGCGTGTCCAGGATCCGCAGGCCGTTCTTGCGCAGGGACGAGCCCGTCTCGGTGAGGTCGACGATCGCGTCCACGATGTCCGGCACCTTGGCCTCGGTCGCGCCGTAGGACGGGATCACCATCGCCTTGACCCCGTGCGCATCAAGGAACCGCCTGGTCAGTGACGGGAACTCGGTGGAGATCCGGACTCCTTCCGGCAGGTCGGCAACCGACTGCCAGGTCGCGGAGTCCGGTACGGCGAGCACCACCCGCACCGGCCGCGAGGTGGCCTTCGAATACTGCAATTCGCCGAGCGAGACCACCTCGGCTTCGGTTTCCGCGATCCAGTCGCGTCCGGTGATGCCGAGGTCGAACAGCCCGCGTTCCAGGTAGGAAGGAATCTCCTGGGGGCGCAGGAACCTTACCTTGTCGATCCGCGGGTCGTCGATCGACGCGTGGTAGTCCCGGTCCGAGGACCGCCGCACGGTAAGGTCGGCCGCGTCGAACAGGTCGAGCGTGGCCCGCTCGAGCGAGCCCTTGGGCAGTACTAGCGAAAGCATGAGTTATCCCTGTTTCTCCGGGTGATCGCGCTTGCGGGTGGAAGCGCTGCGACAGTGGCCGTGCGGGCTCTCGGACGGACGCGGCTAATGTCGCGGCGCGGCGGGATGGGAGAGGGCGCGGGGACGGGCGTCCGCGGAGCGGGACTCCGGGCGGGCGCCGGGGGCGCCGGGTTGGGCGCGGCGGATGGAGCGCAGTACGAGCGCGGTGTCGAGGGCTGCCACCGCGGCCTCCCATCCCTTGTCCTCGTGACTACCGGGCAGTCCGCACCGGTCACGAGCCGACTCTACCGTGTCACAGGTCAGCACGCCGTTCCCGACCGGGACACGGGCGTCGAGCGCGACCCGGGTCAGGCCCGCGGTGACCGAGTCGCAGACGTAGG
>Ga0302325_10020164_pt1 | contig 13986 bp, 11 predicted proteins | sample Palsa_T0_2_FD_201948 | JGI IMG/M metagenome (GOLD analysis project Ga0302325, IMG submission 201948) | Peat permafrost microbial communities from Stordalen Mire near Abisko, Sweden - Palsa_T0_2 | ecosystem: Environmental > Terrestrial > Soil > Palsa > Peat permafrost | place: Sweden: Abisko... | reverse complement strand
GACTATGCACCGTCGGTGATGTACGACACCGGCAAGGTCGTGTATATCGGGGGCGGTCTCGACACCGGAACGGAGCTACCCACGGATACCGCCGAGACCATCGATCTGAATCAGCCCGCACCCCAATGGCAGCAGACATCGCCTATGCACTTCAGGCGACGGCAGCACAATGCCACGATCTTGCCTGACGGTACAGTCCTGGTGACCGGCGGCACACAGGGAATCTTAGGGAATGATATCGCAGTAGCCTTCAACAACCTTGATCCCGGCGCGCCGGTGCATGCAGCCGAACTCTGGGACCCGGCAACCGGGAAGTGGACGCTCATGGCGGAGGAAGCGGTTGACCGCTGCTACCATTCCACCGCAGTGTTGCTGCCGGACGGGCGCGTCTTCAGCGCAGGCGGGGGCGAGTATGCGCCGGTGATGAACGTCGCCAATCCGGCAAAAGACTCACACATCGATGCCCAGCTTTTCTCTCCACCGTATCTCTTCCAAGGACCACGACCCACCATCCAGAATCCTCCAGCGAACGTGTCTTACGGTCAAGCCTTCGACGTTGCCGTCCCCGAAGCGAATGAGATTACGAAAGTGAGTTGGATCAGGCTGGCGTCGGTGACCCACTCGTTCGATCAGAACCAGCGGCTCAATTTCCTCACTTTTGCCAAAGGCAATGGTAAGTTGACCATTACCGCACCGGCAAACGCCAACATCGCGCCTCCAGGCCATTACATGCTCTTTGTCCTGAACGAAAAGGGTGTGCCTTCGGAGGGTCAGATCATCCGGATCTTCTCGGCCGTTGCTCCCGCCGTCGTCCATCATGCCGCCTTCGCGCTCCTTCGGCCAAGTCCCGGACCACTCGAAATCAATGCCGAGATGATCAGGAACGCCACGACGCCAGAGGTCACCATCGGGATCACGCCTACATGTCCTTACGGACTTGCGGTCTGCTGGGGCGGCGCTCAAGACGCCTTGAATCACCTGACGGACGTAAAAGACGTGAGGCCGATCGCCGATGGCACAAACTCGACTGCATTCGTCTACATGAAGGACGACGTCCTTCCTGACATCGACGTTTGGCGGGAGGAGTTTGCCGGCGTGGTCAACGGGTCTTACCTTCTGCGAGGGATCGAAATGACCCTTGAAGGTTCCATTAAGGAAAGCAATGGACTACTCACCTTGATGGGCGCCGGTGCCAGGCCATCGGTTGTTTTGGCTCCCCTTGACGCCGTTGACAAGGTTCAGTGGAATCTTGAAACCCACTCCAATTGGCCTGTGCTGCCCGACGAGCAAATCGCCTATTGGCAATTGACGAAGCTGATGCAAAGCCCTAAGCCGCCGAATACGGTAAAAGTGACTGGACCCCTCATGAAGAATGAGAATGGATTCTTTATGGAAGTCAGGCAGTTTGCGCAATAAGGCGAAGTCAGACGTTGGCGCACACAAGTTCCTTGTAGTACGCGTTTCATATCCCGCGGGTCTTCAACGCCGGTGGACGACTGAGAAGAAACACGTTCTCGATTAAGCCGCGGTTGGTGTTTGGCACGGCAGGAAGCACCACAAAAAGGCGGGTACCCCATCCTTTGCGCTCTTTGCAAAGGGTGGGATAGGCGACGGTCGTTATCGAGATTCGTGGTATCCCACCCTTCGCAAAAAGCGCGAAGGATGGGGCACCCGGAGATTTGTTGCACTTTCCGCCGTTTGCAGGCGGCAACCTCTACTGCCCGCCAAACACCTTGTGCAGCGTGGCAACCGAAACGTGCGGCCAGCTCAGCAGTGCACCCGGAGGCGTACCTGGCGTGATCACGGGAAAGTCCAACATCACCGTCTGCACATACTGCAGTTGGAGAGAGTTCTGATCTGGAGTTGACCCCTTGATCGTCTCCAACCAGAAGGTTGCAAAGACAGTCGCGACGTCCGCGTTTTTCTTAAGAAACGGGATGTCCTCGACCCCCCCGCCCGCGCTGAATCCAGTCAGAATGTCCTTCGGCGGGGCCGGCGCCGGCTGCGTCTGCAACAGGCTTGCCACAGTGGCTATGTTGATGACCACCATGCTCTCGATGGTCTGATCCTTGATCGCGGCTTTTAAGAGAGCCGCCGGATCCTTGATGATGGTCTGCATATCCACCCCAAGGATCGTTGCCGGCAACGGTACAGGCGGAACGTTGCCAGCCGGTGTTCTGAAGTTGACCGCAGCCGGGGTGGTGAGGGCCAAGTTGTAGGGTGGGAAGCCGCCAAGTGTTCCCGCCAAAGGAATGGTGCCGCCGGTTGGGAATGGCGAGGTGTTCACTGCGCTGATGGTGTCGATGTCAAACGTTCCCCCGGGAACCGGATTTACTTCAATTGCGACACCCTGCGCAAGTAGCGAGTTGCCATGCGGGATCGTTCCCATGCGCGCAACGCTCTGGGTCTTACCGACGTCTTGCGAAGGAATGTGGACCCAGATGCCGGGCTCGATGTGCAGCGCACCCCCGGTCACAAGATCGACGATCTTCTGCAGATATGTCAGGCCGAAGAGCGTCACGTCGTCCACCGCGCTGCCACGGTTCGGGATCGATGAGGAGATCGGGATAAAACTCAGCGACTCAAAAGTCTGATTTAACTCCAGAAAAAGAGGCGAACCGCCCTCTTTATCAGGCCTTGCGATCAGGTTGAAGCCTTCACCCTCCCATGTGCCGGCCAGGTTTGCAAGAAAGCCAAGGCTGTTGTCCACAGCCGAGCGTTGCGGAACTGTCCGGATGGATGAAACGCGCAAGGGCGCCGCAGTTATCTTGCGTATATCCAGTCCCTCAGGAACTGCTGAAACCGCTTCGTCAGCCATGTGTCTCACTCGCTTCTCTTCCGCATGGAAGTGTTTGACGGTCGGTGGGGCTCACATCAGGCCGCGCACACGCAGATGCGTATGCTGCTACGAGTATGGTGAGTTCAGCACCGATCCGAAGATGATCGTGACCCACGGGGTCTGCCTCAGATCGTGCATCCCGCGGGGAATACCAAAAGGGCGATAGCCTCCTGGTTCCTCTTATCACTTCTGTAAACTGTGTAGCGCTTCATCTGTCCAATGGTTGGAGTCTGCGCCTCGGTTGCCGTCGGTGTAGGACTGGCCCACCTCGATTCGCGAGGCATCATATCTCCTTAGTGCAATCAAGGCCGGAAACGTTTCACAGAAAAAATCGGACTTACGAAGAAGCTGCGCTCTGGGAACCTCACGCACCCGCATTGCAGCGAAGGCGGTCCTGGTGAATGACCTCTTTTCGCGTATGGTTCCTTGATTCCAGAAAATCGCCGGGATGGTAGCACTCCCACTCGCCGCTGGCAATACACGACGGTACCCGTCTCATTCCGTTGCATAACGGTTGATGGAGAGTAATAAGTGAAAATGTTCTAAAATCAGTTGCTGCTTTGGCGCAGGCGTCTCAGGAGGAGAGGTTGATGTTGCTGAAGTACTGTAAGTTGGGTTTGGGTGTCATTATTGGCGTTCTACTTGGTGCGCAAAGCCTGGCTATGCAGGTTGACTCCCAACAGGGGCTTTGCGATCCAAATCTCAAGCAGGTGGGACAAAACCCACAAGGGTATCGGCTGCGAGGAGATCGCTGCGAGGGAATTTACGCGCAACCAGTCTCCGGCAGTTCGACTCTGCTGGTCGCCTCATTCACTGAAGCTTTTGAAGATTTCAATCCGAGTTCCCAGGACAAACTCTCGATTGAATGGCCTTCCTTCGCGAAAACACCTATTCGCCTGCGGGCCTATGCGCTACGTGAGAAGTTCTATTATCAGATGGATACTGTCGTTGCTGCTGACAAAGCGCCTTATCTTTGGCCTACGGGTGTGTTGGCCGCGCTTCATCTCTCCAGGCAGGACATCGGCGTGGTTGGGTTCACCGACTATCAGGTTGGCGGGGAGAATCGAAGGTTGTATCTACCGCTCCGTATCGGGCGGAAGACCCAAAACGCAACGCCAGGCTATCAGCTAGTCGTTCTGCCCGGTTCGGAGCTAAAGCAAGTCTTCATCAGCCTGGCACCCGTGGGAAGCGATGGGCAGCCGCATTCCTTTTTGATCAGCGACCACGAGCTGGGCAAGGGCTATTATCCGGCAGAGCGGGGAATCGCGATCGATCTTCCCAGTCTCAAGACTCCAGGTGTTTATTATCTTGAGATTGGCGCCACCAGCAGATACTCAGGGCCTATCACCCAACAGATCTGGTTCTACTACAGGGGCGACGAGTGAGCGAAAGGAAAGAAGAGGGGGACCAGCTTCGCCAGTTGCTCCAGGCAAAGGCAAAAGCGCTTCACGATGAAGCGCTGCGCTCCCACGGTGCGGTTCCTGGTGAGCAGTTGGAAGCTCTGCAACGGCTCTCTGGCCTGGTGGCAATCTGTGACGCAGCGCAGCCGGTTCGTTCCCGCAGTCACTGGCCACTGATTGCATTGTTTGCATCCACCTTGCTCATCGTCAGTATTCTTCTGTTTGCCCGGCGCCAAAGTACAGAGATCGAAATGGATCTGCAGGTAGACCAGTTGGGCTTCTCCCTTGCCAACCGGCAGGTGCTCAGCGAACAGCTCTCTCTCTCGGCATTGGGCGTTTCGGGCCTGAGCAAAATCCAACTTCCTCGTGCTCGCGACACGGAGGCCGCGACGCTGGCTTCAGGGCGCGATTTCGATTCGAGCGTTGCCCTTGCGGTTGCTGTGGACCATCAACTGCGAGGTGAGGTCAGCCTGCCCGAGCTCATTTTGCCTGCGCAGACGCGGGTATCGCTGGAGAAGACCGGAGCTCCGAGCCAATATCGATTGACACTCCAGGGGGCAGCCCTCGATTTGCGCGCCAATGTCAACGGCCCGGTACAAGTCAATCTGACCGGTGGCAGCCAGCGTCAACTTTCTTTCCTAAGTCCCAAGGCAGTGATCTTTGAGCCGCAGGCGCAGCAGGTAAATTTGGATCTCACATTCCTGACTCTCCCGCAAAAGATATCTCCCTTGCCGCTGGCCATCCACGATTTATCTCTCCTGCGCATTGACGATCGCAGAGGTCCCGAGGGTCTGCCCGTCCGTCGTGTCTCCACCATCCTCTCCGGCACGATTTACTTCGAGGAGTTGGATGGCCGGGAATATAAGATTCGTCCGGGCGAGGCGATTCAATTGGAAGGCTCACAGGGTGAGATCGGGTCCTTAGAGCTGAAGGACGACCATATTGTGCTTCAATTTCGTGGCCGGGTTAAGAACATCAGGACAGGTCCATCCGAGGTTGGCCGGAGCTTGATGCCAACCTGGTTGGAATGGTTGAAGGCGCGCCGCGGGTTGGCTTTGCTCTGGGGCACCGCCATCTATCTCTTTGGATTGGTTGTCGGCGCGGTGCGCTGGCTGAGGGAGCCACAATGAAGCGCTCTGTGTGTCTGGCGGCAATATACATCCTGGCCGGAATCTTTCCTGTTGCCCAATCGCAGGCGCCGGATCCCTTGCGGGAAGACATCATGCGCCTGCTGGTGCGCATCGACGCCAAGCTCGCAGACAGCGACAGTTTTGGAGCAGGCATCGTCATCGGCGCGCAAAACGACCAAATTTACATCGTCACCGCCAACCACGTGGTTCGCGATGGCACTCAGCCACGCCATGATGTGCAGGTGGAATTCCGCGGCCTTCGCGGGAAACCTGTGCCTGCCGTTCTGGCCAGTCATTTCGATGTTGGTGAGGATCTCGCCGTCGTCACGGTAGCGAATGCCAAACTGCACGGAATCGATGTGAACTCTTTTCCTTTTGATCGCGTGGGCGACCCTGCTGTCCTGACACGAGGTGATCCAGTGTTTCTAGCCGGACATCCACAAGGTGTGCCATGGAGCCTGAGCGTGACCCCCGACGGGTTTATCGAGAGCGATGAAGAATGGTTGCGGTTTGAATCCAAGTCGCTCTATCCGGGTGATTCGGGAGGGGCCTTGCTGAACTTCCATCTTGAGATTGTCGGCTTGCTGAGGAAAGATGAACAACCGAATGGAGAGGCACTGAGCATCACGAAGGTTCTTGCCATGCTCAAAGAGTGGGGCTATCCGGTCACGCTGCGGCAACGCTTCACGATAGCTAATCTTGAGACCCTGAGTACGGGTGCCGGACATACCTGCTACGTCAACGCTCACGGCGTGGCATCCTGCTGGGGCAGCAACTCAGACGGCGAGCTCGGGAACGGGACGCCCAATGACAATGCCCAGCCGTCACCCGTCCGGGGGCGTCTGGTTTTCGTATCGGTGAGCGCTGGTTCCGACCACAGCTGTGGCGTCACAGCAACTGCCGCGGCCTTCTGCTGGGGCGACAACACGACCGGGCAACTCGGCGGGGATGCGGGCGAAGGGAGCAGGTCGCCCGTCCCCGTATCGGGAGCGATTCCATTTGCTGCCGTGAGTGCGGGGCTTGATCACAGCTGCGGATTGACAACCAACGGAGCTGTCTATTGCTGGGGCAGTAACGAACACGGACAACTCGGCAATGGCAATAAGACCGCGAGCGCCACTCCTGTTCCCGTCGGTGGTGGGCACACCTTTAGCTCCGTGCGTGCAGGAACATTGTTTACCTGTGGAATCACCAATAGCGGTAGCGCCTATTGTTGGGGCGCAAACACTATTGGCCAGCTCGGCAATGGCTCGAAGGCTGATAGCCCCGTCCCTCTTCTGGTTTCTGGCGGACTCAATTTCAGTTCCATCAGCACGGGTGGTGCACATGCCTGCGGCGTAACAACCGGCGGCAAAGGCTACTGCTGGGGCGATAACGATCATGGCCAGCTAGGAGACAGTTCAGACTCATCCAGCCTTGTACCCGCGCCCGTGGCGGCAGGATTGACCTTTGCCTTTATTTCCGCTGGAAAGACGTTCAGCTGTGGCCTCACGCGGGCAGGCGCTCCGTACTGCTGGGGGTGGGGTAATGATGCGGTTACCGCAAGCGAGACAGACGCACCCACCAATGTCCCGGCGCCTGTTTTTGGGTCGAAAGATCTGGTTCTCAAATCCATATCGGCAGGCCAGACACATGCCTGCGGCTTGACCGCTGGAGGCGAAGTGTATTGCTGGGGAATGAACAACTACGGCCAGTTGGGCAACGGATCGAAGGACGAAAGTGTGCGACCGGTCCTCGTCTCGCCGCAGCCCTAATGTTTTTTATTTCCCTTTAATGGGCGAAAAGTTCAGATTCGTGGGATCCGGCATCTCGCGCAAAAAGCTGGGGCACCCGGCGCTGTCCAGCGGAACGCGGCACTGCTGGGCACGATTGCAGCGACGTGTTAGTCTTCTGGATTCGACTAACTATGCAATCGGGGGAGTTTTCATGAAATTCAGAAAAAATCTCGGTCTGTGCGCTGCAGCCGTCCTACTGGCCGGGCCTTCGAGTCTGCTTGCGCAGCTTTCCGATCTTCCTATTAAAGCCGGCCTTTGGGAGACGCATGTAAGCGTAAACCATGGACCGCCTGTTGCTAGCCAGGCTTGTTTCTCCGCGGGGACGACACTCAGCGGTTATTTGACAGCGACCAACAAGGGCGCCCCGGGTACGCAATGCAGCGTTACCAACAAGACACAGACTGCCCACGGCATCGCCTTTGACAACGCGTGTATCGGCCAGAGTATGTCGTCCAAGGGACACATCGACTTCCAGTTACCCGATACGGAACACTTCAGCGGGACAAGCAACACGACGGTGACGGGTACCGTCCGAGGCACGCCGGTAAACATGGCGATCGATAAATCGTTCACCGCCAAATTTCTGAGTTCGGACTGCGGCAGTGTCAAGCCAGTGGTCGTTCCCTCGTCGCCGGCGAAATAGGTATTTCTGGTATCAATTCGAAAGCAAGAGGATCGCTTTTCAATCGACCGTGATCTATCTCCCCAGAATGTCCTCGCTGATGCTAAAGTGTCCTAAGCATTTTCGTGTAAGCGGAAACTGGTCCTGGTGCAGCCGTTCCAGCAAAGAACGGCTGTGCATAGCCAACGTCTTCTGAGTGAAAATGCTTTAAGCATCGCCCGATCACCATGCCAATAGCCGACGATGTCGCACGCATCGCAGTTCAGGAACAGGAGCTCCAGTTTGCCAGCTTCGATGAAGAGACGGCGTGGACGCTGGGCACGCAACTGCGTGGGCTGGCTGTCGCACGCAAGCTAAGTCTCGTGATCGACGTACGGCGTATTGGATGGCCGCTCTTTTATGCGGCGCTGGCGGGAACCACTCCCGATAACGTAGAGTGGGTCCGCCGCAAGAGCAATACGACGTTTCGGTTTCATCGCAGTTCCTACGCTATCGGGCTGGAGATGGAAGAGAAAAAGACCAACCTCGTCGAGCGCTACGGGCTGCCCGTAGCCGACTATGCCAGCCATGGCGGCAGCTTTCCTATCCGAGTATTGGGGGCGGGCGTCATCGGTTCGGTTACCGTCTCCGGGCTGCCGCAGCGCGAGGACCATCAATTGGCAGTGGAAGCTCTCTGCTCGCTGCTAGGCCGCCCCTTCGAAACGCTGCGACTTGAGTAGGGAGCAGGGTCAGGCTATCGTCAAATGACTCTGGGAAGTGGCAGCGAGCTGCGCGCAGACGGCCTCGGTCACCTGGGCAGTTGTAGCCGTGCCACCAAGATCACGCGTGTGCAGCACAGGGTTCGCCGTGACATGTTCAACGGCTTTCATCACCCGCTCGGCAGCGCCCGTTTCACCCAGATGCTCGAGCAGCATCACGACCGACCAGAATGTGCCCACCGGGTTGGCCCAGCCCTTGCCCATGATGTCGAAGGCCGAACCGTGGATAGGTTCGAACATCGATGGGTAGAGACGTTCGGGGTTGATGTTCGCCGTGGGGGCAATGCCCAGGCTGCCGGCTAAAGCGGCCGCAAGATCGCTCAATATGTCGGCGTGCAAATTTGTGGCGACGATGGTGTCCAGCGACGCCGGGCGGTTGACCATGCGGGCGGTCGCCGCATCGACCAGTTCTTTGTCCCAGGTAACATCGGGGAATTCCCGGGCAATTTGCGCCGCAATCTCGTCCCACATCACCATCGCGTGGCGCTGCGCGTTGCTTTTCGTAATCACCGTCAGCTGCTTGCGGGGGCGGGATTGGGCCAGGCGAAACGCAAAGCGTTGGATGCGCTCCACCCCTACCCGGGTCATCAAGGACAAGTCAGTGGCCACTTCGATGGGGTGCCCTTGATGCACGCGCCCACCGACGCCCGAGTACTCACCTTCGGTGTTCTCGCGCACGATCACCCAGTCGAGGTCTTCCGTCCTGCAGCGCTTGAGCGGTCCGTCGATACCCGGGAGGATACGCGTCGGGCGGACGTTGGCGTACTGATCCAGGCCCTGGCAAATCTTGAGCCGCAGACCCCATAGCGTGATGTGGTCGGGAATATCCGGGTCGCCAGCGGACCCGAACAGAATCGCGTCTTTGCCGCGCAGAGCATCGAGCCCGTTCTCCGGCATCATCTCGCCATGTTGGCGGAAATAATCCCCACCCCAGTCAAAATTTTCGAACTCGAATGTAAAGGAACACTCCGACGCGGCAAGCACGGTCAGAACTTGCCGTCCAGCCGGCACAACTTCTTTGCCGATACCATCACCCGGCACGGTGGCGATGCGGTATGTCTTCATCTCTTAGCTCCTCATCAGAACAGGTATAGCTACTGTGAAATGGAGCTAACGCGGTAGCTCGCGGGCGGGGGAGTGACGCCGGATAGCTCCTTAGATGCGGCGTCGGGAAGCTTGAGTCCAGCCGCGGCAACATTCTCCTCCACATGGGCAGCCGAAGAAGTTCCCGGAATCGGCAGCATGATCCTGGATCGCTCGAGCAACCAGGCGAGGGCTACTTGCAGAGTGGTTGCACCGACTTCCCTGGCAATCTTTTCCACCACCTCGAGCGCTTTCTTATTTTGGCCAAGGGGAGCCCAGGGCATGAATGCGATACCGTGCTGCTCGCAATATTTGACTACGTAATCCCATTCGCGATCGGCGAAGCTGTAGCGGTTTTGCACGGAGACGATAGGAACGATTTTGCGGCCACGCTCGATGTGCTCCTGGGTCACGTTGGAGAGGCCGACATGGCGAATCTTACCCTGCTCGCGCAGCTTGGCCAGGGTGTCCATGGAGGCATCATAAGAGACGGCCGGATCGGGGACGTGGAGCTGGTAGACATCGATGCGATCGAGGCGCAAACGCTTGAGGCTGCCTTCTACTGCTTTGGTAAGATGCTCCGGGCTGGCATTGTGTAGCCATTGGCCAGGGCCGCAACGCTCCCATCCGCCCTTGGTGCCGACAACCACGCCGGCTGGATATGGGTAGAGGGCCTCCGCGATCAGTTCTTCAGAGACGTTGGGCCCATAGGAGTCCGCGGTATCGATGAAGTTGACGCCCAATTCGACGGCGCGGCGCAAGGTCGCCAGTGCTGCTGCCTTGTCGGCGGGCGGTCCCCAGACTCCTTTACCGGTGATACGCATGGCCCCATAGCCCAGGCGGTTAACGGTGAGGTCGCCACCGAGGGTGATGGTTCCAGCGGCTGCGGCCGAGACGGCTTGGGTTTGGCTCATGCAAGGCTCCTTCACGATAGTATTCAACTGTAAATATAGCCAAACCGAAGGGGGAAGGGGATCCGGTGCATCTTCTGCCCAGCATCCACTCTTCGGAAGGGGCCTTTCCAATGGTGATTCCTTCTGTCAAACCGACCCGGCTGGACATATTTCCCGGCCTGTGGTCCGCTGGTTATCGGAAACTGGATATCTGAAACCGGACACGGAGATTCGATGAGCACGACACCCGTCCAGACCGGTACGCGTATCAACACGCCAAGCCAGGTCCTCTTCGCCAGCCTGATCGGCACCACCATTGAGTTCTTCGATTTCTATATTTATGCAACCGCAGCGGTGCTTGTCTTTCCCAGATTATTCTTTCCACCGTCCGACCCGGCTTCGGCCACGCTGGCCTCGTTGGCGACCTTTGCGATCGCGTTCCTGGCCCGGCCAGTCGGTTCCGCGCTCTTCGGGCATTTTGGCGATCGCATTGGCCGCAAGACGACGTTGGTCATCGCACTGTCGACCATGGGGATATCCACGGTTGCCATCGGAGCGCTGCCGACCTACCACACGATTGGCTTCGTCGCGCCGTTGCTTCTGGCAATATGCCGCTTTGGTCAAGGCCTTGGTCTGGGAGGCGAGTGGGGCGGTGCGGTGCTGCTGGCAATCGAAAATGCTCCTGCAAACAAGCGCGCATGGTATGGCATGTTCCCGCAGCTCGGCGCGCCGGCCGGTTTCATCCTCTCCAGTGGCGTCTTCCTGCTGCTCTCCCGGTGGCTCACCGACAAACAGTTTTTTGCTTTCGGTTGGCGCCTTCCGTTCCTGTCGAGTGCTGTGCTGGTGTTCCTTGGCCTTTATGTGCGGTTGACGCTTACCGAGACCCCGGTTTTCCGGGAGGCGGTCAAGCGGGGCGAGCAAGTGAAAATGCCGATGGTGTCGGTTTTTCGGGACCATACCAGGGCGCTGATCTCGGGCATCACGTTGTCTCTGGCGACGTTTGTTCTCTTCTATCTGATGACGGTCTTCGCGCTATCTTGGGGCACCAGCGCGCTCGGCTACAGCCGCGGGAAGTTTCTGCTGATGCAGTTGGTCGGCATCTGCTTTTTCGCATTGTTCATTCCGGTCTCCGCGGTTCTGGCGGAGCGAGGGCGCCGGCGCATGATGCTTTGGGTCACCGTATCGATAGGCCTCTTCGGCCTGCTGCTGGCGCCGATGTTCGTTGCCGGCACCACGGGTGCGGTGGCGATGATGGCGTTGGGGCTGTCGTTGATGGGCCTCACCTACGGACCGCTGGGCACGGTAATTTCCGAGCTGTTCCCAACCTCAGTGCGTTATACGGGTAGCTCGCTTGCCTTCAGTTTCGCCGGCATCCTGGGCGCTTCGCTGGCGCCGTATATCGCGACCTGGCTGGCCAAAACCTACGGGCTCCAATACGTCGGATACTACCTCTCCGCGTCGGCGGTCCTCACCCTCCTGGGGCTGCTCTCGATCCGGGAAACGAAAGACGACGACCTCGCCTCGACGAAGGGTTAGTTTATGCGGCTCCACGCAGGGTGGAAAAAAGAAACCGCAGATCCCCCCACTTCGGTCGGGATGACAAAGGGGAGGGCGGAGCTTTGGTCAGAATCGGATGCTGGTTGAGAGAACTGCCGGGGATGAACGATTTTTTCCTTCTCAGAAAGCCGCACACGCGAACGTGGGTGGTGCCGCGTACAGGAAATCCGGGTCGCCCCGTCTTTTTCGTCCCACGTAGGCTAGGGAAAGGGTGCAGAAACCTCACCAGAGGACTTCGTCGTGCCTCGGGTCATGGGGCACCCAGGGTTCGTTGGTAAGGAAAAGTCCTCAGGTGGGAACCCGTCCGGTTTGGAAAGCGTAGCGCGCTTAGGTATGTTAGCGGCCAGATCCCTGGCGCAACTTCTCCGCCGCGGCGAGTAGGACGCACACCGTTACGCCCTCTGCGGCCTGAGCAACCTCCGGCAATTCGGGAAAGGTGGGGGCAATGCGAATCGTGCGGTCTTCGGGATCTTTTCCGTAGGGATGCGTTGCTCCGGCAGGGGTGAGCGCGACGCCTGCTTCTTTGGCCAGGGCGATGACTCGCTTGGCGCAGCCGTGGGGAACCGTAAGGCTGATGAAGTAGCCACCTTTGGGCCGGGTCCAGCTCACGTCAGGAACGCCGGCCAGCTTCTCGCCGAAGATGTCGAGCACCTTGCGGAATTTGGGCGCGATCAGCGATTTGTGCTTGTTCATCAAGTCTTGAATGGCGGATCCATCTTTCAGAAAACGAACATGGCGCAACTGGTTGATCTTGTCCGGACCAATCGTCCGCGGTGTAAACCTTGCCAGAAGCCACTTTACGTTATCTTTCGAGGCGGCAAAGATGGCCAACCCGGCTCCGGGCAGCGTGATCTTGGAGGTGGAAGCGAAGACAAATGCACGGTTCGGGTGTCCGCGCCGCGCGCACAGTTCCAGGACATTGGCGATCTCGATGCGATCGTCTGTCAGGTGATGCACGACATAAGCATTGTCCCAGTAAAGCCGGAAGTCCGGCGCCGCCGTCTTCATTGCCGCCAGGCGCTCGATTACCGCGTCAGAATAGACCGTGCCCGTCGGATTGCTGTATTTGGGAACGCACCACATGCCCTTGATGGAGGCGTCTCGTGCTACCAGCCGCTCAACCTCGTCCATGTCCGGGCCCTCTTCGTTGAGCGCCACTGGGATCATCCGGATACCGTAATCCGCGCAGATGGTGAAGTGCCGGTCATAGCCGGGAACGGGGCACAAGAATGCGATCTCCCCTTGTTTCGACCAAGGCGTGACGCTATCGCAGGTTCCTTTGAGGAGCCCGTAGACAACGGTGTCATGCATCAGTGCCAGGCTGGAATTGTTGGCGACAACCACCTGCTCCGGCGCCGCGCCCATCATCGCGGAGAAGAGTCTGCGTGCTTCCGCCAGCCCCTGGAGTCCGCCGTAATTGCGGCAATCCAGCGCCCCTTCGGCAACGTAATCCTGCGAACCAGGAAGAGACAGCAGCGCAGCGCTTAGCTCCAGTTGCGCCGGAGACGGTTTGCCTCGGGTCAGGTCGAGCTTGAGTCCTCTCCCTTTGAAAGCATCGTAGTTTTCCTGGAGTTGGCTGACTGCGGTGATGTCGTCTGTCAAGTTTGTCATTCTGAAAGCGAATATCCTTTTGAGTTGCCCGGCGAGCTGCATACGTGCGAAAGAGCCTGGGTGTGACTATTATGAAGGATTATCAAGCATTGGCGAGTTCTGCTAGAGCACCCGGATCCGCTCCAGAACTAACGCCAAGACTTGGGGTTCAGAATAAGTAACTGCTCTTCGGCCGGGAGCAGGCTTTGGCAGGGAAGACGACAGAGCGTATGGTATTGGCCGCGGGCCAGAAGTACAACCTCAGGTGAGGTAGAACAATAGGTTTCGCCCTTGGGCGAGCCTCCGTGGGCCAAGGAGAGGGAAATGAAACCCCAAACG
>Ga0302325_10020163_pt1 | contig 13986 bp, 17 predicted proteins | sample Palsa_T0_2_FD_201948 | JGI IMG/M metagenome (GOLD analysis project Ga0302325, IMG submission 201948) | Peat permafrost microbial communities from Stordalen Mire near Abisko, Sweden - Palsa_T0_2 | ecosystem: Environmental > Terrestrial > Soil > Palsa > Peat permafrost | place: Sweden: Abisko... | reverse complement strand
GCCCGGCGCTCACTGGTTTGACGCCGACGCGGTCGAACGGGAGCCGTACATGGCGCCAGGGCTGGTCGGCCCCGAGAAGGCGGCGCGCGGCAAGCGCCCGACCGACGTCTGGTTCCACACGATCGTCCCAACCAACGGTCGCGAGAAGACCGGCTACCCGTCGCAGAAGCCCGAGGGTGTGGTCCGGCGGCTGGTGGCCGCCTCGTCGCGTCCGGGCGGCTGGTGCCTCGATCCGTTCGCCGGCTCGGGCACGCTGGGGGCGGTCTGCCGCCAGCTCGGCCGCCGCTTCGTGCTGATCGACGAGAACCCGGTCGCCGTCGAGGTGATGCGGGAGCGGTTGCGCGGCGGTGAGCCGCCCGCGCAGGCGCTAGCCGCCCACGAGCGGCACGAACCGGACCGGCTCGAGCTCTGAGCGCTCGTACCCCTGGTCCGTCCGCCGCGTGAGCACGAGGCGCTGATCGGCCTCGCCCACGGGCGCGATCAGACGCCCGCCGACCGCGAGCTGCCGCTCGAGCTCGTGTGGGATCTCCTCACCGGCCGCCGCGGCGACGTTGATCGCGTCGAACGGCGCCTGCTCGGGGAGTCCCAGCCGTCCGTCGCCGACCACGAAGTGCACGTTGTCGAGCCCGAGCCCGTGCACGGCCTCCGCGGCCGCGGCACTGAGGGTCGCGTGGACCTCCACCGTCCACACGTCGCCGGCCAGCAGCGCCAGCAGCGCCGCGTGGTAGCCGGAGCCCGTGCCGACGTCAAGCACTCGGTCCTCGGGCTCCAGCTCGAGCAGCTCGAGCATCCGCCCGACGACCAGCGGCTGCGAGATCGTCTGCTCGCACGCGATCGGCAGCGCGACGTTCGCGTACGCCCGCCGCTGCAGTTCGGGGGGAACGAATCGCTCGCGTGGGATCGACGCGATCGCGGCCAGAACGCGCTCGTCGGCGATCGCCGGTCTCAGCTTTCGGGCCAGTGCGGCGGCCTTGGTCATCTTTGGCAGTATGGGCGTGATGCCGGGCGGAGTCGACGTCGCCGCGCCGTCCGCAGCGCCTGACGGGATCGCGACGCGGACGGTGCCGATCCTGCTGCGACGGCCCATCCCGTGGGCCGTCGGCGCGGTCACGGTGCTCGCGGCCGTGCTCCGCCTAGTGGGCCTCGGCGACGTCGCGCCGAACGCGTTCTATGACGCGGCCGTGCGGAGCATGTCGATGTCGTGGCACAACTTCTTCTTCGGCGCGTTCGACCCGCACGCGTTCCTGTCGATCGACAAGCCGCCGCTCGATCTGTGGCTCCAGGTCCTGAGCGTGAAGCTGTTCGGTTGGGGATCGTTCGCGCTCAAGCTGCCCGAGGCGCTGGCGGGGACGCTCGCCGTGCCGCTGCTCTACGACACCGTCAGGCGTGCCGCCGGGCCGCCCGCGGGGCTCGCAGCAGCGGCCGCGCTCGCGCTCTCGCCCGAGTCGGTGCTCACGTCCCGGAGCGACACGATGGACTCGGTGATGATGCTGCTCGTGATCGCGGCCCTGTGGCTGACGATCCGCGCCTGCGCGGAGGTCCGATCCCGTCGCTCGCTCGTACTCGCCGGAGTCGCGCTCGGACTGGCGTTCAACGTCAAGCTGCTCGAGGCGATGCTCGCGGTGCCGGCGCTCGTCGTCCTCTACTCGCTGGCGGGCGACGGTTCGGCGCGCCGCAAGCTCGCCGACCTCGCGTGGGCCGGGGCGGCGTTCGTTGGCGTCGGGCTGTCATGGGCGGTGCTCGTCACGCTCGCGCCCGGCTCTCACCCGTGGTCGGTCGGGTCGAGCGACGGCTCTGTGTGGAACGCGATCTTCGTATTCAACGGAGTTGGCCGAGCACCGAGCGCCGCCAGCACGACGACCGGCGGGCCGGGGCTGCTGCGGCTGCTCGAGCCGTCGGGCTGGCACTTCAACCAGCTGTTCGGTTCGGTGCTCGTGGCGGCGCTCGCACTCGGCGTTGCGGGGGCGGCCGTGTCCGTGCTGCGGGAATGGACCGAGTCCGCCCGGGCGGCGGTGCTGCCGCGCGCGCTCGCGATCTCGATCGCGGTCTGGATCGCGGTCGCCGTGCTCGTCTTCGACGCGGTCGCAACGATGCACACGCGCTACATGGAGGCGCTGTCGCCCGCGCTCGCGGTAGCGATCGGATACGGCGCCGTCACGCTCGCCGGCCTGTACGAATGGCGCGGCCGGCCCGGGATGCCGGCCGTTCCCGCGATGGTCGCGGCGCTGATCGTGATCTGCCTGTACGCGGGCGGCCTGTATCCCGACTCGATCGCAACCGGGGCGCTGGCGCTCGTGATCGCGGCCGTCGGCGCGGCGCGGCTCGTACGCACCGGCGGCGCCGGCGCGCAGGCCGCGCGGTGGCTGACGGTGATCCTGATCCTCGCCTGCGCGCTGGCATTCCCGGTGCACGAGTCAGTGCTGCTGGCGCGTCAGCACGCCAACGACTCCGGCGGGCTGGCGGCGGACAACCGGGCCCAGACGAACGCGCTGTCGGACTACCTCTCGCCGCGCACGGCGGGCGTCCGGTACGAGCTCGCGGTCGACAACCCGCTCCTGGTCGCGCCGCTGATCATCCGCGATCAGCGGGCGATCCTGCCGTTGACGCCGGGCTTCGGCACCCATCAGCTGTTCTCGGTCGCCGCGCTTCGGGCCGCGATCGCTGCCGGCCAGGTCCGTTATGGACTGGTCACCGATCGCAGCTGCAGTGCCAACGCGTCGGGCAAGGCCTACTGCACCCCCGCTGCGCTGTGGATCCGCCGGCACGGCGTCGACGTGACCCGGGGCGCGCACCTGAGCGGCCGCTCGCACCTGTACCTCCTCAGCGCTGGCAGCGCCTGAGATGGGCCGCCGCCGCGGCCTGCAGCTCGCGTTCCTCGGCGCCGTACTCGCGGCCGGGACCGGCTGGGCGCTCGCGGCGGGATCGCCGCCCGCCGGCGCGGCGCCGCCGTGCGCGGCCGCGCCCGTGCCGGGGTCGAGCACGGTCACGCTGATGAGCGGCGGCCTCGAGCGGACTGCGCTCCTCCACGTCCCGCCCGGCGTTCCCGCCGGCCGGCGCGTGCCGCTGCTGCTCGCGCTGCACGGCTACCACGGCACCGGGCCGTTCATGCAGCGCTACAGCGGCCTGTCCGCGATCGCCGACCGGCACGGGTTCGTGGTCGCGTATCCGAGCTCGTACATCAGCTACTGGAACAGCACCGCCGCGCGCGGGCTGCCGGACGACGTCGCCTTCCTGAGCGCGCTGATCGCGCAGCTCGAGCGGAGCATCTGTATCGATCCCGAGCGCGTGTTCGCGACCGGTGTCTCGAACGGCGGCGGCATGGTGGCGCTGCTCGGCTGCGAGCGCAGCGGCCAGATCGCGGCGATCGCGTCCGTCGCCGGCGGCTACGGCAAGCAGCCTCCGTGCGATCCGGGGCGCCCGGTCTCCGTGCTCGAGATCCACGGCACCGCGGACCAGGACGTGAACTACTTCGGCGAGCGCGGCCGGCGGACGAAGAACGGGCTGCCGCCGTTCGTCAACGCGTGGGCGCGGCGCGACCGCTGCCGCGCTGTCCCGCGGAGCCGGGCGATCGCGCCCCGCACGACCCTGTTCAGGTTCGGAGACTGCGCTGCCGGGGCGGTCGTCGAGCACATCCGGATCCGCGGCGGGCGCCATCAGTGGCCCGGCGCGACGCCGCCCGATCCGGGACCCGAGACGATCTGCGCCTCGTGCACGGTGTGGAGCTTCTTCTCCTCGCTCCACGCCGGGACCCGCGCCTTCGCTGCCCGCGTCGTGGGACAATCGTCGCAGTGACCGCCATGCGTGGCACCGAACGTATCTTGCTCGTCGTGCTGGCGGTGCTGCTGGGCGCGATCGGCGTTGTCCTCGTGATCGGCTCGGGGTCAAACAAGTCCTCAGGACCGCCCTTCATCGGCCCGCACAGCCAGTTCGACGGAGCGACCCTGCCGCCGCACTTACGCGCCGCGAACTTCTCGCTGCTCGACCAGAATGGCCACCGCATCACGCTCGCGAGCTACCGCGGCCAGGTCGTGATCCTCACGTTCATGCATTCGCTGTGCAAGGGCGCCTGCCCGCTGATGGCCGAGCAGATCAAGGGCGCGCTCAACGACCTACCGAATCAGGGTAGGGGAATTCCCGCGATCGCGATCAGCGTAGACCCCAAGCAGGACACCCGCGCCAACCGGCACAAGTTCCTCGCCAAGTATCAGATGACCGGCCGGCTCGAGTTCCTCAACGGGCCGTTGAATGTGCTGTGGACGATCTGGCACCACTACTACATCGAGCCGGAGATCGGTCCGACCGAGAACCACTCGGCGTACGTGATGCTGATCGACAAGCGCGGCTTCTGGCGGATCGGGTTCCCGGTCTCGCAGCTGACCCCCGAGGGGCTGGCGCACGACATCGGCGTGCTCGAGCGCGAGCCCGCCTGAGGTCAGCGGTGAATCGGCGCTAGCCGATTCACCCGGCGCTAGCCGATTCACCCGTGTCGGTCGAGCCGCTCGAGCTCTGAGCCGAGCCGCTTCTGCGCGGCCTCGCCCATCGACATCTGGAACAGCGACTGCACCGTCCCTGCGGCTAGCGGCTGCAGGAGCTCGAGCGCCTCGAGCACGCGCCCGAGTCCGTCCTCGGGGTGGCCCGCATCCTCGAACGGCCGCCACACGTGGTCGACGAACAGCCGCAGGAACGCCGCCGCCACCGCGTCGATGTGCTCGCGCGCCTGCGCCGCGACCTCGACCAGCTCCTGCGCCGGAACGCCGAGCTGCGCGGCCGCCTCGGCACCTCGCCAGGCCTGCGGCGTCACCTCCTCGAAGCGACCGTCGCCGAGCGCTCGGAGCAGGCCCAGCTCGAGCGCGCGGGCGAGTGGCTCGGGAGCGGTCGAGGAGAAACGCTGTTGCAGCTCGCGCTGCTCGATGACCCGCGGGCGCTCGTCGTCGAACGGCTGACGGAGCGCGCGCGTGAATCGCAGCACCTCCTCGCTCGAGCCGGCCGCCATCGCGACCAGTTTGCGGATCAGCTCAAGGCTGAAGCCGTCGGCCTGAAGCTCCTGGATCAGCTCGACGCGGGCGATGTGCTCGTCGCTGTAGTAGCCCGTGCGCCCGCGCAACGTCGGCGGCGCGAGCAGCCCGCGCGACTGGTGGGCGCGGATGTTCCGGGCGCTCATCCCCGTCCGCTGCGCAAGCTGATCGATCGTCAACTCCGCAGACTTGGTGATCACGGATTAATCGTACCGAGGCCCTGGCTGGCAGCCAGGAGTGCGGCGGGGCTACTTGCCGGCGGCGTGCGCCCAGGCGATGAACAGCGCCTGTCCCGGCAGCCGCATCAGCAGCGCCGCCCGGCCACCCGGAATCTGCTCGTAGCGCTCCGGGTGTATCGCCATGTGGAGGTTGGCCGGGAACACGGCGAGCAGCGTCGCGATGTTGAGCTTGCTCGCGGCCCGCCTGGTGCCGGGGTTGATCGCGCCGAGCCCGCCGACGATCTCGGCGACTCCGCTCGCGTAGACGAGCGCACGGTGTGCCGGCAGGTAATCGGGCACCATCGCCTCATAAGTCCGCGGGATCACGAAATGCATCGCACCCGCGAACACAAATACCGGTCCGAATGCCCTGCGCACCGCCGGCAGTCTACGTGGCGGCGGTGATCAGCGCTCCTGTAGCAGCGGTGCGAGCTACTCGCGCAGCTCCTCCGTGGTCGTCACAGGGTCCCCAGCTCCAGCAGCTGTTTGATCCGGGTCACGAAGCTCGCGGCCGCGGCGCCGAACAGGATCCGGCTGTCGGCGGCCAGCGTCAATTGCATGATCTGCCCGGCCACGATAGCTCCCTCGCGTACGACAGGTAGCTCCCGGACCGAGCCCGCGGCGACCGCCGCCGCCTGGGCGCCGGTGATCATGATCGCCGGCCGGTCGATCCCGAGCGCACCAAGATCGGACAGCGTGAACGTGGCGCCCGACAGCTCCGGCGGCGTCAGCTCGGCCCGCTCCGCCCGCACGGCGAGCGTCTGGAGCTCGGCATCAAGTTGCTCGAGCGACTTGCCCTCGGCGTCGAACACCGTTGGTGTGGCCTGTGCGCTGAGGACCACGCCTACGTTGATTCGCGAATACAGCTCGAAGCGGCCGTCTCGGTAGGCGGCGTTCGCCCGCGGGGAATCACGCAGCGCGAGCGCGCACGCTCGCACCAGCACAGCAGCTCGCGACACCCGCCGTTCGGCGGCGAGCGTGATCGCCGTGTCCATCGCGACCTCCACCCCCAGCTCGAGGTCGGGGATCGTCGCCCGCGACTCGGCCACGCGGCGCGCGTGCGCCCGCTCGGCTTGCGTCGGCTCGACGATCTCGACCGCGCCCCTCGCTCCGCTCATTCGGCGTCCATTCCGTCCCACTTGGCGAGGAACTCGTCGGCCTCGAGCGCGACCAGGTCCTCGCGCAGCTCGCGCAACAGCTTCGAGGCATCCTTCGGCGGCTTCTCCCAGAACAGGATCACCTCGCCGTCGTCGACCGACACGACCTCGATCCGGTCGAGCCTGTCACGGTCGGCAAGAAACGCCGGCTCGATCCCCTCGCGCGAGACGATCAGGTGGAAGGCGCGGTTCGCTCTCACGACGGTGGCCCCAGCGCCGCGACCGTGTCCCGCAGCGCGTGCCGGCCCTCGAACACGGTGTCGCCGACCGCAATCGCCGGCAACGAGCTCACGCCCCCTCCGCGCGCTCGCTCAACGGCCCGCTCGAGTCCGCGCGTGACCGAGCGCAGCTCGATCCCTTTGAGCACGGCGGTCGGGTGCATCTCGCACGCGGCCGCTGCGATCAGCACCGTGCTCTCCTCGCCGAGATCGCGCCCGCCCGCGAACGCCTGCCGGAACGCCGCCAGCGAGAACGCGACTGCGCGACCCACCTGCTTGGCATACGTCGCGGCCAGCATCGCCATGCGCGTGTCCGGCGGCCACACCTTCGGCCACCGCAGCGGCTGCAGCGCGTCCCCGCTCGCGAGCCGCTCGACCAGCTCGCGGTCGAGTTCGCGCTCGCTCACCCCGAGCTGCACTCCAAGCACCGGCTCCCACTCGGCCGGCTGCCGCAGCGCTGCTCCGATCCGCTCGGCGACCAGGTAGCACGCCGGGCTGCCGAGGTCGTAGTAGAAGACCGGCTGCGCCTGCGTCGAGGACAAGCCGCGTCAGCCGTGGATCAGCCAGCCGTCGGCCGCGCGGGCGGCCTCCATGACCGCCTCGGAGAGCGTCGGGTGGCCATGGATCGAGCGGGCCACCTCGGGATAACCGCCCTCCAGCGCACGGACGTTGACGAGCTCTTGGATCAGCTCGGTCGCCTTCGCGCCGACGATGTGGCCGCCGAGCAGCTCGCCGTACTTGCGGTCGCCGACGAGCTTGACAAGCCCTGTCCGGTCGCCGTACACGGTGCCGGCGCCGACGGCACCGTACTGCACCTTGCCGACGACCACGTCGTACCCCTCCTCGGTTGCCTGGGCCACGTTCGGGGTGCAGAACGTCGCCCGCGGGATGTCGATGTACTCGATCGGATGCGTGGTCAGCCCGGCGGCGTCCTCGGCCGCGATCACGCCCTCGTCGGAGGCCTTGTGCGCGAGCGCCGGACCATGTACGAGATCGCCGATCGCGTAGACGCCCTCGGCGCTCGTGCGCATCGCGCCGTCGACCTCGATCAGCCCACTGTCGTCGAGCTTGACGCCCGCGGTGTCGAGGCCGAGCCCCACTATGTCGGGCCCGCGGCCGGCGGCGATCACGAGCCACTCGGCCTCGCCCTGCTCCTCGCCGTAGGTGAACTTCACGCCCGTGTCCGAGCTCTCGACACCGGTCACGAACGTCCCGGTGTGGATCGCCATGCCCTGCTTCTTGAGCCCGCGCTCGGCGAGCTTTGAGATGTCGGCGTCCTCGGTCGGGAGCACCCGGTCGAGCGCCTCGAACAGCATCACGTCGGTCCCGAGCCTCGCGTACGCCGATGCGATCTCGCTGCCAGAGGCGCCCGCGCCGACGATCGCCATCGTCCGTGGCAGCTCCGCGAGCGCCCACGCCTCCTCGGTGCCGATCACGCGCTCGGCGAACTCGGTGCCCGGGATCGGTCGCTTCACCGACCCGGTGGCGAGCACGATCGTCTTGGCCGCGATTGTCTGACCGCCGGCATTGACCTTGCCGTCGCCGGCGAGCGATCCTTCGCCCTCGATCAGCTCGATCCCGTTCTTCTTGAACAGCCCCGAGACGCCGCCAGTGAGCGTCTTGACGACCTTCTCGCGGCGTGCGCTGACGGCCACGAAGTCGACTTTCGGCTCGCCGACCTGGATCCCGAAGTCGCCCGCCTCACGGATCTCGGACAGGACATCGGCTACCCGCAGCACCGCCTTGGCAGGGATACAGGCGTAGTTCAGGCAGCGGCCGCCGACGCGGTCCTTCTCGACCACCGCGGTCTTCATCCCGAGCTGCGCGGCGCGGATCGCGGCCACGTAGCCGCCCGGGCCGGAACCGATCACGATGCAGTCGTACGCGCTGTCAGGCATGCGCTTCGGAGCCTAGCTGAACGGGCGCGAATGCCGCTAGCGGCCGGGATATTCGGGCATCTGGATCCGGCTCAGGACCCGCACGAGCTTGTAGAACAGCCAGCCGCCGATCGCCACACCGGCGATCCCGATCGCGAACCCGAGCAGGCTCGAAGCCTTGATCAGCGCGAGTGCGAAGAACGACGTCGTGATCCCCAGAATCGCCATGAAACCGAGCACCGCCCAGTACTTCCGCAACCACATCCCGGCCGCGCAGATGAACATCATCACGCCGAACAGGATCGTCGAGCCGGCCGCCGCGTGGGTCCCCGCCACCCGCAGCTTGACCCCGAAGATGAACAGCGCCAGCTGCACGCCCCCGCTGAGCGCCGCGAGGATCGCGCCGACCGTGATCGGCCACGGCCGCTCGCCGGGGTCGAGCGGCTTCAGCGTCGCCCGGACGGCGGCGTCGCGCTCCGCGGAGCGCGGCCGGCGCGGCGCCGGGGCCTGGGCGGCAGCGGTGGTCGGCGCGCTCGGCCCCGGGTCCTTGACGGCCGCGGCGGCCTTCGGGGCGGACGCGTTGACGGACGCTGCGGTCCTGGCGCTCGGAGCGGGCTGACCGCGCCGCCCCCGCTTGCGGCTACGCTGCCCCAACGCGCTCTCCCTTCGCGCTCCGCAGCGCCCGCGCCACCGACTCCGGATCGTCCGCCTGCACCAGCGCGCGCACGACCGCTATGCGCTCTGCCCCGGCGGCGCGCACGGCCGCCACATTCGCCGGCTCGATCCCGCCGATCGCGAAGAACGGCACCTTCGCATGTGCGGACGCGTAGCGCACGAGCGCCAGGCCGACCGCCGGACGACCGGGCTTCGTCGGGGTCTCGTTGACCGGTCCGACGCCGATGTAGTCGACGCCCACGGCGGCATCGATCTGGGCGGGCGAATGGGTCGAGAGTCCGACCAGCAGCTCGGGGCCGACAAGCTCTCTCGCGCGCGCGACCGGGATGTCGTCCTGTCCGACGTGGACGCCGTCGGCGCCCGCCGCGAGCGCGAGGTCGGGCCGGTCGTTGACGATCAGCAGCGCGCCGTACTCCGCGCACAGCGTGCCGAACCGCGCCGCGGCGGCAAGAACGTCCGCGTCGGCGGCGTCCTTGCAGCGCAGCTGGACGATGTCGACGCCGCCGCGCAGCGCGGGCTCGAGCAGCTGATCCGGCTGCGCGTCGCAGACGAGGTACAGGTGCGCGGCGGCGAGGCGTGCGCGGCGTTCGGTCACGCGCCAAGTCTGCCACGAGGTGTGAGCTAGCATCGACACGTGCCGAGCCGTAGTGAAACTTTCGACGTGATCGTCGTCGGCGGGGGCGTGATCGGACTGACGGCCGCGTGGCGGCTCGCGCAGCGCGATCTGAGCGTGGCGCTGCTCGAGCGTGGTGAGCCGGGCAGCGGCACCTCGCACGTCGCCGCCGGAATGCTCGCTCCGATCGCTGAGGCCGATCTCGGCGAGGAGCCGGTGCTCCGGCTCGGGCTGGCCGCCGCAGCCGCCTACCAGTCGTTCGTCGCCGAGCTCCATCAGGCGTCTGGCATCGATCCGGGCTACACGCCCTGCGGCGCGTTGCTCGTCGCGCGCGACCGCGACGAAGCCGAGGCGCTGGACCGCGAGCTTCGAGTCCGCGGCCGGCTCGGTCTGCCGGTGGCCCGGCTGCGCTCGCAACAGGCGCGGGAGCTCGAACCGGCGCTCGCGCCGACGCTCCGCCTGGCGCTCGATGTCCCCGACGACCACGCGATCGACCCGCGGCGCCTGGTCGCGGCGCTCGCGCAGGCGCTCGTCCACGCCGGCGGCCGCCTGTGCCCGGGCACGGAGGTCGCCGCGCTGAGCGTCGAGCAAGGAGCCGTGGACGGGGTCACGCTCTCCGATGGCTCGCGTGTGAACGCGCCGCAGGTAGTCGTCGCCGCCGGGCCGTGGTCCGGCGAGCTCGCAGGGCTGCCCGAACATGCGCGCGTGCCCGTGCGCCCGATCAAGGGCCAGATCCTGAGGCTGCACGATCCGGCCGGGCCCGGTCTGCTGACACGCGTGCTGCGGATGCGACCCGGTTACGTCGTTCCGCGGGGCGACGGTCGCTACGTGATCGGAGGCACGATGGAGGAGCGCGGCTTCGACGACACCGTCACCGCCGGCGGCGTGTTCGAGATGCTGCGCGATGCGATCGAGCTCGTGCCGGGCCTCTCGGAGCTCGTGATCGACGAGCTGTCGGCCGGGATGCGACCAGGTACGCCGGACAACGCGCCGCTGATCGGCGCGGGTGCGCTGCCCGGGCTGCAGTGGGCCGCCGGTCACTACCGCAATGGGATCCTGCTGGCGCCCGTGACTGCCGAGCTGATCGTGGCCTCCGTGCTCGGCTGCGCCCCAGAATCAGCCGCGCCGTTCGCGCCGGCACGCTTCGCCCCGTCGCCCGCGGGGGTGCGAGCGTGATCGTGACCCTCAACGGCGAGCTGCGGGAGATCGAGGATGGCACCACGGTCGCGACGCTCGTGTCGCTCGTGTCCCGGTCTGAGGGTGGCCGCGGGGTCGCGGTCGCGGTCGGCGGCGAGGTCGTTCCGCGCCGTCAATGGCAGACGACCAAGGTCGCGGCCGGCGCGCACGTCGAGGTCGTGGCCGCGATTCAGGGAGGATGAAGGAGATGAACGACCAGTTCGAGATCGCGGGCCGCCCGTTCAACTCCCGTCTGCTCCTCGGCAGCGGTGGGTTCACCAACCACGAGCTACTGCACGACGCGCTCGTCGCCTCGGGCGCCGAGCTGTGCACGGTCGCGCTGCGGCGGATCGATCCGGCCGCGCGCGGCTCGATCATCGAGGTGCTCGACGCGGCCGGCGTCCAGGTGCTCCCGAACACGGCCGGCTGCTTCACCGCGCGCGACGCGGTCGTCACGGCGCGGCTCGCGCGTGAGGCGTTCGAGACCGAGTGGATCAAGCTCGAGGTGATCGGCGACGACCGCACGCTGATGCCCGACGCGGTCGAGCTGCTGAGCGCCGCCGAGACGCTGATCGACGAAGGCTTCGTGGTGCTGCCGTACACGACCGACGACCACGTGCTCGCGCGCCGGCTCGAGGACATCGGCTGCGCCGCCGTGATGCCGGCCGGGTCGCCGATCGGCTCGGGGATGGGGATCCGCAACCCGTACAACCTCTCGATCCTGATCGAGCGCTCTGGCGTCCCGGTCGTACTCGACGCCGGTGTCGGGACGGCCTCCGACGCCGCGCTCGCGATGGAGCTCGGCTGCGACGCCGTGATGTCGGCGAGCGCGATCTCGCGCGCGCACGACCCCGTCGCGATGGCCCGGGCGATCCGCGCCGCCGTCGAGGCGGGCCGGCTGGCCCGTGGCGCCGGGCGTATCCCGCGCCGGCTGTACGCCCAGGCGTCGACCCCCGAGACGGGGGTCCCGGTGTTCGACGAATGACCGTCGACGAGCTGTTCGACGGCTGGGAGGCCGCGTGGTCGGGCAAGGACGCGGACGCGTTCGGATCCATCTGCGCGGGTGCGATCCACTACGAGGACCCGCTCTGTGGCGAGCCGCTCGAGGGCATCGACGCCCTCGCCGCCCACGCCGAGCGGTTGTGGGCGGGCTTCCCCGACGTCCGGCTCGAGCGCACCGGCGAGCGCCTCGCGCGCGGCAACTACGCCGCCGCGCCGTGCAAGTTGCTCGGGACGCACCGCTCCCAGCTCGAGGGCCTACCGGCCACGAACCGTTTCCTGGTCGTGCACTGCGTGTTCTACTGCGAGCTCGAGGGCGACCACCTGCTCCGCGTGCGTGCGTTCTTCGACCTCTACGACGCGGCCGTCCAGCTCGGGGTGCTGCCGGCGCGCGGGACTCTTGGGGAGAAAGCGCTCCTGGTCTTGCGCGGATTCGGCCTGCGCGCCGCGCGGGGGTAGGGCGGCCCGGTCGGCCGTCAGGTGCAACTTACTTCCGCCTAGCGGAAGTGAATTGCAAGCTTGGCCGAAATTGTCCGGTCAGCGTCATTGCGGCCAAGCGCCGCGGCCGCCATCATCGCCGGCATGGCCCGCCGCCGTGTCGTGATCGTCGCCTTCGAGGCCGTTCAAGCGCTCGACATCACCGGGCCGAGCGAGGTCTTCTCGCTCGCCGACCGGGCCGCGAGCGGCAGCGGCGGCGCATACGAGATCGAGCTGCTGGGCGGGGGCGAGTTCCGAACCTCGAGCGGCCTCACGCTCCACCCACACGGCCCGCTTGACAGCCACCCGATCGACACGCTGATCGTCCCCGGTGGCAAGGGCACGCGCGCCGCCGCGAACGACGAGCGGCTGATCTCGTGGATCCGCCTCGCCGCCAGCCGCTCGCGCCGAGTGACCTCGGTCTGCACCGGGGCGTTCCTGCTCGCCAGGGCCGGTCTGCTCGACGGCCGCCGCGCCACCACCCACTGGGCCGCCTGTCAGGCGCTGCAGAAGCTGCACCCGAGCGTCGACGTCGACCCCGATCCGATCTTCGTCCGCGACGGCAACGTCTCCACCTCGGCAGGGGTCACGGCCGGGATCGACCTCGCGCTCGCGCTGGTCGAGGAGGACCTCGGTCCCGCCGCCGCGCTCGCGGTCGCGCGCTCGCTGGTGCTGTTCGTGCGCCGACCGGGAGGGCAGGCGCAGTTCAGCGCCGGGCTCGAAGGCCAGGCCGCATCGCACCGGCGGATCCGCGAGCTCCAGGGCTGGATGACCGACCACCTGGCAGGCGATCTCACGGTCCCGGCGCTTGCCGACAAATGCTTCATGAGCGACCGCAACTTCTCGCGCGTGTTCGCGCGCGAGGTCGGCGCGACCCCCGCCGCGTACGTCGAGTCGTTGCGGCTCGAGCGCGCCCGGTTGCTGCTCGAGACGACCGAGCTGCAGCTCGACGCGATCGCCGAGCGCTGCGGCTTCGGAACGGTCGAGACGCTGCGGCGCACGTTCGCGCGGCGCCTGCACGCGAGCCCGAGCGACTACCGCGCCCGTTTCAACGTGATCCCAATCGACAGGAGTGCGGCCTCATGAACATCGCGATCCTGATCTTCGATCGTCTCACCGCGCTGGACGCGGTCGGCCCGTACGAGGTCCTGTCGCGGATGCCGGGCTGGACCGTGAACTTCGTTGCGGCCGAACCTGGGCCGAAGCGGACCGAGACCGGGATGCTCGCGCTGGTCGCCGACCGGGCGCTGTCCGAGCTTTCCGAGCCCGAGGTGATCGTCGTCCCCGGTGGCTACGGCACGCGCGAGCTGATGGAAGACGAGACGATCCTCGGCTGGCTGCGACACGCGCACGAGCACTCGCAGTGGACGACGTCGGTCTGCACCGGGTCACTACTGCTCGGCGCGGCTGGGATCCTCGATGGGCTCGAGGCGACGACGCACTGGATGGCGCTCGACCGGCTCGGCGAGCTCGGCGCGATCCCGGTCTCGCGCCGCGTCGTCGAGCAGGGAAAGGTGATCACCGCCGCCGGCGTCTCCTCGGGTATCGACATGGCGCTCAC
>Ga0302325_10020160_pt1 | contig 13986 bp, 11 predicted proteins | sample Palsa_T0_2_FD_201948 | JGI IMG/M metagenome (GOLD analysis project Ga0302325, IMG submission 201948) | Peat permafrost microbial communities from Stordalen Mire near Abisko, Sweden - Palsa_T0_2 | ecosystem: Environmental > Terrestrial > Soil > Palsa > Peat permafrost | place: Sweden: Abisko... | reverse complement strand
GCAGGAATAGCCCCGCGCCAACGTCTACCGTGAACACGTCGGTTTGCCCCGGCCCCAACTGCCGCTCCACGGGATGATGCAACACCAGCTTCCCGGCGTGGCGGACCACGGCCCGTGGAGTCTGCGCCCACGTGTTGGGGATCGTGAGCGCGCCCGCGATGAGTATGGCGAGTCCTCGTAAATAGATCGGGAGTGTGCCCCGCGGATGTACTTCCGTCGACGGCGGGTAACCGCCAATGTTGGCGCCCATGGGAACCGGGGAAATCTGTTGTGCTCTCTTCATCGGCCATCCATTATATAAACGTCCGGCTGGATTATAGCCAAGGTTCGTCCGGCATCCGGCCAAACCGGCGGGTGGCCGCTGAGATCGCCGGCCATCATCGGGACGGCGCCGGAACGCCAGTACGCCATCGCCGCACTGCGCTACGGCCGCCTGCCGCTGCGCCGCCAGCGTGTCGCGCTGGCGTACACCATGGATGCCGTCCCGGCCACGGGCCTGTTACAACCGCTATTCGTGCTCTGGCTGGCGGCATCCCTTGTATTGGTGCTCAGCACCTTCACTCGCGCTCGCGACTGCACCGGTTGGGTAAGCGCGGCACGCCGAGGCTGACTTCGGAGGAGGTGCTCAGGTCATCGTGGCCTACCATCGTGGTCGCGTACTTCCCCTCGGGACAATGGAGGCGATCATTGGGGAAAGCGGCATCGCGCCTTCAGAGTGGCCTAAGTAACCGATTCCTTCGCCCTCACGCCGGCAGGTAACCCTTCAGCACCGGGAACACGATCTGCACAAACGCTACTCCCAGCCGCGTGGCGCCTTCCTGATCGTTATTCAACACCGGAACCGTCACCCGCACCAGCGCCGTATCGCTGCGATGGTAGCGGATGGAATCCATCACCAGCCAGAATTTCGCGGAGAATTCGCTGGCGATCACGCGGCGCTGGCTCTGATACCAGTACAGCACTACGCTCTTCTCGCCGCCGTGCGAGACCACAAAGCGGTTGATGCGGATGGGCTGCGGCTGGCCGTCCACGGCCACTTCCAGGAACCCGGTGGCCTCCGGCTCCCATCCCGATCCAGGCAGGCAGTTCTTGGGCGAGTGCGGCGACTGGCCCGTCCGCTGCGTCTTGAAATAGGCGACGAACAGATTAGCGGCGGCGCCCGATGCCGGGTCCTGATACAGCCGGTTGAGCAGGTCGTCGGCTTTAAGCTGATCGCGGATCTCCTGCTCCACGGGGTAGTTTTGTGTTTCCTGCCAGTTCTGAAGGCGTGTGGGGAACAGATCGAGCGGCGCCCCATCGGGGACTTTCTCGCCGCGCGAAGCGGCATAAAACAGGGTAGCCTGAACAACCAGCACCAGCGTCAAAATACCCACATATTTGTTGCGAATCCAGCTCATTCCGTTATCTCCGGGCACGCAGCAGCCGGTACCCCATATTCAGAATCTGATGCAGCGCGATCAGAATCGCCAGCGCAACCATGAAGATCACCCAGCCGGACGCTTCGTGAAAGAATCCCTCGGCTAATTCAGGTTTGTACTCGGTTAAAACGCCGGTCAAAGTGACGCGGCTGGCATTGGCTACGATGGCGATGGGGATGGTCGCGGCGAACAGCACGATGCGCATCCATATCTTCCTCTCGAAAAAATATCCGTAGACCAGCGCCAGGAAGGTGAGCGAAAGCAGCGACCGGATGCCGCTGCAAGCCTCCACCACCGAAAGCTTCTGCTCGGCGAGTTCCAGCACGTTGCCCTCGCGCAGTACCGGAATCTGCATCCAATCCAGCGCCTCCGTCGAAACCCGGCTGGCTAGAAGTTGCAAAGGGAAAGTGATGCTGTTATACACCACCGTGGGAATCGGGATCATGAAAAACAACAGGAACAGTGGGAACGCCAGCGCGCGAACCCAGGCGGCGCCGCCCAACAGCAGCACGATGCCGATGACCGATATCACGAAGGCGGTGCGCGCCAGAAACAACTCGGCGCCCAGCGTGGCCACGTACAATTGCAGTCCGCCATAGAGCACCACCGCCAAGCCCCACCAGTTCGGCGAAGGCTTTAGCACCAGCAACTCCGCGCGCTTCTGCCAAACGATAAACCCGGCCACCAGCGGTACGAAAAAGCCGTGACCCATGTCCGGGTCCAGATCCCACTGCTGCACCAAACGCCACAGCACGGGACCGTAGGAAAGCAGTAACAGCACCCCGAACCAAGCCCACACGATCCAAGGCACACGCCCTGCGCGCAAATCGGTTCCGGCGGTCGACGAGGTGGCCTGCATCATCCGTTATGATACACGCTGGATGGCTCGGCTAGCCACGCTTGGTGCCGAATCGCACCCCGCAATTTCCGCGGACACGGCCAATTGTGTTCAAATCGGACTAATCTGTAAGGGGATAAGATGCCCACACCGCTACGGGTGCTGATAATCTCGGACCGGGACGGCGACGCGCTGCAGCTTATCGACGAACTGCACCAAAGCGGCTATGTTCCCTCTTACCAGCGCGTGGCTACCGCGGCAGCCTTCCGCGAGTCGCTGGCGCAGCGCTGGGACCTGATTCTGGCAGCGTACGAGAGCGCCCGGCTGGGCACGCTGGCCGCCCTGGAGATCCTGCGCGAAAACGGCGGGGATACTCCATTTGTGGCCATCTCCGGGCCCGTGCCCGAGGCGTCCGTACTGGAAGTGCTGAAGGCCGGCGCGGCCGGACACATCGCGCGCGAACATCTCTCGCGGCTGGGCATGCTGGTGGCTCGCGAAATGAGCCAGGCCGAAGGCCGGCGCGAACGCAACCGCCTGGAGCAACAGTTCCGGCAAGCGCAAAAGATGGAAGCTGTAGGCCGTCTGGCCGGCGGCGTGGCGCACGACTTCAACAATCTGCTAACGGTCATCACCGGCTATGCCGACCTGTTGCTGGCGGGCCATGATCTGGCCACGCCCCAACGCACCGCGCTTGAGGAGATCCGGCGGGCCGCCGAGCGCGGCGGATCCCTCACCCATCAACTGTTGGCTTTCAGCCGCAGGCAGCCCTTCACTCCCCGAGCGGTGCCCTTGAACACGCTGCTCGTAAACATGGAGAAGATGCTCTCGCGCCTGATCGGCGAAGATATCGACCTCATCACCCTGGCGGCTGCCGAGCCATCCACCGTGCACACCGATCCGGGGCAACTGGAGCAGGTCGTCATGAACATGGTGGTGAATGCGCGCGATGCCATGCCGGGTGGCGGCAAACTGGTTATCGAGACCGCCAACGCAACGGTGGATCAGACTTATGCCGGGCCGAACGTGGATCTAAAGCCGGGATCTTACGTCATGTTGGCCATCAGCGACACCGGGATGGGCATGGATCCCGAAACCACCGCGCACCTGTTCGAGCCTTTCTTCACTACCAAGGCGCCCGGAAAGGGCACGGGCCTGGGATTAGCCACGGCCTACGGCATCGTGAAGCAGAGCGGAGGCGCTATTTCGGTCTACAGCGAGCCGGGCCATGGCACCACGGTCAGAATCTATCTGCCCTCCGCGGAGGCCAAAGCGGCCGTCGAGGTATCCGGCCAAACAGCGGGCACGGCGCTCAGGGGCAATGAGACTATCCTGGTGCTCGAAGACGAGGCGCGCGTGCGCAAACTGATCTGCGAGGTGCTCACCGGACGCGGATATCACGTGCTCGAAGCGGTGCGCGGCGATCAAGCCGTGCGCACGGCCGCGGATTACGAGGGACGCATTCACTTGCTGCTGACGGATGTGGTGATGCCCGAGATGAGCGGCCCACACGCCCTGGACCAAATCCGGGTGACGCACCCGTACATCAAGGTGCTGTTCATGTCCGGCTACACGGATGAGGCCATGGTGCACCACGGGGTCCTGGGATCGGGCGTGCCATTTTTGCAGAAGCCGTTTTTGCCGGACACGCTGGCGCGCAAGGTGCGCGAAGTACTGAGTACGCAGGCATCCGCTGGGTAAGCGGGGCCAAGTGTCTGTCATGAAATAACCGTGCCAGTCTTGTGGGGCGGGCAATATTGCCCGCCCTCCAACCCGCTCTCGTCATTTTCCAAACTGGCACGGTCGTTTTATGACAGATCTAAAGCCGCATTGCCCTTTCACACGGGCCGCGTTTTGGAGTATGCTAGTAGCGGGACCGGGGCTACGGACCCCGATCCCGCTCGATCATTACCGCCTGCCCTTACGGTGCCAGACGATAATGACCGTGAACTTGCCGATAAGCAGCAAGTCAACTAGCAACATGATCATGAGTCGATCCTCCTTTCCGCTTTAACCGGAAGGCCCGGGCGTTTCCCGGGCTTTCCCGGTTGAAGCTCTCGTGCTTCTTCCGGAAACCCGTCATTCCAATCTCCACGGCAAAGGACTCCGTTTGTTGAGTGCCCCAACCGGCGCCAAGTTCTCGCGCATGTGCAATTTGCGGACAGCTTCCGATTTGACACGCGTGACTTCTCGGCGTATATTTGCTAACATACTGATCTGTCAGTGCTTTGCTGGTGAATCAAGCGGGCCGGTTTCGGTGCAAATTCCTGGAATCCATTGAGATCGCACCATTTCCTCGCTTGAATTGTCTTTTCGCTGCGGTAAGCCCCCGGCAATCATCTGATGCAGTGTCGCGGAGGCGTCGGTAATGGCCGTCGATCGGAGCAAAGGGCAGGTGGACGAATCGGTCCAGCCGGAAAGCGAAAGCTACGAATCTTTGCTCGATGAGTATACCCATCTCTCCCCTCCGGCCGAGGGCGAGATTCTCCAGGGCACCGTCCTCAAGATCACCGCCAAGGAAGTGATTGTCGATGTTGGCTACAAGTCCGAAGGCTTGGTGCCCATCGAGCAGTTCCTCACTCCCAGCGGCGAACTGACCATCCAACCCGGCGACGTGGTGGACGTGATGATCGATCACGGCGAGCGGCAGGAAGGGTACGTCCTGTTCTCTCACTCCAAGGCCGCCCGCGTGCGCGTTTGGGACAACCTGGAGAAAGCCGCGGCCGAGCAACTGGTGATCCTGGGGCGGGTGTTGGGACGCGTGAAGGGCGGACTTTCGGTGGACGTGGGCATCCAGGCGTTTATGCCTGGGTCGCAGGCCGATCCGCGGCCCGTACACCACCTGGATTCATTCATCGGCCAGGATGTTCCGGTCAAGATTATCAAAGTGAACCGGCGGCGCGGCAACGTGGTGGTTTCGCGCAAACTGGCGGTGGAGCAGGAAGTCAACCAGCGCAAAGCTTCCACGCTGGACCAGCTATACGAAGGCGCCATTGTCACCGGTGTGGTGAAGAATCTGACCGAATATGGGGCCTTCGTGGATTTGGGCGGCCTGGATGGTTTGCTGCACGTCACGGACATGTCGTACGGCCGCGTGGGCCATCCGTCGGAGGTCGTGCATGTGGGCGACACCATCACCACCAAGGTGCTGAAATTCGATCGCGCCAAGGAACGCGTTTCGCTCGGCTTGCGGCAGATGGCGCCCGATCCTTGGGAAACCGTGATCGAGCGCTACCCCGTGAACAGCCGGGTTATGGGACATGTGGTGAACGTCACCGATTATGGCGCGTTCGTGGAACTCGAAGCGGGAGTGGAAGGCCTGATTCACATCACCGAGATGACCTGGTCGCGGCGCATGAAGCACCCCTCGAAGGTCGTGCGCGTCGGCGACCAGGTGGAAGCCGTGGTGCTGGAAGTGCACCCCCGCGAGCGCCGGATTTCCCTCGGCCTCAAACAGCTTGAGGCCAACCCCTGGACCACCATCGACAGCCGCTACAGCATCGGTTCTGTGGTGGAAGGCCGGGTACGCAACATGACCGAATTTGGCGCCTTTATCGAAATCGAGGAGGGCATTGACGGCCTGGTGCATGTCTCCGATCTATCGTGGACCAAGCGGGTCAAGCATCCGTCGGAGATTTTGAAGAAGGGCCAACTCGTGCAAGCCGTGATTTTGAATATCGATGCCAAGGGGCACCGCCTGTCGCTGGGCATCAAACAACTGCAGCCGGACGCCTGGGAAACGTATTTCCAGGGTCACCAGCCGGGGGATATCGTACACGGGCGCATTTCGCGGCTGGCGGGGTTTGGCGCATTCGTGGAATTGGCGGAAGGCGTGGAAGGTCTCTGCCACTTCTCGGAAGTGCCCGGCTATTCCGGCCGCCGCTCGTCCGAGCCTCCCGTGGCAGTCGGCCAGGAGTACGATTTCAAGATCATTAAAATGAGCGAGCCGGAAAAAAAGATCGGCCTGAGCCTCAAAGCGGTCAGCCACGATGAGGAAAAGGGCCGGCTGGAAGACTATCAGCGGCAGGCAGCCGCCGGCGCTGCCACCATCGAAGAGGTGTTAAGCCTCAAAAACCGGGGTGGGGAATAGCTTGCAAAAATCGCCGGTTCACGAGATACTGCGTTAACGGCTTGAGACGACAAGGAGAATAGCACATGACCAAGGCCGATCTGATTGAAGAAGTCTCGCGCGTAGTGGAGATGACGCGGAAAGAATCCGAAGTCATCGTGGAGGCGATTTTCGACAGTATCGTGCGTTCGTTGCGCACCGGCGACAAGATCGAGATCCGGGGTTTCGGCAGTTTCCGCACGCGGCAGCGGCAGCCGCGCATCGGGCGCAATCCGAAGACTGGCGCGCGCGTTGAAGTGCCGGCCAAAAAGATCCCTTACTTCAAGCCCAGCAAGGAACTGAAGGACGTGGTGAACAATTCCTCCACGGCGCCGGGCTCCGCTTCCGGCGAACCAACACCCACGCTATAGCGCCGGTATGGACCATCTCTGGAGCCCGTGGCGCTATCAATACGTGACCACGGCGGACCAGGCTGTGGACTGCATCTTTTGCACCCTGCCTGCGCAGCACCGCGACCGTGAGAATTACATCCTCTACCGCGGCCGCTTCAATTTCGTGATCCTGAACCGGTTCCCCTACACCTCGGGACATCTGATGGTGGTTCCGTACGAACATGCGCCGCTGCTCGAAAAAGTGCCGGAAGATACGCTGATGGAAATGATCCTGCTGGTTCGCCGGGCGGAAACGTACCTGCGCGCCAACTACCAGCCCGACGGCCTCAACATGGGGATCAACGTGGGTAAGGCGGCCGGCGCCGGCGTGGCCGGACACATTCACATGCACGTCTTGCCACGCTGGGTCGCGGACGCCAACTTCATGACCTCGGTGGGCGAAACCCGCGTGCTGCCCGAAGATCTGGAAATCACTTACGAGAAGCTCTCGCGGGCCTGGACCGGTTCGGAATGAGATTCTGGCATACTTCTCGCACCGTGGGGCGGGCAATACTGCCCGCAGCCGGCTGTCAGCCGGCTCCAGCCGCCTGGAAAGGCGGCTGCGGCCATGATTGGCCGCCCCACGGTGAACTCGGAATCGCGTCTCTGGCAGAAAGTATGTGGCATTGCGCTCTCAGCGTGGCCGCCCTACAATGGCGATCTACTAATTGAGATCAAAACAGCTAGCGCAGCGGCGTGGTCACACCGCGCTACTAGAAGACAATCTTCCCCACAAGCTGCATGTTGAACGGCTCGCCCGGCCCCAGCCCCGGTGCGCCGTTGAAGTCGCCGATAGTGTCGTACAAATAGCCATTCGAACCCACCGAACCCGCGCCGCTAGCCAGGTTCTTGCGGTTGAACACGTTGAACATCTCCGCGCGAAGCTGCAATTTCAGTCGTTCGCCAAACGAGATGTTCTTGATCACCGATAAGTCCACATCCGCGAAGCCGGGACCGGTGAACAGATTCCGGGATAGATCGCCATCGGGGCTGTCGGTTCCGGTGCATCCCGCCGATCCGGGGACGCAGAACGCCGCCGGATTGACCCAAGGCTCGCCGCCCGCCACAGCGTTGAAAACGTGCGAAACTCCGGCGAACGGATTGCCAACGATATTCAGCCCCGGACGTTGCGTGCCGGCGTCGAAGTTGAACGGCTGCCCGCTGTGGAACGAAAACAGGCTGCTCAACTGCCAGCCGTGCGAGAGCCACTTCGGGCCGTGCGCGGAACCGGGTATGTCGTAAGTCAGAAAGGTGGTGAAGTTCAGGCGTGTGTCGAAATCGCTGCTTCCATATTCCTGCCGGAGGTTGGTGCTGTCGAGGGGCAGAACGCCGCGGTACTCGGTCACATCGTCCAGGGCATGTCCCCAGGTGAATGCCAACTGCGAGGTGACCCCGTGCCAGGACCGGATCTTCACGGTGGTTTGCAGCGCGTTGTAGTTTGAGTTACCCATGCTGTTCAACTGCAGCACCGAGCCGATGTTGGGGTATTCCGCATTAAATGTGTCGAACTGGTTGAGGTTCAACATCACCGACAGCTTGCGCCCCAAACTGCCTACATAGCCAACCTGCCATACCACGGCGTTGCCGAAGCCTTTCTCGATATTCAGGCTGTAGTTAAAGAAATAAGGCGTCCGGAAATTCTGGTTTACGGAGTAAACGTTGTAAGTGTTCGAACCGCATCCGCTGAGCGCCGGGCAGGTAGTGATTCCAGGAAAGATATTCTGGCCGGAATGCCAGGCGTATCCCGAAAGGCTGTAGTTATCGACCGGAGCCGGACCGATCGGATTGTCCTGCAAGCCATCGGCGGTGCCGGAGCCGCCCCGATAGTCCAGGAACGGGTTCATATTAATCTGATCGTAGAACAGACCGACTCCGCCGCGCACAACCAGATCGCTTTTCGCCGTGGGCTCGTAGGCAAAGCCGATGCGCGGCCCGAAGTTGTTTCTGTCCGGCGGGAAAATCCTGTTGATGTTGACGCCCTGAATCTCCAATCCCTGCCCAGGAATAAACACTGCGAGGTCCTTATTGGGACTGTAGAGGGGTCCCATATAGTCGTAGCGCAGGCCCAGGTTCACGTTCAGGCTGCGGCTCACCTGCCAGTTATCCTGGGCGAAGAAATCGAAGCTGTTCACGCGCACAAACCGCTCCGGATCGCCAACCGCGATCGATGACGTGGATACGTCGCCGGCAAGAAAGTCGGCCAGGGCTTCCAGTGGCGTCGGAGAGGCCGACGTCCACGGCCCTTGGGTTCCGTCGAATATGAAGCTGCCCAGCGAACGCCGGTGATAAAACTCATCCACGCGGCCTTGACGCACTTCGGCGCCGAACCGGAACTGGTGCTTACCCTTGACGTAGGAGAGGATGTCGGTTAAGTGTCCGGTGACGTCGTTGCGCCCTTCCGGAGGCGTAATCCCCACCTGGTCGAAGCCGGAGATTTCAATATTCGGCGCGCCCATGATCGGGCTGCCGTGAATGGTGGCATCCGGGCTCAGGTCTAAGCCCAGCGCCTGCGTATTGAAGCTATTGTTGGAGTCGTGAAATACCTGGTTGAAGTAACTGATGCCAAACAGCAACTGATTAGCGGTGGTGGCCGTGAAAACCGAATTCAACACCGCCGAGTAATTCTGCACGTGAATGGGCGCGACTTCGAAATAATAGCCCAGGTTGGAACTCGCGGTGGCCAGCGCCAGGCTGGCTCCCGGCGGCTGCGTCTGGCTCCCTTCTCCCGCAAACCAATGTACCGAGAGATGGTTCTTCGCATTGAAATTGTGGTCTATCTTAACCACGCCGTTTAAACTATAACCAGTCCCCGGAACGGTTGCAAAGTAGTTGTTCGCATTCGCCGGAAGATTGAGTATCGAGCTGGGCCAAAGCGTGGAAAGCAGCGTTTGGGACAGCGGATTTACGGGAACGCCGTACTTCGTGAGAAGACCTTCGGCCTGCTGGACCCAGGCGGTGGATGGTTCGGTGGAGAGACCCGTCAAGCCAAAGATATAGTCCTGCTTTTCAAAAGCGCCAAAGAAGAAGGTCTTGTCTTTGATGATCGGAGCGCCCACCGACAATCCATAATTCTCGTTGCGCAATGGCGGCGCTTTCGGGAAGTCGGGCGTAGGCACGAAGAACGGCGAATGCGCGGCGTAGAATTCGTTCCGGTTATAGTAATAAACGCTGCCGTGCAATTCGTTGGTGCCGCTCTTGATGGTCAGATTGATGGTGCCGCCGGCGTTGCGTCCGCCCTCGGCGTTCGACTGGGTCTGTGCGGAGAATTCGTCAATCGCGTCCAGCGGCATCACCACGCCGGCAATGCCCGAGACGCCGCCCTGGTTGACGGCCGGAATGTTGTGCCAGAAGTCGTTATTGTCCGTGCCGTCGATTTGCCAGTTCATTTGATTGGCGCGCGTTCCGTTCAGCGACCCGAACCCGCCCACCGAATAGCCCGCATAACCCGGCGCCACCGCAATCAATTGCGAAAAGTCGCGGCCGTTCATGGGCAGATCCTGTAGCGCTGAATCCGGGATAGTGTCGCTTTGCGTCGCGCTGGTGGTGTCCACCGTGATGGCCGCGGCCGAAACTTCTACCGCCGTGGCTTGCTGGCCTACTTTGAGCGTGACTGGCAGAGTATAGATGGCCCCCGCCGTCACTGGTACCTTATCCACGGTGACCGGCGTAAACCCGCCGGCGGTTACCGCCACCTGATAGGTGCCGGCAGGAAGGTCCTGGAACGAGAACTCACCGCCTGCGGTGGTGAGTGTGGAGAGCACAATGCCGGTCCCCGTGTCTGTCGCTTTCACGGCTGCGCCCGCCAGGGCCGCGCCGGTTTGGTCAGTCACGGTTCCATTGATTGAACCCCGGAACGTCTGCGAACTCCCGGAGATCGTCACCAATAGCAGCAATACAACAGATGCGAGTAGATTTCTCATATTTCCCTCTTACGAGTAGAGTTACAAGCCTGGAAACGTTGGGCGCCCCCGGTGCAGGTCGAGGCCCAAAGCGATGAAACTCTGTGTTTTTCGAATTTCCAATCACTTGCATAGAGCCTTCGGGCCCATCGGTATGCCCAATGGGAGGCAAAATGCAAACAGGATATGAATATTTGTACCGCTACCGAAGGCCGCCGTCCGCAATCAGACGGTCAATCGCGGCGATGTCGCGGTGGAGTGGCCTATCCCCGTCCAAAGCCGGCGAGATGGCCCGGATCCGTTCGCGAACCCGCTCAATCGGCGCGCTGCTGCGCAAGGGTTGCAGCAAATCGAGCGCGCGGGAAGCAGACAATGCTTCAATCGCCAGCACGGCGCGGGTATTACGCACGATATTTTTGTATTTTAGCGCGGAAGTCATCCCCATGGAAACAAAATCTTCTTTATTTCCGCTGGTGGTGATGGATCCCGAAGATGCCGGGTGTGACAGTACGCGATTTTCGGCCACCAGCGCGGCCGCGGTCACCTGCGCCATCATTAGGCCGGATTCCAGGCCTGCATGGCTCGCCAGAAAGGGAGGCAATGCCTCGTTGAGCGCCGGGTTCACCAACCGGTCGATGCGGCGTTCCGCGATGCCAGCCAGCGCAGTCAACGCTACGGCAAGATAGTCTAACTGGAACGCCAGCGGCTCGCCGTGAAAATTGCCCCCGGAAACGATATCGTCGTCCAGCACGAGCGGATTGTCCGTGGCCGAGTTCAGCTCGATGGCGAAGATACGCCGCGCTTCGGCCAGCGAATCGCGCACCGCCCCGTGTACCTGCGGCGCGCAACGCAGAGAGTACGCATCCTGCACGCGCCGGCAGGTGATGTGCGACTGCCGGATTTCGCTGCCTTCGAGAAGCCGCCGCAAGCGCGCGGCGCTTTCCATCTGGCCCGGGTGCGGGCGCGCGGCGTGCAGGCGCGCATCGAAGGCCCGCGGGGTGCCGCGCAACGCGTCCAGGGTCATGGCGCAGATCACATCGGCGGAGTCCGCCAGCGTTTCCGCCGCCGCCAGTTCCAGGCAACCGATCGCCAGCATGGCCTGCGTGCCGTTGATCAGCGATATGCCTTCCTTGGCGCGCAGCGTGAGCGGTTCCAGGCCCGCACGGGTGAGCGCCTCGGCGCCCGGATACACCGCGCCTTCAAATTCCGCGTCCCCTTCCCCGATCAGCACTACCGCCATGTGGGCCAACGGCGCCAGATCGCCGCTCGCGCCCACGCTGCCTTGCGAAGGCACCTGGGGCGTCACACCGCGATTGAGCAGGTCGCACAGCCGCTCGGCCACCACCGGCCGGATGCCCGAATACCCCTTGGCCAGCACGTTGGCGCGGATCAGCATCATGGCACGTACATGCGCCCGCGGCAGCGGATCGCCCACGCCCGCGCAATGCGAACGCACCACGTTACGCTGCAATTGATCCAGATCGGCCGCCGCAATCCGCACATCCGCCAGCAGCCCGACGCCGGTGTTGACACCGTATACCGGCGCGTCGCCCGCGGCCAGACGCTCGACCACGGCGCGGGAGCGCTGCATCTTGCCGATGGCGTCCGCCGCCACCGCCACCTGGGCGCGGCCGGCCGCCACGGCGCAGACCTCTTCTATGGTGAGTTGTTCCCCGTTCAATTCCATCGCGTACCATTGTCCCCGATCCGGAGGGCGGGTGCGGGGCAGCGATTTTAGAACGGCCGCGATCAGGTGCCGACGGTCAACTTCACTTTAAGCGTCTTCGTTCCACGGTCCAATCCTCAAATCCCAGAAGTTCAGATTCATGCCGGGAGCGGAAATTCCCAGCCAGTACGTGCCCCGGCGAAGGCGCGGCAAGCGGAAATATCCTTTGTCGTCCGCCTCCATTTCCCGTACGATTTCGCCGGATCCCTGGAGCTGCAGTTGGATTCGCGCCCGCGGTATCGAATAGCCCGATGAGTCGGTCACCGTTCCCTCCACGCGCGCAGCCTCTAATAGTCCCATGTCAATGAGTTGATTCCCACCGCCGTGCATTCCGCGCGGATAATCTGGCTTCTGCGGGGAAAGCGCCATCGCAAAGGCCAGCAGAAGAGCGGCAAACCGGCAATTCATCGCCTTCAGCATACAGCGGATCGTCATCACGCGCCTTACTCTGCGTGCGGCGCGTTCAAGGTAGAATTGAAACGTGAACGAAATGGATTTCGCTCGAGTCGACCGTACCGCGTTCCGCGTCGACTCACTATCCGACGAGTCCGATGAAAAAGCCTATTGGAAATCCAAGTCGCCCCTTGAACGACTGGCGGCGTTGGAATTGATGCGCCAGGTCATCTATGGCTACGATCCCGCTACCGCCCGACTTCAAAGAGTTTTTGAAGTTGCTAAACTCACATAACGTAAAGTACCTGCTGATCGGTGGGTATGCGGTTAATTACTATGGTTACGCGCGCGCCACGGCCGACATGGACATCTGGGTCGGAATCAGCCCAGAAAATGCGGATGGGACGTCTGCCGCTGTGCGCGAATTCGGCTTCATGCAAGCTACGGTTGACCTGTTCCTTGAGCCCGGAAATGTGATCCGCATGGGACTCCCTCCGTTTCGCATCGAGGTGCTGACATCTGTTTCGGGGGTGGAATTCTCGGACTGCTTCAGAAAACGAAACGTCGTGGACATCGGCGGACTGCAGGTCAGCTTGATTGCTATCGACGATCTGCGGGCGAACAAGAGAGCAAGCGGCCGTACCAAAGATCTGGCGGATTTGGAACAACTGGACTGAACGCGCCCGGCATTAAGACCCGCAAGTTACCAAGATCGCCGAGAACATGCCTTTGTACCGGCGCGTGGCTGACGCGTCGAAATACACTCCCTGGCTGCACAACGAGTCCGCCGGGCGCGCACTGCGGCTGTTCGCGCAAGCTGCCCACATCCTGTCTGCCGGCATCCAGGAGTGTCCGCGGACCGCCTACATCTTGCTGGACCGCTGAGCGCGCCAAATTGCCGTTTGCGGGAGCCTAAGATTTCCGCCGCCGCGCCGCCTTGCGCGCGGCCACCCTGGCGGGCATGCAGTTTTGACGGCGCATGCGCCTCGGAAGGGGTGTTATCCTCAGTACTTCCTATGGCGCGAAAAGCAGCGGTGATCGGAAGTGCCGGGCAGCTTGGCGTGGAACTGGTCCGCGAGTTGCAACTTCGCGGATACGAGACCATGAGCTGGGACCGCAACCAATTGGACATCACGGACAACGCCCAAGTGGAGAGCGTGCTCACCCCGTGGGACCCGCAGATCGTGCTCAACGCCGCGGCCTACAACCAGGTGG
>Ga0302325_10020158_pt1 | contig 13986 bp, 12 predicted proteins | sample Palsa_T0_2_FD_201948 | JGI IMG/M metagenome (GOLD analysis project Ga0302325, IMG submission 201948) | Peat permafrost microbial communities from Stordalen Mire near Abisko, Sweden - Palsa_T0_2 | ecosystem: Environmental > Terrestrial > Soil > Palsa > Peat permafrost | place: Sweden: Abisko... | reverse complement strand
AGTTGACAACCAAACCGGGACCGGTCCAATTACGAACCCCTTACGAGGGACCGCTGAACCATGCGGAATCGCGCTACGTGGTCGTAACTAGTGGGGAAGGGCGAAACCATCACGATCAAGGACGGCGCCATTGTGCTGGGCTGAGCATACGATCCAGCTAGGGCGAGATTCAGCCGCCCTGAGCGCGGCGACCCGGGAGGAGGCGCGGTGACTAGCGTTGCTAAGCGCCCCGCGCCAGTCCGCCACGCCGGGACTGAGGCGTACCCGGGGAAGCGGACGCCGACCACGCCGCCCCGGTCCGGCGCCTCGCATGGCCCGCGGACGAGATCCCGTGCCGTTCCGCCTAAGAAAGAAAGTGGCCGGGCCAGCGCGCGGGTGGTGCTGGCCGCTATTGTCCTCGGAGCGGTCGCGGTCATCGCCCTGTGGTGGCACTCCACACCCGACGTCAGCGGGCTCGGCGGCTGGCTGACCGGAGCGGGGGAGGCCCTGGGGCTGCTCGCCGGATACGGCGTCGTGGTCCTGGTCGCGCTGATGGCGCGGCTGCCTCCGCTGGAGCGGGGGATCGGCACCGACCAGTTGGCCCGGTGGCACGCGATGGGTGGCCGGTACGTCGTCTGCGTGGTGTGGGCGCACGCTCTGCTCATTGTCTGGGGCTACGCGGTCGAGGCGCATAGCAGCGTGACGAGCGAGACGGCGACGCTGCTCACCCAGTACCCGGACGTGCTGATGGCCACCGTGGGCGGCTTCCTGCTGCTCGGCGTCGGCCTCATCTCGATGCGCGCCGCCCGGCGCCGGGTGCGCTATGAGACCTGGTACTACCTGCACCTGTACACCTACCTGGCCATCGCCCTGGCGTTCAGCCATCAGTTCGCTGACGGGGTGGCGTTCGTGAACAACCTGGCCGCGCGGTTCTGGTGGTCGGCGATGTACCTGACCGTGGCGGTGCTGATCGGCTGGTACCGGTTCGTGGTGCCGTTGCGCGCGTTCGCCCGGCACGGCTTCCACGTGATCGGGGTGAGGCAGGAGGGGCCGGGTGTCGTCTCGGTCTACATCGGCGGCTCGCACCTGGATGAGCTTGAAGCCGAGCCCGGGCAATTCTTCCGCTGGCGGTTCCTCACCAGGTCGCTGTGGTGGTCCTCGCACCCGTACTCGCTATCCGCCGCACCCGGGAAGGACTTGCTCCGGATCACGGTGAAAGACCTCGGCGACCACAGCCAGGCGCTGGCCCGGCTGCAGCCAGGCACCCGCGTCATCGCCGAGGGACCCTACGGCGCGTTCACCGCCACCGGTTCCGGCCGCGGTGTCGTGCTGCTGGCCGGAGGGGTCGGCATCACCCCGCTGCGCGCCATGTTCGCGACGCTCCCGGGCCCGGTCACGCTGATCTACCGCGCGAGCAGCACCCAGGACGTCGTCTTCGCCGACGAACTCGACGCGATCGCCGCCGCGCGCGGGGCGACCGTGCACTACGTGATCGGGTCGCGGGCCGAGCTAGGCGGCGACCCGTTGTCGCCCCGGGTACTGCGTTCGCTCGCACCGGCCATCGACGAGCAGGACGTCTACGTGTGCGGGCCGGACGGCATGGCCTCGGCCGCGATCACGGCGCTTCGCGCGGCCGGGGTACCCAAGCGGAGCATTCACCGCGAATCGTTCGAGTTCTGAGGGGAGGATCCGCGAAATGCGCCGAGTAATCCTGACCATCGCCGGCACCATTGCCGGTCTCGTGGCCCTGCTGTCGTTCAAATCGCATCTCCCGACCATCCCCTCGGCTTCGGTCTCGACCACGGGCGGGTCCAGCAGTACGGGCGGATCCAGCAGCACGGCCGGGGCCGGCAGCACGGGCGGGACGTCGGCTCCTTCGTCGTCTCCCGCCACGGTGCCCGGTGAATTTCCGATGGGAAGCCTGGCCGGTACGCTCACCGCCGGCGAGACCGCGGTCACCGGCCAGGTGGCCAACACCGTGTACGGTCCGGTTCAGATCCAGCTGGTCATGCGGAACGGCAAGATCGTCAAGGTTGCTGTCCTGCGGCAGCCCATGAACACCATCAACGACATCCGAATCGGCGACTTCGCCTTCCCCAAGCTGATCGGCGAGACGCTGACGGCGCAGACCGCGAAGGTCGACGCCGTGTCCGGGGCGAGCTACACCAGCGCGGGTTACATCCAGTCGCTGCAGAGCGCGCTGGACAACCGGGCCTGAACCCGGCCATGACCGGCGGGCAGGCAGGGCGTCTCAGGCATGCCGAGCACGTGATGGGCACCGTCGTCTCCTTCGACGTGCCGGCCTGCGCCGGCCAGGAGCTGGGCCGGGCGGTGCGCTGGCTGCACTGGGTCGACGCCACCTTCTCGCCCTACCGGGAGGACAGCGACGTCAGCCGGTTCGGGGCGGGCGCGCTCTCGCTGCCGCAGTGCGCGCCGGAACTCAACGAGGTGCTCGAGGCCTGCGCGGCGGTCAGCGCGCTGAGCGGCGGGTATTTCACCACCACGCCTGGCGGCAGGTTCGACCCTTCCGGCTACGTCAAGGGATGGGCAATCGAGCGCGCCGCCGCGATGATCACCGCGGCAGGTTCGGCCGGGCATTGCGTCAACGGCGGCGGCGACGTCCAGTGCGCCGGCGATCGTGGTTCCGGTCAGCCGTGGCGGATAGGGATCGCCGACCCGCTCCGGGCCGGCTCGCTCGCGCTCGTGGTCGCCGGGCGGGACTTTGCCGTGGCCACCTCGGGCGTCGCCGAGCGCGGCCGGCATATCGTCAACCCGCACACCGGGCAGCCCGCGACCGACCTGGCCAGCGTGACCGTGGTCGGCGCGGGGCTGACCCTGACCGATGCCTACGCCACGGCCGCGTTCGCGATGGGCTCCGGCGCCCGGGACTGGGTCGAGAGCCTGGACGGCTACGAGGCGTTCGCCATCACCAGCCGCGGCGCGGACTGGCAGACCAGCGGTTTCGCTGCCTACCTGACCTGACGGCGTTACAGCATCATCGGCTGGCCGGCGTCGTAGACGAGCAGGCCGTCGTCCCGCCGCCGCAGGCCGGGGGAGAGCCGGTGCTCTTCCAGCCTTCCGTCGTGCAGGAGATGCCTGACCGGCACCTCACGCACCGCCGAGACGAAATCGGCGAGCAGCCGGCGGTGGCACCGCCACCACAGGCTCTCCGAGCACATCACGGCCGTGGTATCCGCGCTGGCCTGGGCGAGTACCTCGTCGGTCGCGGCGAGAAAACCGGCGGTCCGCATGTGCGCCGCGTACCCCCGGAACATCTCCTCGCGCCAGACCACGTCCGGTGAGTCGGGCGGGGGCTTCCTGAAGCCTCCGAGCCGTTTCTCCCAGCGGTAGGCGATGCCGGCCTCCGGCAGCCAGCGTTCCAGCTCAGCTCGCGCCACATACGGATGGCGGCGGCTGCCCGGGGCGGTCCTGATGTCCACGAGCACGGCCACGTCAGCGTTCCTCAGCAGCTCGGTGATCCGCTCTGCGGTGGCGGTCCCGTGCCCGAACGTCAGCAGCATCTCACCCGCGATCTTATATGCCCGCCAGATCACCGCTCGGCTGAACCGGCGTCCGGCGGCGCGGGCGGCGCGGGCGGCCCGGGCGGCGCGGGTCCTTCCCGCGGGTCGCCCGCGCTGTCTTGATGAGCCCGGACCAGCGCGACGACCTCATGCCCGATACCGATCGACGGCCCGCCGATCAGCTCCCAGGAACGGGCGATCCCGAGCAGGAAGCAGACCACGACCAGGATCGCGATGTCATCCACGGCCCCAGAGTTGCCCGCCTGGCCGTTGATGTCGATTCCCTTGATCAGCTCGATCGCGAACGTGACGGCCAGCCCGACCAGGAACAGCGCATCACGCGCTATGGTCCACCGCACCTGGCGCAGCCGGATCAGCGACAGCAGCGACGCCAAGATGAACGCAAGCCCGGTAGCCCCCACGGAAATGGCGGTCGGCCCGATCGCCCCAGGGATCAGCGAAAACAGCGAAACCGACAGCGAGTTGGTGAACGCCGTCAGCGCCGCCACCGCGCGGATGCGGTGCACCTGGCCGTCCACCCCGGCGCGGAGCCGACCGGAGGCAACCGAGATGGCCACGAACAGCAGCCCGATCAGCGTTCCGGCCACGCCCGCGCTGGCCGCGAAGAAGTCATGCACGTTTGCAGGAACCACCTGGTGATTCTTGCAGGCAGGGAACCGGCGGGCGGGTGCGGGCCGGATAAGAAGACCGGCCGCATGTCCGTAGGCGGCTGGCGGGCAGAATCCCGTTTCCCTCACCGCCCCGGGCCGAGATATGCTGCTGGGCGTGCACCGGTGTTTTCCGATCACCCCGCCGCCCCGCTCCTAGCGGGGCGATAGCCCGCGCGCGTCGAGCCAAGTGAGCTGACGCGCGTTTCCCGTTCCCGGTGAGCACCGGCGTGTGCTCCCGCCCGGGCCAGTACGATACGCCCCGCTTCCGCGACCATTTTCCTTCTCGTCGCAGGAGCGATTTCGATGCCTGTCTGCAGAACAATGTCCGCGGCTGCCCGCCACCGGCCCGGCACGGGCTTGCCTTACCTGGTGATGTCCGGGCTGCTGTGGGGGACCGGCGGCCTGACCGGCAGCCTGCTGAGCCGGACGGCCGGCCTTTCCGCGATCTCGGTGGCCGCGTACCGGCTCACCATCGGCGGCGTGCTGATCGTCGCCTTCCTGGCCGCGACCGGCAGACGCCGGCCCGCGGGCCGGGCCGCCTGGACCCGGATCGCGGTGATCGGCCTACTCGCCGCGCTGTACCAGGGCTGCTACTTCACGGCCGTCTCGCTGACCTCGGTGCCGCTGGCCACCCTGGTCACCATCGGCACCGCCCCGGTCATCGTGCTCGGCGTCGAACGGGTGACCGGGCGCGGCACCGGTCGGCTCGCCGCCACTGCCTCCGGGCTGGCCCTGATCGGCCTCGGCCTGCTCGTGGGCCTGCCGTCCGGGTTCAGCCAGACCGCGGTGCTGGCCAGCGCGGGCATGGCGGTGCTCGCGGCGGCCGGCTTCGCCGCGGTCACGCTGACCGGTTCCAGGCCGGTGCCCGGGCTGGACGAGGCGGCCGTGACCGGTTTCGGCTTCACCGCCGGCGGCCTGGCCCTGATGCCGCTAGCGGCGGCGTTCGGCGGCCTCGGCTTCCGGCCCGATCCCGCCGCCCTCGGCCTGCTCCTGGCCCTCGGCACCGGCCCGACCGCCGTGGCGTACACGCTGTATTTCCGCGGCCTGCGGACCGCTGCCGCCAGCACAGCCGCGCTCCTTACCCTGCTCGAACCCCTGACCGGCACCGTCCTGTCCGCCTTCATTCTGGGAGAACGGCTGAGCGCCACGGGGATCGCGGGCGCGGGCATCCTCGCTCTGGCCGTGATCCTCACCGTGCGGGCCGGCCGAGCTGGCCGCACGCGCGGAGCCGGCGACGTTGGCGGCGACGATGAGCTCTACGGCGGCAGGTGAACTGGCCCCAGTTCAGCTCGCCTGCCGGTAACGCTCGCTGATCCCGGCGCGCAGGGCCGATTCCGGTACGCCCGCCGCGGCCAGGATGGACGGCACCATCCCGCGTTTGACCGAGCTGAGGGCCAGCGCGATGTGCTCGATCCCGATATGTGAATCGTGCCGGGCGACCGCTTCGCGCAAAGAGAGCTCGAGGATCTTCCTGGCGGCCGGGGTAAAGGGCAGGCGACCGTGGAGAAGCGGGCCAGGCGCCCGGTACCGGCCGGTGGCCACCTCGGTCCCGGGAGCAGGCGGGGTGGCGATGCTACTCCGGGCGCGGCGCCGGAGGCGCCAGCTCCGGGCCGGACGAGGCCGCCGGCGGCGAGTAGTTTCCCGGTGCACGGTCCGCGCGGCCGCACTGAGGGCCTGGGGCCCGAAGGTTGATTCGATCCTGGCGCGCACCGCATCAATATCGATCCCGATCGAGGCCAGTGCGTCCCGGTCAAGGCCGGCGAACAAGCCGGTCCCGGCCCCCAGCCCAACCCGCCGGACGATCTCGCCCTCGACCCGCTCCGGCGTGAGGCCGTGCTCGCAGAGGACCGCGCTGGCGGGCTGGCTGGTGGAGACGGCGGCAAGCAGGAGATGCTCGCCGCCGACGTAGCGATGCCCAAGCCGGCTGGCGTGCTCGGCCGCCTTTTTGATGACGGCGCGAGCATCCGGGGTGAAGCGTTCGAGCATCATCGCCCCCCGATCCGCCGGCCGTACTTGCGGTGCACGGTCTGCTTGGTGACGCCGAGGCGCTCGGCGATGTCCTGCCAGGACCAGCCAAGCTCGCGCGCGCTCTGGACCTGCAGAGTCTCTAGCCGCTCGGCCAGGGTGCGCAGGGCCGCGACCGCGCGGAGCCCGACATCGGGATCATTGCTCGTCGCGCCTTCGGCAATTTCTAGTACGGGTTCCATGATCGTCAGCATAAGCTGACGATTGGGTGTTCGTCAACATATGCTGACGGCAATGGCCTTGATGTCCAGTCCAGCGCCCCCGGGAGGACAGTTGGCAGCTGCGTTCAGACCGGCAAAGAACCCAGGACCACGACGCCACGCTTCGGATGGAAGAGACAGCAAGGCTGGAGACAGCGTTCAGCCGGCATCCAGGCGAGCTTCTTAGGTTCTGATTAGGTCCGCTGACGAACGCACCAGGGCGGGCTAGAGCAGGAAGGGTTGGGAACGTGTTCGATAAGGTGACCATCACGTACCGGGGAGCGAAGTACGAGGTCGGCCGGGGACGGGACTTCTACGGGATCTGGACCGTCGGAGGGTCCCGGTCGCAGCCATTGCAGTGGTGGCCGGAAACCTCAGAAGGCTGGTCCGCCGCGTGGACGAAGTTCACGCAAATCGAGGCACCGGGGGCGATCACCCCGGTCGGCCGGCGCACGCCCCCTGTTGCCCCAGGTCCGGTTGCCTCAGGCCCGGTCTCCTCAGGCCCGGTCTCCTCAGGCCCGGTCTCCTCAGGCCCGGTCGCCTCAAGCCCGGTCGCCTCGAGCGGTGCCCAGGTGGGGGAGAGCGCGAGTGTCCGCGATGCAGGCACGGCCGCGGCCGGTCCGGCCACGGCGCTGCTTGACGACAGGGACAGGGCTGGCGCGGCCCGCTCAGGCGATGCCGGGTTCCCTCAGGGTCCTCCGTTCGCCCAGGGCGGTGCCCCGTACGGCGCGAGGACGGCTGACTCCCGGACCGGTGCCTTCGGTGCTGCGTTGCTGGCCGTGGGGGTCGTGCTCGGCGTCGCTGGTCTCTTCCCCGCTTATCTGGCTGGTGCGAGCCTGTCCCAGCAGCCCGCTCAGCTCGTCCCGCACGCGATCTACCTTGCCGTCTGGGCCGCGAGTACGGTGCTCATCCTGCTCGGCGGCGTCCGCTTGCGGCTCGGCGCCCTGCTGGGCGTGGGCATCAGCGTCGTCACCTTCGGCCTGTTCTTCGCCGATGCCGGCACCGCCATTGCCGCGGGAGCGCACACGGCAGGCTGGGGTCTGTGGCTCTCGCTGCTGGGCTGGCTCGCCTGCGCCGCCGGATCGGTGCTGGCTTTCCTGTTCCGGCCCGCCGCATCGCCCGCCGACGCCACCCGGGGCTGGCTGGCCCGCCAGGATTACCTACGCCGTCCGCGCGGGTCTGAGCTGGGCCCGGTCGTCCTGCTTGTGCTGTCCGGCCTCGGGGTAGCCGCCGCCTTCGCTCCGGCCTGGGACAGCTATACACTGCATACCGCGGCCGGGCAGTCGCAGTCCCTGACGGCAGGTAACGCCTTCTCCAACCCCGGCTTGGTGATCACGGGGGACGTCGCCGTCATGGTCGCGCTCGCCGCTGTGGTCATCGTGGCCGCCCTGTGGCGCCCCCTCCACCATGGGGCACTACTGCTAGCCGGCGCGGTCATCCCGATGGCGGCCCAAGCTATCTCGGCCCTCATCCAGGCCGGCGAAGCAACCTCGCCGACTCAGTTCGGGATCTCGTCCGCGCAGGCCACCCAGATCGGCCTCACGATCAATTCTGGTGTCACGCCGGCGTTCTGGATCTACTGCGGGTTCCTCGTGGCGCTGCTGGTCTCGTGCGCCTGGATGCTCTTCACGCCGCACCAGGGCACTGGAACACCGGCCGAGTCCTTCGCCCCGCCGTCAGGCCCCGCAGCCGGTACATACGCCTACCCGTGGAGCCCCGCCGCGCCGGGCGCCCAGCAGAGCAGCGTGAGGCCGACGGCCGACGACGACGACCCAGCCGATCTTGATGACGACGATCTTGATGACGACGACGAAACCGAGACGGACATGGTTCCCGGCTTCGAACCGACCAGTTACAGCGGGTCGGGCGACCATCCGACGGCCTGAGTGTGCCGGTCGGCCCCGCGTCCTGCGCGGGCTGGCCCAGGCGCACCCAGCGACCCCGACGGTGAACTGATCGCCGGCGAGCCCGTCCGCGACGCCCTGTCATGGCTGTCTCAGTACGACGTCGGCCTGAGCCCGCAAAGCACCTCGGTACTCCTCCTGCCCGTCGCAGGCTAGAGGAGATCAGCGCTGGAAGTAGCGCACCTGCTCCTCGTGCGTGACGCGCATCCATTCGGGGCCATCCCCGAGCCGCGGATCGCTGTACGGCTTCCCGGCCGAAACGGCGTCCAGGTAGGCGGAATCCGCAGCGAGCCGGCTGCGGAACTCGGCGGCCTCCCCGGCATGGCCGTGGCCGGGCACGACGTGGCGCACACCGGGCAGGGACGCCAGCCGCTCCAACCCGGTGCGGTAGTCGCCGAGCGGATCCGCCGCGTCGGTGTCGAGCAGCGGGATCTCCACGTCGGAGCACATGTCGCCGGCCACCAGGACTCCGGTGCCGGGAAAGAAAACGGCGCCGTGGCCGGGGGCGTGCCCGTCATGCACGATCAGCCGGGTCTGTGGCCCGTCCCACGGGATAATGGGACCATCCAGTGGCCGCAGCCGCCCGACCAGCGACAGGTCATGACCGGGCGCGTCCCGCTGCACCTCGTCGAGGATGGCGTCTCGTTCAGTCTCCGCCACGGTCACGGCGGCGGGCGCGGCGTACCTGGGCGCCGTGCCGAGCTCGGCGCTCCACAGCACGTGATCCCAGTGCGCGTGCGTCGACCAGGCCGCCGACGGCGTGAGGCCCCGCTCGGCAAGTTCGGCGGCCAGCCCGGTCAGCTCGGCCACGGTCACGCCGGGATCGATCAGCAGGCACCCGCCCGGGCTAGCGGAGCTAACCACAACGGTCGTGATGGTCAGCTCAAACGAACTAGTCGCCATGAGCACTCCCGGCGCGATCTCAGTCAAGCCTGCCACCGGACCGGGACGAGCCGCACCGGCAGTGCCTCCAGGCCGTGGATCAGCGTGCTCGGCCGCCAGCGCAGCGCCTCGGCGGGCACCGCCAGCTCCATCGAGCCGAACCGGTCCAGCAGCGCGCCGAACGCGATCTCCGCTTCGAGCCGGGCCAGCGGCGCGCCCAGGCAGTAGTGGATGCCGTGACCGAACGCCAGGTGTCCCGAGGTGTCCCGGCCCAGGTCCAGCCGGTCCGGGTCGGCGAAACGGGACGGATCCCGGTCCGCCGAGCTCAGCGCCACGATCACCGCCTCGCCCGCTTCGATGTGCGCCCCGCCGATCTCGACCGGTTCCGCGGCGAACCGGCCGGTCGCGTGGTTGACCGGGTTCACGTACCGCAGGAGTTCCTCCACGGCGCCGCCGAGCAGCGAAGGGTCGCCCCGCAGCCGGCCGAGCTGCCCGGGGTTGAGCAGCAGCGCGAGCGTGCCGCTCGCGATCAGGTTGACCGTGGTCTCGTGCCCAGCCACCAGGAGCAGGAACATCATGGACAGGAGCTCGTTCTCGTCGAGCCCGTCCCCCTCGTCCCGCGCCAAGATCAGCGCGGAAAGCAGGTCGTCGGCGGGCTCTTGCCGCTTGGCGGCCAGCAGCGCCATGAAGTAATGGACCATCGCGGTCGCATCCGCCTGGAATGTCTCGACGGAGACGTTATTGGAAATGATGCTGGCCGACCATTTCCTGAAGTCGTCCCGGTCCGCCGCGGGTATGCCGACCAGCTCGCAGATCACCGTGATCGGCAGCGGGAACGCGAACGAGGCCAGCAAGTCGACATCTCGCTGCGTCGACATCTCGTCGAGCAGTTGCGCGGTGATCGCGGCGATCCGCGGCCTGAGCTGTTCGACACGGCGGACGGTGAAGGCCTTGTTCACCAGCCTGCGCAGCCGTTCGTGATCGGGCGGGTCGCTGTTGAGCATGTGCCCCTCGATCGCGGCGTAGATCGAGCCCGGGTCCAGGTGCCAGCCGGGCGGGCTCTTGCGCAGCCGAGGATCAGCCAGCGCAGAGCGGGCCTCGATGTACCCGGTGACGAGCCAGGCGGGCGTCCCGCCCGGCATGATCACGGCCGAGACCGGGCGCTGCGCCCGCAGCCGCGCGTGCACGGAGTAAGGATCCTGGAAATACTCGGCGCCGAGGTATTCGACAGTTCCCCGGTCCATGTCCGCCCTTGTCATGCGCGTCCCTCGTCAGATAGGCCGGACCCCTGATCCCCGTGGGCCCGCGGACGCCAGCTTAAGTAATAACTTATACGTTGTAAAGGAATCCGGGTCGCCGGGAGTCCGCTGCCAGCAGAGCCGGGACGGCCACCAGTTCCACCGCCCGATCAGGACCACCGCCGCCGGCACGAGCAGTGTCCGGACCAGGAACGTGTCCATCAGCACGCCGAGCGCCAGGCCGACGCCGACCACGACGATCGTCCTGACGTTCTGCGCCCCGGCGCTGCCCGAACCCACGATCGCCAGGACCCCGAACGTCCCGGCCAGCACCAGCCCGGCCGAGGTGACCGTGGTCCCGGTGACCTGCAGCGCGCGGCTCACCGCGTCGGCCAGCGGCAACCGGTGAGCCTCCTCCCTGATCCGCGTCATGACCAGGATGTTGTAGTCCTCGCCCAGCGCCAGCAGGAACGTGAAAAGCAGGAACGGCAGGATGAACGTCAGCCCCGGCTGTCCGGCGGCCCTGATGAACACGAGCACGGTCAGCCCCAGCGCCGAGAAGTAGGACAGCACCACGGAGACGATCAGGTACAACGGGGCGATGAGACTGCGCATCACCACCGCCAGCAGCACCGCGATGACGGCGATGGCGATCGGGATGACGGTGCGCAGGTCTCGGTCGGACAGCTGGGCGACGTCGAAGGTGAACGCCGCCTGCCCGGTGACACCGAAGGCCGTGGCCCCGGCGGTCCGCGCCGCCCGGGCGGCGGCGGCGCGCACGGCCGGCACCGCCTGCGCCGCCGCCGTGCTGGTCGCGTTCCCCGCCGCCAGCGACGTCGCGAACGAGATCGTGTCCCCGTCCGCGCTCACGTACGAGCTGCTGGCCCGGTAGGCCTGGTAGGCAGCCAGCCTGGCCGCCGGAAGGGCCGTCCCCGGCGAGGCCGCCAGCCCGCGCGGCGGCCCGTAGGCAGAGTAAAGCGCCGCGTACTGCGCCGGGCTCAGCGCGGTGCCGTTGGCGTCGAAGGGCCCGCTCACGGCGGTGAACTGCGGATCGGAGGCCAGCTGCTGCCCGGCTGCGGCCACCGGGACCGCGGACGCCCAGACCGGCTGCGGCAGGCGCAGCACGATGATGGTCGGGTCGGCCGCCGTCTGCGGGTAGTGCCCGGCGAGCAGCGCGTTGCCCAGTGCCGAATCGCTGCCCGGCGGCGCGGTCACCGCCCCGCCGAACCCGGCGGCCACGTACCCGGCCGAGGCTACCGCGAGCCCGCCGAAGACGATGAGGCCGCCGACTAGCGTCACCACGGGCCGGCGCACGATCCGGGCGCAGACCGGACCCCACCAGCCAGGTCGTCCGGCGCCCGGCCGGACGGAGGAAGGCCAGAAGGCGGCTGGGCCCACGATGGCGAGCAGGGCGGGCAGCAAGGTGAGCCCGGCGATGAGCATCAGCCCGATCGCGATGGCCAGCGGGGCCGCCAGGCCGGAGTAGAGGCTGAACGTGGCGGTGACCAGCGACAGCAGCGCGGCGATGAGAATGCCGGCGGAGAACGTGATCGTCTCGCCGACCCGCCCGACCGAGAACACGATCGCCTCGTGACACGCGAGCCCGGCCCGCATCTCCTCACGCACCCGGAACATCAGGAACAGCGCGTAGTCCGTGCCCGCGCCCAGCACGAGCACGATCAGCAGCAGCGACGCGATCTGGGACACCGGCAGCCCACCGGCGGCGGCGACGGCGGTGAGCCGCTCGGCTATCAGGACCACGACGACGGCGGGCAGCACGGCGATGAGCGGAGCCAGCGCTGACCGGAACACGGCGATGAGCAGCGCGATCACGAAGATAATCGAGAACCACTGCACTTGGCCGCCGGTCTTGGCGGACGTCGCATTGCTGTCCACCCGGGTCGCCACTGTCCCGGCGGTGTGCGCCTCGAGCCCGGCCGGCAGCTCCGCGGAGCGGATGGCGCCGCGTAGCCCGGCCACCAGGTGAGCCTGTTGCGTCGTAGCGAGCCCGCCGGACTGGGCGAGCGCGGCGAGCACCGTGAGCTGCTCGGCCTGGCCGTCGGCGGACTGCCCGGCGTCCCGTACCGACACGACCCGCGGGACCCGTGCCAGCGCGGCCGCCAACCGCGCGACCAGCGCCTGGTCGGTGCCGGTCAGCGGCTGGCCGCGGGTCGCGGCGACCACCGTGACCGCGGTCAGCGAGGCCTCCTGCAGCGGCGAGGCCAGCTGGGCCGCCTGCTCGCTGGGCGCGCTGGCCGGGAGGAAAGAGGTGTTGTCGCTCTGTGTCACGCTCGACAGTGACGGCAGCAGCACCATGGCTGCGGCCACCCCCGCGACCCAGGCGAGCAGGATCACCCACCGCAAGCGCACCGACAGCCGCCCGGCCGCGGCGAAGAAGGTTCCCACGAAGGCCATCGTGGCCGGCTGGCGGCCGGTTGCGGGGCCTGCGGGCGCGTAAAGTTGCCTCGTGGCAGATCCCCACGGACCCGTAGCGTACCGGCCTGCGCCGGGCGAGATTCCCGAGTCCCCAGGGGTCTACAGATTCCGCGACCAGCGTGGCCGGGTGATTTACGTCGGCAAGGCGAAGTCGCTCCGGCAGCGGCTCAACTCCTACTTCGCCGACTTCGCCAGCCTGCACCCGCGCACTCAGATGATGCTGACGACGGCGGCGGGCGTGGAATGGACCGTGGTCGGCACCGAGGTCGAGGCGCTGCAGCTGGAGTACTCCTGGATCAAGGAGTTCGACCCCCGCTTCAACGTCAAGTACCGGGACGACAAGAGCTATCCCTATCTCGCCGTGACCATGGGCGAGCAGTACCCGCGGGTCATGGTGATGCGCGGGGCCAAGCGCAGGGGCACCAGGTACTTCGGCCCGTACAGCCACGCCTGGGCCATTCGCGACACGGTGGACACGCTGCTCCGCGTCTTCCCCGTGCGTACCTGCTCGGCCGGCGTGTTCAAGCGGTCAGGCCAGATCGGCCGGCCCTGCCTGCTCGGCTACATCGGAAAGTGCTCCGCGCCGTGCGTCAAGCGGGTCAGCGAGGAGGAGCACCGCGCGCTGGCCGAGGACTTCTGCGACTTCATGGCCGGCCAGACCGCCCGCTTCGCCAGCCGGCTGGAAGCCGAGATGAAGCAGGCCGCGCGAGAAGAGGAGTTCGAGCGCGCGGCCCGGCTCCGAGATGACCTGCGAGCGCTTGAGCGCGCCATCGAGAAACAGGCGGTGGTGCTCGGCGACGGTACCGACTGCGACGTGATCGCGCTGGCCGAGGATCAGCTCGAGGCGGCCGTGCAGGTGTTCTACGTCCGCGGCGGCCGGGTCCGCGGGCAGCGCGGCTGGGTACTGGACAAGGTGGAGGACGTGACCCCGGCCGGCCTGGTGGAGCGATTCCTCGGCCAGGTCTACGCGGACGCCCCCACCGATGCCGAGGCGGTCAACGCGGGCATACCGCGGGAGGTCCTGGTGCCCGAGATGCCGCCGGACCCGGCCACGATGACCCAGTGGCTGACCGAACGCCGCGGCGGCCCGGTCGATCTGCGGGTGCCGCGGCGTGGCGACAAGAAGGCGC
>Ga0302325_10020156_pt1 | contig 13987 bp, 12 predicted proteins | sample Palsa_T0_2_FD_201948 | JGI IMG/M metagenome (GOLD analysis project Ga0302325, IMG submission 201948) | Peat permafrost microbial communities from Stordalen Mire near Abisko, Sweden - Palsa_T0_2 | ecosystem: Environmental > Terrestrial > Soil > Palsa > Peat permafrost | place: Sweden: Abisko... | reverse complement strand
AGGCGCCTCGATCCGCACAGGCCATGTCACGCCATCCTACGAGCTTTCGTTCCCGTCTTTCGGGCGGCGCTTGGCTTTCTCCGAGCTTCTGGGGCAGGCTTTCTCGTTTTGGCTGCAGCAGGCTTCACGGCTTTGGCAGCTTTCGCTCCCGTCTTTCGGGCGGCGCTTGGCTTTCTCCGAGCTTCTGCGGTAGGTTTTCTCGTTTTGGCTGCAACACGTTTCCTCGCTATGGTTTCGGCAGGTTTTCTCGTTTTGGCTACGCGGGTTTTCCTCGCTTTAGCTACGGCTTCAACCGGAGCCACCAATTCAGGCCTGGGCGGCTTCGGAGTGCGATGGTGGCCATGAGTAAGTGACTGGATGTGCGCAGCTTCTTCTTCGGCCCGCAGCTCAGTGTCTACTCGGTTTCGGCGCTCGTCCTCAAGGTATTCCGGAATCGTTTTGGTTGCCATGGCAATAGTGTGGCAGAACTATCCGCACCCAAGCTGTCCAATTTTGCCCACTCGGTGACAATTCGTGAGCCGCCACGAGACGGCACCGATGTACTACCCGGCAGCCAGCAACACAAGCCCACCGATCCTGGCTCCACTTCCAGACTAAATTCGTAACGGCGTCGTTTTTCATGCTGGGTCAGAGGTGACCAGAAAATGACGCCCCACTCATCCGCGGAAGGTCGCGAATGGGTGGGGCATCAGGTGGCTAGCCGTTGTGTTCAGGCTTCGCTTTTAATTCCAGTAGGGCTTAGCACCGTAATACGTGTAGACTTTGGCGCCCCAGCTGTGGTCAGCCATGTTCGGCCAACGATCCTTGTCAAAACCGGGAGCGGCCTTGAGCAGTTCCTTATCGACGTTCAGAATGAACTGATGTTCAACCGTGTCGATTGAAAGGGAACTCCAGGGAATGGCAAATAACTTGTCACCCATGCCCAGGAAACCTCCGAACGAAAGAACCGCGTAAGCGACACGACCCGACTCCAGGTCGATCATCAAATGCTCGATTTTACCGAGATCTTCCTTTTTGAAATTTACGACTTTATTGCCGGCTAAGGTGTCTGCCGCTAGTACTGTCGGTGTTCTTTCCATTGTTGCTGTCATGGTGCTCCTTATAGTTCTGCGTATTCACATTTGTGAATTCCGGGTATTACGTAGTCAGGTAGAGGCCCTGGAGAGTCCAATTCAGAATGGAACGCTTGGCCACTTGGCGGAGTGTTCTTCTCGGCTTTTCGTAAAGCTAGACTGTGGATCGGCGTAGATAAAGTGTTGGCTCCATCCAGAGAAACAGTAAAAATCTGAACTTCATTGCCTCATTCTCCCGCCGTTCTTCTGACAACTGTTCGTCTTCGATAGTCCAACCTTCCGACCGTGTGAAACGGGCACGTTGCTTCACAATATAAATGCTACTACCGTAGATTCGTACAAACTGTGCAAAAGCGCTCGCTACCAAAACGGTTCTGAAACGCGGTCCTGTGCCAAATTGACCTGCAATCCTCTCTGGACTCGTGACATCATGCACGCATGCGTAAGAAAGAGCTAAAGCAAGAGTCCAACCAAGCGATACTCGCTCGCGTCAAAAAAGAGATGGATAAGCCGCGCACGGCGGAATCCACACGCGAAGAATATGACGTCAGCCACACGCTGCAGGAACTGGAAAAGCTGCCGTAATCCGTGGCAGAAGGTCCCGGGCCGTCCGGGCGCAGGGGATGCTCCTGAGGAAGGAAAATAATGGCTAAGCTAACTAAACCAGCTCGTGATCGGATATCGGCAACCAAGTTCGCTTTCCCCAGGCAACGCAAGGAGCCGCTGGAGAACGCCTCTCACGTACGCAACGCAGTTGCGCGCTTCCACCAGGTGAAGGACGTGACGGAAGCGGAACGTAGAGCGGCATGGAAGCGGATACAGTCCGCCGCAAAGCGATACGGAGTGGAACTTCAAGAGTCCGAATAGCGCGAACATGGCACGGTGCACGCCTCAGCGGAAACTTGACAGTTTGAAGTGGACTGGTGGTCTCCCGCGGCAGTCCGTCGGATGTGTTGCAACTTCAGGTTGCTGGTTGGTGGAAGTGAAAGAATCGCGAAATGCCTAGTTTAACTCGTGAAGCGAGCCAAGCCAAATGAAGGTGCGCTCGAAGGCTGGCTGCTTGCGAGGCCTCCCGCGACGATGTCGCCGTTCGACTGGAGGACTAGAGCTGACGCAGCAGCATACGGAGCATTGGAGCCAAAATCGGCGACGCTGATCCCGCCCTTGCCGAATGTAGTATCGGCTGTACCGGTGGAGTTGTAGCGACCGACTCCAAAGCCGATATCGCTCGCTGCGGGAGGAAAGTTCTGCTTGCTTGTAATGCCGCCCGTGGTGAGGAACTCGCCGCTGCTCAGTAGCAACATGCTTTCCCCCGTTAAAACCGGCGCGAAACCATCCGCGGCAATAGTGGGATCTACGGTGCCATTTGTGTTATATCGGACAATAGAGCCGGTTGTTGGCGCCGATGACCGGCACCCGCAGCGCCTTGCAGTACAACCGGCTGCAGCCAACGTACAGGTAACTTTACGGTTTTCGCATCCGCCGGGCTGGATGCAGGATCTACGACAAGTTGGGTGCCTCAAACAAGGTGGAAGCGGTTCAAATGGCTATTCAGCAAGGCGTTCTGCACGAGCGATACGGGTATTGGGGAGGTTAATCCGACTGGCCCTACACTGGCCCTGCACCCCCCCAAATATTTCTCATTTTCCCCTTGTCACGATTTCAAATCTGCCGGCCAGAAGCGAACGCAGGGCGTTTTGGGCGACCGGTACGGGTATTTGGGGGGCTGGAGCGCACCAAGACGCACCAAGGCCGGCCAGATTGTTTAATTCTGAACCGAGGGTGCGACTAGTTCGTCCGGGGGGCTAGGCGTAATCCTTCGACGAATTTCTCCAGAAGCTGATTAAACCTGTCGGCATCGTCTATGAACAAAGCATGCCCGGCATCGTCAAACTTTTCCAGCCGCGCATCATCTCCAAGCTTCGCCTTGATGTATAGGAAAAACAAAAATCGATTTCAGACCACAAAATAGTTGGGGAGTACCGCGTAGAAGGGGATCGATCGTACTACTGCATTGTGGGATTCAGGCGCGCCCGACTGCCAACGGGCGTCCATTTGCAGAATGGAGGGGCTCTGCGGTTATCGATGCCGGGGAACTCCGGGCAGTGTTTGTAGGCGGAAAAAGACGTTGAGGAGACTATTCCGACATCTATCCGGCCGGTGAAGTCAGCCGGCCGACCCAGTACATCGGTCTTCCGACTCCGTCAACGAGAGGATTTATCCCGAAGTCCCTATACCGGGATTGGGCCCAGTTTAGCCGCGCCGGGCGGGGGCATTTCGGCTGCTTCAGTAAGGCAAACACGGCAGCAGAAGTCCGCCGTTTAGATCGGGGTGCCAGCAGGCCGAAATAGCGCATAGCGTGCCGGTAGCGGTCAGGGACATGTTCGGCAAGAGCGTCAACGAACACCTCCTTCGGCCACAGAAGTTCCACCCTACGCTTGGCTCGTGTATCCTTCGCCAGGAATCGTACTTCCTGATCTGTGATCTGCAGGATGTGACTCAGGGGGATTGGTGGTCGCCTAATGTACCGGCCTGCGTAGCGTAAGAACTTTGCTTTCGACATAACAGGGCTGATGTAGATAACCCACTGACGTCTGTATAGCTCTGCAAGGTCCTGCTTGAGCTGCTTGGTGTTCGAGTCCGACCTGAGAGCGCCGGCTCGTAGCACGAGCCAAAGATAGGTAGAGAGAGCGAGGCGCCACATCTGCATCAACTCGGACTTATTAAAATACAGCCGACCGATCCAGCGGCTTTGCGATTCCTGGAGGCCGCCAGCCGAGACCAACATGTGGAGGTGAGGGTTGAAATTCAGAAATCCACCGAACGTCTGAGGCACCACAATTAGAAACACGCGAACACCGTACCTGCTCTGGACCCAACGCTGTATAACCGAGGATCCAACCGCGGCCAGATCATTAAGGAGATGGCGATTCTGCTGCAAAATCGGCCTGAAAACGCTGGGGATTGTAAGGTTTATGCCAACATAGGCGATATCCGGAAGTACGGCTTCCAATTCTGCTTGCCACAATTCTGTGGCTCGATAGCCACAACTCGGACAAGCTCTCGACTTGCAGGTGTGAGGAACGAGCAGTCGCTCAGTTTCGGAGGAATAGATTTCTGCCCCCAAAGCAAGACTTCCACAATTAACGATTTTCAAGAAATTCTCCCGGACGGCTGGACGGGTGGCGTCATGATCCCAGCACCCGCGTGTATCAGCTAGGATCTGCTTTAGCATCTGGTTCTTTAGCATTTGGGTATAGCTCCTGTTGTGCATCGAGCTCCAAAAGTAATTCCTGGGTTAGAACAACAGCCCTGCCTTGGGCCCGGCTGGTAAAAACGTCGAATGAACCGGGCTTGCTAGCTTCAAGTGCGAACAGTTTTCTGATCAGATTGCAGCGATTGGGCGGGATGTGCAGCCTTTTTGGTCCATGCTGCGAAGCGAGGGCTCGCATGTCTTTCTTGATGTTCCTCTTACAATAGGAAAGCGCCAACTCATCTCGCTGATTTGCTGGTGGTCCCTTGCTCAATAGCCATGCACGGTGAATGGAAATTTCTCCCTTCCGTAACGCCTCCAGCAGTTCCGGCACCGCAGTGAGCGTCAGTTGGCGGACCTTGCTTACGTTACCGACAGATACATTTGCGGTGACGGCGATTCGAGACCGCACATCCACCCTTTCAGCTTCTGTCAAATTTGACGAACCTTTGTTGCGGCCGCCGACCTTCTGGTTGGAGCGAGCCTGCTCTTTGGACTGCGATTCGAGCTCCTGGGCCAAAAGGATTCGGCAGAAGTCGTTCAGGCCGTCCGATCGGCAATGCCTCTGTAGTAACCAAAGAAGAGCTTCCTCATCGCTCAGGCCGTAATCAATGCACGGGAGCGTCGCGCGCCCTCGTTGTAGAGCGAGCTGCCAGCGTGCATAACCGTCGATAATCGTGCGGTCGGTCGTGACCGCTAGGGGCTCGGAAAAGGCGACATCCCCGCGTTTGGCGAGTGCAGACAACCTAGCGCTCGAGACCGCGAGATGATGTCTGACATAGGCCGGGTGCGGGCGGAGCTCGTCCAAGCGACAGGTTACGAGTTGGCCGACTCTCGGGAGACTGCCGCTGTCATGCCTGGATTCCACGCGCTCCTCCCTTTGAAATTCGTTTGAATCGAGTCCAAAGAAAAACCGCCCTGTGACAGGGCGGTCAATGGATGTAAGTTGGACGGAAATTTGGCCGAATGCCTCCTGGACTCAGCCTCTTGTCATCACTGTTTCGAGTTCTGCGGCGATGCCGAGAGCCTTGCCACTCAACCGCCCCATGGGGAGGCGGGGGTGTCGCCGGCTGTCCACCGCGGCACCACAAGCTGTGTGGACAGTTGGGGCATCGCCGTGCGGCTAGTGAGTGTCGTTTCCTTCCTTCTCGGTTTACGACGGCTCTCAAAAACCGGGAGTTAATTTGCCAAGAGAAGGTGCATGTTTGGTTGCATAGTCGAGTGCCGAGTTACATAATTCAGCCCGAACAGCAAGACATACCGTGACGTTAAGTCATTGAGTCCGCACAACAGGGATGTGGGACTACATATCTTCAAAACCGGCGATTGGCATCTTCGATGTCAATGGTGCGTTCGACTCGCACACGCTTCCGCCAGTTCCTGCAATGGTTTCTGCTTGGGCCCCGACGGGCGACCGGCGACCGTGACGAATGTGATGAAATTGTGATAGTTGCTGACGAACATCAGCCGCTCTTTTAAGAGTAGGGGCTCGAACCCTGGTCGGGCAAGGAATTGCTCGTACCAAAGCCGGAGGAAGCTAGATACGCTGCGATTCAAGGGTGGGCGCCGCCGCGGAATGCTTGCGCTGAAGACGAGGAGTCCGGAAGGCCCCGGGTTTCGTGCTACGATGCCATCGTGTTCAATTTTGGCAGACCAAGAACAGCCGGCGACTGGATCGTTCATATCGCGGGGGCAGTGGTCGCGATATTTCTTATTTGGTGGATGCTACGAGTCTACGTACTTTAGTACTTCTCCCCGTGTCTGTAATGACGAATAGCGGTGTCTCTTTGTCTTGACCCTCATATCGCAGCAGCACATCCCCCTGAGCCATCCCGGCCCGCGCTCCCTGACTACCAGGCCCTATGTTGGTCACCATAAGGCCCGCCTGCCGGTACTCTTGTGATACATGAATTAGCGATACAACACTATAGGCCCATTTGCCGGGCACTTCGACGAGCACGCTCTCGCGGTTGATGTGGGGCGGGCCATCCTCACAACTACGAAAAAGGTGAATTCTCTGTCTCCTCGGCGTCATATAGCCTCTCCTGAGGTGCGAGTTGAGCAAACCTGAATGCAATGCCCCAAAACACAAGCAGCCTAGCGCGGATGGTTCGAATCCCTATCGATGCGTGAAGTTGTTACTCGCAGAGAAACAAACTAGAAACTGCTGGATTCTGTCTTTCCTCACGTCTCGGCCAGCAGATCGATCAGAATGGGCGAGCAAGCATAGGTCACCCCAACCTCCAAGAGCAACGAAATCCGACCCGACGCGTTACTTCTGGCAGTTCTGCTCCGGTGACAGAATCTACGATTTAGGATCGGCTTTTCTCATTTGCAGCAGACCCACAGCGCCTACGAGGAGGACAATGATGCTCAGCAGCATCAGTTCCAGGGAGCCATCGGCCCGGTCAGGTGCGACTCCGAATATTTGCTCAATAAAGTTCACCGGCATACCCCCTAGGGCAGAAGCATCTCGCTGCCTCGTGAATACAGTACTACCAGCGTGTCGTTCTTTGTGGCGCCCGCAATATGCTCGACGTTGTAAGGGCCGTTCGGGGTCTGATAAACGGTCAGGCCTTGCCGCAAATGGACACCGCTGAGTTCAGTCGCATTGGTCACGCGCCAGTTTGTTTCCGGGGTCCAGAAAAAAATCTGGAGCTGGCTTTTGCTGTCCACGGCGGCAAGGAACTCCACGTTATAAGGGCGGCCCCAATCCGTCTGCCAGCTTACCGGAGCTCCGGCAATCTTCTGGCCGGTCAGGCCGGACACGTTTACTACCTTCCAGTCGTGGCTGGGGGCCCAGTAAAAAACCAGCAAATCTCCATGCGGGCTGCGCGCCGCCACGTGATGTACCAACTCCGGGCCGTCGGGCGTGAGCCAACTGGTGGGAGACTCACTGGCGATCTTATAACCGGTTTTCTCACTCAGGTTCACCACCTGCCAATCCTGTGCGGGTGACCACCAGAACACCAGAAGATTACCTAGCGGATCGCGCGCCGCCAGGTGCTCATAAATGTAAGCGCCGGTGGTCTGCCAGTTCGTGGGAGTGCCGACAACTTGCGCCCCTGTTTTTTGCGTAAGGTTCACCGTCTTCCAATCATAGGAAGTCGAACGGTAGAAGACGATCAGCTGAGAGGAATCGTTGGCCGCCGCCAGATGCTCCACTGGTTCGCCGGCACTCTCGACAATCCAGCTCGTCAGGCCAGTTTGCAGCACTTCTCCAGTAAGATCCGTCAGGTCCCTGGCTTGCCAGTCGTGTGCGGGAGACCACCAGAAGTCCACCAGATGGCGACTGTGATCGACGCCTGCCAAGTGCTCTTCGTTGAACCCGAAACGCTCGGCCTGCCACGATGTCAGACCTCTGCGTAACTGTCGTCCCGCAATCTGCGACACATTCACAGCCTGCCAATCGTGAAGTGGCGACCACCAGAAAACCTTCACATCGTGTTCCGGTCCAATTCCACCGATGTGATCCACCATGTAAGGTCCATTGGGAGTTCGCCAGCTGGCCAGTTGATCGGTGCACTTCTGTTGCGTGATCGCGGTAATGTTTACTTCCAGCAGCGGCCAAGGCAATTGACTCAGTTTTAGCAACCCGCGATAGGCGAACTCCATGTACAGAGAACGCGTTACGGGATGCGAGATGCGGTCATAGAACAATCCCATTGGCCGCGCGCAGAGGGCAGTGCAGTTCACCAGCGTGTCCCAATGGACTCCGTCTACGCTGTAGAAGGTGCCCGCGGGCCCGGTCGCATACATCGTGTTCGGATCGTCAGGATCGAATTGCATGTCCTGGAGGAGAGCATCGTTGGGGGTCGCGTTAGGAGGAATCGTAAACGGGTATACGCCATTTTCGCTGAGCGCAGCTTCCAGCGCCGTCTCCTCCCACCAGGATTGGCCGCCATCACCCGATCGCCACATATTTGTTCCGTCCAAGACGAACAGCCGCTCCGGACGGTAAGGGTCAACGTAGTAACGCAACGCAGCTTGCGGACCGGTTTGCATGCTTGGCACAACGGCTTCCCAGGCGGACATACCGGCTGTCCATTTCCAGAGACCGGAAAGGTTCCCGACATAAAAGACAGGCGCATCGTGACCACCGGAGGCCTGCACCAGATTCATGGACGGGTCGGGCAGCATCGGGCCTTGACGAAACACATGCGCTCCCGACCCCTCGTCGGTTGCGGTCGAGTTCCAATCGTCGGGATCGGTGATGGACGCCATGGCAGTAGAGCGCACCAGCCACGCGCCATCCGTGGCGCCATAGAGGGTAATGAAGTCGCCCCCGGGACGCGGAGGTTGACCCGACAACGTAAGGACCAGAGGCCGGTAGCCGGCCTCCGTATTGCTGCTTATGCAGTTCCAAGCCCAGCGATGAGTAGAAACCGGCCCCGGAGTCGTATGTCCCTGAGAAGTTCCCGTTCCGCCATCGGCCGCAGTATTGGTTGGCGCGGTGTACACCACCACCGCCCCATGATTGCCGGCCCGCGGAGCGAACACGAACAGCATTGAGGGCTGCACTGGATCGCTGAAACAGGCGTCATTGTCGCCCTGCTGATAATCACCAGAAACATAATCAAGGCCGCCGTCGGGACTATAGAAGCCTCCGTTGTCACCTGTGCCGAAGCAGATCGCCGGCTCCGTACCTGGCGTCGGCATTACCGCAGCATTGATCAAGCTTAAGGTGGAGATTCCGCGCGCCCGAGTCCAATTAGCCGCGCCGTCCGTGCTGAGATAGACTCCACCGTCGTTCACCAGCCATATCTGCCCTTGCCCACCTCCATCGGAGGCTAGTTGAAAGTCGGGCGACACGGCAATCGCATGGGGATCGACATGTATTGTGGTGTCCAACCGCTGCCAGCCGCCCAGGTCGCCGGCCAGAGTGACTTGGGTGCTGGCGCGATCGGATGCGAAGATGTACACATTTCCGCTGGGCGCTGCGTGAGCGCAAACGTAGTTCGTTCCGCTCTCGGTGGTTCCCGGATACCCGGAGGGCAGGTTGTTGTATGGCTGCCAAACCGGCATCGGCCCCGTATCGTCCCTGGACCAGACAACACCCACAGCGCCATTCATACCCGTGGCATAGAGGATTGCCGGGTTGAGCGGATCAATCGCCAGCATTCTCGCACTGTCACCAGCAGCGTTATCCGGGGCTCCACTCTCGATTTCTGACGGGCAATTGGGATCCACTGTCCAGGTTGCTCCGCCATCTCCCGACACCCACAGTTGAGAACCTAAGGCGTAGATACGACGGCCTGAGGGCTCCGCCGGCCCGGCTACCACGTTCCACACCGAATCTAACCAGTCCATCGGAAGGGTAACGATTGCCCAACTCGCGCCCTTGTCGCTGCTCTGTAACAGCTGCGCTCCGCAGGCAGCGTAGAAAAGCTCGGGCTCATCCGGCGCCGCGCTGATCTGTCCAACCGCGTCGATTCCGGTGGCGGCGAGAAAGGGCTGCACCAAGGTCCACGAATTTGCACCATCAACGGATCGATAGATGCCGCTCTGGCTTTGAACGCGGATATCGTAGTTGGCCGCAACCATCACCATGTCGGGATCGGTTGCGGAGACAGCTATATCGTAAACGCTGTTAACCAGCAGCGCGCCAGGCACAGTGGTTGTATGCCGCGGCGGTTGCGGCCTCGTCATCTGCACCCAGTTGATACCGCCATCATCGGAACGCCAGACGCCCGCATTGGCGCCCATATAAACCCGCATGCCATCCGGCGAGGCTGCTATCGTCAGCCCTCTTCCGGCGGCCGACTGCCAACCGGAAGGAAACGGAAGCTGGGTCCGGTCCAGAAATGGACTCGCATCATCAATCCGCAAAGGCATAAAACCTCACAGCTTGTTCGGAACAAATTGACTGCCCGTTGTCAGCGCCCTATCATCGGGAATTCATCACCTTGCTGAGAACATGATAGACACTACGATCTCGCACTACCGCATCGTCGAGAAGCTCGGCGGCGGTGGCATGGGTGTGGTGTACAAGGCTGAGGACACGGAGCTTGGCCGCTTCGTGGCCCTCAAGTTCCTGCCCGATGAACTTTCGCAGGACCCGGCAGCGCTGGAACGTTTTCGCCGCGAAGCGCGAGCCGCGTCCGCTCTCAACCATCCTAATATTTGTACCATCTACGAAATTGGCAAGCACGGCCAGCAGTCGTTCATCGCCATGGAGTTTCTGGATGGCGTAACCCTGAAGCATCGGATTGCGGGAAAGCCGTTAGACACCGAGACGGTGCTCGCGCTGGCCATTGAGATTGCCGATGGCTTGGATGCCGCGCATGCTGAAGGGATTGTCCACCGCGACATCAAACCCGCCAACCTCTTTGTCACCAAGCGTGGTCACGCCAAGATCCTCGATTTCGGACTGGCGAAAGTCGCGCCCGCCGCGGCCAGTTCGTCGAACAAGATCGCAGCCTTCAGCACCATGCCCACCGACGAGCAGCACCTGACCAGCCCAGGTTCTACGCTGGGTACCGTCGCCTATATGTCGCCGGAGCAGGCGCGCGGGAAGGAGCTGGACGCGAGGAGCGATTTATTTTCCTTCGGGGCAGTATTGTATGAAATGGCGACGGGTACTCCGCCATTCCGCGGCGAGAGTTCTGCTGTCATCTTCAAAGCCATTCTGGATGGGGCGCCAACTTCGGTGCGGCTGAATCCTGAAGTCCCGGCCGATCTGGAACGCATCATCCACAAGGCTCTGGAGAAGGATAAGGATTTGCGCTACCAGCATGCCTCGGAGATGCGAGCGGACCTGAGGCGGCTGGATCGGGAAACGGAGTCGGGAAAATCGGTTGCGGTATCGCCGGCCGCAAGCCCCAGGAGTGCATTCCCCAAGGGCTGGATTGCGGCAGTAGTCGTTCTGCTCATCGCGGTGGCGGCGGCTGGGATTTGGTATTGGCGCTCCAAAGGTGCGACCCCTCAAATCACATCCATCGCCGTGCTGCCCTTCGTCAACGCTACGTCCGACCCGGACAACGAGTATCTCAGCGATGGTTTGACCGAGAGCCTGATCGGCACCCTCTCGCAGCTGCCCAACATCAAGGTCATGGCCCGAAGCACAGTTTTCCGCTTCAAAGGGAAAGAGGACGACCCGCGCCAGATCGGCCAGACGCTCAAGGTCGGCGCCCTTCTCATGGGCCGCGTCACGCAGCATGGCGACGAGGTGGGTGTCGATGCCGACTTGGTCGATACCGCCGATGGCGCGGAGTTGTGGGGCTCGCACTACGTCCGCAAGCTGGCCGACGTCACCGAGGTGCAGGGCGAGATCACGCGCGACATTTCCAATAGCCTGCGAATCCACCTGACCGGCAACGAACAACAGCGACTGGGTCGCGCCGGAACCAGCAACCCTGAAGCCTATAGGCTGTACCTCGAAGGACGCCAGCTCTGGTATGGGCGCACCCCGGAGGGCATCCAGAAGAGCATTGAGTTATTCCAGCAGGCGATCGCCGCCGATCCCAACTACGCGCTCGCTTACGCCGGCCTTGCCGACACTTATAACATCGCCCCCAGCTATATTCCGCTGCCGACGAAGCAGGCGGAACTGCTGGCCGACGAAGCGGCGCGCAAAGCAGTTGAACTCGATGACACTTTGCCCGAAGCCCACACCGCGCGCGGCATTGCCTTGGCCAACGAGTGGAAATGGAAAGAGGCGGAGTCCGAATTTCGCCGCGCCATTCAGTTAAACCCTAACAGCGCCACTGCTCACTATTTCTACGCCATCACCTATCTCGCTCCTCGGAACCGCGTGGACGAGGCGCTGGAACAATATCGAATCGCCTTATCGCTCGACCCGCTTTCCTCGATCGTCAATACCAACTACGCGCTGATGTTGATGCAGGCCCGGCGCTATCCCGAGTCGCTGGCGCAATTCCAGAAAGTCATTGCCCGCGATCCAAACTTTCCCCCGGCGCATTACAAGCTATCGCAGCTGTACGCCAATACCGGCCGCTTCGCGGATGCGGTAGACGAAATCAAGCGCATAATTCCGAAGCCGATCTCGGCCAGCGCCGACGCCAAGGGCTATCTCGCACTCACCCTGACGATGGACCACTCGGACCGCTCTTCCGCCGTCGCGGTCGCAGCCGCGCTCGCGGGAGAACGCAAGCAGGCATTCGAATACCTGGAGAAAGCCTACTCTGACGGAGACAGCGAACTGCTCTTCGTCGTTCGCTTCCCGGCGATGGATCAGCTTCGCTCCGATCCCCGCTTCAAGGACCTGATTCGCCGCCTCGGACTTCCCGAGTAAAGCTCTACCCAATCAAAAAGCGGACCGACTGATTTAGGGTCTCGCCAAAGTTTCTGGGCGCCTGACAGGCAAACAGGCAGTTACTGCTGCTCGTCACTCTTGCTTCTCACGGTGAGTTTCTACTGAACATGCGGGATTTCGGGCGATGGCATCGGGGGATGCGTGGCTGGGCGGGGCTCACTCATGGCATTGTCGTTGCCAGCGGCAATCTCTGCACCACGGCCTACCTGGGCGGTAGGTATGACCTGGGTGTCGTCTTTGAGATTACGCCCTGACCGCGGACACACGAACGGCCCGCCGGCGAAATTGTCGCCGTCATTACCTGGACGAAGCAGATGCGATCGCAAATTCCTGGCCCATCACCGGCGCAAGAAACGGAATGACATAGCCCTGAACCGCAAAGTTTCCCGTCTTCATCGCCTCGGCCACGAACTTGTACTTGAACTCGCCCATCTTGAACGACACTGCCTTCAACTGAAAGACGAAGGTCCCGTTCTTCGACTCGTGCAAGTTGACTTGATCGGGACTGAGGTTCTTGACCAGCAACAGAATTTCTCCGCCCTGGTCGTCATCGCGCTCGGCCGTCCCACCGGCCTGGGTTCTTGCTTCCCGCTTCTCGGCGGCTTCGTGGGCCGCATGCTTAGCTCGAGGCGCTTGAAATCCCGGAATCAGTTTGCGGGCTTCGTCCAGGTTGGAGGCAGGATAGTTGCCGGGTAGCCACAAAGGGTCGGGCAATTCCTGTGGTCCGTCGATGGTGGGATAGATCAGCAACGTTTGGCCCTTGGACAAATTACGCCGATCGGGAGGCATGCTGAACTCCGCCACTACCAAAGGAAACGCAACCGCCTTCGATCCGTCGGTAATGGCCAGCGGCCGCAGGCCGGGTTCTGTGCGCTCTGGAATCGCGATGTAGGCAGTGTCCGAGCTCTCAGCGACAATCCCAGCCGGACGCTCCTCAACCGCTGCGAAGGTCTGGGTGCTGTCTCCACTGAACGGGCCATGAATTACGCAAGGCTGGCCTTTCAGACAGATCGCGGGCGCGAAGTAGGAAGCCGGCGCCTTGGCCTTCGCCGAGGCTACATGCGGAAGGCTGATCGCCTTAGAAACCGGGCTGCCCATATTGTCCGTTTGCCGAAACATGACGGCCAGCTCCAGCTGCCCAGGAGGAATGGTGAGACGGAGGGGTCCATTCGCCGGCTGTGGCGGCTCGCCGGACATCTCAACTGTCCAGCCCGACAATCCAGCGGCGGCGCCGGAAGGAGCGAACGGCAGCGCAACCCGGGTAACCACGATTCCCGGCGATCCTTCATAGTTGCTGGGATCCTCCACTACGCTACCCGAAACCCGGTCGCCGGGACGAATCCGCGCCGGCAAGATCAGTCCCACTTCCTTCACGTTAGTTCCCGC
>Ga0302325_10020155_pt1 | contig 13988 bp, 12 predicted proteins | sample Palsa_T0_2_FD_201948 | JGI IMG/M metagenome (GOLD analysis project Ga0302325, IMG submission 201948) | Peat permafrost microbial communities from Stordalen Mire near Abisko, Sweden - Palsa_T0_2 | ecosystem: Environmental > Terrestrial > Soil > Palsa > Peat permafrost | place: Sweden: Abisko... | reverse complement strand
CTCCAAATTCTATCCAGCTCATGACTATCTCCTGTTTGACTAAGATATCCGATAATTAACTATAAAAACAAATTCAACGGACAAGTTAACCTCTCCTCCGACCATCAGGCATATGCTAATCTCATTTGTCCTCAGAAAACATTCAAAAGTTCCCTGTCCCCACAAAATCTCACCTGTTGCTTTCAACTCCATTTTTTTTTTTTAGCAAGAAGTTAAATACTACAGATAAGAATCCTTTAGAGCGGGCTTTCGGCTGAATATGAAGTTGTTTGCGAAATAACTGGAGGACTAGTGCCCTTGGCGCTGTCACCAATTTCCCCGAATGACTCACAGCTCAGTTGCAATTCCTTGACCCTACGTGACAAATGAATAAATGACGATCAATCCACCCTCAATTCTCTGCCATTCACATGCAGAGAAATTGCCAGTCGACGATCCATGAAGTACATGAAGATGGCACGGAAGAACAGGCGGACTCAAATCATTCAAGATTCCCCATTTTTAAACCTTCCCGCCGAGATCAGAGAGCAGATATACTATGCAGCACTATCTCGAAGCACACCGATCGATCTTTGGCCTATGAAATATTCGCAGGACTCCTTGACTGGAGTCATACTACGTCTCCAAGAAGACCTCGCCTTTGTGCGGAAAGAAATGGCAACGGGACTACTCACAACTTGCAAACAAATCTTCTACGAAGCAAGCGGTATATTCTGGTCCAAAAATACTTTCCGATTCTCGGGAGACCTGTACTGGTTCGGCGCAAGACGTTTTCTGGGGCAGATTGGTCCAAGAGCTCTATCTCAGCTGCAATCACTAGAGCTTTTCGCACCGCTACTAGACATGGGCTGTCTTGATGCAAGCTCACTAGGTGATGGAATCTACAGCAATGCCATGAATGCCAAGAACACCCCCAAGATGCACATGGTCAAAGCACGAGCAGAACCATGGACCCGACTCTCCCACCGTCAACGACGCAGATTCCGTTTCTCGACATGGCAGTATGGTCGAAATTTGGAGAAATTCAGGTCTATGCTGATGACTAATGTTGATCATGTGTGCTACCTTCTGGAACTGGCGAAGACTTCACTAGAGCTGAAACTGGTTCTCCCAGGCGGATTTGGACTGATGAGGCCTCCCGAACGTCAACGAAGCGGCCCTCATTGGGGACTGCCTCGCCGCAGTACTTTAAGCACTGACTTCCAACTTCCGCAAGAGCTTTTGAGGATTATTCAATGTTTACCGAGAGTATTACTTTAGTGTTGGAAGGAGGGGTACTGCTGAAAAGCTTGGAAATGCCGGAACAGTTCACAAGCAGAGGGATCGACTTTCTCTGCCACCCAGGGTCTATTTTCAACCATGATCCGACGCAACCAGCAATCGAGATATTCGAAGAAAAGATCTGGACAGTTCCATATAATGCAGGGTTGCAATATCTGAACGGGGTGACAGCCCTGTTTGAAGGTGCGCAGAGGCATTTTGAAGAGTCCCAGAAGCGCTCTGTTCCAGCTCTCGGTGGGCGAGCAACGAAGACCCCTGGTACACGAAGTACTGCGAGGGTTCTCAAAGGATTCGGTGGATGCAGGTTCATTGATCGAAGTAATTGTAACTGCCCTCATACTGGCAAATGGGACTCTGTCAACAGGAGCTGAGAGACCTGTTGGTTCTGGCTGAACCAGGCAGGAAATTCCCCGTGTGCAGAACACAAGGAGCTGGTGATAAAAAAGAAGTGTCGAGCAGCAAGGAATGGGGTTATAAATATGGTTGGTTGATTGATTGATAATTATTCACGTCCGGCGGAGTTCCAGTGAAAACTAAGTACGCCTTGTCCTCCCGAAGGGTATGGGGAGGTGCTAAGCTATAGAACTACTTTACAAAAGTATAAACAGCCAAAAGTAATTCTAGTATAAGCGAACGTGCCGTGAGGCTTGTGACTGTAGATCTCCCGCGGCCGGTTGGGGTGGTCACCAGAATATATATATATATAGCGATCTTCAAGGACTGGTAGGCCCATGACAAATAAAAAGTAGTATTATCGTACAGTAATGAAAGCGAATCCCAAAACAAAAACCAAAAGCGCCCCTGAGGCCCAAACAAAATTCGAAAATCAAAACGCTTAGTGCGATTTTGTAAATATGGTTGACATAGCAGAAAGTATATAAAGTACAACAAAGGCTCCCGTAAACTTTGAAAACTTTCTTCCGTACACGCCGCTGCTCATATATAAGGGAAGGTAGCCCAGAACTAACGGCCAATTCTTCTTCTCTCTCGCGTGGTTAGACATGTGGATTGCCATTGTCGGAGTGGTATCAGAATCAATTTCAAATGTAACAGAAATGAACGGTCGTTGATCTTCCATTCTCCAAGAACATCCCAGGCCCATGCTAGAAAAGCTTCGATGGTAGGGTTCCGTAGAGGGCCAGAGTTTTGATGCTACATGGTTGTGGTGACGGTGATACCTATTTCTTCGATTCCCAGAGTTCTTCGACCGAAGAGTCTTTAGGTCCCCTTGCAGGTGTATCACCAATTCTGACGCCTTTGTATGGAACAACAAAACAGCCTTTACACAAAACACCACTAAGAACCATTTCTCCCTCCTCGCCTCTTTTAAACATGATGCTTGTTGTCATCTGATCTGTCGGAGGCCTCTCCCTCTTGAAAACGTACCGATCTTCTGGTTCTTCAAATGTGCCTCGCCATTTCACAAGCCATGTATTGACTCCCGTCGGAGGAGGCCCAGCGGTCACCCCGTCCTTCAAGATGCAAGCGGCTTCAAATTCCTCCACACCGATCGCGTCCTTCTTCATCAGTTCACTCTCCTTCGGACAGAATCGCTGGATCCCAGACCAATCATGTCCGAACTGGAATTCCGCGAAATATTGACGACGGCCAGCTTCAGCCTCATAATGAATCTTCATCCAGCGCGGGGCGTCGGGGTCTTCAGGATTCATATAGGCTGTCAGTCGTGGGGTAATCTTCCACTCGCCCGTCATCTCCGTCGGCCATTGCTGTTTCTGTGCCTCGACCTCCTTCCTCTCTTCCTCCGCCCTATCCTTAAATCTCTGCTCCCAGTCAATCTCAGGCAAACTCTCAACCTCACTATCGCTATCCGTCGGGATTTGATAACACAGCATATGCTTGGATTCCGCATACGGGTCCGTCAACGACTTCCAGACCCCGTCAACCCCCTTCTGATTCCCCTTGCCTTCCAAATTTCCCGTTCTAACCCCCTCAAATTTCCTCGCCTTGTACCCCCCGAAAACGATCCTCCCAGCACACCTCAAACTCCCATCCCCATCCTCCCGAAACTCAATCTGCGTCTCATGCTCATCTGACCCCTCAACAACCCCCTCACCCTCAAACTCCGCCCTCCACCTATAATTCCAAACCCGTACACCACGCCGTGGCTCAGCACCCGCCCAAACCCCCGGCCTCAGCACGCACGCCTCCTCAAACTGCACATGACTAGTGGAATACGTGTGCCCGGGACAGAATCGCATGCACCCCGTATACTTCCCCCACGTGAACGTCGCCCAGAGTTGTCGCCCGATCTTCTTGTGGGAAGGGTTGTTAGCGTATTTGAGCTCCATGATGAACGGAGGGGGATTGTCTCCGCATTCGCGCTTGAGCCACGGGAGGTCTTTGATTAGGGCGGTGGTGTCGATGGTCCAGGTTCCGGGGAGGTTGAAGGCCCAAGTGGGGGGTGCTTCGATGGTTGCGGTGGTTTGGGGCTTGGACGTCCTCGTGGTCGTGGCTCGTTTGCGCTTTGGTAAGGCATCTTCGGAGGAGTTGGGGAGTGAGCGTTTGAGAGTGGTGTTTGGAGGGATGGATTCAAGTGCAGCTCGAGGTGCCTTGCTGGCTTGCTTTTTGGGTGGCATTGTGACTGTTCTGTGTTGTATTTCGACTTTTGTATTGTGTACTCTAAGTTGGAAGTTGGAAACGCGATGACGCGTCAAAGAATAAAAATATTTTGATTTCTCCCGTTGCCCTGTCAACGGTAACCGAGACCATAGTCAATATACGCCCCTAACCAGTGACGCTAAGTTTTGATCAAAATCACGATTTTAAATCCTTAATTCCTAATAACTACTTAGTTAATAGAATGGTTCTGGTAGTTTAGACCCTCTAGTACAGCACAAATTGCTTTCGCTTGTGTTCTTCTCGATCGCAAACACTCTTCAAGACGAATACATCGCCGTATCGGCCGTGTTCGAAGTCAAATCCAATCCCATCATCCTATAGAGATATGCGAACCCGTGGAAAATGAAGCCCTGCTTAGATTCAGCCGCGGTCGGAGCACCACGGGCAGGTGGCTTCGTCCAAGTACGTTATTTTACTGGTTGGGAGCAATAGCCTATCTTTTTCTCGATTTCGATATGCATCGTTTGTCCCTGCTCCACGGCCTGGTCGTCGTCCTGGATGGCATCACCGTCATATCCGATATCTGACTGCCGACCTCAAACGCGATTAAAATTTACAAATGAAAATTCATGTGTCCATTCAATCATCGTTCAGCCTTGTCTTGTATTCTAGCCGTCGTCGTGTGGTATGCGACTCTGCAAACTTACCTAGTATACGGGTCGAGCCATCTTCGCAGTTTCGATAGCCGAGGGTAGAGTGTTGTTACTCTGCCGTATATATTCCGCCTCTCCCTCTGCTCGTCTTTTAAAAGCAACTTTCCGATATCTTTTGGCTTGATCTGCTTCGTCCTCCCCCTATACCATCCTCACACGTTAGAGTTCAGGACAGCGGTGATAACGTCAATTTCGCGTCCCCCTGCGAGCAGTCGGCGCTCTTCTCCAAATGTCATTATTTTGCCCTGTGGGCGAGGTTCCTGAAAGCTTCTACGAAATAGGTTCCGAAAAGAGGGAGATCGTTCGGTTAGGTCTCTTAAAATTGAGGAAGTCGATACACCATGACGGCTGCTCTGGATCCCCGTGCGGCTGATCTTGTAAGATCTTGGTCATACGCTTTCGATATCGGCATATTACTGTCAGCAGCTGGATTGAACTTCACCGCGGACAAGATGTCAAGGACTCTGGCCGACATGATTGCCGCAGAAGTAGCGTTGGCAAACGCCCCAATGAATGATGTGCCGTAGTCCACAACAATCAGCTCGGCCTCCAACGGTTTCATCAACTCCGAGTAAACTGTACACTTTGTCATGTGGCATGGTTGCCTGGGTTTCCCACGGAGTGCTCGATAGAAGGAATAAAGAGTCCCTGTGGCCGCTTTACACACCATACCTTATCGTATCGAAGGCCAGGTAGGCTTCTTTGAGCCCTTGAATGAGCGATACGGATATATCACGAATAAAAGAGTTCGAAGGATCTTGAGAAGGACTTCGGCGTGCACGGTCCAAAAGGTACGACAATGTCACGTGCCATGACCATCTCTAGTACCACCCACACCCTCTCCCACCATGAAGGACGAGTCTTCGAGATCTTCACACAGGTGCCATGTCAGGCGCTGGTCGTCCATCAAATCAATGGAGAGAGAACTGGGTGCCGTTGATTCCTCGTCACCACTCTTTCGACATGCGTGCCTCCGACTCGCCAAGCCAAACCAGCACCCGTAATGAACACCATATAAGCGAGCCATTAGAGTGACTTACGTGTTTCGCTCATGTATGTCCTTCTGATTGATGCAGACTGTATCGAACCCGACGAACGCAACCAACAAGTCACGCCCTCTGGCAGATCCTCGGGCCTGCTAAAACCCTTTCGCCGCTCACCCATAGTGAGTACTCCTGAGAAAGGTAAGCGGACAGTAATTAATACTACTTACAGTAAAGAGGAGACATATAGATAGTATTTAGATAATTGCAAAACGAGAACGTAAGTCGATTCTTTTAACGTAGTAATCATTTGCTAATCAGGGGCCGTAAGGGTATCTCCATTTGTAATAAGTAACGAAGGAGTTGAGACGGAAAAGCGATTATGGACGGAGGTTTCTAAGATACTAGAGAAGATCCAATCTAGGATAATGAAGAATATCTGAGTAATGCTGGCGTCATTTTCATCAAGCAGCTTGGCTTCTTTGTAGGAAACATGTAAGATAATGAAACTGGCCCCACTCAATTTCCAACCTTGCCCTTCATTTGTGCTCGGTTCTTCTGCCTGTCACAAATCTTCAAGGCATCTTTCTTTCTAATCTCGGCATATTCAGCTCATATTACCACAGAGAAAGGCACATTAAGCTACAGGGTTGCTACATCCTCGGTTACAGTGCTGTATTGGCAGCTACCCCGAGGCAAACACCACGATGCCAATAGCTGCATGGGCGTCTAGATTGGGCGTGACAGGCATCGGTCACCAACCTTAAGAAAGCCGACGAACGCCCGACGAACGCCCGACGAACGCCCGACGGCGAATTAGGGAAGGTTTAGGGCATGTGCGCCACTTGTAGATGATTTTTAGCATGAGGTATTAAGTTAGCAGCGAGAGTCTTTCAAATTGCAATATCTTCACTGCAACCAATCTTGCGACCTGTCTAGAGAGCCCCTATTCTAGAGCTCACTAGTGTTTCGCACCCAAGCTTCCAACTCATCGAGAATAAATTATTCCGTTTTGCTTTTTGGGATGTGTCGCTCCTTGATCGAGTTAAGCGGAAATGAACAAAATTTTCTCATATTCTATATCAATGTAATGACGAACTGCTTCTTCCCAAATTCATCATCTGGAACCAATTCATCATATGCCGAATCTGGGGCCTTACATTGCGGGGAGTTTTCTAACTCTAAACGCTGTTCAACCGTCTCTTTTACATTCGAAACTGAATCAAACGTCCCGAGCCTCCGATATTGACCCTTTTCGAGAGACGTGGGCTCAAGTACGTATCCCCAGTGCCACCCGGAAGCATTATTGCGACATGCAGAAAGCAGATACAGTTGACCCGAGTATTCTTCCGCGTCGATATAATCCCACATGAAGACAAGACTTATAGAAAACATGCGTCCTCCGCTGAAAATTTGCCGGTGGTTGTTGATAGAAGTTGGCTTAGATCCAAGAGTAAAAGGGATGAGACAGCCGCATCTTATCCACAGGGCCCCTTGGCGTAAGTCTCCAAAAACGCTGTCGCCCGCCGGTATGATCTTAATATGCAGCACCTTGATCAGATAGGGCAGGTACTTTGCTCCAGAATACGAATGTACAGCCGAATCTGTTGAAATCCACGACCAGGATGGGGCTCTTGGGGGAGAAGGTCGAGCAGTAGGTCTGTGAGAGTACCACAATAACTGCCTTTCTAAATCCTTTCGCCAAAACCCAGCCACATATTCATCACTATAACGTTCCTGTAAACTTTTCGCAACTCCAGATATTGCAATGAACTTATCCTTAGTAAAAGTCAATTTGCAACGCGTGTACAGCCATACTATCGCAAACCAGTGTTCCAGATTGCCCTCGGCTTCTATATCCCCATCTTTCCACCGGAAAATTCCTGGCAGCCATCCCGGAAACGTTTCACATGCGGTCCTCTCTTTGCATTCCCAAAACAATTGCGAGGAAAAGTGAAGCGATCTACAAGATAGAATGCGTTCTTGAAGAACCCACGCTCGCTTTCCGAGGGGTGATTCAGAAATACACTTTTTGTGCATGAAAAGGGGGGCACAATCGTAAAGCGTCCCTTTACAGATATCACCCAATGGATCTAGCGCTTCAGGGAAAGTGTCCCACTTCATCCAGTCCAGACAGATCTGGAGCACCTCCACGGATTTCGGATTTCGTGAGGCAAATAAACCCATGGATCCGTCTGTAGCCTTGGAAGCTGAGATGTTGATGCTCGACCTCCCATAGACTACGGCCATTTGAAGTGCTTCTCGGTTCCAATCCTCAGGATCGTCTTGAATAATGCACAGAGAGTCGATCCAGAGATAGCGTATTCCAAGCTCCTCCGTGATTTTACAAGCGTCTTGAAAAGTCTGACAGAGCCCATCTAACGGGATCTTCTGTTGCAGCTGGGAGAAGTTGCTCTTCACAAGCCTCAAGATCTTCAAGGAACCCCAGCAGTGACTCAAGGTTGCATAGCTAATGGGCCCACAGATCCCTGCCGAAAGTATTAAGCGGGGACCATCAGCGCCGACTTGTATAAGCCGTGTTGGATTCGGCCCGTGCTGGGAAGGGCGGCACGCACTATGACTCCGAATACAGTCACCGAACCATGATTTTGCCATCTGCAGCACTGGCTTCGCCATTGTTGAGGTTGAAAAATCTGCGTATGGCTCAAGCGCTACAAAAGAAGGACTCATGCCAAGCACAGACAAGGCCGGTCCATCTGAAAGCGGTAAAGTCATCGTCAACGACCAACACCCCTGCCCTGATCTCCGACTGGCAGACTCGATTATCGGCTCGGCTTGAGCAAGGACGGAAAGAGCATCCATTTTGTCGTTTCTCATGGCTCCTTCTGCGTCTTCGATCTCGGATTCTTTGAATTGACTCAGAAAGAGGATACATAAGTGACACCCCTTGGAAGCAGCATATTTGAATGCGAGAACATTCTCCCAATGCCGCCATTCCGCGTATGGATGGCTTTCATTATACTCATCCGTTGCCGGAGACCAGTTATTGAAGATATATCGGCATTTCTCGCACACTGGCGAAGATGTGTGACTTTCCTGGTCGCAGACGTGCTTATTTCGTTTGTGCATTCCAAGTTCACGACATTCTGGATCTAGGTCCATATTGCCGAATGCTGGAGCATATGCTCGAGAAACAAAGTGCGTACAAATCTGAAGCTGAAGATCCAAAGAGGACGTCAAATGTAAGATGGTCGCTAGGCCCCGACGACTTTGCAGCGCCCTTTTAGCGACTCCAGTCAGCGGCCTCAGGGCGTTGTGAGAGGGGGCGGGTGCGAATCTAGAGTGGCAAGGTTGTATTTCTACCTACCTAAGTACGGCTGTTCGTGCGAACGGAATATCTAGCTAGTAGGCTAAGCCTAAACAGGCAGATCCGTCATGTGATCCAGATTTCCCCTCCACAGCGTACAGCTCTCTGCGAAACAAGTACGAAAATGGATTTTAAGCGAGCTGCGGGAGAACACGATTTCACGAAAACCACGATTCCGCAAAACGAAATCCCTCAGAAAACAGAGGTCAAAACCTCAAGTTTCCGAGGTGTTTTGTTCGGTATCAATCGACTTATGTGCATAAGCAGACTGTATCATCTACATCGAGTGATGAATCAGGTTACCATTACCCTTGCTTCGCGTCTTTCCTTCCTCAGATTTCGAGTCAGCATCAGATGACCGTCCGAGACCGGCGAGGAGATTCAGATTTCCCTACAGATGTTGGCAGAGGTTCGTCTAATGATATATTGGAGTGGGCATGACTTGACATTGTTGATCAGAACCACAGCGATTTACCTTTTGATGGATTTGATATTGCGCATCCTCCCGCCTCCAGCCCCACAACATCCAATTGCCTGGCTTGCATTAGGGATTGGTTTGATCCTGCGACGCTGATCACGAAGACTGCTAACCAGATGTTTCGTCACCATTTCAGAAGCCAAGAAGACCGCTGGGGCTCGAGAAGGGTGAAGTAGATCCGGTGGTGACACTAGTTGATACACGAGGAGTCGACTTGATATATACAGACTCGGTCATTGTTGGGGCTCTAGCAACATTCCAAAAACAACTTCAATGTGTGAGGATCAGTACATGTTAGAGGGATTGCCATTCCTCCATTCTGACCAAAACTTTCCAAGACGCAATTCACGTACGTCGCCATGATGCTACAAATTCAACACATCTGGATTGACTCCCTGTGCATCTATGTCTATCGACGCTGAAAGAAACCCCTCAGAAACTTGAGGTTTGGCCCTCCGTTTTCTGAAGGGTTTCTTTTTCCAAGTCGGATTAGTAAACCGTTTTTATCCGCCTTCGCGTCGCCTTACCTTATTCTTTGTCTCTATCCATGTATACTTGCTTTGAAGTGCATGGATTTCACCTTGAGCCAGCCTCACCCCGAATCTAAAATGAAACTATTCCCAACTATCACTATTCCGTTAGCTAGTCATAACCACCGTTGACCGCAGAGCGGCGCCGCTGACCAACCGCGTTGGAAGTGAAAAGGAAAAAATCTCCTGAGACTACCGTAGACGACAAGTGAGCTCACCAAAGCCCATTTCCGTTTTTGGGCCTGAGCAGCGTCCTGACTCCTGAGCACGCTGACGAGTGAGCTGGATCATGCTTCGGGGGATCCTTTTCTGGCCCCCTCGCGAATCGGTTACAGTTTCCATATTGTCTATAAATAGAATTTTGCAGATCCTGCTACCTGCAACATAGTCACCTCTCTGAGCCTGTTAAGATATTGTGACGGTGGTCGTTCTCGGTACACTGTCACATTTATCAAGGGTCCTTGTCGGAGCCGATTTAGGTCCCCTTTTTAACCGAAAATTCGCGAATCAAAGAGGCCTCGCTCGCTTAATGCCCCTCGAGACCTCTCCTCAACTCCGCTCAAAACAACCCCACTCGTATACGAGTATACGACTTTAATTTTCTAAGAGCTTATTTAACATGCATGATACAAGAATTCTCCGATTTTAGGTGGTTGTTTAAAAAGATACAAAAAACTGCGCCACGAATCCTGGCGTCCCTTAACGTCTAGGCTCCTAGTTCCTTCTCTATTCTACCATTTCATACAAGAGGATAGAATCTTTCCAGGAGAGAATTTGCGGTAGACAAGAGGAATACAACGCCCTAGTGCTTCTGTTTGACAAGGCCCCGCACAGGCAAGCTCTGGTTTCAAAAAAAAGGGGTGGCGGTTGGTCTTGTGGTCACGTACACGGCTCAGGCGCTTACCCCCTAAGCTAAGGTCTTAGCTTGCGGTGCAGCATCGCAGGCCTATTCCCTCCCCTTTATCTAGCCTCTCCTTCGTTTCTTCTCTATCTTCTTTATTTCCTTAGTATTAGGCCTATAGGAATCGATCCTTTTAGCCTACCGTACGCACTTCCATATGCCTCTACCGTAGCTTGTAATCGCCCGCGCCGTTATAAAGATTCTATAAAGGAGCGACTAAGTCTTTATAAACCCTGGCTTTTTTTTAAAAAATTATATATCTATTTTAGCATTTCGGATTTCGTCTGCTTGTTTAGAACCGTCTCAGATAAAACTTAAAGAGCTCTCCCCTCAAGAGGAAGCTGGGCCAGGCAACCTGATCTCGACCACAACACAAGCGATTCTTCTAACCCGGAAACACTCTCAAGAATTTCAATGTGGGACTATTTCTCTACAATCTTTAAATGCAGATCAAAAGCCAAGATTGATATTCTGATACAGTCAGGTCAGATTAGTCATCGTCACTTTTCGCTTATTTTTTGACCCCACTTACCCCTCCACCCCACATTTAAATTTAATTATTTTTATTATTCCTTAATAATATTCTCCCAAACTTGAAATCATGGCAGTTCAGTCAAAAATCAGTCGAAGAGAGCTTAGTCCAGCTGAGCGTTCCCATTTATGGACTCTCTATTGCGAAGGGTATACGCCAACCCAGATTTTCAAGAAAACAGGGGTCCCTCGTACGACTGTCACTTCTTTGGTTCAACGTCAGTCCTTATCCAATAATATGAGCTTTGAGAGCAAGCCCCGAAGTGGACCTAAGAAGAAATTAAGTCCCCGCGCTGAACGGAGACTCGTCAGGACTGCTGTAGCACAGCCAAGGATGCCCTTGACAGCGCTGGCCACACCTTCCAAATCCGGCAAGCGTCTCAATCACCACACCGTCGCAATTATCCTTAAATCCTTTGGCAAAGCAAAGAGACGGCCCCGCAAGAAGCCATTTTTGACTGACGAACATCGATTACGCCGCCGGATACACTGTCGGGTTAAGAGAAACATGGGAAGAGACAATAGGAAGGTATGCTGGAGTGATGAGGTAACTTTTCATACAGGAGAGGATTTAAGAACGTTCTGGGTGACGAGAGAACCTGGAAGGGAAGACGAATACGCTACGAAAAACTTACGGCCTACGTTCAAAAGCGGGAGAAAGTCTATGGGCGTATGGAGTTGTTTTTGTGGAGACGAAATGGGACCCCTGTATATGCTCCCGGAAGGGCAGAATATAACAGCCAAGCGATACAAATACGTGTTGCAAACGTTGTTTATTCCATTTTATGAGAGGATGAGAAGAAAGTATGGGGACGAGGTTGTTATGCAAGAGGATAATGCTTCCTGGCACAGGGCAGGAATTGTGGAGAGATATTTGACGAACAAGGGAGTCAAGCGCATAAAATGGCCCGCACAATCCCCTGATCTTAACCCAATTGAGAATCTGTGGAAGTATATCAAGGACTTGATTAGTGCTACAAGACACAGGATTAAAAACCCGACTGAAATGAGGGAGGCTCTCAAAGAGATTTGGCCTAAAATCAGCGGGGAATTCCTCTTGCGGCTGTGTGATTCTGTTCCTAACAGGTGGGCAGCTTGTTTGAAAAATAAGGGGGGAGCGACGAAATACTGAATAGCTTCAATTTCAGCCTATTTAGGACTTATATAAATGAAAAATGGTTGAGATGCGGGCATTTTAATGGAGGGGTGTCTAAAAGTCACGTGACGAAGACTTATCTGACCTGATTGTACATCTCTCACCAATATCAGGCGCCAGTGCAGCCGTCTGAGAGCCGGGCTGATCCAAGCTATATAAATCAGCTTCAGCGCAGCAACACTGCCCGCATGTTTCACTGAAAACTACAGCGTACAGAGCGCTCCTATAACGCTCTTATGCCCTTCTTTCCAATCCCCAGGGTCATTCAACGCCTGCTCTCTCCTACCATGACCCGTTTCAGTGGATTCGCTGGCTTCGAATTCTCATTGAAACCAATAAAACCATTCCAGATCTCATTCCCACTGTTTTCAATGGCCATTCTACCCTCACAGTTCCAAAATACCTCTCCGTCACCTCAAACCGACCCTGAGCGTGGTCCTCCGTCCCTCATCCCTATAAAGACTCCTCTCCCCCTCAATCCCCTTCCATCCTCCCCTTCCTTCTCAATCTCTCAGCTTTTCGTGTTCCTCGCTCACCAACCACCTCGCTTAACACCCAATCCCCTCAATTCGCTTTATTCCGCGCCGGAAATGGCCGTCACGACCCTCAATCTTGGTGTTGTCGATTTTGATGATCCAACCCCTACAAGCGAGCAACCCCGCGACACCAGTAAGCGAGAATTTTTTTTTTGGTGTTCCTCCTCGTTTAATTTTGAAGGCGCGAAAACGTAGTGAGGAGAACTGATATTGCGCAGACTATGGGAATTAATTTGAGTCGCGACTTGGATGGTTCGATGGTAGTAGGTTGTTGGAAGATTTTTGTAAGTTGGTGTTGTGATAATGACCCCATATCTCCTGGATATTTAGGCATACGACGCATCTCTTTCCATTGGGCGCCTCCGTGCACGGGCCCCATACCCCTGTCAGAACGTCAAAATATTTCGAGCTTCAAACTGACTTTTTCATTTCTTTAGTCTTCACAACCTCATTGTCGCACTCGAATATATTTTACAGGAAACTTGGATTTGAAATTCGATCAGCCTCCGATAACAAGAATTATTTTGAATTTGGAGGGTTTTCTTATCATTCTTCGATCTCTTCAATTCCAGCGACTAAGTGCTGCCGGAAATCATTATCTCCTAGAACGCAGGCTTCAGCGCTTGATGCACAGTTCTGAAATTTACACTTGACAATCCATCTCAAACCTACCTTCAACACCTCTTCCTAGCCATAGACTCACGACTCAGTGCAGCTCCCTCAAGTAACCCCCCCCCATTCCCAAAGAGGTTCAAACCCCAGGTCCCCAACTTCCTATCATCTTTCCTTTTCCTTTAATATCAATCAACCTAAAGCACAAAGCAAAGCAAAAACAAACAAATACCTCCCAAACACCAAACCTCAAACACCAAAGACAAAACGAGTTCTATCCCAATCCAATATTAAGTATTCTATCATCAACTCATCTATCTATTCCACACTCCAACCCGCCTTCCGAAACACCACTTTTC
>Ga0302325_10020154_pt1 | contig 13988 bp, 14 predicted proteins | sample Palsa_T0_2_FD_201948 | JGI IMG/M metagenome (GOLD analysis project Ga0302325, IMG submission 201948) | Peat permafrost microbial communities from Stordalen Mire near Abisko, Sweden - Palsa_T0_2 | ecosystem: Environmental > Terrestrial > Soil > Palsa > Peat permafrost | place: Sweden: Abisko... | reverse complement strand
GATTTTCGGTATGTTTTAAGGTGTATGCTCTTTCATGTTCACTGACAATTTCTCAGATGCAATTCTCATGAAACGTCGAGAGGCTCTTTCTGAGTTGTATGACTTGATAGAGGAAAAAATCGAACGATATCAGGGGCCCAGGATTCGGTGCCGACGTACAGATGACACAGAAATAGCGCAGCAATGTGATTCACTTATGCTTGGCTCACTTCTGAAAAGCGCCAGAAAATTGGACATAATCCCAGTCCCGGACTTTCCCTATCGCCCCATGTCCTTTAATAGGCTGAGTGCCAAATTCCACTGCTTGGATATAAACGCAATCTGTGATTCGATGAGTAGGACCAAAATCAAAGGAGCCTACCCGAAGCCTGCCCATGGACTTAAGGACTTGATTCAAAGAAAGATCGAAGCCCTGGAAGAACGGCTTTCGGGGCTCGATATTCAGGACTTCAAGAGGAAGGGAAAGAATTCCCGGCCGCTGGTGGGTGTGTAGGACATGACTCTAAAACAACATCATCCATTATTTGTCTGATTTTTCCTGCGGGCGGATTCGATACCAGAAAGAATCAGAATGAGAGACTTAGTTTTGGCAATTTAAAGCACGTGGGTTCTTCTTGAATGGCAGATCTTCCATGTTTTCATTAAAGGAAAATTGACGTCCGGCAAAAGCGCATGATCTAGCTACATATCTAAGACACTAATGACATTGAGTATAGTCTACCAGTCCTGCATCAGGTACTTCCTCCCGTGGGAGGCAAAAGTTTATGTTTTCCCCTTTGAGATTTTTGAAAACGGCTCCATACTCGCGCTACAAAACAAGTCAGTAAATAGTCTCTGATTGGAGCTCATGTGGCTCCTGCTTGCCAGGGCCTCGAACCAAGCAAGGAATGCATCAAGGAGAAATCTCTTACCTGGGTAACAGCGATAAAATTGTCATATATGCCGTCTGTCTTCATCTTCTTGCGAACCAGATCGCTGACCCCGCCAAGAAGTGCATTCACGGTCGTTATTTTGCTGTCCCAAGACACAAACGACGACATTGCTGTGCCGTCAACGCGTATCGACTCGCTGCTTCCGTATGGATCTGGATCTGTCAGTAATCAAGCAAAAAGTAACAACCTCAGATCCAACTTGCTTTGCATTTTCTTTCCATCAGCCATGTTCTTCCACCACACCATTCCAACAGCATTGTCCAGAAGAGTTACTGGAAATACACTGTAGGGGGTGATAACATCAAGTTCTTGGACAGTCTGATTTGAGATGGAGGGGATGCCTGCATTTGAAATGTATCCGATAATTTGCCCAGTGGTTGGATCCGTCGAGTTATTGACTGAGGCAAACATTCCCGGCACCTTGGTGACAACAGAGTTGCAAGTGCGAGCTCTTTCGGCGTTGGTGAAGAGACGCCTGGTCATTTGTTAAAAGTCTGACGCGGTTGATGATGCTGGGAATGACCCAAACTCACTTCACTAGATCGACATCGTAGTACGGCATCTCCATTACCTTCCACTGTTCGTGCGCTGAGAACCAGTAGCCTATCATGATTAACAACCGTAATCTGTACTCTCGGGGATTTGCTTTACCTTTCTGGACGGTGATTGGTCCAACTCCTCCCATGTTGTACTCTACACTCACGAGCTGTGGCCTCTTCACCTCCCACAGCAGGTTCTTATCCTTCTGTGAGAGACCACCAAATGAGTACAGCCACCATGTGAAGAGTTCTCCTTCATAAGGGTCATTCAAAGTCCCTGATCCTTCACATTTGTAGGTTTGTCGTGGATCATTAACCGGAAAAGATTGATTTGCAAGATCTGTAACTGCACAAACTGCTCCATTTCCTGCATAGAACATCTAAACCCATTTAATGAAGGATTGCAAGATAACCGCTCCAGAACTCACCTTTGCTGCTGTCAGTTTGGTGTAGTCGAGCCAAGCCTGCCATCCCTGAGCAAGGGGTTGATAGTTCTTGTTTGAGCTCATTGCTTGAATAGCACTGTACACTGCCCAGATGAGTTCTCTGTTATAAAACAGTTTTTAGCTATCGTATTCTCTGAAATTTTCAACAGACGTACCCATTATCAAGGGCAGGCACTCGATTCACCCAGTCCCAAGTAGGGACAATATTTTGCGAATCCCCGGTGTACCATGGAAGAAACCCGCCAAAACCGGGATAGGTCTTGTTGAACTGCAAATATGTCTGCAGCTTCAGTGTCATGATGTTTATTGCAATAGCTGGCGCCGCTCCAGGGTTGTTAGGCGAGAGGAATCTAGCAGCTTGAGGTGATCCAGCTATTGCATGTGCATAGAGCATTATTTGAAGAGACTCTTTGCTTGCAGCACTGAATGGATGCTTTGCCGTCGCAAGTCCAGTGGTCTCGTTGAGTAGAGTGCCATCGTAAGACATGCCGTTGTAACTGTTGTAGCTGACATTGTTTTGATGAAACTTCCCTTCCCAATACAGAACATCTGAGATAAAAGAAGTCGGATCTCTCAAAATTTGTGCTTGTGAAAAGGTTGGAGAGAATCGACACTTGGGTGTCCCGCCAGCCTGGACTTGCTGAGGCTTCGGGAAAGCTCCGACTGTCAAAGCCAAAGTGAGGACAAAAGTTATTGGGAACAACATGATTTTGACACTATCAACGTTGGATCTTCAACACAATTCCCATGCTTTCTTCTCCAAGCTTTTGACTTTTGGAAATCTCTTTTGCCGTGTCCCATTTTCACTATTCCTAGCGTTAACAAGTCGGCGACCTTGTTCAAGCCCCTTCTAAAACTTTCTGTTGATCTTAACCAATTACTTCGTCACGGTGAGGCTTCTTACGGGAAATATTTGTAAAGATGGGATGATGTTCAGGTGCCGGCTGAAAACAGGGTTCCGTCCCCTGGCGGCGTGCGGGGTTGAGAAGATCCCTGCCGAAACCAGGCAATGGCGGGGTGACTTGCATCCTGAAACGTTTTTTTCTCCTCTCCCCTTCCCAGTTCCTGGTTACGACCAGCCGTTGGCTTATTAATCTTAGGATGGCTAAGACAATTGCGCAGGCCAGAGGGTGGGATTCCCTGAAAAGGCTTCCCCGCTGTGGAGAGCAACCTCCTCGTCATAGACGTTAAGATCCCACAAACGGGCCGTTTAAATCGGATAAACTCTGAAGAGCCGAATCACCCGATCTTGATCTGCCCCGTATGGAGAGGTTTGCATTGGCTGATGGCTGTGGAGTATCTGAACGTAACGCAAAGCAAGCACGATGTTCGGTCTTTTTCTCTTGATGACCGAAGCTACTTACGGTCAAAGTATATCAGGTATTAGTAGGCTGTCACATCTGAACTTTCTTTTTCTCACCTTCGATTTTTCTTGTGTTGTTACCTAGCCAAGTTAACGGAAGGTATCATGAAACTCTCACTACTCTCGTTGCCAGTGCTGGCGGGGCTGGCTGCATCCCAGAACTCCACCTCACCTCTTCCAACAACTATCATAGCTACACCAACTCCAACAGTTTCCCTCAGTGGAAGCGGAGTTGCAAATCCAACAGCTTTCACCACAGTCCTAACTCTTGACGTAGAGGGCCTCTGGGATCTCTTCGTCGGGCCTGTCTCCACGGCTGCAGTCAACACTACCGTATCAGCAACGCCAATCCCCACCAATGAGCTCATCCCACCCCCGGGACTTTACTATAGCTCTTTCCCCTCCGGTCAGCAGATCCCAATGGCATCAAAAAATGAAAGCTGGAAGTTTCCTGCTGGATTCTGGTGGGGTGTTGCTAGTGCCGCGTATCAGGTCGAAGGCGCTGCAAAGGCAGAGGGAAGAGGACCTTCTATTTGGGACGTTTTACTGCATCGCGTTACGGGGTACACTGTTGCCAATCAGACTGGGGATGTCGCTGACAATCAGTATTACCTTTACAAGCAAGGTGAGAGTTAAATCATGTTACTCCTGCAAGCCAATGATTAACTCCCATTTTAGATATTGCACGCATTGCTGCTCTTGGGGTGAAAACATACTCCTTCTCAATCAGTTGGTCACGAGTCTTTCCATTTGGAAATGGGCCGGTGAACGAACTCGCACTTGTCCACTATGATGATGTGATCAACACCTGTATTGAGTACGGAGTTGAGCCTTCAGTCACTCTTTATCACTGGGATTTGCCACTAAATCTCCAAAACACCTACGGTGGCTGGTTGGGACCGCAGATTGTGGATGACTTTGTGGCTTATGCCAAAGTAGTATTTGGCCGTTATGGCAACAAGGTTTCTCGTTGGTTTACTGTGAACGAGCCAATCGTATTTTGGTAAGTTTGAAAGTCCCATTTTCGGCTATCATCTGACTGTGTACAGTGAGACCTATCCCCTCCCCGACAACTACTTTACAAACACCTCGATCCCCAAAGTCCAACAGCCATATTGGTGCGGCCATCACGTGCTCTTAGCTCATGCAAATGCCTACCACCTCGCAAAATCCATGGGAATCAATGGTACGGTCTCATTCAAAACCAATGGCGGCTACAAAATCCCTCTCACGAACTCGAGTGAGGATGCCATAGCTGTCCAGCGAGCATGGGATTTCAATGAAGGCTGGTTTGCTAACCCGACTTTCATCAACGGAGACTACCCTCAATACTTGAAGGAGTTCGTTTCTGGATTTTTACCTGAGTTTACCGATGATGAGAAAGCGATGATCAATGGTACTGCTGATATATTTGCGCATGATGCATATACTTCGCAATTTTATATGGGTCAGTTAACTTCATTTTGAAGTAAAGTCTTATGCTGATGTATCATTCTAGCTCCTGATTCAGGCATCTCAGCCTGCACTAGCAACACTTCACACCCCCTTTACCCCACCTGCGCCAACACTACCTATAGCTACACCTCCGCAGATAGCGGCTGGAATGTCGGGCCCGCAGCCGACCCGCTCTCTCCCTGGCTCCATAAAGCAACAGATTGGGTTCCGCTCTTTCTACACTACATGCAAGACACCTGGCATCCATCCGGCGGAATCGCAGTCACGGAATTCGGATTCGCTGAACCTTTCGAAGTACTGAAGACATTGAAGGCGGATATACTGTTTGATCCCATTAGGAGTAGTTATTACAGAGATTACATGGAGGCAATTTTGATTGCTATCAGTGAAGGTGTAAATGTGGTTGGCACCTTGGCTTGGAGTATTTTGGATAATTTAGAGTGGAGCTCGGGGTATCAAGATAAGTTTGGTGTCCAGTGAGTCCTCTTTCCCCCCCTAAATCTTTGTCTGGGCAAAGTGTTGAAGTTGGCTATGGAAATGGAAGCTGACGAGCAATAGGTATGTGAACTTCACGACTCAGGAAAGGTCCTACAAGGCTAGTTTCTTCGAGTATGTCAATGCCTTCAAGGTTTATGGCACGGATCCTGTCACTCCTCACTTTGTATCTTCTTAGTGTTGCAAGGCAGAGAAGGAGCTAAGACTTTAATATATACATTTCCAATTCCTACTGGAATCGCTATGGGGATACCAGCCTTTCAAGTTCAAGCTGCGGCAAAGTCACGTGGCATCGAAAACCCAACGCCTTACCCCGATGCTGCCAGTGCTTCTCGAAATCCAGCTTTCTTCTATTAGCTATTTGAAATTGGGGATAAATAAAATGTATTTACATTCATAAAGCTCTCGCAAACCAAATATCAGGTTGTCTCTGCTATCTCCTCAATTGTTTAGATGGAATAAGCGAGGCGGCCCCCTATTTTAGCGAATAGTCAATGCAAAATATTATTCCGTTAGGAGGACCTCAATCTTCGCCTCTGAAAATCAGATCATAAGAGCTGCACCTCTAGTGAACTTTTGCTTAAAAGAATCTGATCGAGATACGGAGGACGCGGCCATAAGTCTTGCAACCAGCAGGGGGTTGGCGCGGCCGCCTCCGACGCCACATAGCTCTGGCAGAGCAACGGAGCCTAGCGGCTTGATAGCCTGAAGCAACAACCCTTCTAGCTATGTTTATAGCGTCTGTGCGCTAAATTTAAGCCCTGAGAGGCCTATGGAAGCCTGTAGTTATAGCGGCCTGTCGTTGCTGTGCAACGACCCTGTAGCCTGAGCGAGTGTGGCGTCAGACCATGGTAGACGCCTAGCTGCTTGTGGACTAGCGTGAGACCCTGAGACCCTTTAGCCTTGCCGATCAGCCTCGTGAGCTTGCTTGAAACATCGCCACTTCCCCCTCACTTCGTTATCTATCTCGAACAGCAGGTGCTCAATCTTCGGCGTATATGGCATCTAATCTTATGGACACTACTAGGGAACCTCACTCGAAATCTTGCCTGCGTGTCCTCTCGAGCCTCCTCCGTGGGACTTCCACGAAAGTGATCGGACAGCCTCAGCTTTCCCGTGCGCCGTCCGAGCACAGCAATGTAATTAGTTGGCGGTAAACTCTTCCAGGACTATTCGAATCACGAGAACGAAATCTGCGCTATGAAAATGGCTGTCGAACTTCTGACCTTCGATCCAGATGGAGATCTGCTGCTGGTACTGGCAGACGGTGTCGAGGAAGGGAAATCGAGAGACGGCAATGGGGAGGTCGATGGAACACCCGAACAGAAAGCAACCCAGCTTGCTCTTCCCGACATCTTTACTTCTACAACGCTATCCGATATCGAGGGAAATTCCTACGAGCCCCTCGAAATCGAAGCGCCAAAATCCCAAAAAGAAATACACATGTTAGTGTCATCGAAGCACCTTATGCTCGCATCGCCTGTTTTCAAGGCCATGCTACAACACAATAACTTCAAGGAAGGGGATACGCTTCGCTCCTCAGGTCAAGTGAAAGTCCCGCTCCCTGACGATGACCCTACCGCTCTCAACATATTGCTGGACATTGTCCACGGTCGAGTACGAGCTGTACCCCGCGCAGTCACTCTGAAGACCATGACAGAACTGTCGGTCCTGGTAGATAAGTACCAGATGCTTGAAGTTGTAGAGCTATATGCCGAGGTATGGATGAACACTTTGAAGACGTCTGTGCCCATGTTCTTCACAGCAGACCTGTTAGCTTGGTTGAGTATCTCGTGGGTTTTCGGGCTGGCAGACATCTTCAAGCAAATATCCCGAATTGCTATGCGTGGGAGCACAGATTTATTTGGGGCACATGAATCGCATCTTCCGATTCCACAACCCGTCTTTGGTAAGTTCCAGCAATCCTACCAAAATTGATCTAGTAATCTAACAAGTGTACAGCAGCCATCTCGGACGCTCGGCGCAAGGGGATTCAAGATGCAATTGCTGTTGTTGAATACACAATCATGAAGTATCAAGGTCCAACTCAGCATTGCCGCACGTTCTTTGCAGGCAACCGAACTAAGAAGAACACTGCATGCGATGGACTCATTCTAGGCTCGCTGTTGAAGAGTGCTGCTATGAATGGCTTGTGGCCGCCCCCACCTCATCCATATATCGGCTTTACCTTTTCGGGCATTATTACTAGGGCTAGAGGGCTGGAGATCACTGCATTGTGCGATGAACCAATCTCCACGTTTAGTACAGGGAACAGCAACATTGTTCCGTCACATGGAGTCAAGCAATCAATTTGCGCCCAAATGGATAACTTGGAAGCCAACATGAATGGACTTGATTTGAAGACATTCAGGGAACCAAAGAAAGGCCCGTTCAGCAAAGACTCTTTCGTGGAGCTTTGGCCGATACTCCGAACGGATGGATCCTGATTCCTCCAACCTTGCGTGCGTGGTACGTGCGTGGCAACAGATGCACGCCCGTCCAATCTTACAACTCTGCCATCCGCTCCAATGCCCGATCATTTATTTTGATAAATATCATATCGGGACTTGGCAACGATGTCTACTTGAATTATTCATGACTGGATACGATGTTGGTAGTGGACCGCGAGACGAGTACAGTATCAAGTGAAGCCCGTATACGCTTCAAGCAGAAGAGAAAGCTCCACTTTTACGAGGGGCAACCACTTCTAGCCAATGTAGTGGAGCTATCATGACATGTGCTATTTTGAGGGCGCCTATGCATGATGAAGATATATTTTATGTGTTCTGCAATTTGGAGGCATTGTATTTCTTTCATTCCCGTTGAAATGCTTCCTGAAAGTATCCTGGCCTGCAGCTGGCAGCGAGATCAGGTCGTTTGTCATAGATAATTGTGTATTTTTGATACGGATGAAGAAACGAACAAACTACGATTTTTATGCTTCCCTACGAGACGCGAAGCAAGGTCTCCTCCTGTACTAGGGCAACTTCAGATACGAATGCGTCTCGACTTTGGACCCATACGAAGTTAGAATGCCCTTATTCTTGAGCATAGTCACATTTTAACCATCCATTCACTAGTCAACACACTAAATTAATTTACTGCAATTTATCATTTCCAAGGGTGAAGAACAGGGGGAGGCTCAGCTCATCTCAGGGGGAGCAGGTCCTTCGAAGCTGATCGAACAGTCGCGCTGATATCCCAACTTTCTGCACCTTGACCTTAAGACTTACAACACCAAAGAACCGCAACACCTCAAGCACCCGCAAAACATCAGGTATGTCATAAAGACCAAGGTTGCAATGGCTGACTGACATCCATACAGACCTAACTTGCAACGTCTTCTTCCTAGAGCCTACGAAATCCACGATCTCCACGTCCTTGAAGGTGGACACTCGATCAACAATCGCAAAGGTGAACAAAGTCATCACTCAATTGCCGGGAAAGTCCTACGAAATGGCTGCCACAACCTACACTTTTGATCCTGATGGAGACCTGGTCCTTATCCTTTCGAAGCCTCCAACGATAACGGATGCCACGAGTCAGAAGTCTGCCAAAGGTGCTGCAGTTCCATCGAGCAACAAACGCAAGCGGGCCACGTCGACGCAAATTGTGCCAGTTGCAGAGCCGGAAAAGATACACATGACTGTCTCATCGAAGCACATGATGCTAGCATCACCGGTGTTTAAGGCCATGCTTCAACCTGGGCGTTTCAGGGAAGGAATTCAGCGAAATGCTGCTGACCAAATGGAAGTCGACCTACCGGACGATGACCAAAGCATAATGGTCATTGTCCTGAACATTATCCATGGTCGCAATCGACTTGTACCTAAGCAGGTCGACCTGGAAATGATGACCAGACTGGCAATCCTGGTCGATAAATATCAAATGGTCGAAGCCGTTGAATCGTTCTCCAGCCCCTGGATAGACGGTCTTCTCACCAGAGAGATCCTACCAAATGGGTATGCCGAGATCGGCGGCATCAGTTATCGGAAAAGAATACAAAGATGGTTGGCTGTGAGTTGGGTTTTTAGACGGCCAAATGAGTTTTCCAAAATCACAGCAGCAGCAATCATCGCCTGCAGTTCCAATGTAGCTGATGAGCTTGATGCCGAACTACCAATCCCTGAAAAAGTTTTAGGTGAGTTCCTCGAGTTCCTACAGTAATTTGATACGTGCAAACAAAATTGAAGCTAAATTTGCTCAGAATATATCGCGAGAGAACGAGAGACTAAGATGTCTAAGATAGTCGACGTCATCAAAAGAATACTCAAAAAGTACCAAGGACGGAAGGTCAACTGTCCATGTGCATATCACGGATCCGCGTGCGATGCCACCGTGCTTGGATCGTTTATCAAGAGTATGATAAATGATAATGCCTGGCCAATTCCGGAACCGCCATATAAGAATTTTACACTCGCCGACTTCAGGTTTATATTTGGCTTAATCGACATTAAAACATTGTGCAATCAGGTTCCTGACTGCTGTCAGTCGCTGTTGCCGAAAGATCATGGAGTTCTTACGTCGATTAACAGGAACGTGAATGACATTCTAGGCAAGGTGACAGGGTTGGATATCAAAAACTTCAAGAGATGAGGCAGAGAAAGCTCTTAAAATGCTCAGGATGTATTTATCTTTGCATACTTTCTCTTCTTCTGTCAAGAACCAGGCCAGAAACTCAGATCAAATATCCGGAGTTCCTTCACCAAATTTGCGACCGACCCTTGAAAGGTAGGGGTGGATTTACACCTGTGCGTCTTTGTGCAATTGAGGACCTAGAGGCAGGAAAACTTTTCAGAAAGCGCAGACTTAGAGAAATTATTTGATGCATTGCAGCAATAGGGGAAAGGTTGCGAGAAAATGGGTTTCGGTGGATATGATCGCATAGGCATGAGAGCAGTCTAGAGAGCCTTAAGGTAGATAAGGTACAGCAGCAAATAAATAATAGGAACCCTTCCTTTCTTGATGTGGTCCAAAGTTTGACGCGAAAGGTTGTGTTAATGGAGTCGAATCGTCTTGCAAATTCACCAAGCACGATTCGGACTTATAAATCTTAGCACCTTCTCCTAGTCAAAAATGATTTCCAACTATAAAGGCGGTAGGTTTTAAATATCTAAATAAGCGAATATTCTGTCAGTAAAAGCGTAAACGCGGGTGTGTAGAGATATACACCCGACCACCGCAATGTGGCTAAACTAACATCAAAGCTCCAGAGATGGTAAAACAGGAGCCGTCTACCCACTACGACCGTAAACGAGTGATGAAAATTAGAAGAGAACCGCCCTCATGGGTTCCAGGTTTCTTCTCCCCAGGCGAAAGCCTGGGTTCTTCTTTTGTTTTTTTTTTTAAAAAAAAAATCTTTTTGGCTTTCTTGGACTTAGAAAGGAGTTGGAGGGACTCCAGTTTTTTTTTGCTTGGACTGACAGTTGCGCTCTTGTGGTGGTGGAGGGAGGAAATTTTTGGCGGGGATGGATGGTGAGGATCAGAAGGTCTCGGAAAGTTTAAAGTTCTATTATATAAAATTCTCGTAGAATAGTTTTCGGTGTTGCGTTAGGGATTATTACGACTTTTTGCAACCAGGCGATTTTGGCGATACCTCAGGTGCCTCCTTCGAGGATAACACCCGCCCCCACCACTGCCCCATAATTTAGGGTTTCCCGCCTAACTCAGAACGTTTAGTGGTTGCGGTTAGCTTAACGCCCTTGGATGTTTCAGCCTTGAGGCCAACGACATCTACACAATCTTTCTTTATCTCTACAGATTTCTTCAACTTTAACTTCAATACAGTTCGGACTTGTGAAGCAATTGGCAAGATTGGGAGGCTAGCAACCTCTTATGATCAACGACGCAGGGAACGGATGGGCAAGTATCAGAACCCTTGAACCTCCGTTCTCCAGCTCCTCCGACGGCCAATTCCCTCTTCTACCAGCTTCACAGTAGCACCTCCATGAATCGGCCGTCTTGCTCGATGAAATGTGGATGAAAATGCCCACTGAACCTCATATCTTCGACCCACGCGGTGACCTCCTACTGGTCCTTTCGAAATATTCAGACCCATCTGATCTACCAAATGATGCCGAAACGCCCAAAGACCCAAATGACGCCGTGGTCGGAAATGAAAACAAAATACAAGAAGGCACAAAAGATTGGGACAAAGGCGAAGGACGTTCAACAACACCCACGGAGGACCCTGCTCCTGAGGCTGAGTTTGGAGAAAGTGGTCACGACGAATCAATCAAGATACCTATGCTGGTATCCTCGCGGCATTTGATGCTTGCCTCGCCAGTATTCAGAGCCATGTTGGATGGAAACTTTAAGGAAGGATGCGACCTGACTTCGAACGGCAAAGTTCAGGTGCCGCTCCCCGACGATGATCCGGCGGCATTCGCCATTGTGCTGGATATTATCCATGGGCACAATAGGTGTGTTCCGAGAGAAGTCGACTTGGAATTATTGACCGAGATCTCGATACTTGTTGATAAATATCAGATGGTTGAGGCTGTGGAGTTCTTTGCGGAGTCATGGATTGAGGGACTGAAATCCAGTTTACCAGAGGATTACTCGTCTGAAGAAAAGGATGTTCACAGGTGGATTGGAATATCATGGGTGTTCGATCGTTCTAGTGAATTTAAAACAATGACAAAACTTACAGGAACATCTACTCGAGCAGGGCTGGTAGACCATGTTGATGAACGACTTCCAATTCCATCCATCATTCTCGGTAAAGTCCTCCGGAAGTATCTTTGACTTTTATCGGACCTCAGAAGCTAAGAGATGGCAGAAAATATCATGAATCAGCGCGAAAGTACTCTCCAGGCTGTATTTTCCTTTATCAGCGGCATAATCTCGGAGTACCACGGGACCAAGTTGTCATGCCCAAGCACAGCGGAATTCTTTCAACGCTACCAGAGACCATTCCGCACCGAAAATCACGTTTACCCGTCACACAGGGCCTCCAGAATAGCGTGTGACTCAATGGTGCTTGGTTCTCTGCTAAAGAGTTTGTTAAAAGAAGGATTATGGCCACCTCCTATATCACCATATGGGCACCACACACTGGACGACATCTGCTTTTCAATTCAGTGTCTCGATATGGTATCGCTGTGCGACCAGTTGCAGCCTCCCAAGAAGTCGTCTAGTGGAGAATGTCATGGGCTGAGCGCGAAAATTCGGGACAATGTGGAAGAGCAGAGAGAACGCATATCTGGGTTTGATTTACAGAACTTCAAGAAGGCCATGTGAGGATCATCTGTGGGAACTTACTCTTTGCTATCCAACTTCAAATTCTAATTTCACACCAGCACCAATTGAGGAACGACAAAAACATGAACTACCTTTGACTTGAGCTTTGGCCTCCAGATTTGTCACACCAGGTTTTTAGATTCAAATCATCTCTCCCTTGCACGCCTGTGTGTGGTGTGAATCGTGAGCAACGCTTCTCGCAACTCCTTGAGACTCTTTATAAGCAATCTTCTACGTCTGTTCTTTTACTGGAACATATTTGATATTGAGTCTTCACATGCATCCTTGGTGATTCATACAATTAACCAGGGTATTGAGTGAATGCCTAGATCGTTATGTTTTGTTTTGCTAATTTTGCATCAGGAATCTCCTGCCAAAAAACTTTCTGCTGAACAAAGGCTACCCTACCAGAAATTACAGTCCCCAAATTTGTTATTACAATTGAAAAGCCCCCACATGCTTCATTCTGCAGACACTTCAGGCGCACAGAAGGAGGTGCTTGTAACCAGTAAGCTATGATACCATCAATGAGTAGTTGATGGAGCCTGCTGTGGTTTACAAAAATAAGAGTTAGGTGCAAAGAAGCAGACATCAGAGTAGCTTGTATATGCACTTGGTGGACCGCTGAGGGGGGAGTATGATCATGTTGGGTGGAGGTTCGCGAGAAACGTTGTTCATTGTGAGCAGATAGAAACTGCGTAAGTTACGGGAGTTAGTTTGGAATTGTAGTTGTAATGAGCAATAAATAGCTGATAGAGCCAGTTTGATTTTGAAGTCCTCGAGAGCAGGGTGTGGTCTGTTCCTCTACCAAACATTATGAGATCTTAGTCCTAAGGCTTTGGTCCCCAAGCTGCAAATAATAATTAGCCCATCGTTGGATAGTTAGATACATATATATTAATTAGGACTTGAAAACAGCTTCGATGCTTAGGTTCAAAATTGGAGATACCGTGCTTTCTCGTCAAGCTCTTGCCCCTAAACTGTTTCATACACTTCACGAAACGATTCTAGGGGAATCTTTCAAGTTTGCATTAAATGTTTGACATCGGAAAAGTCATAATGGGTCTCGGGTAAAGTTTAAGGAGTACTTGCAATCCATGTCATCCCGGGACAAGAGATACCCTCATTCAGTAACATGACAGCCTTGCTCAGGAGGCCAGCAATTCTCTATTGGATCCCCTGAGCCGCAGTACGCCCAGCAAATATGAGGAAGAGGCCGCTCCCATGCCCTTTCGGTTGTGAGCCAATTGCAATTACATAGAGGCACAATGGCTTACAGGCGGCTGCAAGCCATTGTCAATCACTGGCCAGCAACTCTCCTACCCGCTGAAGGCCTTCACGTGAGAGGCCATCCAAAATCTGTCGAGAGGCCTGCCATGCCGCCATTTAAGCGCAGTCCGAGCCCGGTCTTACGGCTTTTCTTTCCAAGTTTTCACAACATCAGCTTTCGAGCTGAATCAAAACGTGTCAGTAATCCTTTAATTCCTAGGCCTAGCTGACTCTCTAATAGCTACAT
>Ga0302325_10020153_pt1 | contig 13988 bp, 10 predicted proteins | sample Palsa_T0_2_FD_201948 | JGI IMG/M metagenome (GOLD analysis project Ga0302325, IMG submission 201948) | Peat permafrost microbial communities from Stordalen Mire near Abisko, Sweden - Palsa_T0_2 | ecosystem: Environmental > Terrestrial > Soil > Palsa > Peat permafrost | place: Sweden: Abisko... | reverse complement strand
AGCTCAAATCGCGCGTTCATGAAATCGAACCACTCGTAGAGCTCCGGTGACTCCCGCTGGGCCCGGTCCAGCTCCGCACGCTGCACGACGTGGGGGGCGTGCGGGAAGACAGCGTTCTGGCCGCAGTGATCGAAGTGCAGGTGAGTGTTGATCACCAGCCCGATGTCGCCGGGGGTCATGTCCAGTTCGGCGAGCGCGTCGGCGGCCGACCGGTTGACCACGCGCCAGTCGCTGAGCAGCTCGTCGGGGCCGCCGACGCCGGTGTCCACCAGGACCGCGCCCCCCGGGTGGGTGACCACGAAACCATGCACCGGCCACCGCCGGCCATCGGGACCGCCCAGCTCCGCCAGGTGCAACCGCTTGATCTCAAGCGACATCGGCGACCGCCTCTCGTTTCGTAGCCAGCCTCACAGGTCAGTTGGGTAGGTGATCCGGATCTCCGTGAGGGCCGCCGGAAAGTCCCGTCGGTTATTGGTGATGAATCGATCGGCGCCCAGGCCCACGGCCGTGGCCAGGTGCGTGGCGTCAGCCGGGCGGAGCCGGTATCGGCTGGACAGGGCGGTGGCGAGTTCGGCGGTCGCCCGGTCGACCGGCCGTAGGTCAAGCCGGGCCAGCAGGCCAGCCAGGGCGCGGACTTCGTCGGTGGTGCCGTCGCGGAGTGGCTTGGCCAGTACCTCTGGCAACAGCAGGGCTGATCCGGCGCCTGCCAGTGAGCCAGGGCCAGCGGTCTTGAACAGGGCGGCCACCCGCTGCCCGAGCGGATGGCCGGGTACGGCGGCGTAGATGAGGGCATCGGCGTCGAAGCAATCCATCACCGTGCGTCGCGGCTAGCCCTGATCCCGGCGATCAGGTCCTCGGCGCGCTGGGCGGTCAGCCCAGCGCCGTCGGGCAGGGCGGCCGCTGCGGCTTCGGCGAGCAGGTCGTGGATCCGCATAGCGTCATCCAGCGCTGCCCGGGCGCGGCGGCTGCGCAGCGCGTCGGGGCGGACGAGGATGGCGACGGACCGGCCGTGCCGGGTGATCGTGATCTCCTCGCCGTCCTCGACACGGGTAAGCAACTCGGGCAGCGCGGCCCGCGCCTCGGAGACGCTCAGAGAGGTCATGCCAGAATTGTACGTCACCGTACATCGAGGTACAACAAGCCGCAGGACGGCTGGACCACGTCGCGCCCCCGCCCGTGCCGGCCTTCCCGTGCCGGCCCCCTCCTTATGGGCGCTGACATACTGGCCGCTGTGAAGCGGATGCAGGTCCTGCTGTTCGATGTTTTCGGAACGCTCGTCGACTGGCGCTCCAGCCTGATCGGCATCGCCGAGACGACCGCCGCCTCGTCGGGCGTCGACGCCGACTGGCCCGGCGTCATCGACGACTGGCGGCGCGCCTATCAGCCGGCGATGGACCGGGTTCGCCACGGCGCCGCGTGGCGCGATCTCGACTCGCTCCAGCGCGAGACGCTGGACGACGTGGCGTCCCGCCACGGCATCACGCTGCCGGCCGCGGACCGGGAGACGCTCGTCCGGGGCTGGCGGCAGCTACGGCCCTGGCCCGACAGCCAGGAAGGGCTCGACCGGCTGCGCCGCGCGCACGTCACCGCCACGTTGTCGAACGGCCACCTCGCGTTGCTCGCTGACCTGCTCAAGTTCGCGGACCTCCGCGTCGACGCGGTGCTCTCCGCGCAGCTGGCGGCCGGCTACAAGCCCGACGCCGACGTCTACCTCACCGCCCTGCGCCTGCTCGAGTGCCAGCCCGGCGACGCTGGGATGGTGGCCGCGCATCCATCCGACCTGGCCGCCGCGGCCGCCCTGGGCCTTCGCCCGATCTTCGTCAGCCGCCCGCTCGAATGGGGACCCGGGGCCGTTCCCGCGGACCCGCCCGCCCTGGACGGCCTGATCGCAGCCGTCGGGCTCGTGGACCTGGCCGAGGCCCTCGGCTGCTGACGCAGCTACTTCCAGGCGAAGACGGGCTGCTCGAAGTGCGACACCCGGACCGTGCGGCCATGCAGGGCCGTCTGGCAGAACTGGTAGATGATGGCCGCGGTCGGGGCGTGCAGGTACCGGTCCAGGATCGGCAGCTGGATGACCGGCGACTCGGACTCCGGAATGCGCAGCAGCCGGGGCGGCACGTCGAAGTCAGCCAGCGGGATCACGTGGATCTCGGCAACCTCGGAGGCGGGCCCGCTCATCGCGGGACTCGCCGGGCCGCCCCACACCACGACCGGGGTCATCAGGTAGCCCGACCGGGTGACGTAGTCATCGAGCACCCCCAGGACGTCATCCGGTGTGACCTCCACGCCGGTTTCCTCGCGCAGTTCCCGGAGCGCGGCGTCTTCGGCTGACTCACCGGCGTCGCGCCGGCCGCCGGGCAGGGCCCACTGGCCCGGGTGATTGCGCAAGTTCGGGGCTCGTCTGGTGATCAGCAAGGCGGGCACATCCTGCTGCAGCACGACGCAGACTGCGACCGACGCGACCTTCAAGCCCGCCTCGGGCGCCCTGGTGCGCTGGAAGCGGGCCAGGTTGGCGGTCATAGCCGCCCTGTCCTGCGCCATCCGGACATGATCCACCCGAACGCCGGCAAATGCACTTCCGGGCGCTGGCCGCCTGGCCAGATCGGCTATGGCTCCAGGTCCCGGTCGATCCGCTGCCAGTGCTGGAGCAGCACCGCGTCTGGATAGCCCGGTCCCAGGATCTCGGTGAACTCGTCAAGGATCTGTGTTCTGCGCGGCTCCGCCTCGTCATCTCGTCCGGCCTGGTGCAGGGTAACCGCCAGATTGGCCCGGCAGGCCAGCGTGTCGGGATGCTGCGGGCCGAGCTTGTCCTGCAGCCGGTGAATTGTCTCGCGTTCCAGCGCCTCGGCCTCGGCGAGATCGCCGGAGTCACCCAGGCAGCTGGCCAGGTTGATCGCACATGACAGGCTGAACGGATGATCGTCGCCCAGCCTCCGGCGCATCATGGCCAGAGTCTGCTCCGCGAGCTGACGGCCCTCGGCCAGCTCACCAGTGCCGCGCAGGTAGGTGACCAGGTTGCTGGCCGCGACCAGGGTGTACGGATGATCGTTGCTCAGGCTGACCTGATAAGCGGCTCTGACCTCGGTCACCAGATCGCGTGCTCTGGCCTTGTCATCGAGCGCCGAGTAGTCGCAAGCGAGATTGAGCGCGCAGGACAGGGCATCGGGTGATTCGCCGCCGTAGCGGTCTAGGTAACGGCGATAGGTTTCCAGGCTCAGTTCCATCGCCTCGGCTCGCGCGCCTGCCTTGCGCAGCGAGACGGCCAGGCTTTGGGCCGTGCGCAGCGTGTCGAGCAGGTCGTCGCCCAGCACGGCCTGGTACTTGCCGTACGTGGCGCGGAGCAGGTCAACTGACTCCCGGAAGGCTCCCGCCTCGCGCATGTCGCGGGCCAGGTTGGCGGCCGAGAAAAGCGTGTACGGGTGGTCCGGACCCAGCACCGCCCGGCGGCGGGCCAGCGTTTCCTCGTCGATGCGGCGCGCGGTGAAGCTGTCCCCCACCAGCCGCAACGAGACGGCCAGGTTGTTGGCGGCGGCCAGAGTGCGAGGATTGTCCTCCCCGAACACATCATTGAAGCGCTCGAAGGTTTCCTGATCGAGACTGAGGGCCTGCTGGAACTCGCCGAGCGCCCGCAGGTCGGCCGCGAGGCCGCCGGCCGTCATGAGGGTGTGCGGGTGGTCCGGGTCCAGGACTTCTCGCTGTTTCCCGAGGACGAACGTATCGAGGTCACGGGCCTCGCTGAAGCGGCCCTGGGATCGCAGCACGTTGGCGACGTGGAAGCGCAGGTACAGCGTCTGCATATGGAGCGGCCCGAGCATTGCGGTCCACAGGTTCTCCAGCCGGAGCGCCAGGTTGAGGCACTGCTCGAACTCCCCCTGCTGCCAGAGGTAATGGACCCAGTCGATGAGCAGCTGGCGGGTTCGCTCCTCCTCGCACTCCTCCGCGCGCGATGGCGCCAGATGCGGCCAGATCAGGTCAAAGCGGGCCCAGTTTTCCGGGTCGTCGGTATCTCCCTGGCGCGGCCGCGCGCCAACCAGGATCTCGTGCACCTCGTGGCAGGCGGTGGCTTGCTCATCCTCGGTCATCTGGGACCGGATGACCGCCTGCACGAGGCGGTGGATCTGCACCGAGTTACTGCCCGGATCCACCCTGGCCAGCGCGAACCGCGCTATATCCCTGATCACCCGGCCGAGCAAGAGCTTCTCGCGCAGGCTCTCGTCGAACGGCAGCAGAGAGCTGATCATCTCGTCGCTGTAGAGCAGGGTCATCGAGATCGGCCCCGGCGCGAAGAACGCCAGCAGCTGGAGCAGCCGGACCGCGGCCGGTGACCGCTCCTGGAGTCGCTCGAAAGACAGATTCCAGACCGCCACCACCGGCACGGCATAGTCGGATGGCTGATTCAGTTCCAGAATCCTGATGGCCTGCGTCGCGAGTTGCTCGACATAGGTAGCCGCGGGCATGCCGGTCTGTTCCAGCCACGCACCCGCCTGCTCGATGGCCAGAGGCAGGTCGCCCAGCGCGGCGGCGACCCTCGCCGCGTCCTGCGGCTCCAGCTCGGGAACGTGGCGGATCAGGTGCGCAACGCTCTCCTGCCGGGTGAAGACGTCCACCTCGAGCGGCTCGGCGGAGTGGCTCCACATCTGGTTCCGGGACGTGATTATGACGTGCCCCGGCCCGGTAGGCAGGTAGGGGTCCAGTTCCCGGGGATCGTCCGCGTTATCGAAGATAAGCAGCCAGCGCCCGGCGGCATCGCGGCGCAGCGCCTCCAGGGCCGCCTCAGCCGCATCCGCGACGTTGTCCCGGACGTTCAGTCCGAGGCGGCCGGCCAGATCCGCGAGCGCCAGGCTGACCTGATCGGCCCGTTCCGCGTGTATCCACCAGATGAGGTCGTAATCGGCCTTGAACCGGTGCGCGTACTCGAGGGCAACCTGCGTCTTGCCGACACCACCCAGCCCGTAGAGAGCCTGCGCCAGCACAGCCGCCATCCCACCGCTGGCCAGTTGGTCCCGCAAGCTCTCCAAGATCGTGCCGCGCCCGGTGAAATCGGCGTTCCTGGTCGGCACGTTCCAGATCGGCGGGATCATCCCGGGAAAGCGAGGCCCATCGGGCTGGATATCAGGCCGCACGGGAAGCCCGGCCGGCCGGTCGACGGCCCACAGGAGTCGCGCGGTGGCCTGATCCGCGTCCAGTCGCACCAGGTCCACCGCAGGCCAGCCGGCGAACGGTGCGGGCAGCCGTGCGTCACTGACCTTGACCGCGACCAGTTGCCGGCGTGAGCCCGCAGCATCCGCCGCCGACATCGCCCGCCACACGGACCGGGCCTCGCCCGACTGCACGTACGCCGCGGAAAGCACCACGATGGCGCGGGACGTCCCCTGAACCTGGTGTTCGGCCAGGCCGAGGCCAGAATCGTCAGCGCCCTCTTCGGCCGCCGCGCTGCGCGGCAGCACGTGAAAGCCCGAATGGGTCAGCACGGCCTCGATCCAGTCGGCCCACATGCGATCCTCCGGCACGTAGCTCAGGAAGATCTCCCCAGACGACACCGGTTGGCGGCGCATGAATGCGTCCCGGTAGTGCAGTCGGAGATCGTCGGCAATCGCGGGCATGGCCGTGATCTCTCCCGCCGTGATCACCTCGGCGACCCGCTCAAACGAGGCGAGCAGCGACGCCGGGGACCCCGGGACGTCACCAAACGTGGCCAGCGCTTCCTCGAAGGCGTAAAACGGCTTGTACGGCACCTCGACCGACCCCCAGTACTGCGCCGAAGCCTCCGGGGTCAAGCCCGCGGGAAAGCCATCGAACTTTATCCGGGCTAGTGTCCGGCCAATGTCCAGCTTCTCCTTCTCGCCGTCCTCAATGCGCATCGGCACGGGCAGGATCCGGATATTCCGATCACGATACCGGCCACTGATCTGACGTGCGACCGCAGCAGCACCTTCTATACTCTGATCGCTCAGGTTGAAGCAGACGACAAGCATGTCCGGAAGCTCGACGGTACAGATTTCCGCCACGTCGCTCAGCCCGGTACGGCTGTCGATAAGCACATAGTCATAGTTCTTTTTCATGTCGGCGCGCATAGCCTGGAAAAACCGGCCGCCGCCTAGCCGATCATAAAAATTGTCCCAGTCCAGAGAGACAACGGCAGCGGAGTAATCACGATTCTGCCGGCCGGCCGAGATGAAGTCCAGGCCGCCGCCGTCAGGAAAGCTACCCCAGTCGAGCGAAACCGCGTGCGGCAGCATTCGCGCGTATTCGAGATGCCAGTCGTCAGGACGCGGGGCAGGGCTGACCGCTGCCGACGCATACTCATTAATTATCTCGATCACGCCAGGTGTGGCACTGACCGTCGACTCGTCGAGGAACGGGTGGAAGAACTTGTGCAGTCCCGGCGATTCCAGATCCCAGTCGACCACCAGGACCTGCTTCCCGTTACTGGCCAGAATCCACGCGACGTTCGCCAGCGCCATCGTGCGGCCCGTCCCGCCCTTGTACGAGTAGAACGTGACAATCTGACCCCGGCCGACGTCGCTCACCGGGATTCACCAGGCTCTTCTGGATCTGCCTGCCTGAGCCGGGGGCGGTCGAGATGGGGACCTTCGGGCGGGTAGGCGGGGGCCGACCTACGGAATCTCTGCATCACTATCATCGACATCTGCGGTAGTAGCTGGCCGAACTCCTGCAGGGTGGGTATCCCGGTAGCCGCCATCTCGCACCGGCGCGGGACGCTGTCCAGTTTGCGGCCGAGGAATTCGCTGAGGCCGCGGCGCAGGTCCTGCTCGGCCCCAGCCATCTCCGTGTCCTGGCTGTTCCAGGGCACCATGACGCTGACCCAGGGCTGCTCAATCTGGTCGAGACGGCGCAGTTGCTCCTGATGCGCGGGTGAGAGGGTGGCCCAAGGGTCCACCAGGCACAGGCTCGGGGGGACAGAGTCCCCGCCAGCGGTCCAGTTGACCGCAACATCGTCGAACGCGGCTACACCGGACTCGATGCCAGAGCGCCTCGTCAGGTCGACCGCGTAGTCGGCAGCCGGCTGGCCGTACTCCGGGCGGTATGGGCTCCACGTGTGGGCTGTGGGACCGTAGTAATCTCCCGTGCGCCCCGGCGGTAGCGTTGAGATGTCGGGCGCCAGGACCGCAATCTGAAGGTGGCCGCTGGCCGCTCCCGGACCACCGACGGGGCCGAAGGCGCTCGGCAGGGAAACGGAGTCGGCAGGCTGCTCCGGGCTAATCTGCATCTCCTGCGCGACATCCACGATCCGGGTGGCCAGCCGGAAGACGGCCCGCTGATAGTCGGCCCGGTACCGGGCCAGCTTCATTATCCCGTAGAACCCCTCCGAGTTATAGCGGGGGCCGAAGTCATCATGGCGGTATTGAAGTGACGCAGCCACCTTGGGCAGATTCTCCGGCCGGACTGGCACCCACTGCGCAGGCACGATGGCGCTGGGCGCCATGCCTCCCCGCGCCCGATGGTTTAGTTCACGTCGCGCGAACGCGAACCACTCCTTGCCGCAGTTCTCGCTTTCGAAATAACGCGGTGAATACAGCGGCACGAAGACACGGCAGGTCGCCAGAGCCTGAGCGTGCTCAGGCGCCCAGCTGGCACCCAGCAGATCATCCCGGTCCATGAAGCCCGCCAACTGAGGCGGGGCATCGGTAATACTCAATATTACTTCGCATAGATCCCGGTACAGCTTGTGCACCCACCGGTCCGGATCGGAACGGTCATTCGGGTCACGCCTCGGCGTGTGAGCATAGCTTAGGAAGAAATACGGCCCGGCGGCTGCACTCTGAGCTTTCCTTGGGCGGCCGGCGTCGGCGGCTGATTCCTTTCGTGGCTTAGAAACCAGGCGCAATGGAACGGCGAGATTCTCAAGGGCCCGCACGGCCTCCGAGTTGACCAGCGCAAATGGGCGATCTGGCGCGGCGGCCGCGGCGCTGCGAATACGGCTGCCTATCTCCAGCAGGGCGGGAAAGGTTGTTACCGCGCTCCCCGCGCGTCGTTCTATCTCCGCGGAGACGCGCCGCAGGACATCGATCGTGTGCCATGACTCCGACCGGGGCAGGGTAGCCAGGAGGGTTTGCCGGACTTCCTCGTCGATGAACTCATAGAGATCTGGGCCGACTGGCCGCAGGAGCCCACTCAGCACAACTTCGGCCAGGTGACTGGGCCTGGTGCCCTGGGCCACCGTGTGCTGAATAAGCCTCATCACGGGCAGGGCGGGAATGGAAACCGCGATGTGGGCCGCGAGCCCGACCGCTTCCGAGGAGGCGGCGGCCTGGAAGCGCCGCACTCGATCCTCGACGCTCAGGGTGACTTCCTGGACGACACGTTCCCGCTTCGCCTCCAGCCGCGGACCGACATACGTGACCGCGGTTCGCACCGCGTCATTGCCCCGGCCCGCGATCATCCGCGCCCAGTCGCCCAGCCACACCGGATCGAGCTGGACCACCGGGATGGGCAAGGCGTCCAGGGCACCCGGTGCCGCGTCCGGGTCCGGGGTGAAGATCAGGTCTGTGCTGGGCGCGCCTGGGTAACGGCAGCCCGCGGTCCCGGAGACGGTCGGCGCGGCCGTCCGTTGCCACATGCGTTCCGGAAGTGGCTGCACGATCGCGGTCGGACCGTGGCGCGCCCACATGTACAGCGCCGAGGCCGGCTTTCCCGCCCACCAGTGCCGGCCCGAGCAATCGCTGAGGACCAGCACCGCCCGGCGGCCGGCTGGATCGATCAGCATCGCGGGATCGCGGCGCGGGCCGCCGGCGACGCTGACCAGTTGATCCTCGACGAGGTAGAAAGTTCGCACGTCCCGAAAAGCACCAAGCTGGCTCAGGGCAGTACGAAGCTCGTGGACCAGGGGCCGCCACATCCACATGGTGGGTCCGGTGTCGGCGACGATGGCCAGGTCGAACCACCGCTGCGGCTCCGCGATCAGTACCGGAAACCACTGGCCGGTGTCAGCGACGCGAGCGGCGGTCGCCTCTTCGTCGACCACGGTGAGATGACCAAAACCGACGCTGCGCTTGAACGGCCGCAGCGCCCGCTGCACCGCACGGACGTCGCGGAGCATCGGGGCCGCCGGCACCAGGACGCTACGGGCATCCGACCCCGCCGACGCTGGCGTCGTCTCCATCCGCAATGCACCGGCGGCCAGCTCGTCCCCCGCCGGACGACCGGTCCGATGTTTCTTCGCGCGAAGCGACGCGCTCGCCGGCGGCTCGGTTTCCCAGGAATCACCGGGCAGCCGCGCCTCCCGGTTCCCGGTGCCGCGAGGCGCGATGCGGCACGCGAGCCACAGGCACTCGGCCAGGCTCGTCGTCGTGGCCGGGACGCCGGCTACGGCGAGCGCTTCCCTGAGCCGGTCAGCCGTCATCAACTGGCGTTTCGCCACTCAGGAACGGCATGAGCCGCTCGGCCAGGTCGGTCTTATCCAAAGCGCCCTCGCGGCCAGCGTAATGCGTGAGGTACACGGCATGAAGCAGCTGATCGGTGGCAAGCTGCCCCAGGCTCCTGCGATCGAGGAACTGCTCGATGAGATCCTCACTTTCATCAGCGAGATCATCCAGGTGGGAGCGGATGATCTCGCGGAGCTTGCCGGCATCTGGTTCGGCCAGATCAACTCGGACGCAGCGGCGCAGGAACGCAGGCGGGAACTCACGCTCGCCGTTGCTGGTCATGACGACCATGGGAAACGCGCTGCACCGGACCAGGCCATTCGTGATCACCGCAGTGGCACGATTACCGTCGGCTGTCGTGACGGTGCTGCTCGCCGCGTTGCTGCGAGCCAGCTCAGGGATCTCGAATTCACCTTTCTCAAAGATCGTGAGCAGGTCGTTCGGGAAATCGATATCGCCCTTGTCTACCTCGTCTATAAGCAGAACCCGCGGACGCTTGTACGGCAGCAGCGCGGTCCCGAGCGGGCCCAGCCTGATGAATCGCCCGATGTCTTCGTCCGCGACCTCGGTCGGGCGGCGGCGGCTGGCCCGGTACAGGCGAGTCAGCGGATCGTAGCTGTAAAGCCCGTCCCGCAGGCTCACCCGGCTCGTGATAGGCCAGAAAAGCAGCCGGCCAAGGTCGAGCTCGTGCGCTATCGCGTAGGCCAGGGATGATTTGCCGGTGCCGGGCCGGCCAGTGACCAGCAGCGGCCGGCGGAGGTACAACGCCGCGTTGACCTGCTCCACAGCGCCTGGATCCGGCAGATAGCTGGTCGCGCGCCGCTCATCCCGTGCATCCGCGGCCGGCGCCTCGATGACGGGGCCCCCGGTGAAAGTTCGCCACGGTGGAGGCGGCGGAAGGCGCTCGATATCACCGGTTACGCCCGGTCTGCCGGTATAAATATGCCAGTCAGCCATCTTGCCCGTCCGTATAGGTAGGCGGATCGGGCAGCCGATCCGGGTCGTCCCACAGCAGCGCCAGCCTCCGCCCGCAGTGCGGCTGTCCCCGTTTCTCACGCGCTTCCAGCCGGAGTTGCCTGACGAGCCCGGGAATCTCGTCAAACGGCGCTGCAGCCACCCGGAGCCCCAGAACGCCGGCCAGCTGGTGCCGGCTGCATGCCGCATGATCTGACTCGGCGCAGCGCATCCTCGGCCAGAGCACCACGGGGACACCCGAGACCAAGACCTTCCGCAGCACCGAGATGGGCGGGCGAGAGGAATGGATGAGCACGCACATATCTGGCCTCAGCATTAGCCAGTCATAGACTTGACCGGGGCTCGGGGCCCGGCAGCTGATCACTTCGGGTGGCGGCCTGCGCCCCGTCCGCAAGGCTCTCGAACGAGTGATCCATTTATCTCTGATCACAGAATTCTGGCTGCGCAGCCGCGCGACATCTCGCAGCACCATCCTGTAGTCGCGCAGCGATATTCCATTGGCCCGGTCGATATACCACTCATCCACCGGCTCGTACAGCAATGACTGCGGCAAGACGAACTCAATTATTGGATCCTGCCCGACCACTCTCTCCATCAGCCGGGGAAGATTATCCTCTACCACAGTCCGCAGCTCGTTTTTGTCGACCGAGGCGGCGTGTACCGGTCGTCCAGGGCCATCATCGGTCCACGTCGAGAAAGTCAGAAAATAGCCGCCCTTGGTTTTAGCCTCCAGGCGAACGATAATCGATGGAGGAATCACCTCCCTGGCCTGCACTGGGGATAGCGTCCGTCCCACCCAGAATTCTAGGTCCGCACGCGCTCTCTCCTTGGTAAGGTGAGACGCAAGCGGCACCAAGAATCGGCCCAGGCGATCCTGGCCCATGAGTTCTTCGCCGACATAACGAATCGCGTCCCAGACCGACAGGAAATCTCGGGGTCTGACAATTCTCGGAAACGTTTGCATCAGAAGTTGATGAGCCGGAATATCAGTTTCTGCATCCGTGACGATCTGGCGAAGCTCTCGCCGTTCGCTGGCCGGAAGCCACTTCAGGTCGAGGAGGTCGTCCAGCTCCTCCCAATACGAGCGAATGGCGTCAATCGGCAGCATGCGGCCTGTCCGGCGATCGGCGGATCCGGAGGAATCGGTAATCATTCCCACGACTTTCCCGGTGGATTCCTCATGCACGGCCGCCCCGCTGAAGCCATGCCGGGGAAATTCTGAGTGGCCGGTATCGGCCTCTATGTGGGACCACTCCCCAATGCGGTCCCGGGAGCTGAGCCTGACTCGCAGAATTGATCCAGATTCGCCCGAGTCCAGCGGGAATCCGTGCGCGACAAGGGTCGCACTGGGGTCGGGAAGCGTTAGGAGCCGGGCCGGAGTCAGGTCGATATCGTGGTCTAGCTCGATGACCGCGACGTCTCCGGCGGTACCCGGGCCGTACCAGGGGCCGCGGAAGATGACCTGGCCCCGAAGGCCGATGAGGTCGCGCCGGCGGGCCTGGGCGAAGCTGACCCTGACATCCTGGCATTCGCTTATGACATGCGCGCAGGTAAGCACTCGCCGCGAGTCGACGAGAAAACCGGCCCCGAAAGTTCCCTGCTTCCCGCTCCTGGTTCCACCGATTGAGGCACGCCAGAAATTATCTGTCGTCAACGCTCACCCCGGGAGCAGGGCTGCTGGCGGCCCACTTTACTCTGACCGTAAATTGGCCTTCCAGCGACGTCTTGGCGATTACGGCACCTGCCTCGGCGCCGAACTTCACGCCAAACTCAATCTCGACCTCGTCAGGCAAGGCCGACTTGTCAGCGCCTTCACGAAACGTGCGCAATGCCGCCTGCGCGGCCTGGCTGACATGGCTTAACGCGTCTTCGAACCTTACCTTGGCGTCATGGACGGTACGCTCACCCAGCGAGGCTGCCGGGGTCCATCCGGTGAAGTCCTCGTCGGTCTCCATGAGGACGGAAGTCCCGTCGACTTCCAATCGCAAGAGTTCGGTCCCCACGATCCCCCCACCCTCTGGCTGGCCCAGTCGCGTCTGCCGCGGCGCGCGTGGCCGCCCCCAGATCGCTCACAAAGACCATGTCATAGCATACGCGCAGGAACGGCGCATGGAGGCGGCAATCTCCGCGTCCGGCTGGCCGTTTGCTGGGGAATGGACAGCTATACGGACTAAACGTCACAGCCGTTCGATGATGCTGACGTTGGCCTGGCCGCCGCCTTCGCACATGGTGACCAGGCCGTACCGGCCGCGGGTCCGCTCCAGCGCGTAGAGCAGCGTGGTCAGCAGCCGGGCGCCGGTCGCACCCAGCGGGTGGCCGAGCGCGATCGCCCCGCCGCTGACGTTGACCCGGGCCAGGTCGGCCCCGGTCTCCCGTTGCCAGGCCAGCACGACCGGGGCGAACGCCTCGTTGATCTCGACCAGGTCGATCTGGTCCAGCGTGAGCCCCGCCCGGCTCAGCGCGTGCGCGGTCGCCGCGATCGGCGCGGTCAGCATCATGACCGGGTCGTCGCCGCGGGCGCTGAGGTGGTGAATCCGGGCCCGTGGCCGCAGCCCATGATCGCGCACCGCCCGGTCGGAGGCGATCAGCAGCGCGGCCGCGGCGTCGGCGATCTGGCTGGACAGCGCGGCGGTGATCAGGCCGTCCTCGCGCAGCGGCGCCAGGGCGGCCATCTTGGCCAGCGAGGTGTCCGGGCGCGGGCACTCATCGATCGCCACCTCGCCATACGGCACGATCTCCGGCTCGAACTCCCCGCGGCCGATGGCGGCCACCGCCCGCTGATGGCTGGCCAGTGCGTAGCGCTCCATCTCGGGGCGGCCGATCCCCCACTTGGCGGCGATCATGTCGGCCGCCCGGAACTGCGAGATCTCCTGGCTCCCGTACACCGCCCGCCAGCCGGCCGACCCGCTGAACGGGTCGTCGAAGCCGTACGCGTGCCCGGCCAGCATCGCGGCCGCGATCGGGATCTGGCTCATGTTCTGCACGCCGCCCGCCACCACGAGATCGGCCGTGCCGCTCAGTACCGCCTGCGCCGCGAAGTGCACCGCCTGCTGGGACGAGCCGCACTGCCGGTCCACGGTGACGCCCGGAACCGCCTCCGGCAGGCCGGCCGCCAGCCACGCCGTGCGCGCGACGTCGCCCGCCTGCGGCCCGATGGTGTCCACGCAGCCGAAGACGACGTCATCGACCGCCGCGGGATCCAGCCACGGGACGCGGGCCAGCAGCGCCCCGATGACGTGGGCCCCAAGATCAGCCGGGTGGGCCTGGGCCAGGCCCCCGCCGCGGCGGCCCACCGGGGTCCGGACCGCATCCACCAGGAACGCCTCGGCCACTGTGCCTCCTAACCCCGGGGGGTCCCCTCGGTTACACTTCCTAGAACACGTTCTATTTATACCGCGATCTGTTGAGCCAGTGGAGGGCGCGTGCACCTCGCCTATACGCCCGAGCAGGAACGGCTCCGCCAGGAACTGCGCGGCTACTTCGCCGGCCTGATGACGCCAGAGATCCGTAAGTCCCTCACCTCGGCCGAGGGTGACTACGGGGACGGGGAGGCTTACCGCCAGGTGGTCCGGCAGCTCGGCCGGGACGGCTGGCTGGCGCTGAGCTGGCCGGCTGAGTTCGGCGGGC
>Ga0302325_10020151_pt1 | contig 13988 bp, 10 predicted proteins | sample Palsa_T0_2_FD_201948 | JGI IMG/M metagenome (GOLD analysis project Ga0302325, IMG submission 201948) | Peat permafrost microbial communities from Stordalen Mire near Abisko, Sweden - Palsa_T0_2 | ecosystem: Environmental > Terrestrial > Soil > Palsa > Peat permafrost | place: Sweden: Abisko... | reverse complement strand
ACTGCCGGACCCACGGCGTCGCGGTCCCCGAACTGACGGTGGCGATGCTCCCCGGGCCCTACCGGATTCCCGCCTACCGCGGCCGGGTCCGGGTGGTGCTCACCAACAAGACCCCGTGCGGCACCTACCGGGCCCCGGGCCGGTTCGAGGGCACCTCGGCCCGCGAGCACCTGCTCGACGTGGCCGCCACCCAGCTCGGCATCGACCCCATCCAGCTGCGTGAGCGCAATCTCCTGACCAAAGACGACATGCCGCACCACCGCCACATCACCACGCTCGGCACCGACCTGGTCCTGGACACCGGTGACTACCCGGCCCTGCTCGCCGCCGCGGTCAAGGAGGCGGAGCGCCTCGGCTACCGCGAGCTCGCCCGCCCGCAGCCGCGCGGATTCGGCCTGGCCATGTTCGTGGAGAAGAGCGGGCTCGGGCCACAGGAAACCGCCGACGTCACCGTGAGCAAGTCAGGCACCGTGCACGTGTTCTCCGGCGGGACGTCGGTGGGCCAGGGCATCGAGACCGTGCTCACGCAGATCGCCGCGGACGCGCTCGGCGTCGATCCGCATGTCGTGCGGGTGGTCGCGGGCGACACAGCCGCCCAGCCGTTCGGGGCCGGATCGTGGGCGTCGCGGTCGACTGTGGTGGGCGGCACCGCGGTCCACCAGGCGGCGACCGCGGTGCGACAACGGGCGGTGCAGCTGGCCGCCCGGATGCTCGAGACTGCCGAGGCAGACCTGGAGATATGCGACGGATCCATCGGCGTCCGCGGCGACCCGAACGCCCGCGTCACCCTGGCCGCCGTCGCCCGGGCGGCCGAGCCGGCCGGCGGTTACCTGGCCGAAGGCGAGCCGGCCGGCCTGTCCGCGCGCCGCCGGTTCGAGGTCGCGCGGATGACCTACCCCTATGGCGTGCACGCCGCGGTCGTGGAGGTGGACGCCGGGACGGGACGGGTCCGGGTGCTCAGGTACCTGGTGGCCTACGAGGTGGGACGCGCGATCAATCCGATGCTGGTGGAGGGCCAGCTGATCGGCGGCGTGGCCCAGGGGATCGGCGGGGCGCTGTTCGAGGAGTTCAGCTACGACGACGCCGGGCAGCCGCAGGCGATCACGTTCATCGAGTACCGGATGCCGACCGCGGCGGAGATACCGCCGGTCGACGTGCTGCTGGCGCAGGATGCGCCCTCGCCAGGCAACCCGCTCGGCGTGATGGGAGCGGGCGAAGGCGGCGTCAACGCGGTCGGTGCGGCCGTGGCGAACGCGGTCCGGGACGCGCTCGGGCTGGCCGGCGGCATCGGGCAGCTCCCGCTGACCCCAGCTCGCGTCCGCACCCTCGCCGGCGCAGCGGAGGGCGCGGCGTGATGACCGACCTGCCCGGCTACGTCAGCAAGACCGACCTGGTGGCCGCGCTCATCCGCGAGCTGATCATCACCGGCGGGCTGGGCGCGGGGGAGCAGCTGCGCCAGCGCGACCTCGCCCAGCGGTTCGGCGTCAGCCAGACCCCGGTCCGGGAGGCGATGCGCCGGCTGGAATCCGAAGGGCTGCTGGTCTGCGACACCCACCGGGGCTTCACCGTGGTAGCGTCCGACGAGGGCCGGGTCGAGGAAAACTTCCAGATCCGCGCGGCGCTCGAATCGCTCGGCGCGTCGCTGGCGGCCCGCAAGATCGACGCGGATGGCCTGGTCCGGCTGCGGGACCTGAACGAGAAGATGCGTGCGCTCGCCGATGACGACCCCTCCTACGCGGAGCTGAACCGGGAGTTTCACTTCACCGTGTACGAGTACGCTCGCAGCCCGCTGCTGCTGTCCCTGATGCGGCTACTGTGGGCGTCGCTGCACGGCGGCCCTAGGGTGTCACGCACCCACGCCGAGTCTGCCCGCCAGCACGACGAGATCCTCACCGCCCTGTCGGACGGGGACGCGGCCGGTGCGGCGGCGCAGACTTACCAGCACATAATGGGCGCCGACCCGGTAAAGGAAATGACAGAGTAAGGCTCGTCGAAAGAGCTGAGGGAGCGTCATGCCAGCGATCGTGACCGACGACGGCGTCACCCTGCACGCCCAGGAGACCGGTACGGGAGAGCCGCTCCTGTTCCTCCACGAGTTCGCCGGCGACCACCGCAGCTGGGAGCCGCAGGTCCGGTTCTTCTCGGCAGCCTTCCGCTGCATCACCTACGCCGCCCGCGGCTACCTTCCGTCGGACGTGCCTACCGATCCGGCCGCCTACTCGCAGAAGCGCGCCGTGGCGGACGCGATCGCGGTGCTCGACGGCCTCGGTATCGGCCGGGCGCACGTGGTCGGCCTGTCGATGGGCGGTTTCACCGCGCTCCACCTTGTCCTGGCTCACCCGGACCGGATCACCTCGGCGGTGGTCGCCGGGGCCGGATACGGTGCCCAGCCTGAACGGGCCGAGGCCTTCCGGGCCGAGTCCATGCTCACCGCGGCGGCGTTCGCGGCCGAGGGCGCGGCCAAGGTCGCCGAGCGTTATGCCATCGGCCCGGCCCGGGTCCAGTTCCAGAACAAGAATCCGCGCGGCTGGGCCGAGTTCGCCGCGGCGCTGGCCGCTCACTCCTCGCTCGGCTCCGCCCTGACCATGCGCGGCGTCCAGGCCGCCCGCCCGTCCCTCTACGCGCTCACCGCCGAACTGACCCAGGTCCGCATTCCTGTCCTGGTGCTAGTCGGCGACGAGGACGAGGGCTGCCTGGAACCCGCGCTCATGCTCAAGCGCACCATCCCCACCAGTGGCCTCGTCGTGCTGCCGCGTACCGGCCACACCGCCAACCTGGAGGAACCCGACGTCTTCAACCGCGTCGTCGACGAATTCCTGGCCGCCCAGGCCCGCGGCGCCTGGCGCCAGCGCGACCCCCGCTCGCTGTCCGCTTCCACCACCGGCATGAGCTGACGGAGATTATTACGGATGCGCCAGTGTCAGTGTGGCGGCGCCGCGCCGGAACGCCGTTTCGGCCGCTGGGTTGTCTTCGATATGCCAGTCTTGGTGGTAGATCCCCTGATGCTGAGCGATGTCGAACCAGACAAGCCCGAGAGTCCCGTACTGGCGCATCCCGGCAAACAGCTCCGGGATCTTCCGCGCCTGACTAGCGTCAGGACCCACCCCTACCTCGGACAGCAGTATCGGCAGGCCCGTGAACGTCCGCACCTGGGCAATGGTCTGGCCGAAGATGCTGAAGAAGGTTTCTGACGGATGGTAATAGTAGCCATCGATGCCGACCCAGGTGACGTACTGGGCGCCCGGCCACCATGAGGCGATCGGGCCAGTGCCAGACTCATCCGCCTGGAGCGTCCACAGCCAGGTGACGTTGCTCGCGCCCTGATCGCGGAACAGCGTCACGATGTGCCGCCAGGCGGCTACGAAGGTCGAGGGCGGCAGCTGCCTATAGCCCCACGAATACCAGTAGGCGTTCATCTCATGCCCGAAGCCCATAACGACCGGATGGCCGAAGTCGCGGACGCTGTGGGCAAACGCGCGCAGGTAGCCGTCGTAATGGCCGGCGGCGATCGAAGAGACTGAGGCGCCGGTAGGATCCCACTGCAGGATCGTGGCTGCGCCGTGTTCGCGGGCCGTCTCCGCGAACGAAGTCTGGAAGGGTTCCCCCCAGCCGCTGTAATACCCGACGAGGTTCGGCTGCGTGCCGGTCACTCTCGTGAATTCCGCGACCGGCTGGTAGGTAGCGGGCGGTCCCTTCTCATAGACACCCAGGTAAGAGGCCTGGTCTGCCGGCAGGGATCCGGGGCCGGGGGAGAACGAGACGAAGCGGCTGATCGTGAAGACCACGGCGGCAGCAGTGATCACCACGGCCACCAGGATCGCCAGGCGGGATCTCATGCTGTCTTGTCTCCGGGGAAGAGCCAGCCGAACGCCGGCCAGCTGATCGAAGACACAATATAAACGTCCACGTATCCCTAGGGCCGCCAAAGCCTGACGGGTAATGCGCAGCCTGCCATTCACCTCGTGAGCCCACTATAGGTCTTGGCACCCTGACGGAACGCCGCGATAGCCGCAGGGCTGCGTAGGCGGTAGTCGTGCGAGGCGACGTCGTCGAACCACACGAACCCCAGCAGCCCGTACGTGTGGATCCCAGCGAACAGGTTGGCGATCTTCTCCGGCTGGACGGCGGCGGGGATTGCGCTTGTCTCGGCGATAAGGATAGGGTCACCGGTCAGTTCGCGTGCGGCCGCGATGGTTGGCCCGAATATGGGAACGAACTGCGAGGACGGCTCAAGGTAGTAGCCGTCGATCCCCACCCAGGTCACATACGAGCTGCCAGGCCACCAGGGAGACGGGCCGGGAATCTTGCCGTGCTGTGTCTTGATGATGGTGATTGTCCACAGCCACGTCACGTTCCGGGTTCCGAGCGCGCGGAAGAGGGTGACGATATGCCGCCATGCGGCGACGAAAACTACCGGGGACGTGTGCTGGTAGCCCCAGGAGTACCAGGTGCCGTTCATCTCGTGGCCAAAGCTCAAGATGACCGGGTCGCGGTAGGCGCGGACAGCCCGAGCATAGGAAGTCAGGTAGGCGTCGTACCGCCCATCTGCGATGGCGGAGATGCTTACGTCAGTCGGGTCGATCTGCACCAGCGGCACCGCACCGTGATTGGCCACGGTCGTGGCGAAACCGGTCCGGAACGGCTCAAGCCATCCGCTGTAGTACACCACCAGTTTCGGCCTGACCCCTGTGGCCCTTGTGAAGGCTGTCACCCCGGCGTACGGGACAGGTCCCTCTGGCGTATACACCCCGAGGTAGGACCCAGGAGTGGTTGAGAGAGAGGTACCCCCAGCTGGATGCATAGCCCGTTTTGCGTTTCCCCCGCCCTGCATCGCGAAGGCAAAGACGCTTACCGAAAGTGCGCATAGGACACCGATCACGGTGACCAGCCTCGTCCGGTGCCGACGGGGGGTACGGGGCCTTCGCGGTGACGCGTGCAGCCCTGCGCGAGCAGTCTCTCCGTGCTGCATAGGCCGCACCCATCTGATCCAGGGCATACCAAGGGTGCCTAGGTCCCCCCTCGCGCGCCCACATGTTGACTAGCGGCGTCATACGCCGTGGCGACATCCCCCATCAGGAACACCGCTCATGAAAAGGTACTGTCCGATCACCCGAAAAGGGGAGCTTTTGCCGCAATTCGGAGAGAACCAACTCCTGCCAGCACAGCAAGCGCAAGACGCTCCTCCTTCGAAACCCAGCTGCTGCCTGCGCATCCCGCCCGAGACCATGGGGCCGACCGCGATCTCGGACAGCGGAACAGCGTCACGATGTGCCGCCACGCCGCCTCGAACGTCGGGGCCGGGATGTGCCTGTAGGTTTTCATCTCATGCCTGAAGCCGATAACGACCGGGCGGTCGAAGTCGCGGCCGTGGCGCGCAGTGCGAAGCACGCTTGAGGCCAGAGGGGCGGCCGTGTCCCTGCGCGGTGAAGCAGGAAGACAGCGGCGGCGAGGCCGCCTTATCTATGTCTGTCGGTTATCTCACGGTAAGCAGCGAGTGCAGAGGGATCGTCGTCAATGCTCCAATCAGCTTTGCCTCGGCCGCGCTCACCTGCCTGGTCAATGTCGAACCAGATGAATCCTGCCAGCCTGTATCGAACGAGGCCCGCGGCGAGCTGCCTGAGGGCACGGGACTGCCCGGCGGCCGGGCTAGCGGAAGTCTCGCTGACCAGCACGGGCTTGCCAGTGATACCGCGCACGGCCGCGAAGGTCTGTCCGAAGATGGTGCTGAAGGTGTCATGAGAGGACTGGAAGTAGCCGTCGATGCCGATCTCGTCAACGTACCCACTGCCCGGCCACAGAGCAGCGATAGGACCGCTGCCATGGTAAGCAGTGTTGATGATCCATACCCACGTCACATTGCGGTCGCCCGCACGGCGGAACAGCGTTACGACATGCTGCCACGCGGCTACCTCGGTAGCAGGGCTGACGTGCGTATAGCCCCATGAATACCAGTTGCCGTTGGGTTCCGGTTCGAAAGACATGAGCACTTGCTCGTGCAGGCTCTTCACCGCACTGGCGTACCCTACTAGGTCGGCGTCATCACGGCCCTCCGCAATGCTAGCAAGCGGTACACCGAACGGCTCTAGTTCCAGCATCGGGACCGCGCCCTTGGTGATCACGGAGTCGGCTAGCATTCGCATCGTCGTCGGCGACTCCCCCCAGTGGACGTATTTCACTGCCACATCGGGACGGCAGCCGCACTTTTGGTCGAAGGCAGCCAGATTATCGGCGACGATCCCAGTGACCGTGAACGCTGCGGGCGACTGCGGAGCTGGGCGGCTGTCCCGCATATTTATTGCCGTGACGGCGACGGCGGCGACGGCGGCGAGCGTGAGACTGACGGCAAGAACGCGGGCGATCACGCCGTCGATACCTCCGTGCCAGAATTACGTGTTCCCCAGCTGTTGTCGCGGAGTGTCGCCAGGGCGACGAGTCGCAGTGGAAGCAGCAACGTCATGTGGATAACGCCGTACAAAGGGGCGAGCAGCAGCGTCCCCCAACGGCCGCGCCAAGAGAGGCCTGGATGCTCGGCTTCCACATAATGCCCGCACCGGGCGTAGGCAAACAGCAGTACGGCTGTCAAGTAGGCCGTGCCAGCGAAATGCCCCGTGAGCGCCGGCCGTACTGCAAGGGCGTAAATCAGGGCGCTGGTGAACCCGCACCAAGTACTGATCTCCACTAGGGTCAGCCACCAGCAGATCCGGTTGGGCCGTATACCGCCCAGCATACACAGCGACTCACGGAAGAAGGACTTGGACCAGCGGAGCTGCTGCCGTAGGAAATGCCCCATACGCTCCGGGACAAGCGTCCACGCCACGGCGTCAGGAGCCAAGACCACCTGTCCCTCACGGAGGCAGTAGTAGGTGAGCCGCCGATCATCCCCGTAGGTGCACCTGCGGCCGAGGAAATGCTGCCCAATAAAGTCATCCAGGTACTTCCGGACAGTCGTACCGCGATAGAGAGCAAGGGAACCGCAAGCGCATAGGACACTTCCCATGACCGAGTAGGCGGCACGCTCGCCAAGGAATGCGTACGCGTACCGTAGATCGATTAGCCGCGTGAGCAGGTTCCGGTCGCGGTTGGCGGCAAGGACGCATCCGGTGACGGCCTGGACACGGTGCCGCGCAAACGGCCTCAGGGCGTTCTCGATCGCGTTAGGCGCGATGATGGTGTCAGAGTCGATGCACAGGTAAATATCAGCGTCCCAGCAGCGGGAGAACCCCGCGGCAAGACCATCGCGTTTGCCCCGGTTCCGGCTGAGGGTGATGACAGCGTAGTCAACCCCGGCCGCGCGGAACATCTCGTAGTAGCGGTATGCGGCCTGCCCGCAGGCTGGGTCAGCCGATGCATCGTCGATCACAGTAAGAGAATCGGGCAGTCGTGTGCTGGCGAGGACGGAGTTGAGGCAATCAGTGAACGCTGACAGGTCCTCGTTACGGCAGGTGATGATGCCTGCGACGTAAGCCCGCCGCAGGATCGACCGGCTTTCCGGGGTGTCGCGGGCCGGGCGAGCCAGGAGAGACAGGATGAGTTTCGCTCCGATGAGGAACACCACGGCTGTGCCGTACCAGCCGAGCCGGACGATGATCTGGCGGTTCGGGAGTTGGGCGGCGTGCAGGACGATGACGATACCGAGGACGATGCCGGTAAAAAGCGCGGTGAGGAGAACCTGGTGGCCGTGAGCTCGGCGGCCGACTGATTCTTGCATGCGGTCATGATCATTAGTGGTTCGTCCCAGTGAGATCACCGCTCCCCAAATCCCGCAAAGAGACTATGCATTGGGATGTGGGTTGGTTTACGGGTTTATACGACTGTTACTAGCGCCGCAGCAGGCTGCGTGTGCCCGCTGGCTGGCCCTGCCCGTGCTGACCAGTGCCGACCCGATGGGACGTTGGGGCGGTAAGAGGCGCGCCGATGTCACATCGGGTCGGCTGGCTGCGCGTCACGCTGGCACCACGGGCCGCGGCGCCCCCTGCAGTCCCCTTTAGTTTCGCGATCGGGGGTCTGCGCCACGATCGTCCTGGTGCGCTCGACCGTGACCACCAGCTCATCCAGTGCCCGCCACGCCCGCCCGCACGCGCACCCGCCGCCCTGGGCCTGAGGCCGTGCCCGGCGGCCATTGCGCAGCACCGCGGCGGCCTGCGCCGCGGCGGCCTGCGCCGCGGCCTCAGGGCAACCCCGGCGTGCCGCCGTTGTCTGCCGGACCAGAGTCAGCCGACCAACGGATTTTCATCGAATGCGCTTCACGGCGCTCTTAAACAAATCCAGAGCTGCCGGTTCGTCCTCAAGGCTCCAATCCTGTCTTTGTATGCTGCCGCGCTGCTTTATGTCGAACCAGATGAAGCCTATAAGCCCATATTGTGCCACGCCGGCGGTGATCTCGCTGAGCGCAGTGACTTTTCCGATTGACGGAGAACCGCCAGTCTCTGTGATCATCAATGGGTCAGGCGAGATGGTGCGAAGTGCGAAGATAGTCGAGCCGAAGAAGTCCTGGAAGGTCCCGGGGGCGACAAAGTATCCATCGATCCCAAGGATGTCTACGAAAGCTTGCCCCGGCCAGAGAGCCTCGATGTTCTCGCTCCCGGCGAACTGCACGTTTACGATCCATGCCCACTTGACGTCTCGCACTCTCGCCTCGCGGAAAATGGTTACGACGTGCTGGTAGGCCTTTAGGACGGCACCTGGGGCCATGTGATGATATCCCCACGGGTACCAGCTACCATTGGCTTCCGGGGCAAATGACATGATGACAGGACTGTGGAGACTGCTGACCGCGTGCGCATACTTGGTGAGCCATGCATCCTCGCCTCCTGAGCTGATCTTGGCAAGAGAAATGCCAAAAGGTTCCAGTTCAAGCAGGGGGACTGCTCCGGTCGCGAGAATAGAGCGGGCACCGCCCATGTCCGTACTCCCGCCTATCGGGAGATACTTTACTGCAACATTGGGTGAGCATCCGCACGCCTGGTCGAACTTGGCCACGTTGTAAGAAACGATCCCAATGTAATTATGCGGGAAGGTCCGCGGGGAGGGTGCAGTGAAGGGGTGTTTAAATCCAATATGTTCAAGACCTGCCGGTGCCGCCAGTACCACCGCGACCAGCGTTGCCAGGGCGAGCAAGACGGCCAGGATCCGCACCTTCACGATATGACCTCCACAGCCTTCCGGGTACCCTCCATTCGCCTCATCCGCGGATACAGTATCGACCCACACACGATCCGGACATCACCGCTGCGGCCCGGGGCACCAGCCCAGCCTGCCGTGCTGTAGAGGCCGTACCCAGCTGCGATCCAGGGGCATATCAGGGATGCTCTTCGCCTCTTCTCTGGCTACGTAATGTACTGGGAGTATCACGCACAGTCGTGATCTTCCTTAGAACCACCGACTACGAGAGGGTAGTGTCTGATCACCCGGAAGGGAGGCATTTACCCGGTGCCGGACTCATCCGCCTGGAGTATCCACAGCCAGTAATCGCTTGGCTGCGGAACAGCGTCACGATATGCCGCCGCGCCACGAACGTGGACAGGGCTGTGTGGCCTGTAGCCCCACGAGTACCGCGCACCCCTGGCCATTGTGGTCCTGACGCTTCCGGTGCCGGGCTAGTGATCGGACGAACGAAGAAAGGTCGTCCTGTCAGCTCAAGAAATTTCGCCAAACACCCTCCCCAATATGGGCTCGAACGGTACTTTTTCGTATAAGCAGAAGTCTCGCCGAGTGGGATCACCACGGAACGTAATCTGTTGAATACGGAACGTAATCTGTTGAATACAATCTTTGGGCTCCGGGGGGGTAGCGGAAGTACCCCAGCTGGCGCGTCCCTGACTTTTTGGCAGGTGCGACCTGGATACGGCACAGTGACGGGCTGCCGGCGCAACTGCCCCGGATCGGGCGGTACACGAGGCATGGGTCCGGGACGTCTATGGGTTGGCACGAATTCGCGGACGTGCGCTGCCATATGTGGGTAGGGCGATGAAGAAGGCCCATGTTAACGGCCTGAATAATGCGGTGGTCGTAGGACAAATCGCACGCGACCAGCGTGGGCGCGCCGTTCTCGGCGAGATATCCGAACAGCAGGCCGTGGGTCTGTTTGCACCTACGTCGGACCTGGAGGTCTTCAATGGCTCACGACTTGCCGCACACGGGGATCGGATCAGCGATCCTGACTCTCGCGGCACTGGGCGTCACCGTCGTGAAAAGCACCCGGAAGCGCTACCGCCGATGGCGCGCCCAAGCGCCACGGTACTGATTCCCGCCCATAACGAGGCTGAGACTGTCTACCGCCTGGTCCGTGCCTGCGTCGAACAGCCATATCCGCTCGAGGACATCATCGTCGTAGCCGACGCTTGCACCGATGACACTGCGGTTAAGGCGTGGCAGGCCGGGGCGACCAAGGTCCTCGAGGTCAATTACCAGGATAAGGCGCTCTCGCAGAACGCAGCTCTGTGGGATATCTCGTCGGATGTCATCGTCGGCTTCGATGGCGACACGATCCCGGAACCAGACTGCATTGAGCTGATGATCCGGGACATCGAGGACGGCAACGACGCTACCTGCGCTACGGTGATGCCGATCCAGCCGCGCGGATTCTGGATCCGGGCCCGCCGGTTCTCCTACGCGCTTGGTCGTCGCTGGTGGCGGCTTTGCCAGGTGAAGGTAGGCCGGATCCAGGTGCTGACCGGCGCGGCGTACGTGTTCAAGACGGCGGCGATAAAGGGGGTCGGTGGCTTCCCAGGGGGCTTGATTAGTGCCGACATGGATGCCACCTGGGCGCTGCACCGGGCTAAGCGCAAACTTGGCTACGCTGCGGATGCCGTCGCGCTGACCTACGACCCAGAGACTTTCCGCGTGTACAAGCAGCAGATGCGCCGCTGGTCATCGGGCTATTTCCAGAACATGGCCAAATACCGTCGCGAACTGCTGCATCCGAAGTCAATGCTGGTGGTCTGGACGGCCCTGTTTGATCTTTGTTGCCTGTTCGCCTACGAGGTAGGGTTCGTCATCGCCATAGCGACCCGGCATTTCCTACTGGTGAAGACTCTTGGGCTTTGGCTCGGGTTGCACGCCATCATTACGACAGCGCTGGTCGCCACCGTTGTCGGACCGAAAGAAGCCGTGCTCGGTTACTTCCCGTACTTGGTCGCCAATTACTACAACAAATGGCTCTATCTATGCGCCTTCGTCCGTGAGTGGATCCTCGGCCGCCACTATTCGTCCTGGACGGGCCGCCAGGGCAGGAAAACAGTAATAACCAAGATGACCGGCAAACGCAAGGTCGGGCTCACCTGCTTTACCGCGCTAGCCGTGCTCGCCGCGGGCGGCGTCTACACCCTGCGGCACCCGGGCCTGCCGCCGATCGTGCCCAGCCAAGCGGTCTCCGTTAACGCATCCAGATACCTCGGCGTGATCACGGGCAGCCCAACCGTGGCTCAGCTGAACGCCTTTCGCGCCGCCACCGGTGCAACTATCACGATTGACGAGTACTACAGCCGGTGGGATAGCCCGTTCAGCGCTGCGACAGCTGGAGCGCTTGATGCGGCCGGTGCGCTGCCTCTGATCTCCTGGGAGCCGTTCACGGCGACACCTGCGAGCATTGCTGCCGGGGACTCAGATTCCTACATCACCTCCTACGCCAAGGCGGTCGCCGCATACGGTAAGCCTATCGTCATTAGCTTCGCCGCAGAGATGAATGGCGATTGGGAGACCTGGGGGCCGCCGCACACCACGGCGAGCCAATTCGTGGCGGCATGGCGTCATGTACATGACTTGTTCGCGCGAGCGGGGGCCAGGAACGTCACTTGGGTCTGGGCTCCCGGCCCACTCAGCTCTAGATCCCGTCCATTCGCCGCCTACTACCCTGGGGATGCCTACGTGAACTGGATAGGCCTAGATGAGTTCTGGTGGAACACCAAGCCCGCGAGCTTCGACTGGGTGCTTGGGCCATCCATTGCCCAGCTGCGGATGGTGACCGCTAAGCCGTTGCTCATCACCGAGACCGCCGCGGTTCCTGGAGCCAAGGTTCTGGCTATTTATAACCTGTTCCAGGGCGTCGAGACCACGCCCGGCGTGATCGGATTCGTCTGGTTCGACGTCAAGGCGCAATCGAATTGGCCGATTGAGGGAGATCCTCCCGCGCTCGCTGCGTTCAGAAGCGGATCAAGGAGCTACTTCTAGGGCAACGGCGGCGCGGCGGCGTGGCGCCGCCTGAGAATGAAGTCGAAGTTCGCGCCACCGGATCGTTCATGACGCAGGCCTGGTCAAGGTACTGGCGCCCTTGCGGAACGCGGCGATGGCTGCGGGGCTGTTGACAGCGAAGTGCTGGTCGACGGTATTTGTGGAGTTGAACCATACGAACCCGAGTAGCCCGTAGGAGCGGATGCCTGCGAACAGGTCGTTGATCTTCGCTGGCTGGTCTGCGGTCTGCACCGCGCCCGTCTCTGCGATGAGGATCGGGTCAGCAGTCAGCGAGCGAATGTCACTGATGGTCGGTCCGAACAACGGAGCGAATTGCCATGATGACTTGAGGTAATAGCCGTCAATCCCAACCCAGGTCACATAGGAACTGCCAGGCCACCACTGATCCGGGCGGACGATCTTACCGCTCTGTGCGTCGTTGATGATATTGACTGTCCACAGCCAGGTCACGTTCTGGGCTCCCAGCGCGCGGAACAGGGATACGATGTGCCGCCAAGCGGCCACGAACACCGCTGGGGATGTGTGCTTGTAGCCCCAGGGTGACCAGCTGCCGTTCATTTCGTGGCCGAAGCTCAGGATGACGGGGTGCCGGTAGACACGTACGGCCTCGGCATATGAGCTCAGGTAGCCGTCGTACCGTCCGGAAGCGATTCCGGCGATGCTAATGTTGGCGCCGGTTTTGTCCGGGTCTATTTGCACGAGCGGCACTGCACCGTGGTTGGCTGCGGTGGCGGCGAAGCCGGCTGGAAAAGGAACAAACCAGCCGCTGTAGTACATAACCACGTCCGGGTGAGCCCCGGTAGCGTTCGTGAACGCCGTCACCGGGGCGTAGGAGGCAGGGAGGCCGCTCGCAAATACCCCCAGGTAGGAAGCGGTCGCGGGCGGCAGATCGACCGGCAGTGGCTCGGTAGGGTCTGAGGAATGGTTATAGATGCCGATGCCCAGCGCGACCGCGGCCACAGCAAGGATTGCCGCGACTGTTGTGAAAATCCGGCGCCGCCTCCTTGGATCATTATCGCTGCGATGCCTCATACGATTGCTCTCCTCGTGATTCCTCTGTGGTTACGGCGTGATGCGAGCACTAGCCCGGTGATGGACGGGCCAGGCGTCTCATGTTGCTGCCCCCTTCGGCAGGGTGCGCCTCCTGACGCCCTTGCTGGGGGTCATCAACGGCGCCAGCATGTAAAGCTGCACGCAAGCCAGGACCTCTGTCGCCCAGTAAGGACGCCAGCCGTACTGGTGCACCCGTAGCGCGAGGCCCGACCAGAGGAGCACCTGAACTACGGCGATCCAGCTGCAAAGGATCCGGTTTACCACAATGGGAACCTGCCCCCTGTCGGGCGAGGCGCCAGTGGGAACCCACTCAGCAACACGGCCCCGGATCGCGTACCACACGGAATACATGTGACAGCATGAGTTGATTATGCATACCCGGTAAATCGTCGGCCGCCAGCCGCGGCTCAGCATCGGGAACACGAAGAGAGTGGCTGCGAGCGCGGGCAAGATCGGCAGGTAATTGTGCGGGTAGATGCGCCCGGGATAGAACCAGATCATCGTCAGCGTCGGGAACGGCCCGGTGAGCAGCAACGCGGCCGATGACATGTAATAAAGAAACGCGGCCCAGAAGGCAGCCCGCTGCTGCCAGGTGAACGGTGCTTCCAGGAAATATTTATCGACCATCACCATCATCGAGGATCGGCACCAGCGGGCTTGCTGATTGGCCAGCGACGCGAAGTCGGTAGGCGCTACGCCCTTGGCCAGGCAGAGGGGCAGGTAGCGCGTCTCGTAGCCGGCCCACC
>Ga0302325_10020150_pt1 | contig 13988 bp, 10 predicted proteins | sample Palsa_T0_2_FD_201948 | JGI IMG/M metagenome (GOLD analysis project Ga0302325, IMG submission 201948) | Peat permafrost microbial communities from Stordalen Mire near Abisko, Sweden - Palsa_T0_2 | ecosystem: Environmental > Terrestrial > Soil > Palsa > Peat permafrost | place: Sweden: Abisko... | reverse complement strand
CGGGGAAGGAAATCACGATCAGCCGGGGAAGGAAATCACGATCAGCCGGGGAAGGAAATAGGGTCGCCGACGGCTAGCCGCAGCCGCAGGCACCGCCGCAGCAGCCCCCGCCCCGAGAACCCCCAGCAGCCCGAGAACCCCCAGAACCGCCGGACCCGGCCGAACGATCGCGGCCCGCGGCGAGGCCTGACACCGAGACCGCGGACAGAAGCTTGACCGTGTCGTCATGGCCCTGCGGGCAGGTACCCGGGGCCGATGACTCGGTCATCGGGCGGTTCAGCTCGAACGTGTCGCCGCAGGCGCGGCAGCGGTACTCGTATCGGGGCACGATGGCAGTCTACGCGCCGCCGCCCCGGCGTGGGGAGGCGCTATCGCGCCCGGGTACCGCGCGGGAATCGTCCGCCCCGGCGGCCGAGTCGCCGTAGCAGGAGGTGAGGCCGTGTCCGTTCGGAATAATGCTCTTCTTCAAGGTCACGGACTCCAGGCTGACCACCGGAACCACGGGGGCCACGGGGGCCACGGGGGCCACGGGGGCCACGGCGATCTTGTCGTCGTAATAGAACTGCTTGCCGCGCAGCAGTGACACCATCGCCCCGGTGACCGCCATGATCGCGGCGGCCGTGAACACGATGACCAGGCCGTGATGGAACGGCGCCGAGATCAGGTTCGGGAAGAACTGCCTGCCGGTGAGCACCGCGACGTTGTGCGCGGGCAGCTTGGACAGCACGCCGTAGGGGGCCAGCAGGTTCTGCACCGGGTTGTAGCCGAGCAGCGCGGCGAACATCGTGCTGACCGGCGGCAGGTGGCTAACGTGGGTGGCCACCGAGGCCGGCACGCCCTGGGCGATCAGCCCCTTGCTCAGGGTCTTGGGCAGGGTCGAGGCCAGCCCGGCGATCATCAGGGAGAAGAAGATGCCGATGGACAGGGACATACCGGAGTTCTGGAAGGTGGAGCGCATGCCCGACGCGGAACCGCGCTGGCTGGCTGGGACGGCACTCATGATCGCCGAGGTGTTGGGCGACGCGAACAGCCCGGAGCCGACTCCGTTGCCGAAGATCAGCAGCGCGAACACCCAGTAGGAGAAGTCCACCGGGAGGAGCATCAGCCCGGCGAAGCAGACCGCGGCCAGCAGCAGGCCGGAGGTCGCGAACAGCCGCGGCCCGTACCGGTCGGACAAGGTGCCCGAGATCGGCCCGGCGATCAGGAAACCCGCGGTGAGCGGCAGCATGTAGATCCCGGCCCACAGCGGCGTCACCGTGAAGTCGTAGCCGTGCAGCGGCAGCCAGATGCCGGCCAGCCAGATGACCAGCATGAACTGCAGCCCGCCGCGGGCGATGGAGCCGAGCAGGCTGGCCGCGTTGCCCGCCGCGAACGCCCGGATCTTGAACAGGCCCATCTGGAACATCGGCTCGGCGATCTTGGTCTCGAAGACGCAGAACGCGATCAGCATGACCGTGCCGCCGATCAGCCCGCCGATGATCCACGGGTTGGTCCAGCCGGTGGCGTGACCGCCGTAGGGCCGGATCCCGTAGGTGATGGCGACGAGCAGCGAGCCGAGGCCGACCGCGAACATGACGTTCCCGAACCAGTCGATCTTCGCGCGCTTGGTGGTCGCGATCTCGCGCAGGCTCTTGTACGCCCACACCGTGCCGAACAGCCCGATCGGCACGTTCACCCAGAACACCAGGCGCCAGTCCACCGCGGCCAGCAGGCCGCCGAGCAGCAGCCCGACGAACTGCCCCGAGATCCCGGCGATCTGGTTGACGCCAAGCGCCATGCCGCGCTTGTTCGCCGGGAACGCGTCAGTCAAGATCGCGGCCGAGTTCGCCATCAGCATGGCGCCGCCGAAGGCCTGCACGAACCGCCAGCCGATCAGCCACATCGCCCCGTGGGTGCCGGTCAGCGGGTCCAGGGACAGGGCGATCGAGGCCAGCGTGAAAACGACGAAACCCAGGTTGTAGATCTTCACCCGGCCGAACATGTCGCCCAGCCGGCCTAGCGTCACCACCAGCACGGATTGGACGAGCAGATACCCGATGATCATCCACAGCAGGTACGTCACGTTGCCCGGGGTGAGCGGGTTCAGGTGGATGCCGCGGAAGATGGCCGGCATCGCGACGATCACGATCGACGCGTCGATCGTCGCCATCGTCATGCTCAGCGTCGTGTTGGACAGGGCGATCCATCGGTACCTGTCCGGGCGCTCCCCCCGGGTCCCGTTCACCTGGCCTGAATCAACGCTTTGCCGCACGTTAAACGATTCTACAGCGAATCACTTGCTTGATGGCAACTATTAGCCTGCAGAACTTGTTTGGCTCGTTCAGAAGCCGTCTGAGGGGCCTGTGCCAGCTGCGGAGCCCGGGTCGGGGGAGTCGCGGGGCTGGCCCGTGCCCGGGGTGCGCTCCACGACGTAGTAGACGGCGACCAGCGCGATGATCACGAACGAGGCGACCGCGTAGAACTGCGCGACCACGATGGCGATGACGTAGACGAGCCCGCCGCCGACGAAGCGCACCCGGGCGGCCCAGTGCTTGTCTTTCGGCAGCCGCTGGTACATGCGCTCGCCGTGCAGGGTCCATTCGAACATCCCGCCGAAGCCGATCGACATGCCGAGGAACACCGCGCCGTAGAGCGTCATGGCGATCTGCGTGTCCCGGTGCGCGTGCGAACCGTGAGGGCCCAGGTACACGGCCAGGTACTCCGCCACGGTGGCGGTGGCGAACGGGATCATCACCACGAACAGCAGCAGCACCAGATTCAGGAAGAGCAGCGTCCGGTTCACCACCGCGATCCCGCGGACCAGGACATGGTGGTTGACCCAGACGATGCCGATCATGAAGAAACTGATCAGGTACGCGACGAAGGCCGTCCAGTGGGTGCCGAGCTGATGCAGCAACATACCGTGGCCAGGCCCGGCCACGGTGAGATTGAGGGCGAGCAGCGTGATGGCCACGGCGAAGACGCCGTCGCTGAACGCCTCGAGCCTGGACCGGTCCACCTGCGCCTTGGCTCAGCCGGCGGCGGGCTGTTGCCTGACGGTCGCGAGGATCTGGTCCACGCAGGCCTGGATCTGGTTCTGCTTGCCAGGCATGTCCTTGCCGGCGAAGTTGTCCAGCATTGCCAGCACCTGGTTCTGGCCGTTCAGGATGTCGATCTGCTGTTTGGCCATCTCGTGCAGCGCGATGAGGGTCTCGTGGTCGGCGATGGCCCGGCGGTCGCTGGCGGCCTGGGCCCGGTTCGCGCTGACCTGCAACGAGATCATGATCGACAGCTGCGGCAGGTTGAGGATGGTCAGCAGCAGCGGCCAGGGCGTCTTGTCGAACCCGACCACGTTGCCGAGGAAGAGCCAGGCCACCACGCCGACGGTGATAAAGACGAAGACGTACATGGAGCCGCAGAAGACGTTGACCGCGTCGGCGATCTTGTCCAGGAGGCTGGTGCCGCGCACGTGCTTGGACAGGACGAGCCTTGGAACATGCAGTTCCGGGCATTCCCTGATCTTCTCAGCGCGCTCACGGATATGGGCCGAGGCCTCTTCGATGGCCCGGACGGCGGCGCCATCGGTTTCCGGGCGCGGTGGAATCGGCGGCAGTGGAGTGAGCGTATCGGTTGGTGAGATTGTCTCGGTCATGAGTATCCTCCGCGCAGGCCGCCGCTGGTGTGGCTGCCACGACCAGCCAAAAGTAGGGACTGCCATAACCTAGCGCGGTTTCACACCTCCACGTCACCGTCGCAGACAGGGGTGCGGCCAAGGTAAGGGCAAAACCCGCCATGGGAGGATCTCGAACGGTGTTTCCTCTGGTGAATGCGGCGCTGGGCCTTTGACCGGTGTAGGCGATCTGCCCGGTTGGGTGCCTGCTACCTTTTCCTCGATCTGTATGGGTTGATCTTGTCGGGTCGTAGGGTGGTCGGCGCAGGTGACATCGATCGAGCGGATCGGAAAGGTGCCACATGACCCCAGGAAGCGAGTCCAGGTATTCACGGGGGTCGGCGTCATTGGCAATCCACTCAAGCAACCATTCATGCAGCGGCTGCCGTAGCGGTGGCGGTGTGGCCGGCTCGGGCTGGCCGGTCAGTTGCCGGAGCCTCGCCCGGTCGATGTTGTCACCCTGGTGGTAGAGCGACACGGCCATGTCGAGCGGATGCCGCGCCGTCACTAGGAGAGGCCATTCTCCTGCCCGGCCCGGAGACTCAGCTGTGTGGCAGGCCAGGCGACCGCCTCGGCGAGGCCCGCGCCCACCAGACCCGCAGCGTCATCTACGAGCAGCAAGCACCTCTTTTAGCGCGCTGATCGAAGGGCTGAAGAAGTACCCGCCGCCCGTGGGAACGACGAAATCGCTCATCGTCACCAGTGTCGCCGGAACCGCCCCCGACCCGAATATCGTGCAGCTACGCATCCGGCGATCGCCCGGCACCCCGTTCTGGCCCAGCACCATGTCGAAGCCACTCGGACTTCTGGGGCGCTTCGAGCTTCCCGCCCAGCCGTTGCAGAGGAATTCAAACTGGTCCTCGATCGACGCCTGGTAGCAGGCGAACAGCAGGCCGCGATTGCCGTTGGCGGGGTCGTGGCCGGATAGTTCCCCCAGAGCTGGCCCGAACGTCAGCGACCGGCGCAGGATGCGGCGACTGAACGACGCTCTTCGCCCGCCGAGGTCGTTGGCGGCCTCTCTGGCGTTGACCTTGCGGATGTGCGCCGCCATCGGGCACGTGAGCCCGAGCGGGTCGGCCTTCGCATCGGGCCACTGGCCGGCCTTCAATCCCCCTACCAGCGGATCTTCCGCCGCGTCAGCCGCGAACCCGAAATTATTGTTGGCGAGGGGATCGACACCGAGCGCGATATCGTCCCTGTAGGGCAGACGTGAGACCGGTGCGCCGCTCGGCCAGCGGCCCACGACCCTCGCCCCCACCCACTCGGGGGTCACCCCCTCGAAGCCGGGGCGCCCGGACAATCCCTCGGCGGACTCCGCGACGAACGCCCGGAAGCCGGCCACATCCTGCCGCAGCCGCCGGAACACGAGATACGAGCCGTTCCGGCTCCAGGCCGGCCCGGGCAGATTGACCTGGCCGGGAGTCAGCGGATCCGCGGCCGAGCGCGGGTAGCCGAACACGAACTCGCCCGGCCACACCAGGTACTGCCCCGGAAGACCGTACAGCCAGGCATCGGGCGGGCAGGACGGGTCGATCGTCCGCGGGGTGATGAAGTCGCCCGGGAAGCCTGACAGACGGCCCCGCACTCCCGGCTGGGAGATCCCATCGTGGAAGCCGAAGTGCTCCTGGCCGATCTTGTTCAGCTTGCGCCCCGACTCCTCGTAGAGGATGGTCAGACCGCTGGCGACCGCGTGCGCGCGCACCTCATCGAGCACCCGCGTGCCCTTTTCCTCGCGGTCCGCAGCGAGGATGAGCAACACATCCGCCTCGCGGCCGGGACCGCCGAAAACCCAGTTGGCGGGGTTGCCCTCCGCTGAGGGATCGGTGGGATCCCCCAGTAGCGACGATCGCGCGGCCAGCCCGCGCTGGAATCCCTGGTCGGCGAACAAGCCGAGATCCCCGGCATGGTTGCCTCCGCTCAGCAGCTTCGAGAGCCCGCCGCTGCTCAGCGCGATGTTCAGCCAGGCGTCGTTCAGGCCAGGCGGCAGCGTGCCGAGCAGATTCAGGCGCTCCGGTCCGAGACCGCGGTGGTCACGAACCTTCGCGCGCGACTCCATCGCCTCAGCCAGGGTCGTGATCCGGGACGCAACATCTGCCAGCCAGCCCTTGGCCCTTGCTACGTCATCGATCGTCAGGGCTGCTACTGCCATGTAGGGCTTCAGGAAGCCAGGCACCACATTCCCCTGGATCTCGTCACCGTCGAGGTACGGCTCGTCGGGTGCGTGACCGTCGTCCGCCATCGTCTCGCTGAAAGGAGTCCCCTGGGCGCTGAGCGGCGTGCGCCCGCTCTCGCCCGCGGACTGGCCAGAGCGGGTGCCTGGATCATCGGTGTTTTCCGTGCGCCGCAGTGGTGCCGTCACGGCCAGGCCGCCCGAGATGAGTAGATGGCGCCTGGAGACGCCCGGCCGCTCAGTCATCCTGTTCTCCCCGGTTGCTCAAGGCGCGGCCACCTCTCCGGCCACCCTCACCTTTCATGGGCACGACAGCTCATGGGCACGACAGCTCATGGGCACGACAGCCGCTAACACCAGCCACGCTACTACGGAGGGTAGCTATCTGTGCACGTAGCGCGTCAACAGCTGCGCACGAACATAGCCGATCACGCAATGGCACGGGTCATTCGCGAGCGCAGATAAGTGCACATATAAGTTTTACAGTTAATGAAGTCAAGCTTAGTGATCTAACCGGGCATCTCGTCCGATTGATTGAGAACCTGGATAAGTTCGCCGAACGCCGTCGAGCGCTTTGATGATGAACATGGGTCGCGACGTGGCCGTCTCCTGTCACGGTGATACGTCATGCTCCCAAGCTGGTCACACCAGGGCCAATTACCCGTAGGTCGCTTCCATGGACGTAATTAACCTGCTCAGGAAAAGGGCACTTTTCAGCTCAAGAAAAAGACACTTTCGGGTCTAGCATTTCGCTCGTGCCTGGGTGTACATTGCTCGTCCTAGACACAGGGGGACTCGTAGATGCGCCTCGGCTTCAATGCGCCAATTTTCAAAATTGATCGTGCGTCAAGCCCGATGTGGCCGTCGTCACGGAATCTCGGTGAGCGATGATCACGGCCTATGATCCGCCCGGGTTCATGACGGACTTCGACCGGATTCCAGGGCAGCTCGCTCAGTGGAGCCGCGCCGTGTCCGGATGGTTCGACGAGTGCATCGCGTCGGAGCAATCGGATCTTCGCGATCAGCCTTGCCAGTACTACAACCAGCTCAGGACTCTTCCAAGCGGCCCAGCGCTCGAGCAGGAGATCGTGTGGAACGGCTTTCCTGGGACGCTTCGTAACCGCTGGGGACGCTCGCAGGCGCTCGCGATGGCGGACCACCTTGTCCCGCTGACACAGCGGATCGACGGTCCGGGCTCGTACTTTTGGGGTCGCCAGTGGGAAAACCTTTACTATCGGCCCCAGGACGAGTACTGCGAGTGGCGGGTTACGCGGGATCCTGACGGCGGCATCCGCCGTGTCACGTTCACTTCCGAGCCGCCTGAGTACTGGCAGGCGATGCACGGCGACACCTTGCTTAGCACCAATGGCGACCCCACCTACCCCACCACCGGCGATCCCGAGCTTCTGGTCGAGCTGTACCAGGAGTTGGTCAGTCCCCAGGTGCGGTACGAGGACCTGATCTGCGGCGTTGACCTGATCGACTACTCCGACCCCGGCAACCCGTACGTGGTGTACCGGAAGGGGGCCTACAACCCCTACAACCGCTGGAACACCACCGACGGAATCATGCACCTGACCCAGCCGGCCAACTCGCTCGTCGCCGAGATCCAGCTCGGCGCGGACGCGACGGTGCTGCGGACCTCAGGCCCGGACGGTCGTATCGTCTCTGATCCGGACGCCCTGATCTGCTGTGCCCAGTACGGTGGCCTCAACCGGTGCAGTGATCCGACCATCGGCGCGAGCGTGAACGAGCTGGCGGCACTTGGCTTCGCCATAACCCTCCGCAATCCGGTTGGCCTGTACATGGACGACCTGAACCTGACCGGCTGGGCCGGGCCGAGTGGCGAGGCTGTGGACCCGGCGTGGTTCCGCATCGTACGCGGGCAGCCCGGTCTCATTGAGCGGGCCGTGTTCGAGGTGCCGGAACGAGCGGGCTTCCGGGTCAGCGACGTGACCATCGGCGGCGTTCCGATTTCCGTTGGCGGGCAACTGAGCGAGCACATGACCATGAAGATCGTCGGCCTCGCCTCCGGGCCAGGGAAGTTCTCCAACAAGCCGGCGGGCTGTGCCGCGGGGTGTTGCGCGGATGCCGCCAACCCGGCCTTTCTCCACTACCGTGAGCTCGGTGGCCCGTGCCCGCCCGGCCGGGTGCCGGCCTTTGGCTACCCGCCCCCGGAAGCGGCGGCCTCGCCGGCCCAGGCGGTCCCCATCGGGCGGACCCCGGAGCGTCTGCACCGGGCCCGCTATCCAGTTAACCGGAGTCGATAACCCAGTGCCCCCAGCGCGCAGCCGGGGGGCGTCCTGAGCAGGTGGCCCAGCCTTGAGCAACCGGGCCTTGAGCAAGCGGGGAGAAGAGGATGACTGAGCGGCGGGGCGTCTCCAGGCGCCATCTACTCATCTCGGGCGGCCTGGCCGCGACGGCACCACTGCTTGGCGCCGCGCGGCGTGCGCCATCTCAGACCGATCCCGATCCCATCGTCGACGCGCCCGGCACCCATAATTTCTTCATGTTCGGCAGCAAGGCACTGTATGTGTCCCACATGCCGATGTTCGCCGTGGAGAAGCATATGTACCAGGTGATTCTCCGGGTGAGTCTCCCGGACGCCGTGATGCGGGGTTACCTTGCCGGCCAGGGGCCACACCGCACACCCTGGAACCTCGTGAATAGCGCGGACGAAATTACTCTCCCGCGGATCAAGGCGGGGACGCTGACCTCCTTCGAGGTCGATGTCTATAAGGACTACTCTAACGCCGACGCTACGCCGGTCGGCTCCCCTTTCGCCAGGAACGTGATGCTTACGGTGGATGAGGTGGTCCACTTCCGCCATTTCGACTTCAACATTCCTCGTCCCCATAACCTCACGTACCTGTTGTTCGGGCGGCGCGGCGAGGCCCACCTCGCGCATTACATCGCCCGCGATCCCGATTTCGAGCACATCGTGACCCTCGGGTCAGTCCCGGCCTGGCTCTCGCCGGACCAGCTGGCGGCGAGCGCCGAGATTAACCTCGCCGATGTTCCGAGCCTGCCCATCCCGTGCGCCGCCCCCCTGACGGAGAAGAGCTATCCGGTGCTCTTTCAGGGGCGCCCGGATGCCCGGGCCACGCTCGACCTGCACGGTGCTTCGTCCGTCTGGTTCGGCACGGGGAACTTTCTCAACCAGAAGGATCCATGTCAGAGCGCGGCGCCTCGGTCGTGAGCATGACACGCGGTCCTACGGAGTGCCGCCGCCGACGTGGCGAGCGGCGTGGTCCGCGTTGCGGGCCCTCCCACGGTTTTCTCCCGATCTCCTAACTTCTAGAGCCATTACCCGGCCGAGGTGCTCACCACGGACGAGATGCACGCGATCATCGCCCGCTGCTCGGCCAGGGCGCCGACGGGCATCCGCAACCGTGCGCTGCTGACCCTGCTCTGATGCTGCACCGCCTCGCCGCCGCTGCGGGCGTCGAGAAGCGCGTACACCCGCACGGCCTGAGGCACACGTTCGCGTGGGAACTCGAGCCTCCGGGCATAACCGCGCGGAACTCGAGCGTCGCCTCGGCCACGCCAACGACCGCTACCTGCGCCTGTACACCAACCCGCCCGACGACATCGCCGCAAGCTACGTCGAAGACCTCTGAGCTTCAGGGTCTTCCCGTTGCTATCCGGACCACCTTGCCTCGATCACCGAAGCTACCGGAGGCCTTTCAAGGTCAGCTCATGGCGGGTTTGCCCTTACCTCGGCCGCACCCCAGACAGTGTCGAGCGCGTCGTTCAGCCCAGCCGTGAGGCGCGCGAGTAGGTGCTCGCCTTCGGCGGCGCAGGCCCCGGCCGGGTCGCCGAGCACGCCGTTCGCGCTCACCGCCCGCACGCCCTGCTCGCGGAGCATCGGCATGATCTCGGTCAGGGGCCGGACGTCGCCTCGTCCGGCCTCGGCCAGGCGCACGGCGTCCGGGTCAAGCGCGAGCATGACCGAGGTCTCGGACCGGCCGGCGTGCGCGTCACCGCCGGGCAGCCCGGCGTGCCAGCTCGCGCAGGCGCGTCCCTCGTAGCGAAGCCGGCCGATGGCCGCCTGCACCGCAGGAACATTCCCGCCGTGCCCGTTGACCAGGAGCACAGCAGGCCAGTGCAGGCTGGCGTGCCGGCCCAGTTCGATCAGGCATATGGTCAGCGCCTCGGCGCCGATAGACAGCGTGCCGGGGAAGGCCGCGTGCTCACCGCTGGCGCCGATGGCGAAGGCCGGGGCGAGCGCCACGCCGGGACGGCCCGCACAAGCCCGCCGGGCCACGGCCACCGCGATCCTGGTGTCGGTGTCCAGCGGCAGGTGCGGGCCGTGCTGCTCCAGGGAGCCGACCGGCACCACGAGCAGCCGCCGCGGCCCCTTCTCGATCTCGGGCCATCGCATCTGCGCCAGCTCGCAAGCGGGCGGCGACGGTGACATGCCGCCATGCTATGTTCCTACCTCGTCGTTCCTGCCTCGTTCCAGGGGCGGGCCCGGTGTGCTGCGACATCGACCAGCCTTTCCAGTCGTGGCAGCGCGACCGAGGTGAGGAACTCTTCGCGGGCAGGACCTACCAGGCTGACCACTTCGCGCCACACCGAGCGGCCGGCGATGAAGCCCGAGGCTCCTCCTTCGTCGGCGGCGATCCGGATGATGTCGGTGAACTGGTCGAAGGGCACGCCCGCGGACAGCACGGCCCACGGCCGGTGCAGGATCGCCGCCAGCCGCTTGCAGCCTTCGGGCGAGCCGGGGTACTCCAGCTTGAGCAGGTCGATGTCCAGGTCATCGAGGGCCCGGGCTGACTCGATGATCGCGTCCTCGCGGGCCTGGCCGCTGAGGTCTTCGCCTGGTCGCGTGTACACCAGGTTCTCGATGACCACCGGCACGCCCGTGGCACGGCAGTCGCGGATGATCTCCTCGCAGACGGCGAGCGTCTCGGCGACCAGGTCCGGCTCATCCGGGGCCGGAGCCGGGCGATCGGCGCGCAGCTGGACGAAGAACTTGAGGGCATCGCCGCCCTGGTCGAGAACCCACTGGGCGTCCAGGTCAGGGTCGCGGTGAGTGCGCGGTTCGCCCTGGTAACTGCGCCGCTCGGACGGTTCGGCGGCGATGAGCAGTCCGCAATTCGGGGCGAGCGCCTCCGCTTTGGTGATCGCAGGAACGCCGTAGGTCGGATCGGAAAGCAGGCCGGTGGCGGCGGGCGTCAGGACGCGGGCGACGTCGGCTTTCGCGGTGCGCAGGTCGTCATCGGTCGCGTCGAGACCGACGGCCGTGAACATGCGGCGCAGGGTGTTGCGCTGATCCATAGCGATGATGGAGAACACGTGGCTGTCTGTCGCGATGTCGTCCAGCGTTCCCGTTCGGGCTTTCGTGGCGTAGGTCATGTCATTCCTTGGTCGACTGCCGGATGAAGTCGGCGAGCGGCAGTCCCTCGCCGTCAAGAGCGAACGCGGCCAGCAGGGCGGCTCCGGTGACGCCCGGCTGCGCAACGGGTGAGAAGCTCATCGCGTCGATGGCGGCCGCCTTGGCGGCGCGCACGCTGGCCATCTGCGTCCAGCCGCCGGCCGCCACGGCCCGCCGGTGCGGGCCGACGACCTTCTCGATGTCATCGAGCAAAATCCGGGCCTGAGCCGCGGTGTAACGCACGGCGGCCATCCAGACCGAGGCGGGGCAGACGCCGTCCTGGATGCGTATGACGACGTCATCTTGGGTCCGGCCATCGCCGGTTACCGACAGGCCAGCGGGTAGCTCACCGATGCTCAGGCTGGCGAGATCAAGCGCCGCCCGAGCCTGCCCGGACTCTGCTCCCAGGGCCGTCAGGACGCGCCGCAGCAGCAGTCCGCCGCTGACCCCGGCCAGGAGCAGGCTCGTGTCGGGCAGCACGTGCCGCCCGATCGACCAGCCGGCGCTGACGACCCGCTGGCGCTGGGTCTCCTCCAGCGTCCCCGGAATGGAGCGGGCCAGCACGTCCGCGGTGCCGCTTGAGTTGAAGAGCTCGTCCGCCTCGACCGCGCCGACGCCGATGGCCGCCACTGGATGGTCGTGCCCGGCCACCGTCAGTACGGCGCCCGCGGCGCAGGAGACGACGCCATCGTGCCCCAGGTAACCGGCGCGAGCACCAGCGGGCCGTTCGGCGGGAAGAATCCGGGCGGACAGCCCGGTCGCCGCCAGGGCTTCGGGCCAGACCTCGCCGGTGCCCTGATCGATGAGACCGGTCCTGGACACCAGCGATGGCTCGCGAACCGGATCGCCACCCAGGCTGACGACGATCCATTCAGGCACGCTCAGCCAGGTCGGCGCCGGGTCGGCCAGATATCCGCCGTCGCGGAGCCACAGCAGTTTGGCGATGCTGGCCTGGCTCGACCATGGCAGACCTGTCGTGCGTTCGAACCTGGCGGCAAAGCCGGGGGCTTCCCGGCCTAGCCGCTCGATCTCATTCCCGCCGCGGTGATCGAACCAGGCGATCACCGGCGCGGCCGACCGTCCGGCCGCACCGAGCAGCACGCCGCTCTCGGCCAGGCCGGCCACGCCGATGCCGCGCACGCGGACCGGTCCCCACGCTGATTCGGCCATCCGGACGGCGCGCCCGATCAGGTCAACGGCCACGTCGACGAGGCGGTACGGATCAATATCGGTCTGGCCGCAGCTACCGGTGTGCCACGGGGTGGGCTGTTCCACATAAGGGGCGTCTGCATAAGGGGTGCCGCGCTGCGCCGTGGATCGGACGACGGCCTTGGACGAGGTGGTGCCGATGTCGATACCGATGACAGCATCCGTGCGGACCGTCACCGGCGTAGCTCCCCGGACCCGCGTTCGATGATCCTGGCCGGTACCTGAATGCGCTCGACGGGCAGGCCGGGCTGAGCCAGGCGGGCCAGGAGCCTGGCCGCGGCCACGCGCCCGATTTCATGGCCGGGATGGTCCACGACGGTGACGGCCGGATGCAGGGCATCGGCCATGGGGAAGTCGCCGAAGGCAACGAGGGCGATGTCCGTGCGCCCGGCGGAGTGCAGGGTCGGCACGACCCCAAGCGACGCCCGCGTGGTGGCGCTCAGTATCGCGGTGGGCGGGCAAGAACCGCCGATCAAGGCCGACACCGCGCGCGCGGCGGCCTGGCTGGTCGCGCAGTCGCAGCTGACCAGGTGCTCGTCTGCCGCTATCCGGTGGTAAGCCAGGGCATCGCGGTAACCGCGCAGACGGGCGGCCGATGTCGGGATGGCGGGCGTGTCGCCCAGGTAGGCGATGCGCTGGTGGCCGTGGGCGATGAGATGCGCGACGGCGTCGAATGCGGCGCGGTGATCATCTATCTCGACGAGATCCGCAGAAAGGCCGGGCGCGGGCCGGTCGACGAGCACGATAGGCACGCGCCCCGTGTCGAGCCAGGAATGGTCATCGCCGATCGGGCACAGAAGCAACCCGGCGACCCGGCGCTGCATCATCCGACCGATGACATCGCGCTCCCAGCCGGAATCACGCCGTGTGCTGGTCACGAGCACTGACCGGCCATGACGCGACATCTCCAGCTCCACCGCGTCGATGACCTCGGCGAAGAACGGGTCGGAGATGGACTCCACCACGAACCCGATCGCGGTGTCCGTTCCCGCTCGGAGTGACCGGGCCATCGGATCTGGCTGGAAACCTAGGTCGAGCATGGTTTCCCGGACGCGCTGCCGGGTGACCGACGCGACCCGCGGATCGTCGTTCAGCACCCGCGACGCGGTGCGCAGGCTGACCCCGGCCGCGTTCGCGACATCGAGCAGCCTGCTCACCCCGGGGTGTCTCCCGTTCGTGTCTGCTGCTTTTGCCATCGATGGCATAGGTTTATTCTGCCGCATGGTGCCATCGATGGCAAATCCTCTTAAGCGGGGCTCATGCGGGCCAGCGCGGTGGCCGCGGTCGGGCTCAGCGGGAGCGACGGGAGCAGAACCGCCTGGTAGGCATGGTAGAGATCCGGCTTGCCCGACCAGGTGGACGCGGCCGGGATCATGTCAGGGGTTAGCTCGTGCCACCAGCTGCCGCCGTGGGTGTCCACGAAGAAGCGGTTGATCTCACCCCACCACCTGGCCGCGTCCGCGGCGAAACGTTCCTCCCCGGTGCGCCGGTGCAGCGCGTCGGCGGCGAGCACGGCCTCGCACGCCACCCAGTGCAGTCGTGACGTCACCACCGGCTGGCCGTCCGCGTCGACGGTA
>Ga0302325_10020148_pt1 | contig 13990 bp, 10 predicted proteins | sample Palsa_T0_2_FD_201948 | JGI IMG/M metagenome (GOLD analysis project Ga0302325, IMG submission 201948) | Peat permafrost microbial communities from Stordalen Mire near Abisko, Sweden - Palsa_T0_2 | ecosystem: Environmental > Terrestrial > Soil > Palsa > Peat permafrost | place: Sweden: Abisko... | reverse complement strand
TTATAGCTGGAGTTTGCCACGCTGGCGATTTCCCCGACGGAACTGTAAATGCAATTGTTCGGGTTCGCTAGGGTGCATCCAGAATAGAGGCGCCGCTGGTTCACATTGTTTTCGGTGGAAATCGGACACGGGCTCGCCACCGAACAGCCAGCGCTGGTCGTGTCCACGCCAGGGATAAAGACTGGCGGATCGCCTTCAATGAATCGCGGTAGCCTTACGCCAGTCGTACCCACGTACCCGATCTGAAAGAGCCAGTCTGCGCCAAATGACTGTTGAATGTTCAGATTCCAATCCTGCGCGTAGGGCAGATGGAGATTGCGGGCGACCACAAGCAGGGTCATCGGCTCGGGAAAAGCCTGACTGAAAGGATTCGGCGTGTAGAACGGGTTGGCGAAGGAGTTGATGGGGAAACTAATTTGCTGCGTCTTGAGGAAAGGAGGCGCACTGACGGGGTCCTGCAACGGCCCGCCCTCTCCGGTGTAGTACGGCTCGTAGAAAATTCCGTAGGCAGCACTGACCACCATTTTGGAATCTCCACGCGGGTCCCAGGCAACGCCGAAGCGCGGAGCGAAAGCGGTTTTCTGGGTTGGAATCAAGCCCGCAGGCACGCCCCGATCGCCGGGATAGAGAAGTCCTGCGGGAGCACTCGGCATGACTGTCGATTGCGCCCCGGGAACGAAGAGATTGACCTCGTTGTGCCTTTCCGTTGAGGGAAAGGGCAGCTCGTAGCGAAGCCCCAAGTTCAAAGTGAGGCGAGAATTGACCTTGTAGGTATCCTGGCCATACGCATCCAGTGCTCGGTCGCGGATTTCACGAGCAAAATTACCTCCGCCCTGCAGAAAGACCACGGGATTGCCAGACAGGAAGCTGGCGAATCCGTCACTGTAGGGGAAGTTGGCGAACACAAAGAAGCCGTTGCTGGCGATACCCTGCAAGGCGTTGATCTGGTCGCGCCGATAGCCACCACCGAATTTAAGCTCGTGGCGACCGTGAACCCAGCTCAGAGAGGCGGAGGGGTCGAAGGTATTCTGAAACGTGTTGCGCGGTCCGGTAATCGGGTCGCCCACCGAGGCGTATCCTCCGACCTGAATAAATGGGGGTCCGGCAGCTGAAGGCAACGTCGGAGCGTACTGAAAGCCTAAGTCCGACGGCGACTCATGATTCAGGTGCTCGTCGAGCAGGAACTTATTGCGGAGATAGGAAAACCGCGCCACGCCGATCGTATTCGGCGAAAACAGGTGCGTCTCCTGCGCCACAAAGTTCTGTGCGCGATCATCCTCGCCTACCGGAAAGCCGGGAACATTGGCTCCCACCGGCGAGAGCGGATCCGTGGTTGGACCTGCGCTGAACATGTAGCGGAAATTCAATGTGTCCGCGCGGGAAAGGTAGTGATCCACGCGTACGCCGAATTGGTCGTTACTCTCGCTTAGCGTCTGCGTGGCGATGAACCCATTTTCCCCCTGGTTCGGCAGAGGAAAAAAGGGCAAGACATTGGTCGCAATCGGATCGATGGGCGTGAACAGCGTCATTTGGTTGAAGGGCACCGGCATTCCAAAAAAGGTGAGTTGCCCATTCGGGTTGCTGCACAGGCCGCTCGGATTAAACGAAGCTCCGGAGAGATCCGTACACTCCTCCGCAAAATTGCCTTGCCTTTCCGCCGCGGAAGGCACGGTGGCAGGCACGGTCTCACCCTGGCGGTTGCGGAAACCTTCGTAATATCCGAAAAAGAAAGTCTTGTCCTTTAGAATCGGCCCACCAAAGGTTCCGCCGAACTGATTCTGCTTTAAGGGCTGCACGCCCTGCGTGAAGTAATCGGAGGAATCCATGGCATCGTTGCGCAGAAATTCCCAAGCGGCCCCATGAAACGAATTGGACCCTGACCGCGTAACTATGTTGGTCGTGGAGCCCGTGTTCCGGCCGAATTCTGCATTCGCGTTGTGGCTCAGAATTTTGAACTCGGCAATCGCGTCAATCGGCGGTTTGAGCACATATCCGCCGTCCACAGAGCTCTCGTTGTCGGCGCCATCGATCATAAAGTTGTTCGACTCCGGCCGCTGGCCGTCGACGGCATAGGCCTGATTCTGTCGCGCGGGGCCGCCGGCTTCAAGAAGTCCGGGAGTCAGGGGCACCACGCCGGGCTGAAGAAGTCCCAACTGGGAAAAATTGCGCCCGTCCAGCGGGAGGTCGATGATCTCGTGCTCCATCACGGTTTCGCCAAGACTGCTGACTGTGCTCTGCACCAGAGCCGCATTCGCGCTCACTTCCACCTGCTGGGTTTCCGACCCGACCTTCAGGTGGATGCCAACCGTCGCAGTCTCGTTCACATCCAACGAGATTCCTTGCTGCAGGTAAGTCTGGAAGCCTTTCGCCTGAGTCTCTAGCTGGTAGTGCCCAATCGGTAGTTCGACCAGCACGTACTCTCCCTGATGGTCTGTAATCGCAACGCGTGTTAAGCCGGTTTCGATCTGCTTCGCGGTGACAGTGGCGGCTTGCACAATCGCCCCGCTCGGATCGACCACCGTTCCGCGAATGCTTCCTGTTATCTGCTGTCCAGCAAGGTTCAAACTTACGAGTCTCACTCCTGCGATGACCGCCACCAGCACAAAGGCCAGTCTTCTCAAATTGCTCATGCGTCTCCCCATTCGTCCTCACGAACCTCTTTTAACGTTTGAGATGAAGACATCTCCGCAAGCGAACACTGAATACGCCCGAAGATTTTCCCGACAGAGTGCCGCGATTATAGGGACGCATTTCGGCGAGTCAATAATCTGAAAGGAGTACCCGCCCTCGTTGAAGTGCGAAAGGACAGCGCACTAGTGTCTTCCGATTATTGCCCCGACATTCTCGTCCGGCTAACTTACCGCCACCCGCATTGTTCTTATCGCAGTCGTTTGAACGGCGCGCGTGTGGAAGTACAGAAGTACAGAAGCCCTGGGACTCACCGGAATCGCTACACCACCGGCTCGTCTTCGGCCGTGGAGGTGCGGTGCGAGTTCGGCTGAGCTTCAACGACTGCTACAGTTGTAGACAAGCAAGAGCTTGAGCTCCTCGAAGAGGCTTATCCGATGCCTAAGCGTGAAGGAACTGGTGCAAGGATTCGCGAAAGCGTAGACGGCGTCCCAGTCGCAAAACCGGCTACCAAGATCAAGATCATTGAAGATGTTCGGAGCCCGGCCTGACTTCCTGCGAAGCGTAATCGCCCTAGGAAGCACGGTCCACTTTTCGGAGGGGCATCTTTCCCGTCGACATAAAGAGATGATTGCCAGCTACGTCTCTTATTTGAACCGGTGTCCGTATTGACTGGACAGCCATGCCTACTTCCTGCGGGTCCAGGGAGCACCCGATCAATGTGTAAAAGCAATCGTCGAAGGCAAGCTTGACGAAGCGGGACTCACGCCGGCGGAGCGCGCTTTGCTGGCATATGTGGAACTGATTACTCACGCTGCCTACCGATCCACGCCCGAAGATGTCGAGAAGCTGCGCATCGAAGGATGGAAAGAAGAACAGATCTCAGAGGCCGTGTACATCACAGCCTTGTTCGCTTTCTTCAATCGTGTCGCTGATGCATTCGGTGTTCCTTCGCAGGACTATCTGGCAACTGGGAAATTGACACCTTGAGCTGCGATGTTTCCCAACAATACTTACAGGCACTGACAAACGAAACGATGTAGAGGAGTTAACGCAAAATGACGCGACGGGTACCACGCAGGCGTGTGCTGGTTCAGCCTGAAATGGAGAAGCGGCGCTCTCCGTTCGTGAATATTCCGCCCCTGCGGGGCGGGGATTTTCAAGGCATTTGGGGGTCTATCGTCCGATCTCCCTGAGGTGCGAGAGAACAAACTGCCGCACCGTCAAGCATCGGCTCGATGAGCCCCGCCACGCTACCCCTCGGCATAGTTGCATCCCCGCAGTGCCCGCTTCCGTTTCACAAGGCCGGGTTATTGTAGCTCGGCATCGACCGTTTGTGGCATCGTCTCACAGAGAGAGCGTTTGGTCTTGGCTCGTTCCCGGAGCCCTGCAACATGGCTGCGGCTCAACTGTATCTCCTAACTTTTTAGTTGACAAGCCAAATTCACGGAGCTATTGTCCTAATACGTTAGGAGATCGAAATGGGCGGCAAACGAAAATCACAGCAGCAACTCACGCCTCTGGAGTTGCAGATCATGAATGTGCTATGGGACTGCGGTCCTTCCAACGTCCAATCGGTCCAAGAGAAACTTGCCGGATCTCCGAGACTGGCGTACACCACCGTGCAGACGATGCTCAACGTTCTTCATCGTAAAGGCAGGGTACGGCGGAGATTGCGGGGCAGGGCGTACGACTATGCACCAGTATTGACCCGAGAGAAGGCAGCAAGCAACGCAATCGGGGACATGATTGATCGACTCTTTGGCGGTTCGGTGGACGGTCTCCTCATGAGCCTCGTCAAGGACGAGCAACTCGATCCCATAAAACTTCAGGAGTTGAGCGGTTTGGTAGAGGAGCACGAGCGCGGCAAGGAGGGAAAAGCCCAATGAATCCAATTAATGAGATCGTTGTCACGTATGTGACGAACGCCCTCTGGATGACATGCGTCATCGCGGCAGTCACAGTGCTTCTTTCGCGAGCATTGCGTCGTGGCCCTTCTTCGCATCGGCATGCATTGTGGGTTGCGGCTTTGCTGCTTACTGTGCTGCTTCCCTTCGCGAGTTTGCGTGGTTCTCGAAACAATGACAAGCTAAGTTCCGAGTCTGCTGCGGCAGCGAGCGCGGTTCGGCCGGGAGAAACAGGTTTTAGCGGCGACTCTTCCTGGGCACTCTGGCGGCGAATGCGGCATGGCGGCCATCCGGTACAGTTCGGCCCGCTCTGGGTTGGGTTTGTCGCGGTGCTTTACTTAGGCTTCATTTTCTATCGAGCAGTTCGCCTCTATCGCGGATGGCAGTCACTCCGCGCAATGTTACGTAAGTCAAGCGAGCCGCAGATACGGCCGGCGATGCGAACTGTGGTCGAGCGATGTCACTCGCTGCTGGGCATGAAACCCGTACCCATATTGTTGTCTCTGGAAGGAAAGGGGCCAGCAACGCTGGGAATCCACAATCCCGTTCTGGTTTTGCCGGAGTGGTTCTTCTCGCAAGCATCGGAGGATGAGCTCTCTTCCGTCCTGGGTCATGAATTGGCGCACATCCGGCGGCACGATTTCGTTCTGAATCTGGTTTACGAACTCTTAATTTTGCCCATCTCCTTTCATCCTGCCGCTGCTCTGATCAAGGCGCGCATCGATCAAACACGGGAACTAGCCTGCGACGAGATCGCGGCGGAATGCCTATCCACATGTGCGCAATACGCCCGGTCCCTTTTGAGCATCGCCCAGTCCATGGCCGCGAACCAGCGTCCGGCAGCTGTCGGGTATGCTTTGGGACTATTCGACACAAACACACTGGAGGATCGCATCATGAATCTACTCGCAAGAGCAAATCGCTTCCGTAAGACATGGGCACGACTTTCGGCTCTTGGCGTCTCGGGACTGCTATTCACGACGTGTCTCGGAGTATCGGGGTTTTCCATTCAGGTCACTCAACCCCACAACGCGGACGCTAATCTGCAGCCATTTGTTGGCACTTGGCAGGCAAGATTCAAAGGCAAAGTCTTTGAAACGATCAAGTTGGAGAAACAACAGGGCAAGCTGACCGGGAGCGTGCGTGGCGCCGACATCGAAGTGGACAAAGACGGCGAACTTACAAGCGCGCATGCAATCGACAGTAGCGATCCAGACCCTATCGTGGAAGCCACGCTTGCGAGCGGAGTACTGCGGATCACTATAAAGGAAAAAGACTCGGAGGATACTATTCAATTTGAGATGAAACTAACTGGACCCGATCAGGCAGAGCTTCGGATACTCGCGCCACCCGACGTCCCCACTCCTAAGCCGTGGAGGTTGGAGCGAGTGAAGGATGGTCAATAAAAGCCTAGACCAACTCGCGACCTGCGAATCGGCATGTGCCAGTTACCTAATAGATTAGCTTGTAGCGACGCCGCTTGCTGGCGACGGAGCTGGCGCTGCCGCCGAGCCGCTGCCAGCTTCCGGTCTCGTTCAGTGTGAATCTCCCGCTGGTGTCCGGCCAGCATATCCTTCGGCGTGACGTAGCCCAGCTTGCTTCAACACTCGCCACGCGCTCGCGGACTGACCGCCACAACATCAGCGTCAAGCATCATGAACGTCAGCCGCCGACAGCCATCCAACGGATTCTTCCGATAGAAATCAATGATCGCTTCCTTCGCACACAGCTCCAACCAGAAATCGCGAGGAACCCAACCGTTATGTTCGTTGACCAACCCGTAGCGCTCTCGCGAGTCATAGAACTTGCTGGCCGTCGCGCCCAGCCAATGAATGTATCGCCCGACGCCGATCTCGGTCTTATCCGACCAGCGCCGGCCGAAATCCACCACCTGGTCCCGCACGTCATGCGGCACCCAGCTGCCGGTTAGAGCTCCCCAAGTGTTTTTTTTAGCGCGATGTGCTCGGCCATCAACTCGGCCAGGACTTCGTCTTTGGTCTGCACCTTCTTCTCCAAGAACTCAATCCGTCTCTGCTTCTCCTCCACCTGGCGATGGGGACGTCTTGAGCCTGAAAGGCCGCCGCTCCGTTCTCGAAGAACTCCTTTTGCCAGCGGTAGAACACCGTCGGCTTCAGACTCAGTTCTTCACACAGATCCGAAATTGGCACTTTGTCCAAAAGGTGACGCCTCAAAACGGCAACCTTCTCTTCAGCGTTGTAGTGCCTCCGTTCTTTCCTGATATGTTCGCTCCATTATCTTAACGGACGAACGTTTTCTCCATTGTTTCTGGAAGAAAATCTTTTCCATCCTGCGTCGCAGGGTGAGTTTCCCTGCGGGATTCAGAAAAATTCCTCTCTAATTAACTTGCTCCCAATGTAGGTTGTATGTCTGGATCGAGCGGGTTGTTTTACTCTCCCGAAGGGGTTGCAGGCAAGGTGGCGCACTTGACATCGTCGATCAAGCGTTTCAGCATTGCAGACGGACGGTGAAGCGGAGGCAGGCCATGCTGGCGAGCAATCTGCCGAGGAATAGCCGTTCGGAACTCATCCGACCGAGGCATGGCCAGCAGCATGCGCACGTAGCCGCACGAGCACTCTGAATACCTGCGCGGCGCTTTTGGCGCTTTCGCTTATTACAAGCAGATACGAAATCGTAGTCAACCTCCGTCGCGTGAGTTGGTTGAAGACAACAAACAAATAAACAAGGAAATCTATGACTTGGAAAGCAAACACGCTGACAGCTCTCATACTCTTTTTACTCATCGGCTCGGGAACAGCGCTCTCCCAGTTTTCTCCATTCCAATTTCTGCAAAAGCCCGGGCCTTATCCCGTGGGCCTGAAGGTGGTGAATCAATACGATCCCTCACGAAAGTTTCCCGCTGCACCTGATCGTCCCGAAGCACCAGGGCAAGGAAGCCGTCCGCTGCAGACGCTCATCTGGTATCCAGCGCTGCAAAGCAGTAGTAAGCCAATAACAGTTGAAGATTATGTGGAGTTGGCGGATAGAGAGATTCACTTTGACACGCCTGACCAGGAGCACAACAAATGGCGCAGACGACTGAAGAGTTCCTTCGATATTTCTCTGTGGGCAGTGCGCGACGCGAAGCCGCTTGAAGGACGCTACCCGGTTGTCATTTACGCTCCCAGCCAGTCATCCATTGCCTGGGAGAACGCTGATCTGTGCGAGTACCTTGCCAGCCACGGCTATGTCGTTCTTGCCACTCCTTCATTGGGACCGTCAACGCGCGGTGTGAGTGACGACCTGGCGGGGATTGATGCGCAAGCTCTCGACATCTCATTTCTTATTTCTTATGCAGCTACTCTGCCTGATACGGAGTCATCGAAGGTCGCTGTGGCGAGCTTTAGTTGGGGAGGAATATCGAGTTTGTTCGCTGCTGCGCGTGACCCCCGCCTTCAGGTCCTGGCTGAGATGGACGGCAGCATGCGCTATTATCCAGGACTTGTGGCAAGCGCTCGAGATGTTCATCCAGAGCAGTTGAAGGTGCCGCTTCTATTTTTTACCGCAAACAATATGAATTACATTGAAGATTTTGATGCGGACCACGGCCCGCTGAAGGAAGGGCGCAGCGTTCTTAACGCATGGACACACGGAGATGTCACAACTGTCAACGTGGTGGGCCTGTCCCATCCTCAATTCTCTTCCATGTTTCAGCGCATGAAGAACGCCGACACATTCGCGGAAGACCAGGTCGCAGATTACGGACGGGAAGACGCAAATACAAGTTATTCGTGGGTTGCACTTTACATGCTTCAGTTTCTAAATGCCCACGTCAAGCATGACGCTGCGGCGAAGGAGTTTTTGGGGAGAACTACCGCTGAAAACGGCGTCCCCAAGCACATCATGGGAATCAAATTCAGGCCGGGATCGTTTGCCGAGATCATGCGATCCGCAGCTCGGACGGGAGAAGGGAGCGTGTGGAAGGCATTCCAAAGCTTCGCTGTCGATCCCATGCACCGTTACGTGACTGGAGAAGAGAGGACGATAAATAGGCTTGGCTATGCCTTCCTTCAGGAAAAAGACCCTTCGTCAGCCGTCGTGCTGTTCAAATTGAATACAAAGGCTTATCCCGATTCCGCGAATGCGTGGGACAGCCTTGGAGATGGTTACGAGGCGACGAACGATATCCAAGATGCGCGTATGGCATATGCACGCTCTGTCGAGTTGAATCCTGACAATGAGCACGCGAAGGGTGAGCTGGTTAAATTGCGCAAGTAGCGTCTACGATATAAGAGAAAATGGCACTTGACCGATTGAGCCGCGTGATTTTGTTCGTGATCCTGGGCTTTTCGCTGACGAATTCCACGAGTCCGCAAACTGTCTCGCGTGACAGGAACCGGCGATTGATTTGTAATGCGCTTGGGCTGCTCTCACGCATCAAGTCGCACGACAAACACCAAGCCGCGTGATCTGGGCGGCTTTTCTCTGCATCACGCCGAATGAGGACTGGACCAATTCCGGATTGTGACCAGCACGCCCTGTGGGAGGTCCAACTCTTTAGGTAACGAGCGTGCGCGAGGACTTTGTCTGCCTGCGGAGTGTCATTTCGTTGCCTCAGACAGAGGTTGTAAACTTCCATTAAGCGATACCTCTCGTCCAACACAATGGAGAAGATTATTGCTCGATGCTGCACAGGGTTTTGCGGAGTACTCAGAATCCGGCCACACGGGTAGGCTCGATGGGGCACTCGGAAGTCCAATTCGCCAAAAGCGCCAAAGAAGCATTCGCCCGTCAGGGAATGCGAGCCAGTCTGATCGTGACATTCCGGATCCTATCGTCACGAATGCAATGCTTCGCTTCACTGCTTGAACTTTAGGGATGAGTTCTTCTCGCCCAATCAGCTTCATATCCGCGGAAAACAACGCCAGGGCTTCGTGACTGAGAGAAGCGTCGCGAACAAAGGAAATCTGGATCGGAACCCTGGCGTGGTTTTTTGCGTACTCCTTCAACCATGGAATTGAAAGGACAAGCTTTTCGAACCCGGGAGCATCTTGCAGGAAATTATCAGTTCCGACAACATTTCCATCCTCATACTTGAGCATCACTGCTTCGCTAACGTTGGAGGGCCAGTCAGCCGATTTGAGGCGCAAAACAAGATTCGATTGCTCGGCAGTGCGGCCAACTAGCGCAGGATCTTCATAAGGGCCGATTTCAGCGGACTCAACCGCATACCTTGATCGAATCGTCTTCAGTGTTTCCCCGGTTTTCTCTTCTACCTCCAGCAGACGGACATTGTGCTCCGACTCCGACAGCACGATCCGCCCCAGCCGCATGTCGAGATGTTCGCCACCTAGAAGAGAGTGATTGGCAGCATCCTCCGGAAGGAGAGCGGCTACCGCACGCGAGATATCGGCGTTATAGGCTACGACATCTGCACCGTTGTCTTGCATATGCCAAGGCAGCATGTAGGGAAAGTCAGAACCTGCTCTTGCCCTAATCTGCGTGCCATCCTCAAAGCTGGGGGAAATCTCTACGGACTCGATGAAATGATCACAATCGACACAGAATTGATGACGAAAAAGGAGCGGAATTGCGTTGGCCACAGTCGCTGGATCTGCAAATGCCAATTCAAAGTCGGCTTCGTGAATTGGCTTGCCACCAACAAGTGTCGAGGAGGTCAATTTTTCACCCAGTCTTGGAGCATTTGCCTTAAGCCAAGCCGGTGTAAACCCCAAATCATCGCGATTCGGTTCGGGATTTACAGCGGCTCTCAATGCCTCCGCCAGCGCGGCTACCAAAGCTGGATTCACGGCCTCGCCGCCTTCGTAGTACGCTTCCCCATTCTTAACAACGTCGATGCTGGTCTTCGGCTGGCCGGTCTGCGCAAGCCGCGGCCGCGCTTTGCGCCAACTCCCTCCAAGATTCTTCCGCTCTGAGGTGATTTGGATCGCGCGGATTGCCGTCGCCGGGCTAGGGGATGTTGCTTGAGGCTGAGCCGGAAGCAGGTAAGAAACAACCATTACCGCGAAACCTGCAAGCCCTATCCACTTCATTTCGCTTTCTCCACTCAAGAAAATCTACGCGAATCGATGAACTGTTTGCCATCGACGCCGAAGCTCGCCACCAAACACTGAGCCTAGAAGCATGCCATGCTCTGCGTCAGGAACAATCGCGACCGCTGCTTGGCGTGATCGAGAAGCAGATCGAAGCGGCACGCTTCGGAGCACTGCCCGGGGGCGCGTTGGCCAAGGCCTGCCTATGAAACTCCCAGTGCACCACTATCTGGCCGCGATTCTTCCTGGTCTCTCCGATCTTCCGATTCGACATCTCACAGAACTTACCCCTGCTGTCTGGGCTCCCCAGCACCCGTAGCGACCCGCGCAGTTCCAGTTCAGGGTATCTAAAGTCACTTGTGCAGGATGGATATTTGTCCTGCAATCGTTACAGAAGTCGATGAGCCCTGAAAACCCTACTCCGACCGGTCCGTTGGCGCGCGCTAGAATGCTCCTGCCCGCTCTCGCCCTGATCTCCTTCCTTACTATGGTTGCGATCGCGGAATATCAAATCCGTTCATCGCCGCAATGGCCACCGCCCCCGCGCCATGAAGTCGGAGGATGGCAGACCCTCCGCTGTGGACCCTGGCCGCTGGTCTGAACCTTCCTGCTACTGTTCCAATCTTGTGGATGTCGGCAGTGAGTGACGGGTTCACTTACGCCCTCGACGATCATCATCTGATTATCTACGTTCCGTGGACCTTCTTCGTCTTTTGGCTGTGGTACTTCGTTGCATATCACTTCGATCTGCTGTCCACAGACACCTTTGGGGCTCAGCAATTCAGGGCTTTCTAGTTTTGTCAGCGCAGCTTTTTGTAACTGGAGAGCTGATCTATTGCGGGATCGGAATCATCAGCAGATCGCCTGTCGATCACCCGCTGAAGACTCCAACAATAGTCGTTGCTTGTTTCTGGACCTGGGTTCTCGCCACCGTCATCGGGTGGGTAAACCTCATTCGACGTGCAAACAACAGAGCATCGGTTGCATCGTGAGTTGGTCGGTCAAGAATATCGACTTGCCTTCGGTTTTTTCAGGAACTCACCTCTCCGCGCAGAATCACGGCATTCGTCAACCGTGTGCTTCCTCAGAGTTGCCCAGGTTGCTCAGATGTGTTGGTCCAGCCTGAAGTGGAGATGGAGCGCCCTCCTTTAGTGAGTATTCCGCCCTTGCAAGCTCATTGTAGCTCGACTCGTCCGAGTGGGTTCGCTGTTACGACAGAATGCGCGAGCCTCGGTTATTGCGCAGTCAATTAAGCTTTGGTGCTTCCGGTTCAGGCCGTTCGTTTCAAAACCTATTCAACTCTTCACGATACGATGGTCAGCGGCAATCGCCAAAGAAGGTCATCGTGCGGTGGCGATAATCCAGCATCATTTTCAAGCTCATGGACGCAAACAGCTTGTTGCCGACATTCGCCAAATTGGATGAGGATCCTTTCACATTGCGCAGAGTCACGGCTATCCCGGGCGGAAGTTCAAAGTGACCGAAACCGATTGGCTTGTTGAAAACATACCCGTTCAACTTCTCCTCTCCCTGGAATCCACCGGACTTGATTTCGCCTTTTTGGACCAGGGCCGAGCGCACGCCAGGCATATCCAGAGCGCCATTGTAGAGGGTAATCAAGCCGCTCGAGCCGGTGTCCAGAGTTGCGGAGATGACAGCGTCATCCAGACGCAACTGCGGGATCAGCGGCCAATTCTCACCCTCCAGGAATTGCATGGGCGCGCTCCATTTCGTACGGCAAGATTTGCTGGCAGACCTCGCCGCCGATGGACGATCGAGCAGGTAGAGCGTTCGCCCAGGATAGTCGATCAGGATGATTTTGTCTTGCAGGAAGCTGTAACCAATGAAGGCGTCCACCCGGCGTCCGTACTTGGCGGACACAGCGCTCAAGTCGCTGGCGAGCGCGTCAAAGCTCCCGAATTTGTGTCCGGAGATGGCGAAGCCCTGGATGGTTGTCGGAAAGGCCGTGGGCTGCTCGGTATTGCCGAAGCCGGACACCTGGCCGCCAGCGTTGCGGTCGATCTTCAAGTGCAGGGCCTCGGCACTGTGGAGGTCGATTGTGGAAGGATCGACACCGGTATCGAGCAGAATGAAGAGCGGCTCGCCATTCACCGTGGCTTCGATGCCGATCTCGGATTGAGAGAAATCAAAAGGGACGCGAAGTGTTTGCCCGAAAACCGTACCGCCCCCGAGCCCGAATAAAATCCCCAGGACGGCCATAGTTAGTTGGCTCAGGGTGAAACGGAGAAGGGACAGTCTCACGTCAGTGCATAGATTCCGCCCTTTCGGGCCTTGATGTTTTTCGTACGGGCGGACGCTGGCGCGATGCGCGAGGACAACCCAAGGTCCAAGGTTAACGTCAGAGGAACTCACAGGACACAGAGGAACCCGGTTGACGAGCGCGGCGATTGCTGACGTGGTCATTTGGTTGATGAGCTCAAACGCGATGTTACAACAACAACTCCTTTTTAAGTCCCGACCAACCCCTCCGTTTTCATTGACTTGCCGATTCTGCGGACGTAGGATTCTGCTCCAGTGATCGGCCAAACCATCTCGCACTACCGCATCGTCGAGAAACTGGGCGGCGGGGGCATGGGCGTGGTTTACAAGGCGGAAGGCACGCGCCACATGGTCTGGCATTATTTCCACAGCGACGAGCCGACGAACTGCTGCGGATGGCGGGGACGCCGTCTGCTTACCAGTCGGGCCGTAAAGCCCCGGTCCTTCAGGGCGGGGATATAAGGCGGGTTAAAGCGGGGTCTTTTGTTGCTCAACGTATTGCTGGATGATGCCCAGCGGTGCCCCGCCACAACTGGCGGCAAACTAAGACGGCGACCACAGGGCATTGTTCCAATAGAGTTTCTCAATATCAGGCCGCTCGATACGGAGCAGCCGACTGGAAACGCCTTTGAGACTGTTGACCACGCTCGACACCGAGTGCTTCGGCGGGTAGTGGATGAGCAAGTGTAGGTGTTCGGCCCCACCGTTGATCTCGACGAGTTGCGGCTTGAAGTCAGTGCAAACTTTCTCGAACATGACTTTGAGCCGCTGGATAGCGTCTCCGTCAAATACCTTTCTTCTATATTTGGTGACGAATACCAAGTGGACATGCAATGCGAAAACGCAATGCCTGCCGTGACGAATATCGCTTGACAATCTCAGCCGCCGGGTGCAGAGTTCTTAGGGGCGAATATAAGGCGAATAGTGGGGCTATGTTGAGATTGCAAGCCTTCCAATTCCAAGGGATGCCGAACGGCGAACAACTCCGCCATCTGCGGCAGTTCGCTGGATCGTGCCGCTTCGTCTACAACAAAGCCCTAGTCTGAATTTCTCACAGAAAGAATAGTAAAGGCTGTCGTTTCGTGGCATAACAGCTATGTCAAGTAGTAGTTAACGCCGACGAAAGAGGACAGCCTATGACAACAGAGTGTAACCAAGAACCGT
>Ga0302325_10020146_pt1 | contig 13991 bp, 10 predicted proteins | sample Palsa_T0_2_FD_201948 | JGI IMG/M metagenome (GOLD analysis project Ga0302325, IMG submission 201948) | Peat permafrost microbial communities from Stordalen Mire near Abisko, Sweden - Palsa_T0_2 | ecosystem: Environmental > Terrestrial > Soil > Palsa > Peat permafrost | place: Sweden: Abisko... | reverse complement strand
GAAGCCTGCGGAGCGCTAGAAGCCGCGGGCTACCACCCACTTGACTGCTTTCGTATTGGCAGGTGCGCAGCCGTACGGCAGTGGGATACAGCAACCGGCGCGCGCTGCAGCCGTAATGAGCAGCCACCCACACACGCCCTAGACCGCACGGACGTGCGGCAAGCACTGACCACCAAAGCTGACCACAACGGGGTCCGACATGGGCCGATCCCTGCGGACACACTCGTAGCGTAGGACCAGGTGAGCGACTGATTCCGACAGTCCGGGTGTACTTTGCAACCAGGTGGTCAGCCCGAAGCCCGCCAGGAGCCGAGTAACCAAGTGAGTAACAATCGCCACCGCCAGCGGCGGACGCCAGTGGACGCTGACGGACGGTCGTTCCCAGGTCAGGCTTGCCCAGCGCTGGCAGTCGGCACCGCGACTTGACTTCGGGACGAAGAGGCCGCTTGCATTGCCGAATCTAGCCGTATAGGTGTCAAGGCGGCGCCTCACGGCGCCGCTGGCCCGGCGTCAGCGCCGGGCTCTGCCTTGGCGGCCCGCCCGACGCACGCCGGGCCATGCGCAAGGCTCACCAGATCAGCACGACGCACTCGTACGCACAACGGATGCATGGCCGCTGCATCGCGCAGCGAAATTCACCATCGCTGTCGGCGTGTGCTCAGTGAGCACCCATCACATCTTGGAGTTGGCCAGTGTCCGCGTACTGCTGGAAGCTCGCCAGTTTGCCGTTGCGCATCTTCAGCACGTGACAGACCTGAGCATCAAGACTCTTGCCGGTCTGCTTGTAGACCCCTGAGTAGCGCACTTCGACTACGACCGCAGAACCTGCATCAAGGAACTCCATGGGACGCACGGTGAAGCCGTCCCATTCCGTTCCGAGCTTGATGAACAGGTTGTTCAGGATTGCATCGGGACCCAGCCAGGCCTTGCCATCGGGCTTGTACGGATTGCCTTCTGCTTCGCGCCATTCGATGTCGGGATCCATCATGCCGAGCACAGCAGGAATGTCCCCCCGGCCGAAGGCATCGTATATGTCTCGCGCCAGCTGCACATTGTCCACCACGGACCTCCCCTCCCTACGACTTCCTTGCACTGGACCGTACGCCGATCCAGCCACGTTGACAATCGCCCAGGCGCGGGGACCGCCTGGTCTAGGGCGGCATAACCGGGGAAGTTGCAAGGACCCCCACCAGACTGCCGCCGGTACACGCGAATCGGCCCTTGACACCTCCCCTCCGGCGAATAGGGCGGCAGCAGTCAGTCCGATGGGGGGAAGGGGCGGGGACCAGGACCACGGCCGGTGCTGGACGGTGCCCGGCACGACGGCGGCGCAGGCGGCCGGGGCCGGACGGGCAGGCGTCGCGCAAGGCCCGACACGGCGGGTCACAGCCGTCGCTCGCGGCCGGGGACGACGAGCAACCGCCTCCGCGTGGCCGATAGCGCGGAGAAACCGGTAGCGAGCCGTGAACCACGGACGCTCTTGAAACCGCTAGGCAGTGCCGCAGCGTGGCTCGGGCTGGGAGCCACGCTGGGAGCCACACGGATGAACAACCTTCGGATGATCCGGACCTGCACGGACAACCGGGAGAGACGAGCCCGAGGTTACGAACGGTCCTGAACGGGTCCGGACGCCCAGACGGGAATCTACGGATCAGAAGGTTCATCCGTGCCCGCTGCGTGCTCGATAGGACAGTCATCATAGGCAACTCACGGTCACTCGCGGATAGCCGCACATGCTTGCTGACCCGCGGACAGACTGGCCACGCATGGACCACCCACGTCCTAGCAGTCAGGGCGTTCCCGCTACATGCCCCGAGCGGAGGAGCAACCGCGGGCAGCCATGGTCTCTCACGGACAACGTGTTAGCAGATGCGCAGGTCAGCCAATTCAGGTGTTCCCCCAAACCTCTGTGCCCGCGTACGCTTAGACAACCGGGGTATCCTCCGTTTGAGGGAACCCGGCGTTCAAAGGGGACACGGAATGGCGAGTCTAGCGTTCATCAGCTACCGTCGCGACGACACAGGCCCGCTGGCCCAAGGTCTCTATCTTCAGCTAAAAGCCCGGTTTGGTTCGGGCCAACTGTTCATGGACGTGAATTCGGTACCAGTCGGCAAGCAGTGGCCGCCACGAATACGGGACAAGCTCCAAGAGGCCACCGTAGTCCTGGCGGTGATAGGACCCACGTGGCTTAGCGTGAGCGATAAATGGGGTCGACGGCGGCTGGACAAGGCTAATGACTGGGTGCGGCTCGAACTCGAGACTGCCTTGGATCAGCGCAAGGATATCATCAACCTACTCGTCGGACATAAGATTTCTCGCCCACCCGATAAGGCTCTTCCAAAAAAATTGCGAGGACTTTTCGATTATCCTTACTTGCGGCTGCGCCCGGAGGTGGAGACGTGGGCCGAGGACATGAACTCTGTTGGACGCCAACTAGTCGAGTTGGGCCTCAAGGACAACGAACCGGGCCCCGACGCGCTGCCCACACCGTTGCCGTGGAAAGCGGATCTTCCTGGCCTCACGGAGGATCAACTTAACCAGGCGCTGGACGGTCTCCCAGATTGGGAACCGTGGCAGGACACCCTCCAGCGAGAGTACCCACACTCCCGTCAGGAATTGCGGAAAAACTTCATCTTCAACTCATTCGAGGAGGCAATCAAATTCATGTCTTACCTCGTACCACGCTTTACCGACCTCAACCACCACCCTCGCTGGGCCAACGAATGGAAGACGGTTCAAATCCGGCTAGCGACCTGGGACGGTAGAAACAAGATTACCACAGAGGACGTGCGAGCCGCGCAAGTGGTCGACAGGGCATACCAGGAATTTCTCACGCAACTCAGCTCTTCCTGACCGCGTACTGCATAGTCCGCGATACTGCGCTCACACCTTCAGACAGCAGCCGCGGAGTCGCTTCCACGGAAATTGACCAGCCAGGACCAGCTGCGAGCAACGCACGAGAACACGCTCGTAATGCGTAGATCGCTGGTGCTTATGAGGGGCCAGGGCGCCGAGGTGCCAAACGTCGTACGCGACCCCGGACGTCGTACCCGTTTTTCAGTCAGCGCACCGCCCGCTCCGCGGGGGTTGCAACTCAGTTTGCAGTGCAGCACCATACGCAGGTGCCCCAGGGCAGCCCAGTTAGGGACATTGGCCCGGGGAGGCTGGCTTCAAGGAACGCAGTCAACCCAACCGTATTTGCAGCTCGGGTCGCAGCCGTCCGGGTCGCTCGGGCTCCCCCCTCAGGCCTCTGCCGTAGGCCAACCAAATACAGCCGGGCCATTAGCGGGCCATTAACCTGGGTGACGAGGGGTCCCTCACGGTCACTCGCGGACATCCCACGCCGCAGGTCAGACGACATAGCAGCCCGGACAGCGCAGATTCCCAAGCTGACAGTCCGGAAGGTCCCGTACGCCCGAGGCTAAGGCCGTCCGGACCGCAGGCGAAGCCTGTCCGACGCCGACTGATCGTTGACACGGCCGGCTTCCTCAAGGCCCGCACTAGCTGTTTGCCTGAGGCGAAGACAGACACTTACCGTCGTCTTAAGACACGCGTTACCAAGGCGACAAGGACAGGCCCAGAGCGCGGTGAGCGCACCATCTCTCGTATCGAGGAAATCGGAATAGCCCGCTTGGTCTATTGATGCACCAGCGTGCACCGCGAGCCAGAGCAAGCTGCACCGCGCGGTGCACGGGATCAGGCTGATTACGCTAGCCCCGCACCTCGACCGTGCAGCCGCGCACGGCGAACCATACCGCGAAGCAAGGGAGGTGAACGTGACGACTAAAGCATCCCGTACCCCGGGCAACCCGGGCGCCAGCGAATGGCTGACCGTCGAGGAGGTCTGCGCCGAGTTGAAGATCAGCCAGCGGACTTTCTACCGCTGGCGGGCGCTGGGCACCGGCCCGCGCAGCAAGCGCATTGCCGGGGGCTGCGTCCGCGTCCGGCGGAGCTGGCTGGACGCATGGCTTGACGAGCCCGAGCAGGACATCGCGTGAATAGCTACGACGTCCGGTTCTGGCAGATCGAGACGCGGAAGGGCAAGACGGTCACCTACCGCGTCCGCTGGGTCGGGCAGTTCAGCGACTCGTTCACCACGAAGGAACTGGCCGAATCGCATCGCGCCAAGCTCAGGGCGGCGGCCAGGCACGGCGAAGGGTTCGGCACCGAGACCGGACGGCCCGAGTCGATGGTCCGCACGCTGCGGGACGTGTCCTTCTACGAGCACTGCGCCGAGTTCGCTGCGGCGACCTGGCCGGTATCGTCCGCCAAGACAAGGCTGTCCGTCATCGAGACCCTGACCAGAGTCGTGCCCGTAGTGGTCAGCGACCACAAGGGCGCTCCCGACCCGGCGGTGCTGCGCTCGGCACTGCGCAAGACCCTGAACCCGGGCGGCCACGCAGGCGAGCTCGACGAGGACGAGACCAGAGCCGTCGCCTGGATAGCGCGTGCCTCACGCCCGGTCGGCTCACTGGCAGACCCGGCCGTGATCTGTGACATCCTCGACGCCCTCACGGTCAACCTAGACGGCAAGCCCGCCGCCCCGGAGTACTTCTCCCGGCGGCGCCGGATCATGCACCGCGCCCTGGCGTACGCGATCCGCAAGAAAAGACTGACGGCCAACCCGCTGTCCAAGCCCAACCTCCCCGAGGGGTGGACCCCGCCGCAAGCTCCTGACGACACCCTAGACCCGCGGTCGGTGGGCAGTCCCGCGCTCGTCGCGGCGATGCTCGAAACCTGCAAGGGCACCGGCAGCAGGCAAGGCAGGCGGTTCGCCGCCTTCTACGGCTGCATGTTCTACGCCATGATGCGCCCCTCCGAGGTCGCGGCGCTGACCCGCAGCGGGTGCGAGCTGCCCGAGCGAGGATGGGGTCACCTGACGTTCGCCGACGCTAGTCCCGCCGCAGGCAAGGCGTTCACCGACGACGGGCAGATGCACGAGCACAGAGGGCTGAAAGGCAGGACCAAGGGCCGCCCCACCACCCGGGCACGAAGGCCCGCCCGGAGAGTCCCCATCCCGCCCGAGCTGGTGGCCCTGCTGCGCGAGCACATCGACCTGTTCGGGACCGACGCTGACGGCAGGCTATTCCGCAGCGAGAACGGCAACCACATCCACCCGTCCACCTGGTGGCGAGTCTGGCACAAGGTGCGATGCGCCTCGCTGAGCCCGGAGGACCTGGCGGGCCCGCTCATGCGCCGTCCATACGACCTGCGGCACTCAGGTGTCACCTGGCGCCTGAACTCCGGCGTCCCGGCCACCGAGGTAGCCGCGTGGGCCGGGCACTCGGTGGAGGTCCTCACGCGCGTGTACGCCCGGTGCGTGACCGGGCTGGAAGACGTATGGATCAGGCGCATGGAGGGCGGCCTGCGCCTAGAAGGTGGCCACCAGGACGAGGGGGAGGGGGAGTGACCGTGGGCGCGTATTGGGCGCGGAATCTGGCAGACGGCGGCATCCGGTGGCACGAGCTGTCTCAGCCTGTCACCCAGGAGTTCCAGCGTCGTGCCAGGTCAGCGTGCGATTTCCGAGGGTATGAGGAAGCGCCCCCAGCAGGATTCGAACCTGCGCACACGGCTCCGGAGGCCGATGCTCTATCCCCTGAGCTATGGGGGCTGCGCGACGTGGGAAAGGGTACCAGCCGCAGGGCCCGTCCGGACACTCAGCCACGGACACAGCGCCGCGCGCAAGCAATCGGGCACGCAACCAGGGAACGCGCCCGGGAAGGCGCCGAGGCCTGGGCCCCGACAAGGCGCAAGCAGGTGCGCCGAGCCACTACCCTCACGCGAGTGACGCACGGAATGGGACGAGTGCTTGTCGTCGACGACGACGAAGTGATCAGGCGGCTGATCGAGGTCAACCTCTCACTTGAGGGCTTCGACGTGTCGACGGCGGTGGACGGGCAGGACTGCCTGGATAAGGTGGCGGAGATCAATCCGGATGTCATCACGCTGGACGTGATGATGCCGCGGCTCGACGGCTGGGAGACGGCGGTCCAGCTGCGCCAGTCACCGGACACGGCCCACATCAAGGTGGTGCTGATCACCGCGCGCGCCCAGGAAGTCGACAAGGCCCGCGGCGCCCGGGTCGGTGCCGACGCCTACCTCACCAAGCCTTTCGACCCGAACGAGATGATCCGCTTGGTCCGCGAGCTGGTCGGCCCCCGCTAGGTGATCACCGCCGAGCTGCGGCGGGCGCTCCTGGCCGCAGCCGGTCGCACCGACGGCGACCCGCAACTTCGCCCGGCCGCAGGCCCGGGACGTTACGCGTCCAGCCTGCCGTTCCGCCTGACCCCGCCCGGCCAGGACCCGCGTGCCGTCGCGGCGCGGATGGCCGCCCGCCTTGAGACCGAGCCCTGGATCGCCACCGCGGAGGTCACCGGCGCCGGATACCTCACCGTCACCGTCACCCCCGACGCCCTGGCCGCCCTGGCGGCGCGGATCCCCCGCGCAGGCCCGGCCTGCGCCGCGAGCGACACGCTGCGCGGCTGCATCGTCCCGGGCCCGCCGCCGGCCAACCCGCTCACCGAACTCACCTGGTCACGGGCCTGGGCGGTACTCGCCGCTCAGCTGACCGCCCGTCTCGCCACCACCGCAGGTGCAACCCTTTTTTCTCCCGAACGGGGCCTACTTCCTCCCCCCGCCCCCGAATCTCCCGCCCCTGGCGAGACCGGACCAGTGGTGGCGGCCGTCGCTTACGCGGGCCCGGACGCGGTGCGGTTCGCGCTGGCCCGGATGCCCCCCGGCGCGGCGGCTCCTGATCCGGCGCTTGTCGCGCGGCACGTGCTGGCCAATCCGGCTTATGCTGTTCGGTACGCGCATGCCGCCGCTGCCGCCGTGCTGCGCTGGGCCGCCGCGCTGGGGACCAGTCCAGCCGGATTCCGGCCGCGCTTGCTCGCCGAACCCCCGGGGTCGGACGAGCTGGCACTGCTCGACGTGCTGTCCTGGCTGCCCGAACGGGTGGCCGTGGCGGCGCGCCGTGGCCGGCCCGATGAGTTCGCCGGCTACTTGGAGGAGCTGGCAACTCGGACGATTGACACCATGAACACCACCGGTTTTACCACGATATCGAGCATCAGCAGCGAGAGGCTATGGCTGGCGGACGCGGCGCGGACCGCTCTGGCCACCGGCCTCGGGCTGCTCGGGGTCGGCGCACCCGGCCGCCTGTAGGCCGCTCGCCGCACATGAAGGGAACCGCATGAGCCGTGTCGCGCACCCGGCCGGGCCACGCCACGGTGACGTGCTGCCCGCCGATCATCCACCCGCCCCGCCGCGGGACCTCAACGCGCTGCATCCTGGCATCTGGCCGCGGAACGCCCGGCGTTCCGATGGCGTGCTCACGCTCGGAGGGATGGACGTCCGGGACCTAGCTGAGCGGTTCGGTACCCCGCTCTACGTGTGTGACGAGGAAGATGTGCGGTCACGCTGCCGGGACTACCTGGAGGCGTTCGGGCCGGACGCGCGGGTGTTCTACGCGGCGAAGGCGTTCTGCTCCCGGGCGATGCTGCGCTGGGTGAGCTCGGAAGGCCTCGGCGTGGACGTCTGCACCGGCGGCGAGCTCGAGGTCGCGCTGTCGGCCGGGGTGCCGCCCGAGCAGATCGCGATGCACGGCAACAACAAGTCGCTCGAGGAGCTATCCCGGGCGGTCGGCGCTGAGGTGGGCCATATAGTCGTGGACTCCTTCGAGGAGATCGCGCGGCTGGCCTACCTCACCGGCTCGGGCCTCCCGCCCGCCGCTGAGCCCGTGTTCCGGCCGAACGTCCTGGTCCGGGTCACCACCGGGGTGGAAGCGCACACCCACGAGTTCATGGCGACCGCCCACGACGACCAGAAGTTCGGTTTCTCGCTGGCCTCGGGGGCCGCCGACGAGGCGGTCCGGCGGGTCCTGGCCTGCCCCGGCCTGGCGTTCGCGGGGCTGCACTCCCATATCGGCTCGCAGATTTTCGACACGGCCGGCTTCGAGGTCGCGGCGCACCGCGTCGTCGAGCTCGCGGTCAGGATCCGCGACGAGCACGGGGTCGAGATCGCCGAGCTCGACCTCGGCGGCGGGTTCGGCATCGCCTACACCGAAGAGGACGACGCCCCCGAGGCCAAGGAGGTCGCGCAGAGCCTGCGCGGCATCGTCGACGGCCAGTGCCGTGCCGCCGGGCTGCCCCGGCCGCGGCTGACCGTCGAGCCGGGCCGCGCGATCGTCGGGCCGTCCACGGTCTCGCTGTACTCGGTCGGCACCATCAAGGACGTGGACGGGCTGCGGACCTACGTCAGCGTGGACGGCGGGATGAGCGACAACATCCGGACCGCGCTGTACGACGCCTCGTACGAGTGCGCCCTGGCCTCCCGCGGCTCGTCGGCCCCGCCGATGCTGTCCCGGGTGGTCGGCCGGCACTGCGAGAGCGGCGACATCGTGGTGCGGCACGCCTACCTGCCGTCCGACCTGGCCCCCGCCGACCTGCTGGCCGTCCCCGCCACCGGTGCCTACTGCCGCTCCCTGGCCAGCAACTACAACCACGTCTCGCGCCCCGCGGTCGTAGCGGTCAACGCGGGCACCGCCCGGGTGATCGTCCGCCGCGAGACCCTAGACGACCTCCTCAGCCTGGACCTCGGATGACCCGCACCCCGCCCGCCCCCAGCCCGCCCGGGCGCCGCCTGCCCTCCAACCCGCCACGCCTGGATGCCAGATGAGTGATTCGCCCGTGAAACCGACCGTGCCCACGCTGAAGATCGCGCTGCTCGGTTGCGGCTCGGTGGGCTCCCAGGTAGCCCGGCTGCTCACCGAGCAGGCCGATGACCTGGCCCTGCGGATCGGCGCGCGGCTGGAGCTGGCCGGGATCGCGGTCCGCCGGGTCGGCCACCCGCGGTCCCCGGGGATCGACCGGTCACTGCTCACCGCCGACGCGTACGCGCTGGCTACCCGGCCGGACGTCGACATCGTGGTGGAGGTGATCGGCGGCATCGAGCCGGCCAGGTCGCTGCTGCTGGCCGCGCTGAAGAGCGGCAAGCCGGTGGTCACCGCGAACAAGGCGCTGCTGGCCGAGAACGGCGCGGAGATCTACGGCGCGGCCCGCGAGTACGGCGCCGACCTGTACTACGAGGCTTCGGTGGCCGGCGCCATCCCGCTGCTGCGGCCGCTGCGGGAGTCGCTGGCCGGCGACACCGTGCGCCGCGTGCTCGGCATCGTCAACGGGACCACCAACTTCATCCTGGACCGGATGGACTCCTCCGGCGCGGGCTTCGCCGAGTCGCTGGAAGAGGCGCAGGCCCTCGGCTACGCCGAGGCCGACCCGACCGCGGACGTGGAGGGTTTCGACGCGGCCGCGAAGGCCGCGATCTTGGCCAGCCTGGCCTTCCACACGCCGGTAACGGCGGCGGACGTACACCGCGAGGGCATCACCGAGATCACCGCCGCGGACATCGGCAGCGCGCGAACACTCGGCCGGGTGGTGAAGCTGCTCGCCATCTGCGAGCGCTGCGACGCGGGAGTGTCGGTCCGGGTTCACCCCGCGATGATCCCGCGCTCGCATCCGCTCGCCTCGGTCAGCGAGGCGTACAACGCGGTGTTCGTCGAGGCGGAATCGGCGGGCCGCCTGATGTTCTACGGCGCGGGCGCCGGCGGCACCCCGACCGCGAGCGCCGTGCTCGGCGACATCGTCGCGGTGGCCAGGAACCGGCTGGCCGGCACGCGCGGCCCGGATGCGTCCACCTACGCCGGGCTGCGCGTCATGCCGATGGGCGAGACGCTCACCCGCTATCACGTCTCCCTCGACGTGGACGACAAGCCCGGCGTGCTGGCCCCGGTGGCCGAGGCGTTCGCCCGGCACGGCGTCTCCATCGAGGCGGTCCGGCAGGCCAGCCGGGGCGAAGAGGCGCAACTGGTGATCGTGACGCATACGGCCAGGGACGCGGCGCTCGCCGCGACCATCCGCGAACTCGAGGCGCTGCCCGTCGTTCGCGCGGTAGTCAGCGTGATGCGGGTAGAAGGGGAGGAAGAGTGATGCCGGTGACCGAACCCAAGCCGCTGGTGGCCAGGGCCAGACAGCAATGGCGCGGCGTAATCGCCGAATACCGGAACTGGCTTCCGGTCACCGAGGCCACGCCGGTGGTCAGCCTGCGTGAGGGCGGCACTCCGCTGCTGCCCGCCCCGGTGCTGTCCGCCCGGACCGGCTGCGAGGTGTACCTCAAGGTCGAGGGGGCGAACCCGACCGGTTCGTTTAAGGACCGGGGGATGACGGTGGCGATCAGCATGGCGGCGGCGGCCGGCGCCAAGGCGGTGATCTGCGCCTCGACCGGTAACACCAGTGCGAGTGCGGCTGCCTACGCGGCCCGGGCCGGGCTCACCTGCGCGGTGCTGGTGCCGCGCGGCAAGATCGCCATCGGCAAGCTCGCCCAGGCGCTGGTGCACGGAGCCCGGCTGCTCCAGGTGGACGGCTCGTTCGACGATTGCCTGGAGCTGGCCAGGAAGCTGGCCGCCGAGTACCCGGTGGCACTGGTCAACTCGGTGAACCCGGACCGGATCCAGGGCCAGAAGACCGCCGCATTCGAGATCGTGGACGAGCTCGGCGACGCGCCCGAGGTGCACTGCCTTCCGGTCGGGAACGCGGGGAACATCACGGCCTATTGGATGGGATACACCGAGTACCAGCGCGCAGGCTTGGCGACCCGCGCGCCGCGGATGTTCGGTTTCCAGGCCAGCGGAGCGGCGCCGATCGTGATCGGCAAGCCCGTGCTGCAGCCGCAGACGATCGCGACCGCGATCAGGATCGGCAACCCGGCCTCCTGGCTGATGGCCGAGGCCGCCCGCGACGAGTCCGGCGGCCTGATCGATTCGGTGACCGACCGGGAGATCCTCTCCGCCTACCGGCTGCTCGCGACGCAGGAAGCTGTGTTCGGTGAGCTGGCCTCCTCGGCGAGCGTGGCCGGGCTGCTCCGGTCCCGCGCGAACGGCCAGATCGCCGCGGGTACCCGAGTGGTCTGTACCATTACCGGAAATGGCCTGAAGGACCCGGACTGGGCGCTGTCCGGCGCCCCGTCCCCGGCCACCATCCCCGCCGACGCCAACGCCGCCGCCACCGCTCTAGGCCTGGCCTAGCCTCCCGTGCCCCCAAGCTCCGCCCGCCCCAGCACATGCCCCGGCATGGTGCCCCGCCCCAGCAGCATCCTCGCCCCAGCAGCATCCCCCGTCCCGGCACCATCCCCCGTCCCGGCGTGGTGCTCTGCCCCGGCCTCTTAGCGCGCCACCCAGCCGGCACAACGGTCCATCGTGCCGGCCAAGGCCGGGGGCGTTCGGCTGTAAATGAGTTACTGGTGATACGTGGATTGTGAATTGTGACCTAAGTGAGGAGCAGCATGGCCTGGGCGCATGACGTGGTGCGGGTGCGGGTGCGGGTGCCCGCGACCACCGCCAACCTCGGTCCTGGCTTTGACGCGCTCGGGCTCGCGCTGACTTTGTACGACGAGGTGGACGCGTGTATTCGCCCGGCCGGGCTTTCCATTGAGATCTCCGGCGAAGGCGCGGACCTGGCGGTCGCGGGCGAGGATCACCTCGTGGTGCGGGCCATGCGAGCGGCGTTCGCCGTCACCGGGACTCAGCCGCCGGGAATCGGCCTTCGCTGCGTGAACCGGATCCCGCACGGCCGGGGCCTGGGCTCATCAGCCGCTGCGATCGTCGCCGGCATCTTGGCCGCGCGGGCCCTGGCCGGAGCGGACGGCCAGGCTGGGGATGAGGCTGAATCCGGTCCGGCCGCGGACGCGCTGCCGGACGATGCCGTGTTCAGGCTCGCCACCGACATCGAAGGCCACCCAGACAACGTGGCCGCCTGCCTGGGCGGCGGGCTGACGATCGCGTGGACGGTATTCGGCCGTCCGCACATGGCACGGCTCGAGCCGCTGCCCTTGATCAGTCCTGTCATCTGCATTGCGCCGGCTCCGGTGCGTACCGAGGTGGCCAGGCGCCTGCTGCCCGACCTGGTGCCGCATAAGGATGCGGCGGCCAACGCGGGACGCAGTGCCCTGCTGGTTGCCGCGCTGACGCAACTTCCCGCGGCCATGTCGCCGGGGGCGGGCTGGCCCGATGGGGCCGACGTCCTGTTTGACGCGACGCAGGACTGGCTGCACCAGGACTACCGGTCGGCGGCGATGCCGGAGACGGACGCGCTGGTCCGGAGGCTGCGAGGCGAGGGCATCCCCGCCGTGGTGTCCGGGGCAGGTCCCTCCGTGGTCGCGTTGCTCTTTGGTCGCGAAAGCCCTGATTATCGTCGTCACCTGGACATCTTGGGTTCAATCGTGAAAGAAACGGGTATTGCGTGGCACATAAGCTCGCTAGACGTCGAGCGGCATGGTGCGCGTGTCCTGCCTCCTGAGCCTTCGTCAGGCTCCTGATGCGGGAGACGAGCGGTCAGCCCGTCCGACGGGCAGATGGCGACAGCGCCAGGTCACGTCATCACTCCCTGGAACTGAGTACGTCGGATGTGTGATCCTGCTGGCGGACCTCATGGGACCGTTGCCTATTCTTCCGCGACACGGATGGCTGCGAAGGAATGCCTTGAGTCCTCATCGTGTTAGGCTTAGTGGCGCACCGGGTGCCCCCCTCTGGACTGGGTGCTCGTCGGCAAACCGGGCGCTCGCCGGCAAACTCCTATGGGACGGTATTGTTGCCGTACCCCAGGTCTTTGACACAGGATGTTCCGCTCTCTTCCTAGATGGGGAGCGGGGTCAGCCTAGTGCGAGCGCGCGATCTGGGGACGCGGGCGAGCGGTACGGCCGCCCGGGTGCTCTCCGATTCATCTCCCAGACTTGCGGATACATAGCGACGCACGGAGGAACGCAAAGCGTTGCCGGGATTGTGGATATTCGGTGGCTGTCCGAGCAGCGCGAATCAACTCTGGCCCCGCGGGGGGCCGCTATACCGGGTCGACGGGCCTAGCGGGTTCACCCAGGCGGTCGAGAATCATGGAAGGACCATTAGTGAGCGACACATCCGAACTCCTCAACGGCGCGTCCACCGCGTCTGAGGACGCCCCCGTCGGTACCTCAGCGCCTTCGGTGGCCGCTGGCGGACCATCGGAGGGAGACTTGGGTTCACCAGTAGCGATGACACCGGCGTCCAAGTCGCGCAGTCGCAGTGGCACCGGTCTTTCCTCGCTGCTCATGCCCGAACTGCAGCGGATCGCGCAGACCATGGGCATACCGGGGTCAGGTCGGATGCGAAAGGGCCAGCTCGTCGAGGCGATCGAGGCGCGGCAGGGCGGAGGGCCGCGTCAGGAGGCGAGTACTGCCAAGCAGGGCTCAGACCAGCGTGTCGCGTCCGCGGGAGCTGGCTCGACTCGCCCGCGGAAGCAGGGCGCTATGGAACCAGACACAAATTCGCAATCAGGTATTGGAGCAGGTGCGACGTCCGGCCTCGGCGACTCCGTGCGTGGCGGTATCGGCACCGACGGAGCCGGGCAGCAGCTCAGCTTCGACCAGGAGACCGCGACCGACCGGCCAAACGGGCGGACCCGGCAGGCTTCGCCCCGGCACGCTTCGGTGCAGGAGGCATCGGCCGTGACGGAGGAGGCCGCGGCTCCGCAGGCCACGGTCGAGCCGCAGGGCGACTCGGCCCTGGGTGAGTCCGCGCCTAGTGAAACGCAGCGTGGTGACCGGCGCCGCCGGAATGGCCGCCGCGATGAGCCGTCCCGCAGCCGCGAGCAGTCCGGCCGCGAGCAGTCCGGCCGCGAGCAGTCCGGCCGCGACCAGTCCGGTCGCGACCAGTCCGGTCGCGACCAGGGCAGCCGTGAGCAGTCCGCTCGTGAGCAGGGCAGCCGTGACCAATCCGGCCGCGAGCAGTCCACCCGCGAGCAGTCCGGCCGTGACCAAGGTGGCCGTGACCAGTCAGGCCGTGAACAGTCAGGCCGTGATCATGGCGGTCGTGACAGTGGCGGTCGTGACAGTGGCGGTCGTGACAACGGCGGTCGTGATCAGGGCAGCCGCGATCAGGGTGATCGCCGCGAGCCGATGGCGGC
>Ga0302325_10020145_pt1 | contig 13991 bp, 13 predicted proteins | sample Palsa_T0_2_FD_201948 | JGI IMG/M metagenome (GOLD analysis project Ga0302325, IMG submission 201948) | Peat permafrost microbial communities from Stordalen Mire near Abisko, Sweden - Palsa_T0_2 | ecosystem: Environmental > Terrestrial > Soil > Palsa > Peat permafrost | place: Sweden: Abisko... | reverse complement strand
CGGCGCGGGCCCGCGCCGCTTGCGGGCGATCCGATCGACGACCGAACCCGACCAGGCGCACGTCCGCACCGGCGGTTGCCAGCGATGGTATGGCCATCAGGCCAAACGAGGCCGCCATTCCGGTCAGAGCCGGTAGAGCGCGAGCGCGTTCTCCCGCAGGATCAGCTGGGCGCCCCGCTCGGCGGCGCGCTCGGACAGCAGCGCGCCGAGCACCTCGGCCAGGGCGTCGCGCCACCATCGTGCGGCGAGCAGGTAGAGCTCGGGAGTGCGCACTGCGTCGGATCCGTACAGCAGCTTCGAGAGCGGCGCCAGCTCGACCGCCTCCGAAAGGGCCGCGGCAGGGCGCGAGACATGCGGGATCGTCAGCGACAGATCGAAGAAGACATTCGGGTAGACCGACGCCAGCCAGCCCGCCTCGCGGACGAACGGATAGCAATGCAGCAGCACGAAGGTCGTCTCCGGGAAGCGCTCGAACAGCGGCTTCAGGTGGCTCGGATCCGCGCGCGCCAGCAGCAGGTCGGGATCGCCGAAGCCGGTGTGGATCTGCACCGGTAGCGGATCGCCGCTCTCCCGGTTGGCCTCCAGCGCGGCCAGCAGGCGCGCCCGCGTCGCCGGCGCCAGCGCCTTCAGGTCGAGCCCGCCGCGGTAGGCGACGATTGACTTCAGCGCCAGATAGCCGGCGGCCCGGGCGGTGGCGACGCGCGCCAACGAATGTTCGGGCAAGCCGCCGTCCTCGTTGGTCGGCAGCGTCTCCAGCCGGAGCACCGGGTGAGCCGGGCAGTCGGCCAGCGTGCCCATCTCGGCCGTGCTCAGCGCCTCCGAGGCCGGCGGGTACCCCTCGTCGAGCAGCAGCGCTTGCGCCCCGGCCGCGCGCAGCAGCTCCGACGCGTATTGCAGTGGCCCGCTTTCCCGGCGACGGTCAAGGATCGCCTCCTCCCGGGGCTCGCAGCCCAGCTCGATCGCGAGCAGCTCGACCGCCCGTTGGTACATGATCGTGGTGGCGACATGCGGCCACTGCCGGGGATCGGGGCTTTCGGAGAACAGGCCGCGGAACCCGTCGAGATCGGAGGGCGACGCGCGCAGGATGCTGTGCGCGTGGTGATCCACGTGACCGACCGCCGAGAGCGTTCGCTGCAGGCTCAGTAGCGCCACAGGTGAGCGGCGACGACCTCGTCGGGCGAGCGCTCGTGCGCCCACGCCGCGTCGGCGCGCCGGACGGCGATAAACGCGCCCAGCAGCTCGTCGCCGAGCGTCGCGCGGACCCGTGCATTGGAGGCGAGCGCCTGCTGCTGCTCCGCCGGCGTCGATGGCAACCGGATCACCCCGGCGCGCTGGCGATCGGCGTCCGACCACCCTCCAGGATCCTCGGCGATCGGCGCGGGCAGCGTTAGCCGCTCCTCGATTCCGGCAAGCCCCGCGGCGATCAGCGCCGCCAGCGCCAGGTACGGATTCCCGGAGGCGTCGGACGGCTTGAGCTCCACGTTGGCGTTGCCGGCACCCAGCAGCGCCGAGGACGGCACGTAGCGCAGTGCCGCCTCCCGGTTCTCCACGCCCCAGAACGCATAGGCGCTCGCGAAGTATCCGGGCCGCAAACGGGTCAGCGATGGGACGCTCGGGGCGGTCAGCCCGACGACCGCCGGGAGATCCCGCAGGAGTCCGGCGACGTAGCTCGCCCCAGCCCCGTCCGCGGGACCGTCTCGGCCTCCGTCGAGCAGATTCTGCTCGCCACGCCACACCGACGAGTGGATGTGGCAGCCGTTGCCCACGCCCTCGGCGCTGACCAGCGGCGCGAAGCTGACGCGCAGGCCGTGTCGTCGCGCGGCGGCGCGGATCGTTTGGCGGGCCAGCACCTGCCCATCGGCGGCGCTGAGCGGATCGGTCGCCGCCAGGCTGACCTCCACCTGCGCGAGGCCGTACTCGGCGTGCAGCTGTCCGACCTGCAGACCGTTGGCCTCAAGATCGGCCAGCAGCGTCGCCGCGAACTCGTCGATCTCGAGCAGCGCCTGCGCGCTGTACGCGGGACCGTGATGGGCGGGCTCGATGGCATCGATGTCTCGGCCGACGAAGAACTCGAGCTCGTATCCGACGCGCAAGCCCAGGCCGAGGGAGGCGGCCCGCTGCACTTGGGCCTCCAGCACCGTTCGCTGGTCATACGGCCACGGTCCACCGTCGCCGGCGCGTTGGCGACCCGGCGCCCACGCGAACGACGGCTGGCCGGCCAGCCGCGTGATGCGCTCCACGACCGGGAGCAGGCGGACGTCACCGGAGGCGGTGGAGAGACCTTCGTGATCGAACGTGATCGCGTCGTGCGAGTCGAACACCGCGAACAAGGTCGTGATCCCGACGCCGGTGTGCGCGACCTCCGTCAGACGTGAGATCGGAACCGTGCGCGAGCGTGTGATGCCGTTGTTGTCGACCCAGGCGATCGTCAGTCCGCGCACCCCGGCGTCGGCGAGCTGGTCGGATGCGGCCGAGAGATCGGCGGTCGCTCGAGGCGATGGGGAGGAGGAGGTCATGGAGGCGTCGGCGGTCCTGGATGTGGTGACGCCGCCATGGGCGCGAACCGTCAAGAACCTGCTTCCGCACCGGTCTTGAGCTCGACTGCGAGGGACACGTTGCTCCTTCCAGTGGCGACGCAGATTCCGCGTAAAGCCTATCCGGTCACTCAACAATCGAATTCCGGAGTCACGCAGCGAGAGTGGTCTCTGGCAGACACACCATCATCACTAACCCCATTGATCGGATACATTTACTCGCTAATCAGCCGGACCGGGCCTGATCCTGTGTCTGGACGCCATCAACGGACGCTTGGCGTCCCATGCAGAAAAGAGGAGGGAGCAGTGAGCAGTCGATCTTCATCGGGCGCGATTACGCGAGTCCTACTGGCGCTCTGCACGACCGCGCTGGCGGCCTTGGTCCTGTCCGCGACGGCAGGTGCCGCCACGACGCCGGTCACGCCGACGTCGCTTACCGACTGTTCAGGAACCGTCTTCCCCGACAGCGGCGGCAAGGCCGCGGGCGAGCCGAACCTGCTCGACTACAAATTCCGCTGCGACTACGGGATCACCGCGTACACAGTGATCGTGGAGCAGCTCGGTGACGCGCAGTTCGGCGGCACGATCGACGATTACAACCCCGCTCCGGAGGTCCTCGAGGCCGACGGGCTGACGCCCTCGTCGACCGAGACCATCACCTGCGAGGGCACGACACCCTCTGACGGCATCAACTGCAACTTCGGCACGCTCGGTGCCTCGCTGACCGGCGGCTTCTACGCCGTGGGGTCGATCGATCCGACAGCTCCGTACTGCGACCACCTGCCGACCGTCGCCGGCAAGACGATCGACAAACCGGGAACGGTGCTGATCCCCAAGGCGGCGGTCGAGCTCGTGGCCACCGACACGACCGGCGGGCAGAACGGGCCGTTCCTCCTCGGTTACGCGAAGACCGCGAAGACCTGCCCGAAGCTGCCCAAGGTCGTTCCGCCCGCCAAGCCCAAGAACTCCAAGGGGCACGGCACCAAGTCAAGGCCCAAAAACGGATGAATTCGCCGGCACCTGAGGTGCGACCGACGGCGAGTGACGCGCAATCCACACCTAAGGAGATCCAACGTTGAAAACGAAGACGATCAGGGCGGTCGGAGTGGCCGCCGTCATGTCGCTCTTGCTCGCCCTACCCGCCGCGGCCGGGGCGGTCACCCTGACGGGCTCGGGCTCGAGCGCCGCGCAGCCGTACATGCTGGAGCTGTTCAAGGGCTACAGCGAGCTACATCACTCGATCCACTTCAAGTACATCGCCGACGGCGGCAACGCGGGCGTCAAGGACGTTCAGGCTGGGCGTTCGGAGTTCGCGATCAATACGCGTCCCCCAGAGCCGAGCGACTCGGGAACCACCTACGTGAAGCTGTTCCTGGATGGTCTCTGCATCGCGGTCAACAAGGACAACTCGCTCACCGACATCTCGCTGACCTCGCTGAAGAACATCTTCCTCGGCGTCGACACGAACTGGAGTCAGGTCGGCGGGTCCAACCTGACGACGACCATCGACCCGATCGGACGTAACTCGGCCGCCGGCCAGTACACGTTCTTCCAGCAAGCGGTCCTCGGCGGCGCGACGCAGTCGAACAACGTCCAGCAGGACACCTCGGACGGCCTTGTGCAGGTTGGCGTCTCACATGACCCCAACTCGATCGGATATCTCGGTCTGTCGCATTCCGGCAACCCGGTGAAGTCGCTCAGTATCGACGGCATCGCATGCGACGCGGCCACGATCCGCACCAAGACCTATCCGCTGTTCCGCTACGACTGGGGAGTGTTCCCGACCCAGGGCGCCAACGTGCAGGTCGAGCAGTTCTTCGACTGGGTTCGGACAAGCGTCGATGCCGGAAAGATCATCAACAAGGCCGGCGCAGTCGCCGCGTTCAACCAGAAGTAGGCGACGGATCAGTCACGGAAAGCCACCAGCGGCGGTGATGGACGAGGACGCACTCGAGCTCCCTCAGCAGGGGCTGGGTCAGGATCAGCGCGCCGAGCTCGGGCTCGGCGCGCTGGTCTGCCTGGTCGTGGCGGTCCTGGTGGCGATGCTGGCGTTCATCGTCAAGGAAGCGTGGCCGTCGTTCGCGCACAACGGGCTGAGCTGGTTCGGTCCCGGGGGCAACGCCGATACGCAGATCCAGAGGATCTTCACGTCCGGCGATCTGGATCAGAAGGCGCAGTTCATGATCCGCGCCTGGCCCCTGATCTGGAGCACGATCCTGACGACCGCCGGCGCCGTCGTGATCTCGTTCGTCTGCTCGCTGTTCGTGGCGGTGTTCATGGTCGAATTCGCGCCGGCGCCCCTGAAGCTCGTGCTGGAGCCGGTCGTCAGGCTGCTGGCGAGCGTGCCGTCGGTGATCTACGGGCTGCTCGGCGTGCTGGTGCTCGTGCCGTTCATCGGCAACCATCTGATCACGCAGGGCGAGAAGGCCTCGGTCACTCCGGTCATCTCGCTCAGCGGCTACAGCCTCCTGGCAGCGGTCGTGATCCTCACCGTGATGATCTCGCCGATCATGATCGCGATCTTCGCGGAGGGACTGCGGTCAGTTCCGCGGGGATGGCTCGAGGGCTCGCTGGCGCTCGGGGTCAACCGCTGGCGGACATTCTGGCGGATCGCCGTCGTCACCGCCCGCCCGGCAATGATCGCAGGGACGGTGCTCGCGACCGCGCGGGCGCTGGGCGAGTCGGTGATGCTCAGCATGATCTCGGGCTCGGTCGCGTTCGCGCCAAATCCGGCCGACGGCCTGATCTTCTTCTATGAGCCCTCGCGCGGTTTGGCGCCGACGATCCTGCACAACACCGAGGAGCTGACGTCGCCGCCGATGAAGCACACGCTGTTCGCGTTCGCGGCGGTGCTGCTGTTCTCGGCGCTGGCGCTGTCGCTGTTCGGGTGGGCCGCGAAGCAGCCGATGAAGCGCTACTTCAACGTCGGGGGCGCGGCGGCATGACCGAGGCGATGCTTGGGGGCGGCTCCGATCCGATCCTGCCGACCCCGCCGTCCAGCCCGCCCCGGGCGCGCCGGTCGGCGGCCGGATCGAGCTCCACGTGGAGCTTGATCGATCGGCTCGGGCTCGCGTTCGCCTGGTCCCTGGGCCTCCTGTTCTGCGCGATCACCGCGGCGATCGTGATCTTCCTGGCCGTTCAGGGGATCCGCTTCCTGCGCCCGTACATGCTCTGGACCAATCCCAAGGTCTCCGACACGCAGGCGGGCAGCGGCGGCTTCCTGGACCCGATGCTCGGGACGTTCATCGTGTCCGCGATCGCGATCTTGATCGCCGGCCCTGTCGGCGTCGGCGTCGCCGTCTGGCTGAGTGAGTACGCGCGGCCGGCGGGCCTGGCGCGCGCCGTCGAGTCGACGATCGAGATGCTCGCCGGCGCCCCGACGGTCGCGCTGGCGCTGTTCGGGGTCCTGCTGTTCGAGGCGCCCGTGCTCGGCTTCCTGTCGACGACGAGCCACGGCGTGGTGTATGGGTACTCGTTCTTCGCCGCGGGGGCGATCCTGTCGCTGGTCGCGCTCCCGTACGTCGTCTCGTCCGTGCGCGAGGGGCTGCAGGCGATCCCGAACCACGTGCGTGAGGCCTCGTACGCCGTCGGCAAGACGAAGATCGCGACGATCCGGCGGGTCTTGCTGCCGGCCGCGCGCCCGTCAGTGATCACCGGCAACATGCTCGGCATCGGCCACGTGATCGGCGACACGGCGATCATCCTGCTGCTGCTCGGGGACACCCAGACCTTCCAGGGCGTCGGCCACGTGCCGCTGCTGGGGATTCTGCGCGGCACCGGCTCAACGCTGACCAGCTACATCTTTGACAACGCCCCGACGGGCGCCCTCAATCAGCCCAACAAGGCGTACGCGGCAGCGTTTGTGCTGCTCCTGATCGTGCTCGGGTTGAACGTGATCGTGGACGTGTTCGGGCGCCGGTCCAAGGAGCTGCGGTGGAGCTGAACCGGCCACCGCGAGTGCGCCGGCTGTCGTCCGCCGCCACCGTCACCGCTCGGCCGCCGCGCACCGAGGCGCCGACCCTCGTCAATGGGAACGGCGCGGGCACGGTCAACGGCGCCGGCGCGATGTCGTCGTTCGTCGGCGCGCGGCGCCCGGCCCGACCGACGGTGCCGACGATCGACCGCATGCAGGTCGACCAGCTGTCGATCGCGTACGAGTCAAAGCTCGCGGTCAAGTCGGTGTCGCTGCCGATCCGCCAAGGGGAGGTGCTGGCGCTGATCGGACCGTCCGGCTGTGGCAAGACGACGCTGCTGCGGTCCCTCAACCGTCTGACGGAACTCACCAAGACCGCGTCGCTGACCGGCAGCATCACGCTCGACGGGACCGATATCACCACGATGGAGCCGACCGCGCTGCGCCGCCGCGTGACGATGGTCTTCCAGCAGCCGAACCCGTTCCCGATGAGCGTGTTTGACAACGTCGCCTACGTCCTGCGCGATCAGGCCAAGCGCCGTCCGCGGCGCGACTCGCTGCGCCCGCAGGTCGAGACGGCGCTCGCGCGGGCGGGCCTACTCGACGAGGTCGCCGACAACCTCGACCACCCGGCGCTGCGACTGTCCGGTGGTCAGCAGCAGCGGCTGTGCATCGCTCGCGCGCTGGCCGCGCAACCGGAGGTCCTGCTGCTCGACGAGCCCTGTTCGGCGCTTGATCCTCGCTCGACGGCCGTGATCGAGGACCTCGTGGTCAAGCTGCGTGAGCAGGTGGCGATCGTGATCGTCACGCACAACCTCCAACAGGCGTCCCGCGTCGCGGATCACGTCGGCTTCATGTACCTCGGCGAGCTCGTCGAGTATGCGAGCGCAGCAGCCTTGTTCGGCTCCCCCAAGCAGCAGCGGACGAAAGACTATGTCAGCGGTGCGTTCGGTTAGCGGTTGCAAGCGAGCCACGGGCGTCGGCTGCACGGTCGTGGCGGCCGGAATCGCGGTGGCCGGTTGTGCGACGACGCAGCAGGAAGCCGTCCGCCTGCAGCTCAACTCAGCGAGGATCCGGGCGAGCGAGGATCCCACCAAGGTCGCGGTGGCGGGCCGGACGTTGCGGGTGAAGAGCGTCACGCTCGTACGTGGCCCCAGCGGGTCGGCGATCGTCGTAGCACTCCACAACCCGGGTCGCCGCGCGGTCAGCGATCTGCCGATCTCGGTCGGCGTCCGGAAGGGCGCTGCGCGGGAACGCCCGCTCAACGTCCGGTCGCCCCTGGAGCTCTCCTACTTCGACGCGCACGTGCCGGTGATCGCGGCCGGCCGGACCGTCACCTGGGTCTACGCGACGAGCCGTCGAACGCCCGCCGGGGCGCGACCGTATGCGCTCGTCGGCGCTCGGCCGTCCGTCCTGGCCCCACGTGTCAGTACCCCTCCCGTGATCAGCGCGAGCGGAGCGCAGAACGCCACGAGCGCACGCGTCGCGGTCACGCTGCACAATCGATCCTCGATCCCGCAGTACCAGTTGCAGGTCTACGTGGTTGCGCGTCACGGCCGTCGCTACGTGGCCGCCGGCGCACTGACCGTTGCGCATCTGGGCGGCGGCGGCGGCCGCACGGTCGAGGTGCCGCTGCTCGGGCACCCCGCGCGGGGCCGGCTGGAGCTCGAGGCGCTTCCGACGATCGTCAAGTAGGCGAGCCACCGATGCGACTTCCAGACCACAGCCAAGGGGCGGGCGGGACAGGCGATCCGGGTTCCGCGACGGCGCCGTCGGTGCTCGCCTGCGACAAGTGCGGCGCGCCGGTCGAGGCCGAGCAGCGCTATTGCGTCGTGTGCGGCGCCCATCGCCGCAACGTCAACGATCCCGCGACCCGCTACCTCAGTCAGGCGAGCGCCAAGTCTCGTGGCGCGAAGGCCGGGTCAGCCCCCCGACGCTCGCCGCAGTTCGGCGGATCACGCGGCGTGGTGCTGGCGCTCGTGATCGCGCTGATCCCCGCCGCCGCGGCGGCCGGGGTCATCGCCGGCCGCTCCTCCAACAACGATGACTCGAACTTGATCCAGGCGCTCAAGCATCGCCAGTCGGCGTCGGCTCAGACGACCACCGTGCAGGCGCAGGCTGGGACCCGATCGAAGACGTCCGCCGCGGCGTCGACCAAACCGCGGCACGCCGCTCACAAAGCCGTGACGACCAAGCCGTCGAAGGCGACGGTCAAGGGCGCGGGCAAACCGCTCTCGAAGACGAGCAACGGGACCGCGGTCAAGATCACCGGCTTCAAGGCGACCAAGTCGCAGGAGCAGCAGGGCGCGGCCGCCACCCAGAAGGTCCAGAAGTCGACCGGCAAGAACTTCGTCAACGGTCAGAACACCCTGCCCGGTGAGGTGGTGGTCCCGTGAGGCTCACGCCTCGTCGACCGCCGGTCAAGCCCGCCCTGGAGGACGCGGAGTCCCGGTCGGCAGCCGAGCTGCTCGCCGAGCGTGACCGACTGACCGAGCGCTTCGCGCTGCTGCAGTCCGAGCTCGGAGGGCTGTTCTATGAGATGGCGATCCGCGATCACGTGCAGATGGATGTGCTGATCGCCAAGGCGGCAACGCTGCAGCGGCTGGACTCCGAGCTCGCGCAGCTGGAGTTGCTCCGTGAGGGCAACGGATCGATCGGCGGCCAGTGCCCCAGCTGCGGCGCCACCTTCGCACGTGGGGCGGCGTTCTGCTCACAGTGCGCGACCTCGCTGGCTCAAGTCTGATGCGCACCCTGCATGACTTTCAGCGAAGTCGCCTGCCGTCGTTGATCGTGATCCTCGCGTCGACGGTGGCCACCGTGGTCATCCTCGCCGGCGCGGGCGGGCGAACCGCCGCTCAGCGGGCGGCGCTCGTGGCGTTGCACGAGCGAGCCCCTGGTCGGACGGTGGTGGTCGCGGCGGCACCGCCGGCGGCGAGCACTGGCGGCGCCGCGCAAAGCGGCTCCGGTTCCGGCGGGGATGGGTCGGTTGCCGGCGGAGCGCAAGGCGGCGGCGCGGTCGGCGGCGGCTCGGGCGCAGCTGACTCAGGGGGTGGAACCGGCGGCGGCGGTGCAACGAGCGCCGGCGGCGGAACGGCCAGCGGCGGTGGAACGAGCGCCGGCGATGGGACGAGCGGCGGCGGTGGCTCGGGCGGCGGCGGTGGCTCGGGCGGCGGCGGTGGCTCGGGCGGCGGTGGTGGCTCGGGCGGCGGTGGTGGCTCGGGCGGCGGTGGGTCAAGCGGCGGTGGCTCCGGTGGTCAGACCGTTCCAACCGGGGACGCCGATCTGCCGAAGGTCGGTCACGTGTTCGAGATCGGGCTGTCGACGACCGGCTACAAGGCCGCGTTCGGGCATGGGGCCGCGAGCTATCTGGATTCGTTGATCCGCAAGGGGACGGTGCTGAGCGGATATCACTCGCTTGGCTCGAGCGAGTTGGCCGACGAGCTGGCATCGGTCAGCGGTCAGCTCCCCAACCCGGACACCCGCGGCGGGTGCATGACGTTCGCGGAGTTCCCGACCGGAACCGTCGCGAACGCCCACGGGTTGGTTCCGGGAAAGGGATGCGTCTACCCGGAGACGGCACTGACGATCGGTGATCAGGTCACGGCGTCCGGACACGTCTGGGGCGCCTTCGTCGCCGACCAGGGCAAGCAGCCGTGCGTCCATCCCAACTCCAACGCGGTCGACGACGTCGCTCTGCCGTTCGCCGAGCCCGGTTATGAGGACCGTCACAACCCGTTCGTCTACTTCCACTCGCTGCTCGATCTCGGCGATTGCTCCAGCGACGACGTGGACCTCTCAAAGCTCCCGGCCGCGTTGCGATCGGCGGCAAAGACACCGACGTTCACGTACATCGCGCCGGATGCCTGTGCCGACGCGCGAGCGGTCGCCCCGAGCGGCTCGACCACGACCGGGACGACGACCACCCCCGGGACGACGACCACCCCCGCGACGACGACTACGACCGGGACGTCGACAACCGCGCCTGGGACGTTGACACCCACGCCTGGGACGGCAACGACAACCACGACGACGACCAGCACGACGACGACGACGGGGACTGGGACGACGGGCACCGGCTCGACAACGACGACGGCCCCGCTGATCAGCGGCGCGCTCGGACTGCCAACCGCCGCCGCGTGCCCGTCGGGACCGGTCGGGATCGCCGCCGAGGACGCGTTTCTACGGACCTGGGTGCCACGGATCCTCCGCTCCAGCGCCTATCGCAAGGACGGCGTGCTGGTGATCGCGTTCTCAGGAGACGGGACCAAGGCGTCCGGTCCCGAGGTCAGGACCGGTGCACTGGTCCTCTCGAAATGGACCCGGCGGGGCGCAACGATCGCGGCCCCCTACACGCCGTATTCGCTGCTGCGGTCGATCGAGGACATGCTGCGCTACCAGCGACTCGCCGAGGCGGCCACCGCGAAGTCGTTTGCAGCAGCGGTTTTCCGTAAACTCCACTAAATCAATTGACTAACCGGAGGGGATCACATCTTGATAGGCATCACACGCAGGTCGACCGTCGTTCGGCGACCGCCACAGCGTCGCCGTCGGGTCGCGGCCCTTGTCGCGCTGACGGCCGCGGGGACCGCCGCTCTGGTGGCCGCCGGCCCCGCCGCAGCCGCGACCCCCCCGACGGTCACCAGTGCCTTCACGCCGTCCGAGATCGGCGTCGGAGACTCGACGGCGACCGCCCTGTCGATCACGCTCGGCAACCCGAACCCGGGCAACCTATCGGCGCTGTCGTTCACCGACACCTTCCCCGCCGGCCTCACGATCGACAATCCGAACGGGGAGAGCGGCACCTGTGGCTCGGCCGGCGTGATCACCGCGACTCCAGGCACGTCGACGCTCTCATTGACCGGCGGCTCGCTTGCGGCCGGGGCGGGCTGCACGATCTCTGTCTCGCTGGTGGCGGCTGCGCCCGGGACGCTGACGAACAATCCCGGCCTGGTCAGTTCCTCGGCCGGCCCGAGCGCCCTGGGTGCCACGCAGACCCTGACCGTCCTGCCGCCGCCGACGCTGACCGTGACCAACATCAAGAACAAGGCGACCTACAGCTTCGGACAGGTGGTCAGGCCGAAATACTCGTGCACACAGCCGGGTGACGCCACCGCGCTCGCCGACTGCTCGGCCGGGGACGACCTCGGCGACACGATCCTCTCCGGCGGCAAGCTGAACACGACGACCCCCGGCGCGCACACCCTGACCGTCACGGCGACGAGCACCGACGGTCTCTCGACCAGCGACAACTTCAACTATCGGGTCCTCCCCGACAGCCGCTTCACAATCACCAACGTCACCCCCGAGCGCCGCGGCTCGCTTCGGTTCGTGCTCGCGCTCCCCGGCCCCGGCACCGTGAAGGTGCTCGAGCTCGGGCCTAAGCACGCGGTCGTCGGCACCGACACCGTCAAGGTGACGCAAAAGCGCCACCTCAAGGTCGATCTGAAGCCGACCAAGGCGGGCCTCAAGCTGCTCACGCCGGCTAAGGGCAGTGGCTCGGCTAAAGGCAGTGGCGCGGTGAAGCTGGGCGTCAAGCTCGAAGTCAGCTTCACGCCGACGGGAGGCGTCAAACGGACGGTGACCCAGGGTGGCATCGTGCTGACGTCCAAGTGACCGGCTGACTCGCGGCGCCGGTCGCACGATCGAAACGGGCCGTCCGCTGCTCGAGCAGCGGACGGCTTTGCCCGGACCAGCTGGCGGGCGCGCTCGCCAGCGAGTCCGGCCTGTCTGGCGGAGGAGCCCTTGACCGGGCGCGCAAAGGTGCACCGGCTCGCGCTGCGAGCATTTCTCGCCAGCCCCTGATCGACCCCAACTCAAACCATCATCGCGCCGCGGCGAGCGCGCCGAGTGGGCCTCACCCAGGTGGGCGTGGACCGCCCGAGCGAGCTTCTCCCATTGCGAAAATATGGGTGGGCCTCCCAGTGAGCCCTGGATGGCGATCGTGTGCGAGCCGGCTTGGGTCGCACGTGCTCCGAAGATCTTTCGTAGGACGGAACCGGTCGCGCCGACCTTGCGCGCAGAACGCCGTGGAGGCGGCGGCAGGCGAGGCGGCGGGTGGCGTCGTGGCACCGAGCGCGTTCGCGGAGGTGGCCGCGAGCGCGGCACACGCGGCGACGAGGACCGCCCAGGTCTGCACCCAAGTCCTTCGAAGTATCAGTCCCACGGCACCTTAGGTTCGTGTCGCGGAGCGGGGCGCTGGAGTTCGAGAGTCCTACCATGACTGCGATGCCAAGCGTGCAAGAGGTCACGGATGCGATTGCGGCGTGTCGTGTTGACGCGCTTGATGAGATCGTGTCTCTTGAGGCGGACCGTGCGGCGCTAGCCGCGGCCACAAAGCCACCGATCGAGGGGCGCAGCGTCCTCGAGACCTGGCGACTTTGTCCTCACGACTGAAGATCGCTGGTGTCCCGGGTTCAAGTCCCAGCCTCGCCATCACTTGTACACCCTGGAACTTGAGTGCGAACGTATAGCCGAGCCGTGCCAGCACTCCGTCGTCTCGCGCACCGCGCGATCCAAGCGACGGTAGCCGGGTTCAACCGCAACCCGTGGACCGGCGAGGTGCTCGAGTTGGTGCCGCGCAGCGTAGCTCCGATCTACACGCACGACGGGCTCCGCACGGCTCACAACCACACCTTCATCGATGCCCCGGATTTTCAACGCGCCTACAGGCGCGGCGTGCAGGCAGCGGGATGGGACTACGAGATCTACTGGCGCGTGCACGTTATCCTCTGGGCCGCCGGCACCGCACAGACGGTTCCTGGAGCCTTTGTCGAGTGCGGCACAGGTCGCGGATTCATGGCGTCCGCGATCTGCGAGAACATCGGTTGGGATCACCGGCCGTTCTACCTGTTTGACACGTTTCAGCCGGGGTCAGTGAGTCCCGGCTCCGATGAACGCCACGCGACGTCGTCGCCGTATTACGCGCACGGCTCCGAGGGCGTCCGAGAGAACTTCCGGGAGTGGGCCGGAGTCCGATTGGTGGTTGGAACCGTACCCGACAGCCTCGCCCAGGTCGACGTCGGCTCGGTGGCGTTCCTGCATATCGACATGAACGACCCCGGGCCCGAAGCGGCCGCCCTCCGCCACTTCTGGCCGAGCCTGAGCCCGGGCGCGGTCGTGGTCCTCGATGACTACGCCTACCAGGGTTTCGAGGCTTCGCATCGGTCTGCGAACGTCGTGGCGTCGGAGTTCGGATTCTCGATCCTTTCCCTGCCCACGGGACAGGGATTGACGATCAAGCCCTTCGAGGCCCCTTTGGCGTGACCGGTCTGGAATGCCCAGTTACGCCTCGGGTGCATCGGTGAATCGCAGGATCTGAGCGTCTGCTGGATCCGGGCGCGTTTAGGTTCGTGGTTCCTACGACGGGTCTCGAGGCGCTGACGATGAAAGAGACAGGCGACGTGGATCGGCAGCTTGCAGGGCGAATGAGCCGTGGGAGCCGCAGTTCGGTTCATGGCCGAGGCGGCAGCTGATCGAGTCGGTGGCCCGCGCGAACCCTTCCTCGCTCCGCGATACTGGCGTGAGGATGGGTTGCGCGTTACGCC
>Ga0302325_10020144_pt1 | contig 13993 bp, 12 predicted proteins | sample Palsa_T0_2_FD_201948 | JGI IMG/M metagenome (GOLD analysis project Ga0302325, IMG submission 201948) | Peat permafrost microbial communities from Stordalen Mire near Abisko, Sweden - Palsa_T0_2 | ecosystem: Environmental > Terrestrial > Soil > Palsa > Peat permafrost | place: Sweden: Abisko... | reverse complement strand
TGACGATCAGGGGCTTGTCGGTCAGTGGTCGTACGCGCGCGAGGAGCCCGGCGGTCTCCCCGGGGTCAGCGCCCATCACGAGCCCGGTCTCGACGTTCGGGCAGGAGACGTTGAGCTCGAGTGCGGCCACCTCGTCGCGCTCGGAGAACGCGCTCACGAGCTCGGCCACCTCCTCGCCCGTGAAGCCCATCACGTTGACGATCAGGGGCACCGGCAACGCCGCGAGCTGGGGCAGGTCCTCGGCGAGGTAGCGCGCCAGGCCCTTGTTCGGCAGCCCGATCGAGTTGATGAGCCCGCCCGCGGTCTCCCATAGCCGCGGCGGCGGGTTGCCCTCGCGCGGCGCGAGCGTGACCGTCTTCGACACGAAGGCGGCGAAGGGGAAGGCTCGAATCAGCTCCTCACCGAATACGCGCCGGGCGGCAATCGCGTCGAACGTCCCCGAGGCGTTGATGATCGGATGCGCGAGCTCGATCCCGCACAGGTCAGTCAATGTCCCGCTCCTGGAACCAGGGCCGACTCGAGCTCGGTGGCGTCGAGCACCGGGCCGTCCACGCACAGGCGTAGATAGCCGCGACGCGTGGGCACCACGCACCCGAAGCACGCGCCGAAGCCGCACGCCATCCCCGACTCGAGGGCGAGCTGGGCCGGCGTGTCGCGCTCCTGGCAGAGCGCCCGCACCGCTTCCAGCATGGCCGGTGGTCCGCACGCATAGACGGTGGCGTGGCCGTCCCGGTCGAGCTCAGAGCGCAGTAGGTCGGTCACCAGCCCGTGATGCCCGACGCTGCCGTCGTCGGTCGCCACCCGGGCGTCGGCGAGCAGGCGGGCGCCCTCGGCGCGCGGGGCGTCGCGGAACCCGAGCAGGGCCGGCGCGCCTCCGAGCTCGTCCTGCCAGATCGCGAGCGGCGCGATGCCCACGCCGCCGCCGGCGAGGAGGGGCCGGCGCGCCTCCGAGGGCGCGGTGAACCCGATCCCGAGCGGCCCGACGAGCAGCAGGTCCTCGCCGGGCTCGAGCGAGCACAGCCGGTGCGTCCCCGGGCCGACGTCCTCGATCAGGAACTCGAGCGCCTGGCCGGCGGGCGCGCGCAAGACGCTGAAGGCGCGCGGCAAGAACGGATGCTCGCCCTCCCCCCCGCCCCACGCCTCGGTGGCGAGCATGTAGAACTGGCCCGCGCGGGGCCGCGGCCCGTCGGGATCGGCGCACCGGACCACAACATAAGCCCCGTACACGCGCCGCTCCAGCACGCGGGCCGCGCGCCGGCCGAAAGGGGCGAGCACGCGCGGAGGGGCACTGACAGCGCTCACCGGATGCCGCTCGCGCGGGCGTGGATCTCCTGGAGCGAAAGCACCTCGGGCTCGCCTCCCCGCGCCGCGCCGATGGCGCGGGCAGCCGCCATCCCGCCCGCCATGGTCGTGATGCACGGGATGGCATGGGCGATGGCGGCGGCGCGGATCTCGTAGCCGTCGACGCGGGCGCCGGTGCCCACCGGGGTGTTTATGACCAGGTCCACGTCGCCGCGTTCGATCCAGTCGACCACGTGGGGCGAGCCCTCGCCGATCTTGTTGATCGTCTCCACCGGGATCCCGCTGCGGCGAATCGCCTCCGCCGTCCCGCGGGTGGCGATGATCTCGAAGCCGAGATCGTGGAGCATCATGGCCACGCCCGTCGCCGCGGGCTTGTCCCGGTCGGCAACGGTGATGAACACCGTGCCCTCGCTCGGGAGCTTGGACCCGGCCGCCGCCTGGGCCTTGGCGAAGGCGGTGGGGAAGTCGCGGGCGATCCCCATCACCTCGCCCGTGGAGCGCATCTCCGGACCGAGGAGCGAGTCCGCCCCGGCGAAGCGATCGAAGGGGAGCACGGCCTCCTTGACGCAGACGTGGCCGTTACTGGTGTCGGCGGGCAGGTCGAGATCGGCGAGGCGCTCGCCGAGCATGATCCGGCACGCGAGCTTGGCGACGGGCAGCCCGATCGCCTTGGAGACGAAGGGCACGGTTCGCGAGGCGCGGGGGTTGGCCTCGATCACGTAGAGCTCCTCGCGGTGGATCGCGTACTGGACATTGAGGAGCCCGACCACGCCGAGCCCGCGGGCGATCCCCGCCGTCTGCTCGGCCACCACGCGGAGCATCTCGGGCCCGAGAGCATGTGGTGGGAGCACGCAGGCGGAGTCGCCGGAGTGGATCCCGGCCTCCTCGACGTGCTGCATGATCCCGGCGATCCACACGTCCTCGCCGTCGCACAAGGCGTCGACGTCGAGCTCGATCGAGTCCTCCAGGAAGTGGTCGAGATAGATCGCAGCCGCGTTGGTACGGGCGGCCCCGGACCGGTCCAGGTAGTCGGCGAGGCCGTCGAGGTCGTAGACGATCTCCATCGCGCGCCCGCCGAGGACGTAGCTCGGCCGCACGAGCAGGGGAAAGCCGACGTCCGCGGCGCGCTCGAGCGCCTCGGCGGGCGAATGCGCGGTCGCGTAGGGCGGGCCGCGGTAGCCGAGCCGGTCGAGCAGCGCCCCGAAGCGCGAGCGATCCTCGGCGAGGTCGATGGCGTCGACGCTCGTCCCCAGGATGTGGAACCCGGCGGCGGCGAGGCCGGCGGCGAGCTTGAGCGGCGTCTGCCCGCCGAACTGGACGACCACGCCCACAAGCGAGCCGCTACCGCCGATCGAGCCGCCGCCAGAGTCGAGTGGCTCGCCGTGTTCCACCTCGCACACCGCGATGACGTCCTCGAGGGTCAGGGGCTCGAAGTAGAGCCGGTCCGAGGTGTCGTAGTCGGTCGAGACGGTCTCGGGGTTGCAGTTGATCATCACCGCGTCGCGGCCGGACTCGCGCACCGTCTGGGCGGCGTGCACGCAGCAGTAGTCGAACTCGATCCCCTGGCCGATCCGGTTGGGTCCCGAGCCAAGGATGACCACGCTCGGGCGATCGCCGCGTTCCACCTCGTCGTCGCCAAGCGGGCCGGCGCGCTCCCAGGCCGAGTAGAAGTAGGGGGTGCGCGCTGCGAACTCCGCCGCGCAGGTATCGACCGCCCTGAAGCGGCGCTCGCCCGCGAAGGGCGCCTGCGGATCGGCGGCCAGCTCGGCAAGCTCGCGCAGGAACCACGGATCGATGCTCGTCAGGCACTGGAGCTCGTCGATGCTTCGCCCGCGCCTGAGCGCCTCAAGGAGGTGGTCGAAGCGCTCGGGCCCGGCGTGCTCGACGGCCGCCAGCAGCTCCTGGTCGTCGGCGGGCGGGCGCGGGGTGAGGTCGAGCTCGCGCGAGCGCAGCGCCTTCCCGAATGCCTGCTTGAAGGTGCGGCCGATGGCCATCGACTCGCCGACCGACTTCATGTGCGTGGTCAGGCCCTCCTCGGCCCCGGGGAACTTCTCGAACGCGAAGCGGGGCCACTTGACCACGCAGTAGTCGATCGTCGGCTCGAAGCTCGCCGGAGTCGCGCGCGTAATGTCATTGGGGATCTCTTGGAGCGTGTACCCGACCGCGAGCCGGGCAGCGATCTTGGCGATCGGGAAGCCCGTTGCCTTGCTGGCCAGCGCGCTCGAGCGCGAGACCCTCGGATTCATCTCGATGACCACGATCTCGTCGGTCTCGCGGTTGACCGCGAACTGGACGTTGGAGCCGCCGGTCTCGACCCCCACGGCGCGGATCACGGTGATGGCCTGGTCGCGCAGGGCCTGATACTGGCGATCGGTCAGCGTCTGCTGCGGGGCGACGCAGATGCTGTCACCGGTGTGGACGCCCATCGGATCGAGGTTCTCGATCGAGCACACGATGACCACGTTGTCAGCGTGGTCGCGCATCACCTCGAGCTCGAACTCCCCCCACCCGAGCACGGACTCCTCGAGCAGGACCTGGCCGATGGGCGACGCCGCCAGGCCGCGAGACACGATCACCTCGAGCTCTGACTCGTCGCGCACCACGCCGCCTCCCGATCCCCCGAGGGTGAAGGCGGGGCGGACGATGAAGGGGACACCGAGTGTGGCCACGGCCGTGCGGGCATCGGAGACGCTGTGGGCGATCACGCTGGTCGGGACCCTGAGCCCGGCCGCGGTCATGGTGTCGCGGAAGCGCTCACGGTCCTCGGCGCGGTCGATGGCCTCGTAGTCGGCGCCGATAACCTCGACCCCGTAGCGCGCGAGCGTGCCGTTCTCGTGCAGCGCCTTGGCCAGGTTCAGAGCGGTCTGCCCACCCATGGTCGGGAGCAGCGCATCGGGTCGTTCGCGCTCGATGACCTGGGCGAGCGGGCCCGGGAGCAGGGGCTCGATGTACGTGGTGGTGGCGACCTCGGGGTCGGTCATGATCGTCGCCGGGTTCGAGTTCACGAGCACGACCTCATAGCCCTCCTCGCGCAGCACCTTGCATGCCTGAGTTCCCGAGTAGTCGAACTCCGCCGCCTGGCCGATGACGATCGGGCCCGAGCCGATCAGGAGGATCTTGTGGATGTCGTCGCGGCGGGGCATGGGTCTAGTGCGGGCCCTCCGTCGAGAATCGCCCTGTGGGCGATTCTCGAACGTGATCGGCGCCAGCCGATCGCGCAATTTCTCCCACGAAGCGGTCGAAGAGGTGCAGCGCGTCGTGGGGCCCGGGGCCGGCCTCGGGGTGGTACTGCACAGTGGCGCCGGGGACGTCCCTGAGCGCGAGGCCCTCGACGGTGCGGTCATAGAGGTTGATGTGGGTGAGCTCGGCGGCGCCGAAGTCGGTCTCCCAGCGCACCGGCTCGTCGCCGGCGATCGTCCGCTCGCCGTTCGGCCCGAGCACGGCGAAGCCGTGGTTCTGACTCGTGATCTCGACCCGGCCGGTGGTCAGGTCCTTAACCGGGTGGTTGGCGCCGTGGTGGCCAAAGGGAAGCTTGTAGGTCTCGAGGCCGACGGCCTGGCACAGGAGCTGGTGTCCCAGGCAGATTCCGTAGACGGGAACCTTGCCGACCAGGTCGCGGACGGTTTGCACGATGTAGTCGAGGGCGCCGGGGTCACCCGGGCCGTTGGCCAGGAAGACGGCGTCGGGCCGGCTCGCCAGGAGCTCCTCGGCGGTGCTCGAGCACGGGTGAAGCTCGACGGTGACGCCCCGGGCGCGCAGGTGCCGGAGGATCGAGAGCTTGACCCCGGTGTCGATCATGGCAACGACTACGTCGTTGCTTGAAGGTTGGCCTGGCGGCCAACCTCCGGCTACGGGCCCGGTCGCTGGCAGGACGGTCATTTGGTCCGGAGTCACGTGCCGGGCCAGGTCGCAGCCCGCCATGTGCGGCTCGGCATGGATCATCTCCCGTGCGTCGCTCTGCGCCACAGCTGCTGGGAACACGCCGCCCCGCATCGCTCCCGCATCGCGCAGGTGGCGCACCAGCGACCGGGTGTCGAGGTCGGTGATGGCGGGGATCCCGCAGTCGATGAGCCAGTCGAGGAACCCGCCCTCGGCGCCCGGGGCATCCTCGCGGTTGACCGCCTCGCGGATGATCGCGGCGCGGGCGTGGATCCGATCGGACTCCATCGCCTCGGCCGAGACCCCGTAATTGCCGATGTGGGGATAGGTGAAGGTGAGGAGCTGCCCGGCGTAGCTCGGATCGGTGAGGGCCTCCTGGTAGCCCGACATCGAGGTCGTGAAGACGATCTCTCCGACCGCGCACCCGTCGGCGCCGCACGCAACCCCGTCCAGCCGCGTCCCGTCCTCGAGCAGGACGTACGCCGTCGCGGTTGAAGCCACTACGCGATCGCCTCCGCCGCCGCGAGCATCCGGGCGCGGAAGGCGACTCCACCGTCGGCGAGGGTCAGGAGGACCCGACCCTGGAGCGTGCGCCCGTCGAAGCAGCAGTTCTCGGAGCGGCTGGCGTACCCGCCGGCTCCGACCTCCCAGCGGGCGCCGAGATCGACCACGCAGAGGTTCGCCCGCTCGCCTGGGGCGATGCGCGGGGTGGGCAGGTCGTACAGGGCCATGCCGGCCGTCATCCGCTCGATCAGGACCGCGAGCTCGAGCTCGCCTCCGAGCACGAGCTCGGTGTAGAGAGCGGCGAACGCGGTCTCGAGGCCGGTCGTCCCCATCGGTGCCTGTTCGAAGGGGACCTCCTTCTCGTGGCGCGCGTGGGGGGCGTGGTCGGTGGCGACGCAGTCGATGACGCCGCTCCGGAGAGCCTCGACGAGGGCGCGGCGATCCGCTTCGCTGCGCAGCGGAGGATTCATCTTGAAGCGGCTGTCGAGGCTGCGGACCACCTCGTCGGTGAGCGTCAGATGGTGCGGACAGGCCTCACCGCTCACCCGCGCACCCGCCTGCTTGGCCGCGGTGAGCGCGGCCACCGACTCCACGCAGCTCAGGTGCTGGAAGTGCACGCGTGCGTCCTCGTAGCCCGCGATGGCCGAGTCGCGGGCCACCATCGTCGACTCCGAGATCGAGGGGATCCCCGCCAGCCCCAGCCTGGCCGACACCGTGCCCTCGTGCATCACGCCGTTGGCGGAAAGGCCCGGGTCCTCTTCGTGCAGAGCGATCACGCCGCCGCACAGGCGCTGATATTGCAGCGCCTTGCGCAGCATGCCCGCCGAGGCCACGGGGCGCCCGTCGTCGGTGAACCCGAGCGCACCGGCGTCACGGAGCTCGGCCATCTCGGTGAGCTCGGCGCCGCCGAGCCCCCGCGTGATCGACGCGAGGAATCCCACCGGCACCTGCGCCTGGCGCATGGCGGTGTCACACAGCGAGGTCAGGACCGGGGCGTCGTCGACGACCGGCGAGGTGTTGGGCATCGCGATGAGCGCGCAGAACCCGCCGGCCGCGGCGGCCGCGGTGCCGGTGCGGAGATCCTCCTTGTATTCCTGGCCCGGGGTGCGCAGGTGGACGTGGGGGTCGACGAGACCGGGGAAGGCGTGCTTGCCCGACCCGTCCATCACCTCGCCACCGGCGGGGGCCGGGAGCGAGTCGGGCGGGGCGAGCTCGGCCACAACCCCGGAGCGGATGAGCACGTCGCGCTCCTCGTCGAGCTCGGCGCGGGGGTCGAGCACGTGGACGCCGCGGATCAGGAGCTCGGCGGGCTCGAGCTCGCGCTGGAAGAGTCGCCGCTTCATGCCACCGCCGCCAGTATCGGAGTTCCCACCAGCAGTTCGTAGAGGACGGCCATGCGCACGGCGACCCCGGCCTTCACCTGCTCGCCGATCAGCGCCTGGGGCGAGTCGATGGCGTCGGCGGAGAGCTCGACGCCGCGGTTGACCGGGCCCGGGTGCATGAGCAGCTGGCGGGGCGCCAGGCGCGCGCTCGAGATCTGATAGCGCGCCGCGTACTCGCGCAGCGAGGGGATGAAGGACTCGTGCATGCGCTCGTGCTGCATGCGGAGGACGTAGACCACGTCGGCCTCGCCCAGGCGCTCGATCGTCGGCTGCACCGCGCACCCGAGCGCCTCGATCCCGCGGGGGATGAGGGTCGGTGGCCCGGTCACCGTGACCTCGGCGCCCATCCGGCGGAACGCGAGGATGTTCGAGCGTGCGACGCGCGAGTGGAGCACGTCGCCGACGATCCAGATGTTCACCCCGTCGAGCCCGCCGAGCGCCCGCCGAAGCGTGTAGACGTCGAGGAGCGCCTGGGTGGGGTGCTCGTGCTTGCCGTCGCCGGCGTTGATCACCGAGGCGTCGCACCATCCCGCGACCAGGCTCGCGGCGCCGACGTGGGGCGAGCGGATGACGATCGCGGCCGGGTCGTAGGCGGACAGGGTCTGGATCGTGTCCTTGAGCGACTCGCCCTTGTCCACGCTCGATCCCGTCGAGCGGACGCTGACCACGTCGGCGGACAGGCGCTTGGCCGCGAGCTCGAAGGAGGAGCTCGTCCGGGTCGACGCCTCGTAGAAGAGGTTGACGACGGTGCGCCCCCTCAGCGCCGGCACCTTCTTGATCTCCCGGCCCGAGACCTCGGCGAAGGACTGCGCGCGGTCGAGGATGCGCTCGATCCCCGCCCGGTCGAGATCCTCGATCGAGATCAGGTGCTTGGCGGTCACGCAGCCACCCTTCGTGGCTCGGCGGCCGGGCCGATGGTGACCTCGTCGTGGCCGTCGACCTCCTGCACCCTCACGTTCACGCGCTGGTTGCGCGAGGTGGGGAGGTTCTTGCCCACGTAGTCGGGGCGGATCGGGAGCTCCCGGTGGCCGCGATCCACAAGCACCGCGAGCTGAATTCGGGCCGGCCGCCCGTAGTCGAAGATCTGCTCGACGGCGGCCCGCACCGTGCGGCCCGTGTAGAGGACGTCGTCGACGATGACGATGGTGCGCCCGTCGATGGGGAAGTCGAGGTGGCTCGAGTGCACCACCGGCGCGCTGGGCCTGATCGACAAATCATCTCTGTAAAACGAGATATCCACATCGCCAAGGGGCACGGGCGCGTCGAGGAGCTCGCCCACGAGCGCGTGTAGGCGCGTCGCAAGCACGGCGCCCCGACGGTGGATGCCGACCACCGCCACCGCCCCGGCGGGGTTCTTCTCGACGATCTCATGGGCGATCCGCATCAGCGTGCGGCGCATGTCATCGTGGTCGAGGACGACCGTGGACTCTGGCAACGTGCCCCTTCCTGGTCTCGCTGGACCGGGTTAAAGGAACCGACGCCGATCAGCCTAGCAGCGGGCCCGGCGGGTTCGGGTCATCGGCCCCGTCGGGGCGCGATGCTCGGTAGAGCACGTGCGGCAGGCCCTTCCACACGACATCGCGCTCGTAGTCAAAGCCGGTTTTCTCCATCACCCGGCGCGAGGCTATGTTCGTGGGCAGGGCCATGGCGATGATGGTCTGGAGCTCGAGCCGGTCGAAGGCCACCGCCGTGCACGCGCCCGCAAGCTCGGTGGCCAGGCCCTCTCCCCAGCGGTCGGGAGCGATCGCCCAGCCCGCTTCGATTTCTCCCTCTCTGCCTACCATGGTGTGCTGGAGACCGCCGCGACCGACCATCGCCCCCGTGGCGCGGTCGCGCAGGAGCCACAGGCCAAAGCCGTAGCGAGCCCAGTGGTCGAGCTTGTCGGAGAGGATGTAGCGCAGCTGCGCGTCGCTCGGCGGGTCTTCCCCGGGCCACAGCGTCCCGGCGACGCGCGGGTCGCGCAGGAGCACGGCGAGCTCGTCGTGGTGGCGCGGGCGCAGGCGCTCGGCGATCATGCGCGCCGTCTCAACCGTGTCGAGGTCGCTCACGCAGGAGTCGGCGTCTTCTCGAAGCGCACGAGCTCGGGGCGGCCGCGCTCGGCGAAGGGGATCTCGATCGAGTCGAAGTCCCGGGGCAGCACAGTGTCGGAGAAGATCGCGCGCGCCTCGTCGCGCAGCACGGCGGCGGGATGACGGCTGGAGAGGTGGGTGAGGGCGAGCATCGCCACCTCGGCCTCGAGCGCGAGCGTCGCCGCTTGCGCCGCGGTCGAGTGTCCGGTCTCGGCGGCGCGGTCGCGATCCTCCTCGGCGAAGGTGGCCTCGTGGATCAGGAGATCGGCCCGGTGCGCGGCCACAGCGAGTGCCTCGCAGGGGACGGTGTCGCCGGAGATGACGATCTTGCGCCCGGGACGCGGTGGGCCGAGGACCTGATCGGGCGCCACACCGCCGACCGTCTCGCCGCGCTGGAGGCGGCCGAAGTCGGGCCCGGGGGCGAGCCCGAGCCGCACTGCCGCCTCGGTGTCGAAGGCTCCGGGCCGCTCGTCCTCGAACAGGGCATAGCCGAGGGCGGGCCCGCGGTGGCGCACCGGGAAGGGCGCGATCCGGTACCCGTCGCGGACGAGGACGTCGCCCGGCTCGAGCTCGATCAGGTCGAGCTCGAAGCTCACCCGTCCCGCGGCCCGGAGCGCCAGCACGATCAGCTCGCGCAGCCCGCGCGGACCGTGGACCTGGAGGGGCCGCTCGCGACCCCGCAGGTCGTAGGTCTTGAGCAGCCCGGGGAGCCCGAGCCAGTGGTCGGCGTGGAAATGGGTGATGAACACCTCGGTGAGCTCGGTGAGCCCGACCGACTGCATGAGCTGACGCTGCGTGCCCTCGCCGCAATCGAAGAGGATCCGGTCCCCCCCGCGCCTGACCAGGAGCGCGGGCAGACCGCGGCGCATGGTGGGAACCGAGGCGGCCGTGCCGGCGAAGAGAATCGAGAGGTCCATGGCCGGCCAGTGTGCCAGCACGCCGGGTTCGGGCGGCTTCGCGCCTTCGTGGATGCTGGCTCGGTGGCGTAGCATGCGACGCGGTAGGGCAACCAAGGGAGGGTAGGAAATGCTTAGAGATCTCGTTACCGCTGCTCGCGGCTCGAGCCGCAGGCGCGACGGAACCGGCAGCCGATTCCACGGGATCGCGCTGATCGCGACGCTGGTGGCGATGCTGGTCGCCGTCGCCGGGTGCGGCTCGACGGGCGCGACCTCGACCTCGAGCCCCGGTGCCGATCCGGCGAGCCTCGCTCCGGCCGGCTCGGCCGGCTACTTCTCGGCGGTCGTGCGGCCGAGCGGCTCGCTCGCCTCCGGTGCCCTCGACGCGGCGCGTGAGATCAGCCGTCTCAGCGACCCGTTCGGGGACCTCGTGCAAGCGGCAGACAGATCTGCGAGCGGCAGCGGATCCGGGTTCAACTACACGCGGGATATCGCGCCTTGGCTCGGCCCGCGCGTCGGCGTATTCGTGGACCCGACGCCCGGCATTCCCCTGTCCCACACGGCATACGCGGTGATCGCCGATTCGACAAATTCGAGCAAGGCGATGACATTCCTCGACAAGCTCCTGCGCCACGGCTCGGACAGTGGTTCGGTCGTCTCGCACAGCTACCGCGGGACCTCGTACGACACCTCCGGGCAGAGCATCGGCGGGCAGGCGGGCGCGATCGTCAAGGGCTTCGCGGTATATGGCTCAGTCCCGGGAGTCGAGAAGGTGATCGACACCGCCAGCGGCGGTTCGTCGCTGGCCGGGGCGTCCGCCTACCAGAGCAGCGGCGCGGCCACAGCCTCCGGAGCGCTGGCCGGCGGATACCTGAACTACGAGTCGCTGGTGAGCCTCATTTCCGAAAGCGGCGGCCCCGCCGCGGCCGAGGCGCCGCTACTGGGCCTGACCCTCGCCAAGGCCGGCGTGCACTCGGTCGGATTCACCCTCTCGGCCACCGGCAGCGCGCTCGCGATGAACGTCTTCACCTCGCTGCCGGTCAGCAACGGCGCGAAGACCCGGACCGCCAGCTCGGCGCTTGCCACGCTTCCGGGCGACGCCTGGTTCGGTTTCGGTCTCGGCAACCTTGGTGCCGGTGTGTCCCGGGGCCTCGCGGAGCTCGGCGGCACCAGCGGCGGCTCGGCCGGCGCGAGCGGCATCTTCTCTCTGCTCGACAGCCACCTCCACGGGCTGCGGATCGAGCGCGACATCCTCCCCTGGCTGGGCGACGCCGGCCTGTTCGTAACCGGCGACAACCTTCAGACGCTCGGCGGGGCACTAGTCATCCACTCGACGCGTCCGGCGGCGTCGAAGGCTGCCGTGCCGCGGATCCGTGCCGCGCTCGCCGGCATTCGAGGGGTGGTCGTGCGGACAGCGTCGATTCGCGGCGCCGACGCCGCTATCAGCGTGTCCAAGGCGGGGCTGCCGTTCGTCGTCTACATCGTCGACGGGAACGGTCGCTTCGCCATCGCGCTCGGCGCTCAGGCCGCGGAGCAGGCCCTGCGGCCAAGCAGCACGCTCGCGAGTTCGGCCGTCTACCACTCCGCAAGCGACGAGCTCGGCCAGGGGATTCAGCCCTCCTTCCTCCTCTCGATTCCGTCGCTCGCAGCGCTCGTGCTTCCACACATCGGCGCGGCGACCGCGGCCAAGGTGAGTTCGTATGTGCAAGCGTTCACGGTCCTGGCGATCGGGGCGCAGCGCAGTGGCTCCAAGGTGACCTCGCGGTTGGTGGTCGGACTGCGGTGACGCTCATGCGCTGCGCGGCGGGTAGAGCAGGCGCTGCGCTCTGGCCATGAGATCGTCGGGCACGGCCTCGGGATCGATCAAGCGCTCGAGCGCGAGGCCGTTGACCAGGGCCAGTGTGACGATCGCCCACGACTCGGCACCGAGGGGGGTCGAGGTCTCCGCCGCGAGCGCGGCGAGACCGTCGCGCATACGGCGATAGCGCGCAGCGAACTGCTCGAGGAGCTCGGGCTCGCGTGCGGCGTGGACCCAGAACTCGATCACGAGCAGCGCCCAACGCTGAGCGCGCTCCTCGACCGGACGCCCGGCAAGGTGGCGCAGCCGCGACGGCCCGAGCGGGTGCTCCGCGAATAGAGACGCGATCTCCTCGAGACGCTGATCGATCAGCTCGTCGACCAATGCGAGGAAGAGGCCCGCCTTGCTCTCGAACGCCGAATACACCGCGCCCTTGCTGTAACCCGCCTCCTCGGCCACGGCCTCCAGCGTCGTGCCGTGATAGCCGTCACGATAGAAGCGCCGCTCGGCCACCTCGAGCAGCTCGCTGCGCGTCAGCGCCGTGCGAGCCGACCGCGACAAGCGGCTTTGCGCCATCAGGGCTCCTTCGTCCACACAGCCATACCGAGGGTACGCTAACACCGTCGGTACGCGGGCGGACTGCCTGGCTCGCCCGGCCTCCGTATAGACTCGCGCCGGTGAAGTCAGCGGGGGCGTGGCGGCTCGTCGTGTCGATCGCCGGGGCGATCGCTCTCGGCACGTTCTACTCGGTCTTGCGTGGCAATTCGTCGGGCGCGCGCGATCTGCTCAGCAACGTCAGCGCCCCTTGGCTGATCCTCCCTCTGCTCGGCGGCCGGTTCGCCTGCGGTGGGCGACCGTTGCTCGGCGCTCTCGTTGGCGTCCTCGTGACCTTCGGAGCGCTCGTAGCGTTCAACCTGACCGGCAGCCTCGTGCATGGCCTCGGACCGCATCGCACGATCGAGGAAACGCTCAGGACGTTGGTCGAGAACGGCATGCTCTTCCGCGTGGGGATCGCGTCCGGAGTCGCGTTCGGAGCGCTGGGCGCCGGGTTGGCCGGCGCGCGTTCCACCCTGTTGATAGCTGTCTGCGCCGGGCTCTTCATGCTCGAGCCGCTGGCCTGGGCGGCGGCGGCAATCTGGCGCGGCGTTCCGATGGCCACGAACGCGAGTTACTTCCCGCTTTGGGGAATCGAGGCAGGCGTCGGATTCGCGCTCGCGGCGCTTGTCTGGCGGCTGCGGCGGCGAACCGACTAGCCGAGCTCGCCTCATCGCGGCAAGCGCCCGACTCGCCGACGGCCGTGCCATCCCGTGGCCGGTCCGGTGCCGAGCTGCCAGCTCCGGCATGTTCGCTATCACGTACAACTGTTCCGACCGGCGCTTCCGCGGAGTTGTGGTCGAGCTGCACGCTAAGCTCCCCCTCGCCCCGCGCCCGTAGCTCAGGGGATAGAGCGTCCGCCTCCGGAGCGGAAGGTCGCAGGTTCAAATCCTGCCGGGCGCGCTCCGCGCCGCGTACGCTTCGGCCATGCCCATCCCGCGTTTTCTCAAAGGTCGTGGCGCCAAGGAGCCGGCGGTATCGATTGGTGACCCTCGGCTCGAGGGTTGGGAGTCGGTGAGCGTGCTCGAGGATGAGAAGACGGCGGTCGCGTGGCGCAACCAGCTCAGGGCCCTGGGGGTCGACGCGAGCTGCGTGGCCGATCACCCGCTCGACCGGTTCGGGCGCGGCGATATCTATCTCGTGGTCCCGCCGGAGCAGTGGTCGCAGGCCAACGAGATCATCGAAGGCCTGGAGTGAGCTAAGGCTAAGCGCCCTCGAGCGCCTCCTGCGCGTGCCGGTGGGCGAGCGCCGCCTCCTCGGCGCGCGCGCGGGCGGCCGCGAGCGCCTCCTCGGCATCGTGGAGCGACGCGGCGGCGCGGTCGCGGCGCTCCTGCGCGGTGCCCAGGTCGCGGGCCGCGCGCTCGGCGAGACGCCCGGCGCCCGTTTCGGCCTTGCGGGCGGCCTCGAGCCGCTCGGCGCGCTCGCGGGCGGAGGCGGCGCGGGCGGCGCCCTCGGGCTCGGGCCAGCGCGCGCGCCCACGACCCGGCGACGCCGCCGGCGCGTCCCCCCCGCCGGTAAGTTCGGCGCCAGCCGAACTTACCCGGAGTCGGCGCCAGCCGACTCCGCCGA
>Ga0302325_10020143_pt1 | contig 13993 bp, 13 predicted proteins | sample Palsa_T0_2_FD_201948 | JGI IMG/M metagenome (GOLD analysis project Ga0302325, IMG submission 201948) | Peat permafrost microbial communities from Stordalen Mire near Abisko, Sweden - Palsa_T0_2 | ecosystem: Environmental > Terrestrial > Soil > Palsa > Peat permafrost | place: Sweden: Abisko... | reverse complement strand
CTGCGGGAGGAGGCAGCGCCGATCTCGCGCCGGCTCGCCGAGGTCAAGGGGCTCTCCAACCAGATGATCCGGCGCCTCGAACGGCTCGAGACCGACCTCCTGGCCGAACGGCATGCACGCGTCGACGACCTCGCGCTGCTCGTCGACCTGATCACCAGCCAGTGGCGCGCCCTCAACGAGCGGCTCGACCGGATCGAGAACGCGCTCGAGCCGCGGGCGGCTGTCCTGCCGCTGCGTCCGGCCGACGCCGGTTGAGCCGATGTCGAGACGACGAATGGTCGAGCTCGCTGACGACGAGATCAGCTTCCTCGCCGCCGGGCTCGAGTACCTCGCGCTGCGCCTGCGCGATCACCCCGGCGACCCCGACCTCGCCCAGCTGGCCGGGGGGGCCGGGGCGCTGACGATAATCGCTGGCATCGAGTCGTCGCTCGCCGACGCGGCGGACATCGGCTAGCGTTCGCGTCGGCTCGCGGGTCGTCCAGGCCGGGCGCTTAGGCGGGGAGAATGAGCTCGAAGCGCGAGCCGCGGCCGAGCTCGGATTCGAACTCGATGCGGCCGCCGAGCGCGTGCGAGAGCTCGCGCGCGATCGTCAGACCGAGACCCGTCCCGTGGTTTCCGCCCGAGAAGAAGGGCCGGAACAACCGCTGGCGGTCGGCCTCGCCGATCCCCGGCCCGCTGTCGGCGACCGAGACGTGCACCGAGCCGTTGGCCTGGGCGAGCTCGAGGGTGATCCGGCCGCCGTCCGGGGTCGCGCGGAAGGCGTTCGAGAGCAGATTTCCGACGATCTGGAGCACGCGATCGCCGTCGGAGACGATCACGGGCCTCGCGCTCAGCTCAAGGTCGTAGTCGATCCCGCGCTGGCGGGCCTGCTCGGAGAAGGTGTCGAACGCGCGCTCGACCAGGCGCTCCATCCCGACCTCCTCGCGCATCACGGTGAAGCGATGGGCGTCGAGACGCGCGAGGTCGAGGATGTCGCCGACGAGCCGTTCGAGGCGCCTCACCTCCGCCTCCACCGTCTCGAGCGAGCGCGAACGCAGTTCAGGGCTCTCCAGCAGCCCCTCGCTGAGCGCGGCGACGTGCCCGCGGATCGCGGTCAGCGGCGTCCGCAGCTCGTGCGAGACCGACATCAGGAAGTTCCGCTCGCGGCTCTCGGTGAGCTTCAGCCGCTCGGCCATCTCCGCAAAGCGCGCGGCGAGCCGTCCGATCTCGCCCGCCGCGTTGCGAGGCACCGCGACGTCGTAGTCGCCGCCGGCGACCCTGTCGGCCTCTCGCGCAAGCGCGAGCACCGGCGCCACAAGCCGGCGGGAGAGGTAGAAGGCGAGCGCGCCCGCCACGAGCAGCCCGCCGACCCCGGCGAGCGCGAGCCGGCGCAGGAGCGCGAAGACGAAGGCGTCCGTCTGGCTCGTCTTCTTGGCGATGATGATCGCCCCGATCGGGCTCCCCCCGACCCGGACGGGTGCCGCGACCGCGTTGTAGGTCCCCTTTCCCGGGATCGGGTCGAACTCGAAGCTCAGGGAGCGACCCGAGGTCCAGTCGACCTTGGTCAGGTTCAGCTGGGGAAGGCCCGAGTCCTCGCCCGGGAAGGGGCTGACCGGCCCGTCGAAGTAGATCAGGTCGCCGGTCGCACGGTCGAGGTCTTTCCCGGCGAAGGTCGGCGCCCGCCGCGAGTCGCCCTTCTTGGGGGAGGCGAAGTCGGCACTGACCGCCCGCTGGTAGAGCGACGCGATCCCCGTGGCCTCGCTCCGCAGCTCGCTGATCGTCTGGGCGCGCGCGAAGCTGCGCAGAAGCTGGATCGCGATCAGCGCCGAGACGATCCCCGCGAGCGCGATACCCGCGAGGAACAGGAGCGGCAGCCGCACGCGCAGGGAGAAGAACACCTACGCGAAGGCTAGACTCGAGTGGGGCTCAGGCGCTGGGCTCAGGCGCTGTCGGCGTCTTGAGGATCTCACGCGCGGTCGAGACCTTGTAGCCCACGCCCCACACGGTCACGATCGGGGACGCCTCGCCCAGCTTGCGCCGCAGCTGGCGGACATGGACATCGACCGTGCGGGTGTCGCCGGCGAAGGTGTAGCCCCAGACACGCTCGAGGAGCTGGTCGCGGGTGAGCACGAGCCCGCGGTGGTCGAGCAGCTCCCAGAGCAGGTCGAACTCCTTCGGGGCGAGCTGGACCTCCGCTCCGGCAACGCGCGCCTCACGACGGCCCGAGTCGACGCGCAGCTCCCCGTGCTCGATCACCTCGGTCTGGAGATCGCGCCGTTCTGGCGCTGAGCGGCGCAGGATCGACTTGATCCGCGCGACGAGCTCGCGGGGGTTGAACGGCTTGGTGAGGTAGTCGTCCGCGCCGACCTCGAGCCCGATGATCTTGTCGACGTCCTCGTCGCGCGCGGTCAGCATCAGGATCGGCACGTCGGAGTCCTGGCGCAGCCGCTTGCAAACCTCGAGCCCGTCGATGTCGGGCAGCATCAGGTCGAGGACGACGAGCGAGGGCGCCTGCGCCTCGGCCAGGCGCAGGGCGTCAGTCCCCGTCGCGGCCGTACGCACGTCGTAGCCCGCGTTCTTGAGGTAGAGGGAGACGAACGAGGCGATCGACTTCTCGTCCTCGACGACCAGGATGTTCGAGACCGGGCTCGCCACGCGCCGACCGCTAGGGGCCCACATCGCCGAAGCTCGCGGGAACCGCGACCCGGGCAAAGGAGGCGGGCCTGCCTCCGTCGAGGGCGAGCACACCGGTCGAGAAGTTCGAGTTCGCGCTCACGTTGATCATGCCCCTGCCGACCGCGGAGACGTCGATGCCGCTCCCGACGAGCTCGACGGTGTAGCTGCCCGCGGGGAGCAGAAAGCGCACCTGGGAACCGGAGTAGATGGTGACGCCCGACCCGCTGCGCCCGTTCGCGCCCTCCACCGAGATCGCGTCGCTCGTGTTGTCGGGGTTGTAGTGAAAGATGAGCAGCGACCCCTGGTCGAAATAGCCGAAAATGACGCCCTGTCCGGTCACGACGAGCGACCCGTTCGCGCCGCTGACCGCGAGCGAGCCCCCGCCGCCGGCACCGGCGGGTGAGGCCGCGAGGGCGCCCGGGGCGGCGGCGAGGGGCCCCAGGACGAGGCCGACGACCAGCGTGAGAAAGACTCGGCGCATAAGCAAGGAAGTATGTCTTGCCGAACGTGTCGGCGGGTTGACGGAAACGTAAGGAGTTTCGTCAACTCGCACAACCTGCCCCTCCCTCACGGTTAGGCTTCCGGGTGCCGTGTCGATCCTTCGCCGTCGGCGCCGGGACGCAGCCGCTCCCGCGGCGCCCTTGTCCCGGCGTCCCAACGTCGGCCTTCTCCGCCGGGAACGCCGCTCGTTGCTCGCCGTCCACGAGCGCAAGGTGGCCGATCTCGGCGGGCTGACGGTGGAGATGTACCGGTTCGGCTCCTGGCGCAGTGACCTGCTCCAGGAGCGCTGCGCCGAGCTCGTCGGGATCGAGGCGCGGCTGGCCGACATCGACGCCCTGCTCGGCAGCGGCCCCGCCGCGGGGACGACGCGCTGCGTCTGCGGCGCGGCGCTGCCCGCCGGCGCCCAGTTCTGCTCCAACTGCGGACGGACGGTCTCCGGGCGCGGCGAGGGCCGCGCCCCCGACGACACGGTCATCGAGCGGCGCCCGGCGCGCGAGGGCTGAGTGTCGCGGCGCGCGGAGGCGCGGCGGACAGCCGCACGCGCCCTGACGGCGCGCTGCCCCCGCTGCGGGGCGCGACGGGAGACGGCCCAGCTCTACTGCCTCGAGTGCGGACTCGCGCTTCCGCCGCTCGCGGGAAGGCTCCCCGCGCTTCGCCGGGCCTGGGTGAGCCACCTCGGCTGGTACCCGGGCGACTTCGTGTGGCTCGCACTCGCGACGGCCGCGGTCGCGACGGCCGGCGCGGCGGCCTCGATCGCATTCGGGCAGTCGCGAGGGGTCGGGCGAGTGGCGACGATCCTCGCCCCGACACCTCCCACGACCGCGGTCGCCGAGCGCAGCGAACCCGACGGGGAGACGCGCTGGCCGCCGGGCCAGGGGGGCTGGACCGTCGTCCTCGCCTCCCTGCCCTCCTCCGGCGGGAGACGGACGCCCGAGGCGATCGCCGCGCGTGCCGCGGCGGCCGACCTCCCCCAGGTGGGCATCCTCCCCTCGTCGTCCACCGCAACCCTCCGGCCCGGCTACGACGTCGTTTTCAGCGGCATCTACGGCACCCCGGCTGACGCCCAGACCGCTCTGCGCAGCGTTCAGGCGCGCGGCTACGGAGGTGCCTATGCGAGTCGCATCTCCCCCTAGCTTGGCCGTCCGACTTGATTAAACGGCTCTTTGAGTTTCCAGGATAGAAAACATTTGTAACAGGATGGCGAACCGTGTAGAGTCATGACCCGAGGGTGTCGCGGTCGATGTTAGCGACCTCCTAACACCCTCATACACCCGTTTTGTCACACCGCGACGGAGGAGATGGGCAACAGGTATGGACGAGCGGATCGTGCATATTCAGCATTGTATGTATCAATACTCGCGAGCAATCTATCGATCGATCAAAGATCTGATCGATCCCTACGTCGACGGCCGAACCCAGCTCGGCTACCGGCGTGAGGTGCTCGCGGCCTGCGAAGGCACGATGGAGCGACTCGCGGCCGATCCGCACTATTTCGCACGGCCGGACCGGGCGCTTTTCCAGGACATCCGGCGCTACTTCCCCATCACCGTCCAGGCACAGGTCGCCTGGACCGTGACCCACGGTGTCGAGGCCGCGGTCGAGTTCATCGACGAGCAGATCGAGTCGGGGGCCTTCGAGCGGGGAACCGCGCACTGCCACGCTACGACCCGCAAGGGCAAGCCGTGTCAGCGTACCCCGCTGCCGGAGCGGGACTACTGCCCGTCCCACCAGCACCTCGAGCGCTCGCCCGTGGCGGCCTGACACCACCGGGCTCGGCCCGACAGGCGAATGTCGGCGGCCACCCGCCGAGCGATAAGCTCGGCTGGCCGGAATGAGCCACGACACCGACAAGTTGATCCGCCAGCTCTCGCTGGTGGCGTTCCTCATGGCCGAGCTGCGTCCGCTGACCGCACGCGACATCAAGTCGAACGTCGAGGGCTACCAGGAGATGAGCGACGAGGCCTTCGCGCGGCGCTTCTACTCCGACCGCGCCGAGCTCCTCGGCCTCGGCGTCCCGCTCGACTCCCAGCGCGACGAGTTCACCGGCGAGGAGCTCTACACCCTCCGCTCGGAGCGCTACTTCCTGCCGCCGATCGACCTCGACGACGACGAGCTCGCCGCGCTCCAGACCTGCCTTTACCTGCTCGAGGGCCGCTTCGCCTACGCCGAGCCGCTCCGGCTCGCCCTCCAGAACCTGGCGCTCGGACGCTCCGCCGGGGTTCTCGAGCGCGCTCCCACGGCGACGGCGGTCAGCGTCGAGGTCTCCGATCCCGACTACACCCCCGAGCTTCAGGGGCGCCTCGGCAAGCTCGAGGCTGCGATCTCCAAGCAGCGGACGGTGCGGTTCGACTACTGGTCGATCGCTCGCGATGATGAGCGCGAGCGGACGATCAATCCCTATGCGCTGCTGCCCGAGAACGGCACCTGGTACGTGATCGGCATCGATCTCGCCGACTCGGTCGTGAAGAACTTCCGCGTCTCCCGGATCCGCTCGGAGATCCGCTTCGCGACCCGCCGCGAGCGCGACTTCCGGGTGCCCGAGAGCTTCGACATCGAGCAGTTTCGCGGCCGGGCCGACTGGCAGTTCGGCGAGGTGGCCGGCGAGGCGAAGCTCGCTGTCGCGCCCGACACGGCCTGGTGGGTGAGGCGCGAGTACTCCGGACCGCGAAACCGCGTCGAGGGGGGCATCTTCACGACGCAGTACGCCTCGCTGCCGCTGCTCGCACGCTGGATCCTCCGCCAGGACGGGCGCGCGGTCCCGCTCGAGCCCTCCGGCCTGCGCCGCCTGGTGATCGAGGGCGTCCGCGCGGCGCGCCGGGCGCACGAGGGCACCCCGCCGGTGCCCGCGGCCGAGCAGCGGCTTCCCGGGCATGCGCCCCCGTCGGAGCGCCAGGCTGGGCCCGTCGCCCCGGAGCGCTTCGGCGTCCTCCAGTCTCTCCTCGCCTACCTGCTCGCGGCCTGCGGCGAGAGCCCGAGCGCGGTCATCCAGGCCCACGAGCTCGTGGAGCGGTTCACGATCCCGCCCGAGGCGCTCGAGGAGCACCTCTCGCTTCTGAACCTCGTCAACTTCGGCGGTGGCTGCTACGCGGTCTACGCCGAGCTGCACGGCGAGGAGGTCCACATCGACAAGGAGCTCTTCGGCGACACCTTCCGGCGGGCGCCGCGGCTGACCCCGCTCGAGGCCCGCGCCGTGCGCCTCGCGCTCGAGTTCGTCGGGCCGATGATCTCGGCCGAGTCGAGCTCGCCGCTGGCTCGCGTGCGCGCCAAGCTCGAGGAGGCATTCGGGGCGTTCGATCTCGCCCAGACGCCCACGCCGCAGGCAGGTGCCGAGGAGGATCTCGTCGCGACGCTGACTCAGGCGATCAACCGGCAGCGGCTCGTCGAGCTCGAGTACCTGAAGCCCGACGCGGTCGAGGTCGAGACGCGGACGATCGAGCCCTACGGGATCGAGCGCCGCCTGCCCCACTGGTACGTGCACAGCTGGGACGTCGACCGCGACGCCCCGCGCAGCTACCGTCTCGACCGCACCCGGACCGCGAAGCTGCTGCGACGCGGTTTTCTGCCGCGCGAGGGCTTCGACCGCTCCGCGATGCACCACGCGACCACCGCGCGCGTCTGGTACTCGCCCGCCGTCGCCCGCTGGGAGGTCGAGAAGGGCGCGATCCCGCTCCTCGACGGGGCGGCGGTCGCCGAGCGCGCGGTGGGCAGCCCCGACTGGCTCGTCGGAGAGGTGCTCAGCTTCCGCGGTGAGGCCGTCGTGATCGAGCCGCAGAGCCTGCGTGAGCTCGTCGCCCTGAGGGCACGCGAGCTCGAACGTGAGCTGCGCCCGGCGCGGGCCGCCGGCGAGGAGTCGCCCACCGCGGCGCGGCTCCGGCGCGGCACCGCGACCGAGCCCCCCGAAGCGGCCTCGCCAGGGCCGGCGCTTCCGGCCGCCGAGGGTCCCGCGCGCTAACCCGCGAGTCACGGGGGCAGGTCCCTCCGGCGCCGGTCGCGGGTAGGCCCGAGGTGCGGCGGAGACGACACGGATCGGGCGGCGTCCTGCGCGTGGGTCACACTTGGGCACGGCCATCATCGATGCATGAATCGAGTATCGTGCTAGCAGGCGCACCCGAGGGCCTCGGGGGTCGGAGCCCGGCGTGCCCGTCTCTGCCCGGATGAGAACGACCCTGAAACGCGCAGTCGGACGGATTCCCGGTGCCAACGGGAACGGCTTTCCTTCCGCGCTGCCCGAGGCGGCGAGGGTCGCGCTCTACCACGCCGACGCACCGCTGGCGCGCTCGGGCCTGCGCCGCCTGACGCGCGCGCTCGTCCTCGTCGCCCTCGGCCTCCTCGCGCTCCTCCTCGGAGCGGGCGGTGGAGCGTTCCTCTGGTTCGACAAGTCCGTCGCCGCGGTGCAGGTGCTCACCCCGGCGCTCTCGCGCGCCGAGAAGGAGCTCTCTCTCCCGCTGCCCGGCAAGCCCGCCGTGGCCCTGGTGATCGGGCTCGACACGCGCTCGGGGCCCGCGTCCGGCTCCGACAACACCGACGCGATGATGCTCGTGCGCGCCGACCCGGCGGCCAAGACGATCTCACTCCTGTCGTTTCCGCGCGACCTGAACGTGCCGATCTACTGCTCCGGCGCAGTGATCGCCCAGGACCGGATCAACGACGCGCTCGCGCGCTGCGGTCCGAAGGGGGTGCTCGAGACCGTCGCCCACCTGACGAACGTGCCGATCAACTACCTGATCACCGTTGACTTCCACGGGTTCAAGAAGATCGTCAACGAGCTCGGCGGGATCTGGATCGACGTCGACCGCACCTACTACAACAAGAACGTCGGCACCGCGTCGACCGACTACTCCAACATCGACCTCCAGCCCGGCTACCAGCTCCTCCAGGGCGGCGCGGCGCTCGCCTTCGTGCGCTTCCGCCACACCGACTCCGACCTCTACCGGCTCGCACGCGAGCAGGAGTTCGTGCGCGCGATCAAGGAGCAGGTCGCAAACAACTTCGATCCGCTCCGGCTGCCCGCGCTCGTCTCCGCCGTGACCTCGAACATCCAGCTCGCCTCGAAGACCCACGTCAGCGACTCGACGGTGCTCGAGTACGCGCTCTTCGGGGCGACCCTGCCCGCCGGGCACGTCTACCAGGTCAGCATGGCGGCGGCGCAGCTCTCGGCCGTCGACGTCGGCGGAGCCGATGAGCTCGGCGCGACGCAGGCGACGATCGAGCAGGCGGTCTCCCAGTTCGAGCATCCGAAGGTCATCGGCGCCCACCGGGCCGCACCCACAGCGCGCGCGCCCGCCAAGCCGCGTGTCGCGGCTCCGGCGGTCTCCGCGACCACCCTGACCGTCCTCAACGGCAGCGGCGTTCCCGGCGCCGCGGCGATCGCCGCCGGCCTCCTGCACGCTCGCGGCTACCCGGTGCTTCCCCCGCCGGGAGAGGCGCCGGCCGACGCGCCCTCGATGAACTACCCCGAGACCGAGATCTACCTCGCGGCGCTAGAGCCGCGGGCGCTGGCCGCCGCGGCGAAGCTCGCGAAGCTGATCGGTTCGGCGCGGGTGAACACCGTCCCCGCCGACCGACGTCTGCGAGCGCTCGCCCCGAGGGCGATGCTGGTCGTGGTGCTCGGCCGCAGCTTCACCGGGCAGCTCGCGCCGGCCCAGCTCTCGGTCGGGCGAGAGGAGACGGGGGCGCCGGCCGCCGCGGCGCAGGTCCAGTCGAACCCGAGCGTCGGGCGCGCCCTGCTCGCACCGCTCGTCCATAAGGTCCCCTTCGCGCTCGAGACCCCGACGGTCCTCGAGCGCACCTCCCAACCCGACGACCTGGGCGGCGACCAGGCGGTCCGCGTCTACCCGATCACCAAGGACAGCACGGCGGTCCGGCTCGTCTTCGTCACCGGCGCCGACCAGTTCTGGGGAATCGAGGAGACCAACTGGTCGGGGGCGCCCGTTCTCGGCGACGACAACCTCCAGCGAACGCTCAAGGGGCGCACCTACGACCTGTACTACACAAGCGGCCAGCTCCACATGGTCGTGCTGCACGTCGGCGACGCGAGCTACTGGGTCGTCAACTCGCTCCTGAACGACCTCTCGAACGCAACGATGATCGCGATCGCCGAGGGCCTAGCGCCGCTCGCGCACACCCCCCTGGCAGTCCCCGCCGGCCCGTAGACCGGCCCGGGGCTCGGCGTGCAGAAGGTCCCGGGCGGGTCCGAACCGGCGAACCCTCCAGATCGGCGCCCGCTACCCCGTCGGCAGGCGCAGGATGAAGGTCGATCCTTCGCCCGGGCTCGAGCGCACCTCGAGTGCGCCGTCGTGTGCCTCGGCGATCGCCCGGGCGATGTAGAGACCCAGGCCGCTTCCCGGCTTGGCGGAGGTGCTCCTGACGCGGCCGAACTTCTCGAAGACGAGCCCCTGGTCCTCGGCCGCGATCCCGGCCCCGTGGTCGACGACCTCGACGCTCGCGTGGCCGTTCTGTGCGCTTGCCCGCACCTCGATCAGCGAGCCCTCGGGCGAATACTTGATGGCGTTGTCGATCAGGTTGGTCAGGACCTGGCGCAGCCGTGCGGGGTCGCCGCGGACGTCCGGGAGCGTCGCGGGCAGCGAGGCGGAGATCCGGATCCCCTCGCGGCCGAGCTCCGCGGCGGCGATCGTGTCGCTGACCAGGAGCCCCAGGTCGAGCTCGCGGAAGCTGTAGCTGAAGGTCCCCTCGTCGATCCTCGAGCTGTCGAGCACCTCGGTGACGAGCGCCGCGAGGCGATCGATCTCGTCGGCGATCAGGGCGAGGAACGCGTCACGCTGCTCGGCGCTCAGCTCCCGCCAGCGCCGGCGCAGGGTCTGCGCGGATCCGATCACCGCGGCCATCGGGGTGCGCACCTCGTGGGAGACGAGCGAGACGAAGTCGGCGCGCAGGCTCGAGAGACGCCGCAGCTCCTCGACGGTCCGCCGCTCCGACTCGTAGGCCGCATCGGCGAGATCGGCGCGCCGGGCGAGTTCGTCGCGCAGCTGCTCGGCCTCACGGGCTCTCGCCTCGGCCTCGGCGCCTTCGATCACGAGGCGTCTGACCAGCCAGCCGACGATCAGCGCCATCAGCGTCTCGAGGCCGGTCTGCAGCTCGACGAGCCTCCAGCTGTAGTGGACGTGCAGCGCGCCGACGCGGAGCTTCTCGAATCCCGCGACGATCGGTGCCGACGCTGCCGCCAGCACCAGGCCGCCGAGGATCTCGAAGCGCACACACGCGGCCGCGAGATCGATGTAGAGGAGCTGCTGGACGGGCGTCCCGGCCTCGAAACTGAACACGAGCACGTATCCCACGACGATCGCCGTGTCGAAGAGCTGGGCGAGAAGGCTCTGGAGGCCGGAATGGGCCTCGCCGATCCGCGAGCGGGCGAGGGCGAAGAACGCGATGGTGCCGAGCGCGAAGGCGGCCGTCGTCAGCCAGGCCCACAGCTCCCACCCCGACGGGTACGCCGCGACCGCAACGATGGCGAGGACGAACGGGAAGACGACCATACGGACGATCGAGATCCAGCGCTCGACCCCCCTCAGCCGCATCATCCCCCCAGTCGGGAGAGCGCCCAGCGGGCATGCTCGGCGAGGAGCTCGTCGTGGCCGGCGGCGTAGCGGCGAAGTCGCGCGCGGCTGCCGCTGCCCGGGCGTCCGAGGTTTCCGAGCGCGACGAGCGCGTTTCGGCGCAGAAAGCGGGCGTCGTTGCGCGGGACGTAGAGCCGGCGCACGGCATCCTCGCTGGCGGCGGCCTCGTCGGAGAGCCAGGCGAGGAGGTCGACGTGCGCAGCGGGGTCGGCGGCCATCCCCGCGCGGCGACGCTCGACGCCGCGGTTCCACGGGCAGGCCTCCTGGCAGATGTCACAGCCGTAGACCTGCGCGCCGAGCGCCGCGCGGTATGGCTCGGGAATCGGCCCGGGCACCTGCGTCCAGTAGGAGAGGCAGGCCGTGGCGTCGAGCACGCCGGGCTCGTCGAGCGCCCCGGTCGGGCAGGCCTCGACGCAGAGCGTGCAGGAGCCGCAGCCTTCGCGTAGCGGAGGAGTCGGCTCGAGCTGCGCCGCGGTGACGAGCGTCCCCAGGACGACCCAGGAGCCGTGCCGCGGGGTGATCAGCATCGTGTTCTTGCCGTAGAAACCGACCCCGGATCGCGCGCCCGCCTCGCGGTCGACGTGGTCGTTGGAGTCGACGAGAACGCGGTAGGGCGCGCCGAGCTCGGCGCCGAGCACGTCGAGCGCCTCGCGCAGCTTCGCGTAGCCGTCGCGCCAGGCATAGCGTGGGAGGCGTCCCGCGCCGGGCGGCCGCTCCGGCTCGGGTGCGTAGTAACAGAGCGCCGCCGACACGACCGAGCGCGCGCCCTCGACGAGGAGCTCGGGGTGGCAGGAGACCTCGGGTCGAGCCATCGTGAAACGCAGACGCCCGAAGAGTCCCCGCGCGCGGCGCTCCCGGATGTGGCGCTCTGTCCCCAGGTAGGCCTCCGCGCGGGCGACTCCGACGGCGTCGAGCCCGAGCTCGAGCGCACGCCGCGTCAGCTCCTCGCCGGTCATCGTCGGACATTCTGACAGGCGAATCGACCGGACCCTGACGCTCACTCGCGTACGATCGGCTTGTGAAGGCGATTCGCATCCACGAGGAGGGCGGCCCCGATGTCCTCCGCTACGAGGAGGTGCCGGACCCGCTTCCCGGGCCCGGCGAGGTGCTCGTCGAGCTGCGCGCGGCCTCGCTCAACCGCCTCGACCTCTGGCTGCGCAAGGGCCTCCCTTCGGTCGCAAAGCCGCGCATCCTCGGCGCCGACGGCGCCGGGGTGATCGCCGGCACCGAGGAGCGCGTCGTGATCGACCCCGCACTCGACCACGCGGGCGGCGTCGCACTCGGCGAGCACCGCGACGGCACCCACGCCGAGCTGATCGCCCTCCCCCGCTCTGCCCTTCATCCCATCCCGGCGGGGCTCTCCTTCGAGCAGGCGGCGGCGTTTCCGCTCGTCTTCGAGACCGCCTACCGCATGCTCGTGACCAAGGCGGCGGTCGAGCCGGGCGAGTGGGTGCTGATCTGGGGCATCGGGAGCGGCGTCGCGACGGCGGCGCTCGCGATCACGAAGGCACTCGGCGGGCGCGCGATCGTCACCTCGAGCAGCGATGCGAAGCTCGCCCGCGCCCGCGGGCTCGGCGCCGATGCGACCCTCAACCACACCTCCGACGACATCCCCGCGCGGGTGCGGGAGCTCTCCGGCGGCGGCGCGCACGTCGTCTGCGACCACGTCGGCCAGACGACCTGGACGCGGAGCCTCGCCTCGGCGCGCAAGGGCGGCAGGATCGTCGTCTGCGGGGCGACCTCGGGGCCCAATCCCCCCGCCGCGCTCCATCGGGTCTGGTGGCGCGAGCTGACGATCTTCGGCTCCTCGATGGGAACCCCCGCCGACTTCCTCGGCGCCTACGATCTGATCGCCTCGGGGAGAGCGCTTCCGGTCGTCGACTCCATCTTCCCGCTCGCGGAGGCCGCGAGGGCGCACGAGCGCCTCGAGGGAGGCGAGCAGTTCGGCAAGGTCATCCTCCGGATCCCCGCCTGATCCCAGCGTGCACCCGCCGAGGAGCAACCGGGAGACCCACCGCTCGAGCCGGCTCGCGCAACCGAGCGCGCGGCCCCAAGCTCGGCTGGGTCACGCGCCCGACGCTCGGATCAGCGTCATGACCATCCCGGCCCCCGCCGGCAGCCGGCGGCCGATCGATGGCCGCCTCGGTCTCTCCGAACCCGCGTGCGGGGAGCGAGGAGGGTGAGACTCCAGCACGTCTCGGTCGTGATCCCACGCGGGGCGGAGGCGCCTGCCCGGGCGTTCTACGGCGAGCTGCTCGGCCTCGAGGAGCGTGAGGTACTGCCGACGCTCGACCCCCTCTCGTTCATCTGGTACCGGCTCGGGAAAGACCTCGAGCTCCACCTCATGCTCGCCGATGAGACGCCGCCGAGCCGACCGCACTTCTGCCTCTTCGTCGATGACCTCGAGGTCGTCCGGCAGCGACTCGAGGGCGCGGGGGCCGAGACGCGCGACGGCACGACGATCATCGGGCGCCGGCGGTTCACCTGCCGGGACCCGTTCGGGAACCTGATCGAGTTCGCGCAGGTCGAGCACGACCGCCTCGCCGGCAACGACGCCGCCGATCTGCGCTCGAGCGTCGGCCCGACGCAGCCCGCCTGAATCCCGCCGACCGCGCGGCCGGCGCGGCGCCCAGTCGGTCGCTCGCCCCCGGCAGAAGGTTCGTCGCAAGGGGCCGCAAAGACCGCGCGAGCAGCCCAGCCGATCACAGCGGCGGGGTGGCAAACGGGTGGTGCAGCGGCCGGGCGTCGATCGCCGCCGAGGGATTCGCAAAAGATCTGGCGCGCGGCGGCGGTCACCGTGCTCACGGAGTTCCAGTTGGCGATGAAGCGCGGCGCCGCCGGCATGCGCTCGCTCGTGACGAGCGCCTTCGAGACGAACGCGAGCGGGAGGAGGATGACCAGGCCGGTGCCCTGCGCCGACTCGGGAACCCTTTGCCCGGGATGCCCGGCAGGCGCAACCCACGCAGACCCGGTAGCCGAGGAGGAGGAAAATGGCGAAACCGGCGATCGTCGAGGCGACGCTGCCCGGGGGATGCCAGCCGACTGCGAGGCCGGTGAGCGCCACGATGACGCCGTGAGCCTCCCGCCCCGAGCGGCCCGTGATTGCTGGTCGGCCGGGCGCGCCCAGAAGTTTGGATGCTGCACCGCAGACGCCCCGCAAAGGGTGGCTGTTGAACCGCGGGGGTTAAGCAGTCACACTGTCTCGGTGCGCGCGTGGCCCGAGACCAGCGACGCGGGGCGTCCGCGATGAGCGACGAGGTCGA